>Ga0181559_10004257_pt1 | contig 13882 bp, 19 predicted proteins | sample 011ome_21_FD_133752 | JGI IMG/M metagenome (GOLD analysis project Ga0181559, IMG submission 133752) | Coastal salt marsh microbial communities from the Groves Creek Marsh, Skidaway Island, Georgia - 011508AT metaG (megahit assembly) | ecosystem: Environmental > Aquatic > Marine > Intertidal...
CCCTCGCTAACTTTATATCATGAACATTATTCTTTTTGACGTAGATGGAACATTGACACCAAGCCGTGGCACAATGAATTCAGAATTCAAACAATACTTTTTAAATTTTCAAAAGAAATTCAAAGTGTGTTTTGTTACAGGTAGTGACAGTGCAAAAACCATTGAGCAAGTTGGTTCCGATGTATTTGCTGCTGCACAATACTCGTTCAATTGTTCTGGTAATGAAATTTATAAGAATGGAAAACTTCAATCCACTACAGGTTGGACTGCTCCAGATACGTTAATTGATTATCTTGAGATTTGTTTGGAGTATACACATTATACAGAAAAGTGTGGCAATCATATTGAGCGCAGACCTGGTATGGTAAACTTCTCAGTTGTTGGTAGAGATGCGACTCAAGAACAACGAGACTTATATTATGAATGGGATAAGAAGCACAACGAACGGTCACAAATTGCTACGGCAATCAACTGGCGTTGGGCTAACGAACTCCAAGCAGATGTTGGTGGAGAAATTAGTATCGATATCTTTCCAAAAGGCAAAGACAAATCACAGATATTAGATAATTTTAAAAACAAAGACCAGATCACTTTCTTTGGTGATAAGACTGAAGAGGGTGGTAACGATTACACTCTTGCAAAAAGAATTATTGATGAAAGAAGAGGTGAAGTGTTTCAAGTGAAAGACTGGAAAGAAACTTGGAAAAAACTAAAAAGTATGTATATGATTGACGATAATGTATAAATAATAGTGAGGATGCCTAATGGGTCCTCGTAACATAAATCTCGCTTATTAAGGAGGTAGCTATGACTACATATGATTCAATTCGTAAATTTGACCCATTCTTTGTTGGTGCTGACCGTCTTTGGAGACATATTGATGATCTTCACAGAGCAGCGGAAACACCAGTATCAAAGTACCCACCATATAATATTCTCAAACAGGATGAAGACCACTACTCTATTGAGATGGCAGTGGCTGGATTCACTGAAAAGGATCTTGACGTGACGCTTGAGGATGCAAAACTCACAGTCACTGGAAAGGTGGAAGAAAAAGATGAAGTTAATCTTCTTCATCGAGGGATTGCTAATCGATCCTTCACTCGGCAATTCACACTTGCTGACACAATTGAAATCCAAGGAGCACACCTCGAACACGGTATGCTCACGATCAGCCTTAAAAACATTATCCCCGATAGTAAAAAGCCTAAGAAAATTGAGGTTACGACCGGAGATAAACTGCTTGAAGTAAAGTCAGAACCAGAACTTCTGACTGAAGAATGAACGAGAGAGGGAGCTTCGGCTCCCTCTTTTTCTATTGACATTTGATTATGAAAGTAGTAATATACAAATATGACAAAATTCTACACAAATGTTTCCCGATATGGTTCCAGCATTCTCTATGTTGGTTATGAAAATGACAGAAGAGTGGTGACTCGTGAAAAGTTCGAGCCTACTCTTTTTCTCGCAACCAACAAACCATCAAAGTATCGAACTCTTGATGGCACTAACGTCGATGCCATTCAACCTGGTTCAATGCGAGAATGTAAAGAGTTCATTGAAACTCATACTGCATCCAACTTCAATGTCTATGGTAATACTGACTATGTTGCTCAGTTCATTAACAAGAAGTTTCCAAACGGCTGCGAGTTTGACAGATCAATCCTCAATGTCACATTCATTGATATCGAAGTTGAATCTGACCAAGGCTTCCCTCATCCTAAAGATGCGGCATTCCCCATTACTGCGATTACGGTTAAGAACAATGTAGACCACATCTATCATACGTGGGGCATCGGCGAGTATGATTCTTCAAAATGTATGATAAACGATATCAAGATTGACTATATTCAATGCAAAGACGAACATGCCTTGATGACAAAATTTCTTGCATTCTGGCAGATGAACTATCCAGATGTTGTCACTGGTTGGAACTCTGAAGGGTTTGATATTCCATATCTTATCAATCGTACAACAAGATTGTTCGGCGAAGAAGAAACGAAGCGATACTCAATTAATCGTCTCGTGCCTTCAATGAGAACCGACAAGTATACTGGCGAGATTTCATTCAGTATTTCTGGTATGTCGCAACTTGACTATATGCGATTGTTTAAAAAGTTCACATACGTTACCATGGAATCTTATTCGCTCAATCATGTTGCGAGTGTGATTCTTGGTGAGAAGAAGATTGACTACTCTGAATTTGCGTCTCTCAACGAACTCTACACGAAAGACCATCAGAAGTTTATTGACTACAACATCAAAGATGTTCAGTTGGTAGAACGTCTTGATGATAAGATGGGTCTGATTTCCCTGTGTATGACTTTGGCTCATAAAGCAAATGTAAACTATGACGTTGCTTTTGGTTCAACAAAGATATGGGATACATACATCTATAACATCCTTCAGAAGCAGAACATCGTTCTTACTGAACAGAAACCAGTGATTAATGACCGAAGCATCGAAGGCGCTTATGTCAAAGATCCAATCAAGGGTATGCACAAGTGGGTATGTTCTTTTGACCTCAACAGTCTCTATCCACATTTGATTATGCAATATAATATGAGTCCAGAAACGATTGTCAATGGTATTATGCCCGGAGCAAATGTTGATTCATTATTGAAAGAAACTCAGTTTGATATTCCAGAAAATCATGGCATGACTGCTACTGGTCAATTGTTTTCAAATCAAAAGAAGGGTGTGTTCCCAAGCATCATTGATAAGTTATATGCTGAACGTTCTCAGATTAAGAAAGATATGCTTCAGGCAAAACAAGAACTTGAAGATATGGACAAATCTGACAAATTTAAAAGATATGAAATTGAAAAACGTATCAGTACCTATGACAATCAGCAGATGGCATTGAAAATCCTACTCAACTCTCTCTATGGTGCATTGAGTAATGTTCACTTTCGTTACTATGATATTCGCATGGCAGAAGCAATTACCATCTCTGGTCAGTTGTCTGTTCGTTGGGCAGCAAATACTGTCAATGCCTATCTTCAGAATATTTTGAAAACAAATAAAGATTACATTCTGGCGAGTGACACTGACAGTATCTATGTTTGCCTCGATGATCTTGTTGAGAAGACAATGCCTAATGCAGATGACAATAAAATCTCAGCGTTTGTTGACAAGGTAGCAGAACAAAAGATTGAACCATTGCTTGATGAATGCTATGGCAAACTTCAAACTCTTGTCAATGCATATGAACAGCGCATGGTTATGAAACGTGAAATCATTGCGAGTAAAATGATTATCACTGGTAAGAAGCGATATATTGCTAACGTATTGAATAGCGAAGGTGTTCAGTATGCGAAACCGAAGATGAAGATTACTGGCATTGAATCTGTTCGTTCATCTACTCCACAAGTTTGTCGTAAGTTGATTGAGAAAACACTTGATGTGATTATGAATGAAAATGAAACTGCTGTTCAAAAGTTTATTGCTGATGCTCGTGTTGCGTTTCGTAAACTTCCTGTTGAAGACGTTGCGTTTCCTCGTGGTGTATCTGATGTTGGTAAGTATCAAGACGACCGTAGCGTTGATGGATATACTAAAGGTACTCCTATTCATGTTCGTGCATCAATTCTATATAATCGCACGATAATAAATAATAAACTGGATAAGAAGTATCGGATTATCAATAACGGTGAAAAGATTAAGTTCTTCTATATGAAAGTACCAAATCCGATTCGAGAAAACGTTTTTGCTTTTCCTGATATCATGCCAGTTGAATTGAATCTTGAGAAATACATTGACTATGACATGCAGTTTGACAAGTCATATGTAGAACCAATGAATAATATTCTCAAAGAGATTGGTTGGTCATCTGAGAAGCAAAACACACTGGAGGACTTTTTTGGATGAGTAATATCCCAGCAGAATATTCAAACGTTGACTTCGGCTTTAGTGCCGTTGACGAAGCGGAGTTTAAATTCAATCAAGCAGAGGCAGAAAGCACACCGCCTTCTATTGATGAGAATGATATCAATCGAATCGTATTGAATTCACTTGCTCCACTTGAAGACAAAATTGACTTACTACTTCAGCGCCGACAAGCAGAAGAGTCTGATGATGTTCAACTTGCTATTGCACAGGCTCAAGAGGAAGTTGCTGGGAAAGTTACTGAACTTGAAAAAATTATCATGCCGCTTCTTGTTAATCTGATGAAGACTTCAGACAAAGAGTATATACACTGGCCAAATCGTGCTCCACAAGTTCAAGCTACGATTGATAAAGTCTTGGCGCTTACACGAGGTTAACATGGGAATTCTTACTCTATTAATAGCACTCGCTATTTCCGGTGTTGCTGCATGGTATTCGATTGTCGGTTTAATGGCAATCTTTTCATCAGCCGCAGTTGCTATTGCTATTATGGGTGGTGTACTTGAAGTCGGTAAACTTGTAACAGCATCGTGGCTATATCATAACTGGCAAACTGCTCCAAGAGTTTTACGCTGGTATTTGACATCAGCGGTTGTTGTTTTAATGTTTATTACATCAATGGGAATCTATGGATTCTTATCAAAAGCGCATATCGACCAGATGATTGTTACAGGTGACAATTCTTTAGAAATTTCAACTATTCAATCTCGTATTGATAGAGAACAAAGGATAATAGATGATGCCAACAAAGTTATCTCGCAACTCGATTCGGCAGTCCAGACGCTCACAGAGTATGACCGTATCCGTGGAGAAGATGGAGCAATTGCCGTACGAAAGTCGCAAAAAGCTGAACGAGATGAACTACGAGGAATCATTGATTCATCATCAGAGAATATATCCAAATTCAGAATGGAGAGAGTTGGTCTGGAGAAACAACAACTAGGCTTTGAAGCAGAAGTTGGACCAATCAAATACATTGCTGCACTATTCGTAGATGATCCAAAAACAATTATGGAAGATGCGGTGAGATGGGTCATTCTAACTATTATTTTCGTATTCGATCCTCTTGCTGTTCTCCTTTTGATTGCTGCAAATATGAGTCTTCACAAACCAAAATCAATCAAGACGGCGGTCAACGTAAATAATGTTGATGATGAATGGAATGAAATTAAAGTAGAGACCGACGAATCACAGCCAGAGTTTTTTATTCAAAATGAAGATCCCGAAAACACTGTAGAGTGGAGCGAGGAACTTGAACCTGACAAAGAAAAAAGAAAACGAAAGAAATCTGTAGCAAATACAAGTTCCAATTATGGTTCTATTACAGATATTCGTAAAGAAAAAAACGAAAAAGCACTTCGTGAAAATGGAACATTTGGGAATGTGAATAAAAAAGATTGACATTTCAATCTATTAGTAATATAATATAAACTACTAGAAGGGAATAGAATGGAATGGCAAACTTTATTTGGTATAGTTTTTGGCATTTTATTATTTTTTTGTATACCAGTTTTTATCTATGCAATCTTTTTTATTGGCGCAAAAATAATAAGTTTGAGTAAAAGATACAAACGTGTTGCATTCTTTTTTATGGTTTTTGTTTTATATCTTGTTGTTGTAATCTTATTGAGGTGAATATGTCTATACTTGAAAAACTTACTAAAAACTCTACCATTAAACTCACATCCATTATTACTGAATCGAAAGTATTTGGTAAGAAAGACATGGCACCCACTCCTGTGCCAATGATTAACGTTGCGCTATCGGGTCGTATCGATGGTGGCTTGGTACCAGGGCTGCTGATGCTTGCTGGTCCATCTAAACACTTTAAGTCAGCATTCGCTCTGCTAATGGCTGCTGCATATCAAAAGAAATATGATGATGCAGTAATCTTATTCTATGACTCGGAGTTTGGTACACCACAAGCATACTTTGAATCATTTGGTATTGATATGGAGCGTGTTGTTCATACTCCTGTCACTGATGTTGAAGAGTTGAAGTTTGATATTACTAATCAGTTGAAAAATATTGACAAAGGTGACCGAGTCTGTATTGTTATCGATTCGATTGGTAATCTTGCTTCAAAGAAAGAAGTTGAAGATGCCCTAAACGAGAAGTCAGTTGCTGATATGTCTCGTGCAAAGCAGATGAAGTCTCTGTTCCGTATCGTTACACCACATCTCAATCTCAAAGATATTCCCTTGGTTGTTGTCAATCACACGTATAAAGAGATTGGTCTATATCCAAAAGACATTGTGTCTGGTGGCACGGGCGCATACTACTCTTCAGATGCTATCTGGATTGTTGGTCGTCAACAAGAGAAAGACGGCAAAGAAATTAAAGGTTATCACTTTGTTATCAATATTGAGAAGTCTCGCCATGTTCGTGAGAAGTCAAAGATTCCAATCACGGTCACATTTGAAGGTGGTATTAGCAAGTGGTCTGGCTTGCTTGATGTAGCAGAACAAGGTGGTTATATCAACAAACCAAAGATGGGTTGGTACGAAGCGATTGATCCAGCAACTGGTGAAGTGCTTTCTGATAAACTTCTCCGTGCAAAAGAAATCATTGATAATAAAGATTTCTGGATGATGATGTTTGAAAAGACAGACTTCAAAGATTATATTCACAATCAATATAGTATGGATAGTGCTGGTTTGATTATGAAAGACGATGTTGAATCCGTAGAAGATGAGGTTGAAGATGACGATACAGAATGATTATGAAGTTCTATTCGATGAATATGAAGATGAAAAACTCGCTCGAATTAAGTTGACTTCTGATAAATGGAGTGGTATAATTTATAATTACCACACTGTTAGATTTCTTGAAGAAGATGAAGAAAATGCAACTCTTAAATTTGAGTATGATGTTATCTCAACACCCGAAAATTTAGATGTTGATAATTTTACAGAAGAAGACCATCGAGAATTTGAACAGCATCTTGGCGATATTTTAGTAGCAATCATTGAGGAAGCAACATCGGATGAGACTGGAACAAACAATACTGAGCAATCTAATCTATGATGAAGAATATACACGGCGAGTATTACCATTTCTAAAGGTTGATTATTTTCAAGATCAAACAGAGAAAGTATTGTTTGAAGAGATTGATTCATTCGTTGCTAAGTACAATGGTCTTCCAACAAAAGAAACTCTTCTCATTGAACTCAATAAGAAAAGCAATATTCCAGAACAGACATTTGCAAGTCTTGTTGAATATATCGATGGTCTTACTTTTGAGAAAAAAGATAGTGAATGGTTGATTGACAACACAGAAGAATTCTGTCAAGAGAAAGCAGTGTTCAATGCTATCATGAGTTCAATCAATATCATTGAAGGCAAAAGCAAAACTGATGATAAAGGTAGTATTCCCACGATACTATCCGATGCTCTTGGTGTTTCATTCGACAATTATATTGGGCATGACTTTATTGAAAATGCTGACCAGCGATATGAGTTCTACAATCAAAAAGAAGATAAGATTGAATTTGACCTCGAATACTTTAATAAGATTACCGATGGTGGTTTACCTAACAAAACACTCAACGTAATCATGGCTCCAACTGGCGCTGGTAAAAGTTTATTCATGTGTCATTTTGCTGCTGCAAATCTTCTGGCTGGTAAGAATGTACTCTATATCACAATGGAGATGGCAGAAGAACGGATCGCTCAACGAATCGATTCAAATCTACTGAACATTCCTATTGCTGAACTTACAGGGTTTCCTAAGAAGATATACGATGATAAAATCAATCGGCTTCGGTTGAAGACTGGTGGTAAATTGATTGTAAAAGAATATCCAACTGCAACTGCTGGCTCTGGTCACTTTCGGCATCTGCTGAATGAACTTCATCTCAAGAAGAACTTTCGACCAGACATTATCTACATCGATTATCTCAACATCTGTGCATCTTCACGATTGAAGTTTGGTGCTAACGTCAATAGTTACTCATACATCAAAGCAATCGCTGAAGAACTTCGTGGGCTTGCTGTTGAGAAAAATCTACCGATTGTCAGTGCCACACAAATCAATCGTACTGGTTCAACAAATACCGACCCTGGTCTTGAAGATACATCAGAGTCGTTTGGTTTGCCAGCGACTGTTGATTTCATGTGTGCGATTATCTCAACTGAAGAAATGGAAAATCTTGGCCAAGTTATGGTCAAACAGTTGAAGAATCGATACAACGACATCACTGCTCACAAACGATTCGTAGTTGGTATTGACCGAGCAAAGATGCGTTTGTTCAATACTGAGCAATCGGCACAAGAAGATATTATGAACGATAAACCTATTATGGATAATACAACTTACGGTGAACGACAGAAAGAAGAGGATCAAATGAAATGGATGACGAAAAAATCGGGGCGCAAGGACTTCAGCAGTTTATTTCCCTCCTAAGAGAAATGAATGAAGAAACACGAATTGCTTATTTGAAAGAATGTGAATATGAAGCAAAAAATGGGCGAAATGATGGTTGGGTTCAAGAAGGCTATCGTAAATATTTGGAGGCGGCAAAATATGTTTGAGATTCGTAAAGCGGGTAAAACATTCCGTATCTACGACCGTGAGCGAGAACGCTATGTGGCACACACACGAGATGAAAGCCTTGCAAACAGCATGATTACTGATAAATTAAAGAACGCTGGGTTTGAGGGTTCAATTCCAGATTTTATGCTGCGAGACTTAAAATATGGGTTGAATCTGGATAAAAAAAATACACCAGAATACTAAGTCATTGATATCATTCAATTCTTTTTTTAAAATAATATCATTTTATGGGTTGACATTATTATTAAAACAAGCTATACTCTTAATATGATGAGAAATGAAAGAGAGATTGATATGACTAAGTTTGTGAACAAGAACTTCAATTACAACGGTGAGTACCTGTTTTATCGAGTTCCCGGAGAAGAGTTCAAGCGTTTCGTAGCTCGGTTCAAGCGTGGTGGAATGGTCTCATTCAAGAAGTTCCTTCGTGAAAACTTCACCGTAGAAGAGTATTTCGGTCTTCTGGACAGTGGTATGACTCCTCTGAGGGCACTCGAAACTAAGGGTTACTTATCTCCGAATGTCGCAAAAATCCTCAAGATGCGTGGTTATCCTATGACTCTCGAAGGTATAGATATGATGATGGATGATGAAATTGCTCGGATGGGATGGCAGCGTAATGAGTAAAGAAGTTTCAGTAGCGGAAATGCTGGATGCGGCACGATTCATGAATCGTGCCATGGATGACATGGTTGTGAGCACTCAGGGCTATACTCGTAAGCAGTTGAGTGATGCGTTTGATATCATCGCCGACCCGTCTAACTGGAAGATGCCTATCACTGCTATCATTAAGATAGATGAGCTTGATCTGTACAACGAAGCATGTATCTTCTTCACTGGTGCTCCTCTTTCCGTTGAGCACACTCAAGGAAATCGTGCTGCGGTTTCGTCCCCTGGTTACTATGAAACGATTGGAGAATAAAATGCTTACTCGTATTGCTGAATTTGTTTCGCTTCTTGCCCTGTTCGCTGTTGCTTACATGGCAATGGTGGTGTTTTGAAAAAGTTAAAACTGATTGGAGAGATTGGTGGTATCGTCGGAGCTTTGATGGTTGCGACGAATACTCCTCTCTCTGGATATGGTTTCATATTCTTTACAGCCAGTTCGGTTGCATGGTCGATTGCTGCTTGGCGTATGAAAGAATATGGTCTGATGCGAATGTCTTTGGCGTTCACTATGGTGAACTTCATTGGAATTTATAGGTGGTTAGGATGATAGAAGTTATTAAGATCATATCAAAAGATAATAATCCCCCTCAGAAATCTAAACCTTGGAAATGCTTAGTTTGTAATGAAACTACGTGGTGGAAAACCAAGAAGGAAGCCAGTGCATATAAACCAGTGTTTCTATTAGGTCCGAATTGGGGCATTTAAAATAATATCATTTTAGGGATTGACTTATTTTCTTTTTAATTATATAATGTATATATGATGAGAAAACAGGGAGAGATTGATATGACTACTTTTAATTTTAAAGATGGCAATGGTCCAGTTCCTGCTCATCAGCACTCGAATGGTGGTGGTTGGGTAGCAGATACTGCTTATGTTGACGTTGCTGCTTATATCGGTCCAGATGCTCAGGTCTTTGATAATGCTCGGGTCTCTGGTAATGCTCATGTCTCTGGTAATGCTCAGGTCTTTGATAATGCTCGGGTCACTGGTAATGCTCGGGTCTTTGATGATGCTCGGGTCTCTGGTAATGCTTGTGTCTATGGCAATGCTCGGGTCTATAAAATTGCCCGGGTCACTGGTAATGCTCGGGTCTTTGGTAATGCTCTGGTCTCTGATGATGCTCGGGTCACTGGTAATGCTCGGGTCTCTGGTTATGCTCGGGTCTTTGGTAATGCTCTGGTCTCTGATGATGCTCGGGTCTCTGATAATGCTGAGGTCTCTGGTTATGCTCTGGTCTCTGATGATGTTGAAGATGATGTTGAAGATGATGATACCAGCGAAGATATCTTCATTGAAATGAATGGTAAACGATACAAACTGGTGGAGATTGCTTGATGAATATGTCTATCAAGGGTGGTTCTGAGACTCAACAAAATCTTGTAACAGAGGTTGCTCATTGGGCTGCTCGTAAAGTTCTTGGACCTCGCCTCTCTCGTGTTGTAAGTATCGACTTTTATGTTAAGCGAAAGTTGGATGCTGATGGTTGGTGTGTATGGGAAGACGAGGGTATTTGTGGTCGTGAGTTTTCTATTCAACTCCGAGCAGAACAGACATTCCCAGAAATGATTCTTACAGTATGTCATGAAATGGTTCATGTTCGTCAGATGGCTCGTGGTGAGTTGAAAGAGGTTGGTATCACTCTTGGTGGTAAACATCATTTTCGTAAATGGAAAGGCAAGAAGATTCGGAATAACATGGCTTATGCTAAACAGCCATGGGAAACTGAAGCGTATAAACTCCAAGATTCACTTGCTAAAATGTTTGCGGAAGAAACAGGATTTGAGTATACCAAAGCAATGCAATCAAGAGACAAGAGGATTTCAAAATGAACTATGAAGATGCAGTAGATATGATTAACTCAGTCATTCGTGACATTGCTGTATGGGACCTGAAGCGCAAAGGCGAACATCCGGATGAAGGCGCTATTGACGATTGGATTTATGAGATCAACTTGACTGCTACTAAACAGCAGTTCATGTCTATCTGCAAGCAGTATTGGGATGAGTATCTTGAACCGAGATCAACGTATCATTGAGAATCTGTTTCGTCTAGCGCAAGACATTGATCCAATCAAATCATCTCGTCTTTCAGCCTGTTTAGTTTATAAAAATAACATTATTGGATATGGATTCAGTCAAATGAAGTCGCATCCATTTCAAGTTGAGTTTGCTAAGAACGAAGATGCAATATACCTTCATGCTGAGACAGATTGTATTAAAAACGCTTTGAGGCGTGTGTCGCATGAAGAGATTGCTAAGTCTACCCTATACATTGCTCGGGCTAAACGAGATAATAAAAATCGTTACTGGATGTACGGTCTTGCTAAACCATGCCCTGGTTGTGCTCGGGCTATTGCTACATTTGATATTCAAAAAGTGGTTTACACATTAGATGGGAAAGATTATAAATATATGTAAATCATACTTGATAGGATAATCTTATGAAAACGTTTTCTAAATACCTTGAAGAGACCGTTGGGCAGGCTGGTCTTGACTACGAACTGAAAGTTTACAAAGCAATGAATTCTGCTAAAGTGTCTGGATTGAACGTTGGCGATAAACCAGGAGCAGGATTTTCTAATGTTGGCGCTGGTGATATTGAAGCCTCATATAACGGCAAACCATTTAACATTGAGATCAAAGCATCCACAAAAGATCAAATGGGTGGCACTTCATTTAGGTATGACATGCAAGGTCAAAGGTTTACTCCTGCAAAAGAAATGGATCAAGATGATTTAGACTTGTTTCTACCAGTGTTGAAAGAAAAAGCAAAAGACATTGACAACTATATCAAAGCGAGCTGGCAAGAAGAACCTAAACAATTTCATAAAAATAATCGTGGTGTGCCTATTAAAGTGTCAACTACAGCAAGAGAATCGTTGATAAAAAAGGGTTTCACCGCAAAAATTGCTACAAATATCAAAGCGCCTGTCAGTTTTATTATCAAGCACTATAATAAGAAAGGTGTATATTATATCAATATTGGTGGAGCAGGTTTATTCTATATGGGTAAAAATCCACTTAAATTAGATGTGCCTGAGTTGAAGGCAGAGATTCAAGTGGAACTTGGTTTACGTTTTAGTGGCAGTAAATTATCATTTCCAACACAACCAGAAAAAACTCCAGCTAGATCGGCTGGTCTAAGAATTCAAGGTCGTATGTTGACAAAAACTAAATCTAAATATAATCTAGACAACAAAGACGATGTTGAAAAATTGTTTGGAATAAAATAATGCTCAACCTCAAATCATTCATCGTTGAAGAAAAAAATACCCACATGACTCATATTGAGGAACTGATGTTCCTCGGTGGCGTTGATGGTACACGGCAAGCAATTAACTTCCTGCGTGACCTCCGTGACATGCTCAAGGGTAATGCAACTTCTGCTGTTGATATTACGGTCAAGTGGGATGGTGCTCCTGCTATCTTTGCTGGTGTTGATCCTGCTGATGGTAAGTTCTTTGTTGCTAAGAAGGGTCTCTTCAATAAAGAACCAAAGATGTATAAGACGAATGCTGATATCAAAGCAGATTTATCTGGCGATCTTGCTAAGAAGTTTGCTATTGCTCTGGCTGAGTTCTCGAAACTTGGTATTAAAAAAGGTGTATATCAAGGCGATATGATGTTTACGAAAGGTGACGTGAAAGTAGAAACGATTGAGGGGCAGAAGTATTATACATTCCAGCCCAACACGATTGTCTATGCTGTTCCTGTAAACACACCTCTTGGTAAGCAGATTGCAAAAGCAAAGATTGGTGTTGTTTGGCATACAACATATACAGGTAGCACGATTCAGAATATGTCTGCTTCGTTTGGTAAGGGTATTGTTTCTAAATTAAAACAATCATCAACTATCTGGATGGACGATGCTACATATCGTGATATCTCTGGTAAAGCAACATTCAGTAAGAAAGAATCTGACCAGTTTGATACAATGCTATCAGGTGCTGGTAAGTTGTTTCAAAAGATGAATGGTGATGCTTTCCGAACAATCACAGGCGACGATGAGTTGCGTCAGAAGACATTGACGTTTATCAATACATATGTTCGTGGTGGTAAAAACTTCCCAGATAGCAATAAAATGGCATCTGGTCTTGTAATGTATCTCAACGATTGGTTTCAGAAAGAAATTGATAAGAAGAAGACAGATAAAGCAAAAGCACAGTGGAAAGAACGCCGAGATGCTTTGGTCAATAAGGTTGTAATGAATAAAGATCAGTTAGTTGCTATGTTCAGTCTGATGAAGATTCTTGTTGAGTTAAAGGGTATGGTTATCGCTCAGTTTGATAAGACTCAAGAAGTCGATACTCTACTGAGAACAGCAAAAGGATTCCAAGTTACTCGTCAAGAAGGCTTCGTAGCGATTTCAAAACTTAAAGGTGGTGCAGTTAAACTTGTAGACCGTCTTGAGTTTAGTAAGGCGAACTTCAGTCCAGAAATTATTAAAGGCTGGCAAAAATAAAGTTTTTTATAAATAAATAATAAAAACAATTTCAACCGATAAGTCTAAGGAAAACTCGGATGTCAAAAGCAGTCATCACATGGGGTCGTCTCAATCCAGTTACTATTGGTCATGAGAAACTCGTAAATAAAGTCGAGTCTGAAGCGAAGAAACGTGGTGCAATGCCACACGTTTATATTTCGCATACACAAGACAAGAAAAAAAATCCTCTTGATTACAACACAAAATACAACTTTGCTCGTAAAGCATTTGGTTCTGTTGTAACAAAGTCGAACGCTAAGACAATCATTCAGGTTCTTCAAGAAG
>Ga0181559_10004266_pt1 | contig 13867 bp, 8 predicted proteins | sample 011ome_21_FD_133752 | JGI IMG/M metagenome (GOLD analysis project Ga0181559, IMG submission 133752) | Coastal salt marsh microbial communities from the Groves Creek Marsh, Skidaway Island, Georgia - 011508AT metaG (megahit assembly) | ecosystem: Environmental > Aquatic > Marine > Intertidal zone...
CGGAAACGCCGTCGTTCGTCGCGTTCGTCGCGTTCGTCGCGTTCGGTTTCGAAGCATCCGAAGCATCCGCGGAACGCTTCGTCCCGGCTTCTCCCGCGGCCAACACGGCGTCGACGTTCACGCCCTTGTCCCGGAGCCACGCGAGCGTGTCCTCGGCGCCGAACGCGGCGGCGGCGACGACGAGCGACCACCCGCCGGGCCCCGCCGTCGTCGTCTCTAAAACTTCTTTTCGTCGCGACGCGTCGTCTCTAGAGCCCTTCTCCCGAGGCGCATCCGTCTGTCTGCCAGCCTCGTGTTCCAGCAGCAGGTCCGCGAGGTCGAACCTGCGCCGCACCAGGAGCGCCTCGCCCAGCGGCGTGAGTCCCGCTTTGTTTCGCGCGCGCGCATCCGCGCCGGCGTCGAGCAACGCGGCGATCGTCTCGGCGTCAGCCATGCGCGCCGCGAGGGTCAGCGGCGTGTCGTCGAGGTGGTCCGGCGGGTCCACCCACGTGCCCGGGCGGGACGCGAGCGCGCGCACCACCCGCGCGCGGCCGTGCATCGCCGCGAAGTGCAGAGGTGCGCGCCCGAGCGCGTCGTCGTCGTTCGCGTCGACCCCGTGCGAACACAGGAGCTCCACCACGTCCGCGTGCCCCCGCGCGGCCGCGAACGTCATCGGCCGAACGCCCGCCTTGTCCGTCGCCTCGAACGTGGCGCCACCCGCGATGAGCGCCGCGACGTCATCGGTGAGGCCCAGGTCGCACGCGGTAAGAAGCGCGTCCGCGCGTCGGCGCTCGAGCTCAGCCTCGGCGCGGCGCGCCTCCATCGCCGCGGTCCGTGTCGACGCTCGAGTGCCCGCGCCACTCCCTCTGGCGCTCCAGCGCGGCGCGCCGGTTTCTCGACCCGAACGAAACTTCCCCGGGCGATGTGCCGCGCGCGCTCGAGTTTCGGCACGCAACTGAGGAACGAATACGCATCACCGAATCGCTCAGTCACAACTCTGGGCACACCCCGAGGCTCCGGGTCCGGGTCATTTCTGGCCGCTCGTTCGAGCGCGCGTCCGCGTCGAGCAGCGCGCGCACCGCCGTTCCGTCCGGGGGAGGGGCCGCGTCGGTCGTGAGGCGGTGACGATCGCGATCCGAGGAAAAAGCGCGTGGGTTCCCGCCGACTTTGATATTTCCCGTGTATCGCCGAGATGGCCACGGACGACCACATGAAGGTCACCGCCGTGGGCCTCCCGTCCGGCGCGCTGAGCGCGACGTTCGGGAGGTACGAGCTGGAGAACGGGCAGCACATCGAGGACGTCGTGCTGGGGTACTCCACGTACGGCACGCTGAACGAGGTATGTCTTCCGATCGACGACGCACTTTCCCCCCCCGGAATTTTCCGTCCCCGCTCGACGTCATCCGCGCGCCGCGCCGCGTTCTCCGTCTCCGTCGAAACGCGCTGACCCCCCGGCGCGAAATTCGCGACGACCGCAGACTGGCGACAACGCCGTGATCGTGGGCCACTCGCTGACATCGAACAGCAACGTCGCCGAGTGGTGGAGCGAGCTGATGGGCGAGGGCGACGGCGAGTTCGCGCTCGACGTCGCCGGCGAGTTCGTGGTGTGCGTCAACTACCTGGCGTCCCCGTACGGCAGCTCCTCGCCGGTGACCCCCGACCCCGCGAAGGGCAACGGCGAGTCGTACGCCGCGGACTTCCCGACGCCCGTGACGGTGCGCGACAACGTGCGCCTGCAGCGTCTGCTGCTCGAGCGCCTCGGCGTGAAGCATCTGCGGATGGCCATCGGCGGGTCGATGGGCTCGATGCTGGCGCTGGAGTGGGCGGCGACGTTCCCCGACTTCGTCACCGAGCTGGTACTCATCGCGGGCTGCGGCCGGCACACGGACTGGGCCATCGGCATCGGCGAGGCGCAGAGGTTCAGCATCATGGCGGACGCCAAGTTCAAGGGCGGGCAGTACGACCCGGCGGACCCGCCGCGCGCCGGCCTCGCCACCAGCCGCATGATGGCGATGCTGTCGTATCGCGCGCCGAAATCGGTGGACGAGCGCTTCGCCCGGGGCGTCATGGAGAACGCGAATCCGTCGAGCGCCGCGGTTTCGGAGAGCGTCGATGACTTGGATACCACCGCCAATGCAGACGTCGAACGAACGCTCACAAAGACGGGCGTCGAAGGGCATATCGGCGGGACGCTCGTCGGGGCGGGACGATCGACGGCGATGCGCAAGCCGTCGAGCCACGGCGACATCGGCCTCGCCGCGCACGCGAACGAGAGCGCGAGCGAGACGCTCCCGTACTTCGCGGTGGAGTCGTACCTGCAGTACCAGGGCAAGAAGTTCATCCAGCGCTTCGACGCCAACTGCTACATCCAGCTCACGTACACGCTGGACTCGCACGACGTCGCGCGGGGCCGGGGCGCGTACGAGGACGTGCTGCGGCGCCTGACGCACCGCGCGCTCGTCGTCGGCATCACCAGCGACGTGCTGTATCCGTTTTCGCTGCAGTCCGAGCTGGCGGACCTGATGCCGAACGCGGAGATGTACGCCATCGACTCGCCGCACGGCCACGACGCGTTCCTGATCGAGATCAAGGAGCTGAACAAGGCCATCGCGCGGTTCAGGCGGGGCGAGCGCGCGGACCCGGACGCGGCGAAGATCGCGGCGAGGTTTCCCGGGCCGCGGGGGGACGTCGACGCGGAGACGCGCGGCGCGATGCGTCGATCCGATTTCGGAAACGCCGACGAAGAGCGAAGTGAAGAGATGAGGTCATCATCTCTCGATTCGCATCTCGAAACGCGCTTACATGACGGGGAGCTCCGCGGCGCCGTGCGCGCGCTCGAGCGGGAGCTGGAGAAGAGCCGGGCGCGAGAGGAGATTCACGCGCGCCGCGCCGACGCGTTGTTAGCGGAGGTGGCGAGGTTGCGGGACGCGGCGGAGGCGGCGAAGGCGGAGGCGCGCGGCGACGGGGAGGACGGTTCAGGGTCCCTGGCGTCTTCGTTCGGGTACGGGTTGCGGCTGGTGCCCGCGAACCCGCCGCCGAGCTCGCGGCGGTACCAGCCCGTGTACGGCGAGGTGAAGTCGCCCGCGGACGGCGCGGACACGCACATCGCCGCGCTCGGGGCGTTCTAGTAGCGGAGTGGGTAAGACCTGAGAGAAAGTATTTTGGGCTGTGAGCTTTTCGCTCAAAACAGAGCGACCCGAATGTGCGATAGGCCGCTGAGGGTTTTCCGGCTGCGTCCTTCGACTCACTCCGCCGCGCGCCTCGCGACTCGGCGAGGGCTCTCCATAGCATCATGATGTCGTCGGCGCTGATGTCCGGCGCGGCGGTCGCCGCGCGCGCGCCCGTCCGGCTTCGGGGCCCCGCGCCCAGCTCGTCCGCTCGGCATCACCGTTGCCCTAATATCGACTCGCCGCACGGCCGCCCTCGGAGGGACGTGAGACGCGCGCTGGTCCGCGCGTCCGCCTCCGCCGTGGACGCGCAGCAGGCGGAGTACGCTTCTTGGCGCGAGTCGAAGAGCATCAAGTCCCCGAATGTGGAGGTGGCGTACTTCGGGGACGTGGACGACGAGGTGATGCGGTACCGAGGCGTCAAGGCCACCTCGGCCGTCAACGCCGGGGATGTGCTCGTGGAGCTGCCTCGCGAGTCGTGCCTGGTCCTCATGGACGACGCCGAGCTCCCATTCCCCGAATTTTGCACGAACGAGCTGTGGGCGAAGCTCACGGAACAGAACAAGTGGGCCGTGAAGGTGGCCCTGAACCTGCTGCACGAGCGGAGCCTGGGCGAGGCATCGCCGTTCCGCGTGTACATCGACCAGCTCCCGAAACAGTTCGACCTTCTGAGCCAGTGGAGCGACGACGAGCTGCGCTTGCTGCAGTACCCCGCGGCGGCGCGCGCCGCGGAGGGCCAGAGGAAGGAGGACGACGCCGCGTTCGAGCTGGTGCGGAAACACTCGCCCGCGACGTTACAGAACCCCGCGGTGACGAAGGAGAGCCTGGTGTGGGCGCTGAACATGGTGCGGAGCCGCGTGTTCTCCGGGCGCCTCTCCGACAACGCGCAGACGAAGAAGAACCTGCTCCCTAAGGCTCTCGCCGCCGGCACCGCCTTCGCGGCGTTCCTGACGTCGCAGACGCAGGAGGGGCGGTGGCTCGCGGTGTTCGCCATGCTCGCGCTGGTTGTGTTCGACAAGGAGCCCGAGCCGGGCGAGGAGGGCGGCGCGAAGCTGGCGTACGTGCTCATGCCTCTGATCGACGCGTTCAACCACGCCAGCCTCCCGACCAAGACGGAGTTTGAGTTTTCCGCCGCGGCGTTCCGCCTGCGCTCGCCGACGCGGGTAAAGGAAAACGAGGAGGTCTTCATCAGCTACGGCGCGCTCGGGAACGACGAGCTGCTCGTGCGCTACGGGTTCGTCGCTCTCGACGAGAGCGCCGTGGAGCACGACACGTACGTGTACCAGGGTCTCGCGGCCTGGCTGGACGCCAACCACGAGCCGTGCCGCCGCGCGAAGGGCGCGGATGGAGCTCGAACAAAACAAATCAGAGACGCGCGCCTGGAGACGTACGTCAGCCAGGGCGTGTTCCGGGGCGACGGGACCGCGGACGCGAACCTGGAGTGGGCGCTGCGGTGCGCGCTGGCGACGCCGGAGGAGTGGGCCAAGGCGGGAGGGACCTGCGACGGGTTCAAGCTGGGAGGGGGGGCGCCGGAGAAACGCGCGCGGGAGGCGCTCGCCGCCGCGTGTGCGGCGCGCCTGGCGGAGATGGAAACCTCCGTCGCCGAGGACGAGGCGACGCTCGCCGGCGGCGACGTCCAGGATCGCGCGCGCGTCGCCGTGCAGTACCGCCTGGCGAAGAAGCGGATCCTGAGCCGGGCGGTGCAGAAGTACGCGTAGACCATCTACGAGTATTACGAGTAGTACTCTACGTATTATTATCTTATTGAAGGTAGCCTAGAGCTCTAGTCTGCATACCACGTAATAGCGCGTACGTATCGACGCGCTTCTCGAACGTCTTCTCGAACGCTTCGCCGCCGCCTCCGCCGGTCGAGCGCCGCCGGCGTCGCGTCACAAGGACACCGCCGCGAGCAGGCGCGAGAGCTCGTCGTTCTCCGGTGCGGACCGCACGACGCCGCTCGTGCTCTTGCTCAGGATGCCCATGGCCTTCTGGATGATCTCGATCTGAGACTGCGCGTAGCGCGACGAGCGCGGCAGACGGCGCATGGCGTCCAGCCTCTGGTGGAGGCGATCCAGCTTCGCGCCATCGGTGTCGTCGTCGCTCAGGGTGAACCCCGGCGTGCTGTGGCGGCGTTGTCGACGCTTCCACGGCTTTCCGTCACTCGCAGCTACACCCCTCCTCTGGTCACCCACCGCGATGCCCAGGTCGTTATCGTCCGCGCTCGACCGCCGCGCGGGGGGACGCATCGCCGCGACAGCCTTCGCCGTACGCCGAGCGATGGATCTCTTGTCCTTGTGCCCCCGCCTCCTGCGCAGCGCGTCGCCCACGGACATCTCGTCGCTCGTGTCCAGCGCCGCCTCGATATCCGCGTCGTACGCCGGATGCCCGCTCTCCATCACCCCGCACCACCCTGCCGCGCGCGACGGAGTGGCCGTCGGGGATCGGCCGAAGTTCGTCGTCCTCGAGTTCGAAAAGTGTTCGAAAAGTGTAACACTGACATGACTGATACGACATCGCTACCGGTGCGTCTCTCGCCGCGCCGACGGCGGCGTCGCGGGCACGTTCACGTTGACGCTCGAGTAGCCCCGCAGCACGCCGCGCACCCACTTCAGCAGCGTTTCCAGCGGAACGTAGTCGTCCAGCTCCTCCGCCTCGAGTTCCATCAGGTCGCTCTCCTCGGCGTCCACGTGCAACGTCTCCAGGAACGTCTGGAACGCGAAGCCGTCCGCCGCGTCGCGAGTCAGCGCGGAGGCGTTTCGCACGTTGAACGCCAGGTACACGTCGTGCGCGGTGTCGACGGAGACGTACGCGACGCGCGGACGCGAAACGTGCGCGTGCGCCTTCCCGCCCGGCTCGTTCGCTAGACACATCCTCGAGAACCAATCGAGGTACGGGCGGTACGAGTCGCGCGCTTCGTTCGAGACGCCTTCGTTCTCCGCGCCGTTCTCCGAGCCGTCGAACGCTTTCGACGGCGGTTCGCGCGCTTCTTCGTCTCCGTTCGCGGACGTCCCGTCCCGCTTCGGGCGCAGCACTTCGTCGTGGAGCTGCATGTAGAAGTTGCCGATGAGGTAGTCCTTCCAGTCCTCGCGCACCAGCCCGTGCGTGTACTTGCCCATCTCGTCCGCGAACGCGTGTATGTCCTCGTCGCTGAACCGCCCGTCCTTGTCTCGATCGAGGACCCACAGCGTCGCGATGTGCGGCACCACCACGTCGCCTTCGAACTCGTCGGGCACCTTGAACTTGAGCATCTCGCTCAGGCGCAGGCCGGAGGGCTCGCCCGCGACGCGCTCGCCGCGCACGCGCGAGGCCTCCTCGGAGAGCATGGAGCGCAGGTTGGACGACGCGCCGCCCATCGTGAGGTCGCCGGTGCGCGCGGCGATCTGGTCTTGGTTCGCTCGAAAAGCGCGGACGTAAGAGAGACCGGGAACGATTTCGGTTGAGGGTTGACGGTCAAAGAGTGCTGCAAAACGGCTTTTCGTTGCCCGCCGCGAGTCGCTCGAGGCATTCGCCCGGTCGCCACGGAGCGGCATGGCGTCGCGCGAGGACATCGTCGGCCTGACTGATCGAATGCGGCGGCACGACGTGTCGCGACCGCCGCGCGCGCGACGCGTTCCGCAGTTCCGCGACTCCCCACGCGATGACCGAAACGCACGCGCCGGAAACGGCCGACGCCCGGGGAACGACACTGCGCGGTCATCGCTCTCACGCCACCTCGCGACCGACTTCGCCCGGCTCCGCGAGAAGCGCGACCCGCTGTGCGACGTGAAGTACGACGTAAGCATACGCGTGCCTGACTGCATGCCGCCTCCCCCGCCGTCCCCCCCCGTGCTTCGCCGCGCCACGCTCGAGATGCTCGCCACCCCCAAGCGGGTTCCCGAAAAAGAGCAGAGGCGCGCGGCGTCGGCGGCGGCGGCGTCGGCGGCGGCGGCGAAGGCCGAGCACCTCCGCCGGTGGACCTCGCGGCGCCGCGATGAGATGCGCGCTTGGCGCGCGGAGAAGGAAGCCGCGGCACGCGCGACGGCGGCGGAAGAGGCTGCTCTGGCGCGGGAATGCCGGCGGTACGCCAAGGAGGTGAACGCGTTCGTCTTCGCAAAGGCGAGGAAAGAGATGGACGCTTGGCAGTGGCGCCGGACCGAAAAATTCGAGCGCGCCGAGCGAAGAGCCGCCGCGACGTCGTTCGGGAGGCACAGCGTCGTACGTAGCGAACACCTCAACTAGTGCGTGATGCGTCTGAATGCGTGTGGACCAGCACCCGTGACTCATTTGCCTACGTACACGTATCTAAGCGCACTCGAAACCTACTGGGCGGCTTTCTTCCTCAAACGCAGGTACGTCATCGCGCCGGCGGCGACGCCGTACGCCGCGAGCACCGCCGCGCCCTCGGCGGTTGTCGGGTCGGGAAGCAGCACGCGGCGCCAGAGCGGCCGCTGCGGCCGCAGCACGACCACTACCCTGTGCCGCACATCGAGACACCTCTGCACGTGTTCCTTGATCATCTCCGGGGTGAGGCTGCTCATGAGCTCCCTGCGCGTCTTTTCCGACAGCGCGAACACCGCGTCCAGGTCGCCGTCCAGCAGCTCGCGCAGGCGCGAGTTGTGCACCGCTTCGTAGTAGTCGCGCCAGTACGCGTTTTCCTGCTCGCGCACTTCCAGCGCGCGCGTCTCCACCTCCACCGCGGTGGCCACCTCCTCCGCCGAGGGCCCGTCGCGCCGCAGGGCCGTGATGTCCTCCAGCGCGAGCCTCGCGAGCCGTTTGCCGGCGGCGGGGTCGCAGGAGAAGTTGACCATGACGTCCCCGCGGAACGCCGCGCCGCGCGCCAGCGGGTCCTCGAAGGCGAAGGACGCCGACGCCGCGCACGTGTAGATCTCGCCAAACTTGAACCGCAGCAGCGCCAACAGCCGCCGCTCGATGATGGACGAGGTGAAGACGCACAGCAGCTTTTCTTTAGTCAACGTGACGCTCCCCTCGACGGTGACGGTCGAACGCTTCGAATCGGCGTCCCAGTCCGGGTTCGCGATGTTCACCGGGAACGTGATGGACGCCATCGACATGGGCTCCACCATCGGCGACCGGATCTCGCGCGTCACCGCGCCGCGCGGGAACGTGAACGGCGCGGGCGTGACGTTCGCGAAATCGTCCCGGCGCCAGCATTCTCCGATGGCAGGGTCGCTGGCATTCGCCGAAGGAGCTTTCGGAGCTTTCGGCGTGATGCATCCCAGGTACGTTTCGCACATCTTCAACACCCGCGCTTCGTCAAACGCGCCGACCAGCACGACGGTGAACTGCGACGGGTCGGCGTACGCCGCGTTGAAGTGCTCGCACGCGTTCATCGGGACCATCTTGCGCACGTCGGCGACGCGCAGCGGCGCGCTCTGGAACGTCTTCCCGTACACCAGCCTCCGGACGGTCTGGTTGTACACGCTCACCGGGTCGCGGCTGCGGTTCCGTATGGCCTGCTCCTGCATGCGGAGCACCGCCTCCAGCTCTTCCGGCACGAGCATCGAGCGCACGTCGCCGGTGAAGAGCGCGTACATGAGCTGCAGCCCCGTCTCGATGTCCGTCGGGCTCGTGTCCCCGTCGACGCGGCGGAAGTACGTCCCGGTCTTCGCAGCGACGTCGGCGCGCTTGCCCGCCAGCGCGTCGAACAGCGTCTCGGGCCGCAGGCCGAACATGCCGAGCTCGCCGGCGATGGTGTTCGCGTAGAGCGCGTCGAGGTACTGCTTCTCGGGCACCTCGCTCAGCCCGCCGCGCGCAAACGCGCGAACGAGCACCTGGTCATCCAGGAAGTCGGTGGTCTTGGTAGCTACCCGCACGCCGTTGGCAAGCTCGGAGACCCGGAACCCCATCTTGGAAAACGCCGTCGTGCGTTTCACGGCGCCCGGCGCCGGCAAAGCCTTCGTCTCGACGAGCGACTCCGGGACGTCGAACGCGCCGTTTTTCGTGATCGTTCCCTTATTCTCCTCGTCCTGGATCTTCGCCGCCGCCGCGGCGATGTCCGCCTCCGTGACCGTCGCCCTGCCCTCCATCGCGCGGATCACGCACGACGCGTCCAGGCGACACCTCTGCGCGAACGCGCGAAGGTCCCCGACGGTCATCCGCTCGACGCACGCGATGGTCATGCGCGCCTCCTCTTCGGCGCCGACCACGAGCTCGCCGCGCAAAAAGTGCCCCACGAGCTCGTCCCGCAGGCTCGTGCAGTACGTCTGGTCGCGCTCGACGAAGAACTGCTGTGCGTCCGCGATCTGCTTGGCGCGCGCGATCTTGAGCTCCTGCTCGCTGAAGCCGTGCACGCGCGCGCGCGCGAGCTCGCGCAAACCCGCCTCCAGCCCGCGCACGACGTTCTTCTTGCCCTCTTCGCAGGCGATCTGCGCGGAGAACACGGAGACGGTGCGCGTGGCTTCCTCCACGGAGCATCCCGCGGAGAAGAACGGGGGGTCCGCCTTGCGCATCAGCTTGTACAGGCGGTTGTCCAGCGCCAGCTTGAACGCCTCCTCCACCGTCTTCTGGAAAAAGTCGCCGGGCGTCGAGATGGGGTTGGCGGGATACTTGAACGTCAAAGTCACGGTGGTTTTCGTGTGCTCCTTGTCCACCGAGCACGTGACCCTCGGCGAGGCGTGGAACGCCACCGGGGGCCGCGGCGTCGCCGGGTTCACCGGCGGCTGGCCGGGCGCGGGCGCGCACCCCCCGAACGCGGCCTCGATTTCGCGAACGACCGCGTCGAGGTCGGGAAAGTCGCCCGCCGCGATCACCGCCGTGCGCTCCGGGCGGTACCACTTCTCGTAGAACCGGCGGAACACGGCGGGGTTCCCTTTTTTAATAACCGACTCGAGGCCGATGGGCAGGCGCTCCGCGTACAGCGAGTCCTTCATGAGGAGCTTCCAGTACGCCTCCGAGGCGCGCCCGCGCGCATCACGCCCCATGCGCATCTCCTCCAGCACCGCCCCCCGCTCGTCGTTCACGTCGGCGTCGCTGATGCGCACGCGCGACGCGAACTCAGACAAAACCGCCAACGCTTTGGTCAGGTTTTTCGATCCGGCGTCGTCGACGGGCACGAGCAGCTCGTACACGGTCTCGTCCATGGACGTGTACGCGTTCTGGCACGGGCCGAACTCGGCGCCGATGCTCTCCAGGAACCGGACGATCTCGAAGTTCCCGAAGTTCCGCGTCGCGCGGAACGCGAGGTGCTCCACGAGGTGCGCCACGCCGCGCTCGTCCTCCTCCTCCGCCACAGAGCCGACGTCCACGGCAAGCGCCAGCGCGGCGCGATCCTTCGGCTTCTGCGCGCGATGCACGTAGTACCGCATGCCGTTGGCCAAGACGCCCTGCCGGTGGCGGTCCGCCGGGCCCACCGGCAACACGTCGTCCCACTTGTCCTGCAGCGGGTACGGCTTCAGCGACCGCCAGCCGGAGCTCTTCACCGCGCCGCCTGGCGCGGGCGACGACGACGGATGAGATGAGATGGACGACGAGGCGGATGACGGCGAGCGCACATCCCGGAAGCCAGGTCACGACGAGAGGTGCGGTCAGTCGGGGTTCGGGATGCTCACGCGGACGCGTTCGATGCGCCTCCGTCACGTGGAGTGCACCGCGAAGCCGCGCGAACCGGGACCGGGGTGCGGCTCCGCGGGTCGCGGCCGCGCTCGATTCGGGGACGCGTGCCGAACCTTCGGCCGAACCTCTGTGAAAGGCACGATGAAACTCAACGGCAGATCGCGTTTCGCGCGTACCTATGGAAGGGGTCGTCGGCGTGGCGGGGGTCTCCTTCGATCGCGGCGTCCCAGGGGGCGTGACATCGCCCCCGTCAAGAGACGTCCGCACGGTCGGAAGGTCCTCCATCGCGGTGTCTCCGCGGAATGGGGCGGTGGCCGGGTCGGCGCAAATTTGCAGGCGCGGCTCGTCTGCCTCGTCAGATCGAGAAGAAGGCTCACGGAACGAAAAATCCGTCACTCCGTCGGGCGATGCAGCTCTGCCCCGCGGCGGCTGCGGCGGCGAGCGCTCGGTGGGTGCGATGCCGGGCGTCGACGTCGGGTCCCGAGGAGCCGCCTCGGGCGCCGGTCACGCGCGTCCGGAGAAGGCGTCGCTTGACTCGCGAGGGCACGTCTGACCCATCGCGCCCGGAGCCTTCCGAGGTTTCGGGTGCCGATAAGGACGCGAGGGCCGCGACCGTCGCGCCGGCGCGACGCGAGGAGGGAGGCGAGACGGGCGGTGCGAGTCGACCACAGCGCGGGCGCGGGCGCGGCAGTCGCGATCGCGGTCGCGGTCGCGTCCGCGGTCGGTCGCGGTCCCCGGCTGGGCTCGACGAGGCCCGGCGCGTCAACTCCGCCATCTCGTCCACGCGCTCGTTGGCGGAACTTCGCGACGTCGTGGAGGCGAACGACGACGCGCGGCGCTTCAACGTGGTGAACGTCGCGACCGCATTTAGCCGTCTGGGGCGTCACCTTTCGGATGATCAGCGTGGGACGCTGGATGGCCAGGCGTGGTACCTCGCGCTGGAGACCAGGACGCTGGCGTTGCTCCCCGAGCTCTCGGGGTGGGCCGCGTCCAGCGTCACGTGGTCGCTGGCGCGCGCCGAGCGCGATCCGGGGGCGGCGTTTTGGGAAGCGTTGGAACGAACGCTGATCGCTCGCGCGTCCGAGCTGGAACCGCAGGGCGTCGCGAACGTCCTCTGGGCGTTCGCGGTGATGGGGCGCCGAGCGCCGCCGGCGCTGCGGAACGCCCTCGAAGCCGCGGCGGCGAGGTTCTGCGGCGGTCCCGCGGGTCCCGAGGACGAAACGAAAAACGGGGATTCGCGAACCTCGACGTTCAAGCCGTACGAGATGACCATGGCGTTCTGGGCGCTGACCCGGTTCGGCGAGGCGCCCTCCTCCGACGTGCTCGACCGTTTCGAAAGAAGGCTTCCGTACGTCATGGCCCGGCTGAAACCGAAAGAGCTCGCCAACGTGGCGAGCGCGTACGGCCGCGCGGGCGGCGGCGGCGGCGTGTTACCGAAGCTCGCCGAGCGTTGCGCGTTCGAAACCGGACTCTTATCGCGGTTCGCGCCGCACGAGTTCGCCACGCTCCTGTGGGGCCTCGCGAAGGCGGAGTGCGCGCCACTCATCTCGATGAAAGTCCTCGAGCGGTTCCGCGTGTTTCTCTCGCGAAACGTCGTGCGTTTCGACGACCCGAGGGACGTCTCGCTCGCGCTGTGGGCGCTGGCGACGCTGCACCCGAAACCGACGCGCCCGCTCTCGACGCGCTTCGCGCTCGACGCGTCGGACCGTGCGGACGGTTCGACGAAGGAAGCCGAGTTCGCGATCGTTTCTAAAAATCGCAAAGACGACAAAGACGACGACGATTCCGACGATTCCGATTCGTGGCTGGCGACCACGGAGTCCGCCATCGTCGCGCGACGCAACCTGCGTTCGTACAACCCCCAGGACCTGAGCAACACTCTGTGGGCCTTCGCCAAGTTCGAGCGCGTCCCGGGCGCGGCGTTCCAGGAGGAGTTCGAGGAAGCCGCGCTCGCGAAGATGCACGCGTTCAACGCGCAGAGCCTGGCCAACGTCGCGTACGCGTACGCCGCGCTCGCGCTTCCCGGCGCGGCCACAGTGTTGCCGCTCGTCTCCGAGCACCTGGAGCGGAAACTGGGCCGTATCGCGACGCCGCCGTTTGTCGAAACGGCGTCGAACGCGACGGACGCGGGGTCCCGCCAAAAAAACGCGGAAGACGCGAAAAGCGCCGTGACCGCCGTGGAGCTGGTGATGGTCCTTTGGGCGTACGCGCGGTGCGGGTTCGACCCGGGGCCGGAAACGATGGCGCGCGTGGAGACGGCGTGCGCGTGTCACGTCTCTTCCATGCAGCCGGACGAGCTGACGCAGTACCTGTGGGCGAGCGCGTCGCTGCGGTACCGCCCCAACGCGGCGTTCCTCGCCGCCGCCGAGCGCCGCGCCGAGCGCGCGCCGGCGCGCTTCGGCGCGGAGGCGGTCACGCTGACACTCTGGGCGTACGCCACGCTGGGCCTCGCGCCCGGCGAGGCGCTCCTCGAGCGCTTCGCGGACGAGCTGGACGCGGCGGAGGCTCCGGGTGGTGTAGGGTTCGGGGAGAAGGGCGGCGCGTTCAAGCCGCAGGACCTGAGCCTCGGGTTCTGGAGCGCCGCCGTGCTGGCGTCGCAGCCGCGGCGAGAGCCGCCTCTTCGCGCGACCCCTCGCGCGAGAAAGAAAAACGAGAAAGAAAAACAAAAAGAAGGGCAGGTGTTTCGCGTGGTTCGCGCGTACGCGAAGCACCTGCCCTCGCTCACCCCGCAGTCCGTCTCGCCGGAGGGTCTTTCCGCGGTGTTCGCCGCGACGCTGGCGCTCGACGCGGTGGCGCCGGAGACGCGCGCGGCGCTGGCGCCGGCGTGGCGCGCGCTCGCCGGCCCCGCCGAGGCGGCGTGGCGCGCCACGAAGACGCGCGACCCCACGGTCAGCAAGCTGCAGGAGGACGTCGGGCGCGTCCTGCGGCAGATGGGCGTGCCGCATGAGCTGGAGAAGCCCGTGTTTGGGGGGCTGATTCGCCCGGACTTCGCGCTGACGGAGACGTTCGAGGAGACGTTCGAGGAGGAGGAAAAACCCGCGCGAGAAGAAGGAGGAAGCGCGAGAAAAACGCGGGTTTTTTCGGCGTACGGAAAACGGAAAACGCGCGGCGTCGTCGTGGAGGTTGACGGGCCGTACCACTACTCGCGCGAGCCCTCGTTCGGGGTCTTC
>Ga0181559_10004269_pt1 | contig 13864 bp, 8 predicted proteins | sample 011ome_21_FD_133752 | JGI IMG/M metagenome (GOLD analysis project Ga0181559, IMG submission 133752) | Coastal salt marsh microbial communities from the Groves Creek Marsh, Skidaway Island, Georgia - 011508AT metaG (megahit assembly) | ecosystem: Environmental > Aquatic > Marine > Intertidal zone...
GAAACCGCCGTCGCCGCCGCGGCGGATCCGCCGCGACACAGACCCAGGTCCTCGAGCGACGCGTCCGCCATGTCCCCCAGCTCGTCCGCTTTGACGGCGAGATACCGCACCGCGTCGCTCATGCTGACGATGCGCGCGATATCGCCCGACGCGTCGAAGATGGCGACGCGGTGGACGGCGCCGTTTGCCGACGTCTTGTTCAAAAACCCCTCGCGGATCACGCGCCCGAAGGAGTGCCCGCGCGCGTCCGCGTCCGCGCGGAAGAGGAGCTCGGCGTCGTCCCCGAGGAGCGAGATGAGGCGCGTGTCGGAGACCTTGCGTTCCACGCTGTCAAGCACGCGCATCCAGGAAAGTACGTTCCGGTGTCCCTTCGGGAGCCTCGGGACGGAAGGCGCCGAGCCGGGGGCCGAAGGGAGGACTTTTTCGACTCCTTCGACTCCTTCGTCCTCTTTTTTGTCGAGTTCGGGGAGCGCCTTCACGAGCGCGCGAAGCGCGTCCCCGACGTCGAAGAACCCGAGCAACACGGGTCGCTCGCGTTCCCCGGAGTCGTCGTGGTGCGCGCCGTGGTTCATTTCGTCCGCGTGCAGGGGGTCGGGCTGGATCAGCACCGGCGCGCCGAGGATCCTGTGCCGCGCGAGCTTCTCGAGAGCGTCGCTCAGGGTCGAGTCGTGGTTCAGGGTGACCACGTGTTGCTCCCTCCCTCGAGTCCCCCCGACGAAACGCGCCTGCGCCTGGGTATGCTTCTTCGGGGACGGGAGACCCGTGACGGCGCGGATCACCTCGGAGAGCGGCGTCTCGAGCACGGCGCGCGCGGCGGCGCACGCCTCGGGGGAGAGAGACGTCGGGGACATGGTGAAGTGACGCGAGCCTTTGCTCAACAAGCTGCCTTTTTCTCGGACGCGCCGGGGTCCACGCTTCAGGATCGCATTGTTGCGAACGAACAACACGGATACTTTTGACGCCGGTCCGCATCCTCTGTCGTCAGTCCCGTCGCGATGCGCGCCGGGTTCCTGAACGCGCGTCCATCCAGGCGGAAAAAGCCGGACCCTCCGTCCGCGCCTGTCTCGGCGTCGTTCCCGGCACGCGCCATGGCCGGAGACTCGGCCCTCGAGACCCTACCGCGGCAGGTTCTGGCGAAGATCCTGTCACCACTGGACTCTGACGACCTGCAGAAGTTCGGGCTGGCGCTCCGAGATCCCCACATAGCGGAGGAGGCGAGTTGGGAGGCGTTGCGCGAGTTCGCTTCGAGATGCGACTCGCCCAAGAGTGCACTCGCTTCGTTCAATAAGATGGCGGGCGAGCCGCTGAAGCTCTGCGTGGACGCGGTGCGCCGGATCACCGAGGCGTTCGATAATGCGAATGACGACCGCGCGTACGTCATACCGCCCGTGCAGAACATTCCGGACATCGACGAGCCGATCAACAACCTCGACTACAAACTCGCGTCGTTCATCAAAAGAGACATCGTGACGGATTGGACTTTTCACTTGCACCCCCTTTCTCCGTCACGCGAGCGAGAGATCAATCACGAGGACATGCGGCGGTGGAACGATATGCACGCCGAAGGCGGGTTCTGGACCGAGGCGCCCGGCAAACGCGACATCGCGTGCTGGTTGCTCTTCGGAGCCCCGTGCGAACATATGAGACGCGCGTTCGCGCCGGATTCCGTGACCGCCGATCGCGAGGACGCGTTCCGTGACCTCTTCGCGGAGGCGACGCGCGCGTGCGTGCGCGTCGCCGCTTCGGCGTATCGGGATCTCCTGCGAGCGACGCGGCGAGAGTCGCGCGCGCTCGCGGTGCCCCGCGTCGTGGTGGTCGCGAGGCGTTTGGCGGAATACGGGTTTTTCCAAGAAGCCTCGGAGCTTCTTCGCGTGATACTGTTCGACGAAAACAACCACGAATTACTCGGTTCCGGCGCGCTGACGAACGAGCTCTACGTCTTCCTGACCGAGCTCTGCTGCGAAGCGATGTACGCCGAGACGTTTGTGGAGCCGTTCGCGGGTGAAGAAAACTTCCGCGCGTTCGCGAACGTCGTGAGGGTGGCGAGGTTGGCGGTCGATCGGACGACCGAGGACATGAAGAACGAGAATGTGGTTGACAAAGAGCCACGGGGAGGAAAGAACACACCGAAGGACCTGCCGCAAGCGAACGAGGGAACGTTTCAAGCCGTGCTCGACGTATTGACGCCGGAGTACAGGGCTTCACTCCACGACATCAAAATACGATATCTGGAAAAGAAAAGGCGCGTGGCCGAGACGAGACGGACCGAGTCCACCAGACGCGAACCCGAAACGCTGGAGTTGTCTTACGCCCACCCCGTCGATCGTCTCGCGGCGGCGCAGCACGCATACGGTCGGATTATGGGTTTGGCGCACCAGCAGAAATACATGCAAAACGATTTCGCAGACTACCCGGAGGTGGCAGCCGAAATCATCCCGCCGACCTTCATCTGGCCGAACCACGGCAAACGTTTGTTTCGGGGGAAAGAAATGGAAGTGTACGCGAGGGCAGCGGCGCGAGGCTCGGGTTTCTTACATTCGACCATGGAGGATATACGGAAAGCGGCGCGTTCAATGGCGGCGACGGGGGAGGTAATGTACTGCGGCATGTCCGTTAACATAAGCCTCGCGATGCGCGCGGACGGCGACGGAGACGTGGAATCGGCGGAGGATCGTTTAGAGGAAGCCGTCGAGGTGTCCGTGAGGTGCGTTCGATGTTTCCGTGACTCCATGAACATGTTCGATCGTGCGCAGAAAGAGCTCGCGGAGCTCGCGCTCTCGCGAGAACGCGGGGGCGTTGGAGAGGAGCTCTCTTCCGTGAAGCGAATTTTGCGCCTCGAGATGGGAGACGCCGCCGCGGCGAACGGCGTCCCGTTGCTGGACGCTTCGCTGTACGTCATGGCGAAGGACTTCGGGAAGGTGCTCAAGTTCGTGGGCTCGTACGTCGCCAGCGCCACCGCCTACGTCGATCCGGAGGAGTTCGAGATGGTCCCCGGAGACGTTCTAGGTTGCCCGTGGGTGCCTTGGGAGCTCATGGACGAGAACGGCGAGCTTCCCGAACAAACTAGCGTCCCGAACTGGTCCTGCTCCGCCGAGGGCGACCAGTGGTTGCTCCTCGCGTACGCGTGCGCCGCGGAGACGTACGGTCCGTTCCACGCGCACGCCAGGAACATCGAGCGCATGTTCGCGATGCAAGACCCGCGTCTCGCGATGGAACACCAGCACCAGCGCATGACCCCCGAGCAGGTGCGTGTGCGCGCGCGCGCGGTCGCCAGGGGCTACCGCGCGGACTTCAAGAGGAGACAACCGGAGATTGCTCGTTACCTGTAATCTACTTTCGTAAACGTCTACGTACGCATTTTTTTTTCCTTCGTCGCGACGCGGCGCGGTACTACCGTCATCGCCGCGCGAGCGCGGCGAGCGCCTCCGCGTGCGTTTTCTCGTCACCCGCGACGCACACCTCCCCCTGGAACTCCCCCTCGGCGATGGCGTCCACCGAGCCCTGCCACCGCAGCTCGTCCCCGTTCCAGTCGGTGAACTTTCCGCCGGCGCCCACCACGATGGGCACCAGCGCCATGTAGTCGTACGGCTTGAGATCCGCCTCGACCACCGCGTCGCAGTGCCCGGCGGCGAGCAACCCGTACGCGTAGCAGTCGCAGCCGTACATGGGCACCTTGACCGCCTCCGCGACGCGCATGTATCGCGCTTCGTTCTCGCCCTCGAACATCAGAGGCGTCGTGGCGTACATGTACGCGTCTCTCAGCGCGCCGCAGCGCCGCGTCGAGATGACGTCGCCGTTGAGCGTCGAGGGCTCGCCGTCGACGCCGAGCCATCGCTCGCGGAGCACGGGCTGGTCCAGGATCCCCAGCACGGGCTTGCCGCCGCGCAACAGCGCGACGAGCGTCCCCCAGAGCGGCTTCCCGGTGATGAACGATTTCGTGCCGTCGATCGGGTCGAACACCCATGTCCACTCCTGCTCGCCGTTCGCGCCCAGCTCGATGCCGTGCTCCTCGCCGAAGATGGCGTGCTCGGGGAACCGATCCTTCACCATCGCGCGCATGGCCGCCTCGGCGCTCTTATCGGCGATCGTCACCGGAGACGCGTCGTTCTTGTCGTCGATCTCCAGCTTGGTGCGGAAGTACTTCGTGGTGATCTCGCCCGCGGCGTCGACGAGGTCGTTCGCCAGCGCGACGTACTCGGGGGGGACGGACGCGGCGGCCATCACGCCGCACGGGAACCGGGGGGCGGCCGAAAACCTGTCGGCACGACGAAGCGCCGAGCGGCTCATCCCGCGGCCGGAGGCGACTGGCGCAGGGGCGACGCGCGCGGCGGCGTGGAACATCGTGAGACGTGCGAGCCTCGATCCGAGGCCGAGCGACGCGCGCGGCGTGGGTGTGTCGCGACCGCGACGCTGTCGCAGGTCCAGTCGTCGAGTCGAAGAGTTTTGCCACAGTGCCGTCGGCACGGTATGATGAACTTTTTCGCGCTGTGACAAAAAGCTGGGCTGAAAGAACACTCGTCCCACACCGTGTGGCCACTTCGCGTACGCGCATCCCGCAGTTCCGGCGGCAAGGCGGCAGGCGGCTGCCCCCCTACGCGGCTCGATCGTTCGCGCGCGTCGTTCACGCGCTCTCTCGCTCGGAGACGTACCCGAACCCGACCCCTCGGTCGATCTCATTCGAAACTCGTTCGCTTTTCTTCGGGGGTTGGGCGCGCCATCATGGACACCAACAGGCTGGCGAAGGAGCTCAGGGACATCGCGGCGGACACAAAGTCGGGGGTCACGGTGACAGTCCTCGGAGACAACCTCGCGCACATGCAGGGTACTTTGCAAGGTGCGTCACGGAACGGGGCACACACAGAACGACTCGCGAGCGAAGCAGATCGCCCCGACGGCACGGCCAACTCGCGATGCCGCTTTTTCGGTTCTCACCACAGAACGACGTCGTTCTGTTCTCGCGCCTTCGCGCGACGCGAAGGACCTTTTCGTTTCGTCACCCGTCTGACCGCGTTCGCGAACCCTCGACCCGAATGAATCGTCGGACCCGCGCAGGCCCCGAGGAGTCCCCGTACGAGGGCGGCGTGTTCTACGTGGACATCCAGCTCACGGACGCGTACCCGTTTGAGCCGCCGAAGATGCGCTTCATGACCAAGGTGTGGCACCCCAACGTGTCCTCCGCGAACGGCGCCATCTGCCTGGACATCCTGAAGGAGCAGTGGTCGCCCGCGCTCTCCATCAAGACCGCGATGCTGTCGCTGCAGGCGCTGCTGTCGTCGCCCGAGCCGAGCGACCCGCAGGACGCCGTGGTGGCGAGGCAGTACATGGACAACCTCGCCGAGTTCAACGCGCAGGCGAGGCGCTGGACGCGCGAGCACGCCGGCGCCGGCGCCAAGGACGAGAAGCTCGAGCGGCTCAAGGAGATGGGCTTCGCGGAAAACGCCGCGCGCGCCGCGCTCGGCCGCGCGGCGGGGGATGAACAGCAGGCGCTCGAGCTGCTCCTCGCCGGCGCTTGAAAAGAACGCGCGTGACGACGACGCGCGGCGCGGAGGACGCGGCGCGGGAACGACGGGCGGGACGGACGCGTCGGCGCGGGACGCCTTTTTTTTTACTTTGTAAAGTAATACGCTTCGTCGCTCCCACGTTCGTCGGTCGTCCTCGTGCGCGCCGTGGACGCTCGAACTCTCGCGTCGTTTCAGCTCTCGCGGCGCGACGCGCGCGCACACACCGCGCCGCACGCGGCACACGCGCCGTTCGCCCACGCACGTGCCATGCGACCGCGCATCGCGCGTCTCGCGCTTTCCCTCGTCGCAACCCTCGTCGCGTCCGCGGCTGCGCAAGACGTCTCCGCGAGAAGAGCTCCGCCCCTCTCTTCCTCGACTTCGCGGTCCGTCTCCGAGGGCGTCGCCGCGACTCGCGCGCGGGACACCCCGCCGGAGGGCGCCGAGACGCGCACGGCCCTTCGCGAGGCGCCCCGCGTCGCCGTGCGCGGCGAGCTGCGGCTCTGCGGCGGGCAGCCGCTGCCGCCGTCCCTGTTCACGTCCGAGACGATATGCGTCGAGCAGAGCCTCACCGGCGTGACGGCGGAGCACGTGCGACGCAAGTCGCTCGACGTGACCTCGGTCGACGTCTCCTTCGCCGGCCACGCCGTGGACGCCCGGTTCATCCGCGACCCGCGCCTGGTCGTGCACGGCGCGGACGGCGTCGAGACGGAGGCGCGAGGACTTTTCGACTGGCTCGGCGCGACGGGCGCGCGGGACGAGTCGGACGCCGCGGCGGATGCCGCGGGCGACGACGCGAGTCGCCCGCCGCCCGACCTCGACGCGTCCGGGGTCTCGGCTCGGTTCGAGCTCGACGTCTCCGGGGTGTTCGAGAGCGTCGCGAGCGAAGGCAGCGCGACGCCCGCGAGCATCGACGCGCACATCGATACGCACATCGATACGTCTTCGCCCACGCATCCGAGGGAGGCGCTCTCGGGGACGCTCGAGTCCGTGGTGGCGGTTCAGCCCGCGAGTCGGTACTACTACGAGATTGTTTGGTTCGAGCTCTCGACAACCGTGCCCACGTTTTACGAGGGCGCCGTGCACACCGTCGTCGAGGAGGGCGAGAAGCTCGGCAAGCCGCAGGACTACATCGACTACGAGATCGACAACCTGGTCACCCACGATCACGTCTTCTTCCCGTGCACGAACTTCATCGCGGGGCCGTTCTGCGAGGAGGAGAATATCAGCGGATGACGCGCGGCGAGGCGGGCAAACAGAGCGCGCGACGCGCGTCGTTTTGTTAATAAATAAAATAAAAATCAAATGCTCTCTCATTCGTTCGCGTCTCCCTACGAACCTCCACGAACCTCATTCGCTCGGTCTCCGGGAGCGAGGCTGCGCGCGGGGTCCGACTCGAGGTGTGCCGCGTCCCTCGGCGCTCTTCGCCGCCGCCTCGGCGGCTTTCTTTGCCGCCGCCGCGCGCCGCGCCGCGCGCCGCGCGTTTGCCTCAGGGTCCGCGGGCGCCTCGGTTTCCGCGGGACCCCGTCCGGGACCCCGTCCGCCGCCGCCGCCGCCCGCGCCTCCGCGCCCTCCGCGCCCCGGCACACCTCTTCCTCTCCCCCGGAACGCGGGCGAGTTCCCCATGGCGATGCGCGTCCCTCCTCCCGCGGCGATGTGCGCGGCGCCGTACCCGCCGGCGTCCGCCGGCGCGCCCCCCGGCGCGAGCGCGTTTTTGATGACGTCCAGGAACGGCGACGGCTCGCAGTACTCCGTCTTGCCGAACCTCTGCCTCTTGAACGCGCGGCACAGGAACAGCTTGCGCTTCGCGCGCGTCACGCCGACGTAGAACAGTCTGGTCTCCTCGTCCTCAGGCTGGCCCGTGCGCTCGTCCCGCTTGAACGGAATCAAGCCGTCCTCGCAGCCGGCGACGAGCACGGTGGAAAACTCCAGCCCCTTGGACGCGTGCAGGGTCATGAGCCGCGCGGCGTCGACGGTTTCGTCCTCGCTCCGCGTCTCCGCGGACATCAAGAGCGAGATACCCTCCAGAAACGCGTGCAGGCCGTCAGCGCCGACCAAAGCCTCCGCTCGGGCCTCGGAAACCTCGTCGCCGGAATCGTCGCCTGAAACGTCGTCTGAAAACCCGAAGGGCGGCGCGAACGCGTCCGAGTCGCCGGCGACGGCGATGAGCTCCTTGACGAAGCCCCAGCGCTCGTCGCCGTTCTCCTGGTCCGAGACGTACGCCTCGAACCCCACCTTGTCCACCACCTCCCGGACCAGCTCCCCGGGCGTCGAGACGTCCATGATGTCCTCCAGCTCGCGCATCGCGCGCACGAACGCGCCCACCGCGCGGTGCGCAGCCTTGCCCAGGCCCATCGCCTCCGCGTCGGGGAGCATCTGGTCATCCGGCACGTCCGGGTCCGCCCACCGCCGCCGGAGCAGCGCGGCGCCCGGCGTCTGCGGCATGCCGTCCTCCCACGGCAGTGTCTCCGCCCAGACCCGCAGCTTGTCCAGCGTCCCGGGCCCGATCTTGCGCGGGGGCGTGTTGATGATGCGCTGGAACGAAACCGTGTCCCGCGGGTTGCTCAGCACGCGCAGGTACGCCACGCAGTCCTTGATCTCCTTGCGCGTGTAGAACGCCGTGTCGCCCACCACCACGTGCGGCACGCCCGCGCGTATGAACGCCTCCTCCAGCGGGCGTGACTGCGAGTGCGTGCGGTACAGCACGGCGATTTCCCGCAGCGGGACGCCCTCTTTGTGCGCCTTCGCCGCCTCGCGCGCGCAGAACTCAGCCTCCTCGATCTCATCCTCCACGGCGACCACGGCGACGTCCCTCCCGCCGGGCGTCACCGCGTCCAGGTCCAGCGGGCTCCGCGTTTTGGAGGCGCCGATGACGGCGCGCGCCGCCTTGACGATGGTCGAAGTGGACCGGTAGTTCTTCGTTAACAGCACCGTCCCCGCGCCTTTGAAGTCCACGTCGAACTTGTCCCGTATGTTCGCCACCTCGGCGCCGCGCCACGAGTAGATGGCCTGGTCCACGTCGCCCACCACGAACACGCGGTCCTGGGGCTTGGCGAGCACGCGAATCAGCTCGTACTGCGACAAGGAGGTGTCCTGGAACTCGTCCACCAGCACGTGCCGCCACTTCTGCTGGTAATGCTGGCGCGCCTCGTCGGAGGTTTGGAGCAGCGCCACCGCCGCGGAGAGCAAGTCGTCGAAATCCAGCGCGTTGCTCGATCGCAAGTTGGCTTCGTACTCGTCGTACACGCGCGCGAATTGGTTGGCGACGCCCGGGTCGTGTTGCAGGTTGGGCCGCGTCTCGATCAGCGCGCGAAGCATGCGTTCGCCGGAGACCCCGACGCAGTGGTCCACCGCGCTCTTCGAGGCGCTGATTCGCCCTTTCACTAAACCAGCGTCGACTTTCTTCTTGTCCTCGTTGAACCGGTCCACCAGGATCTTGCGTATCAACGCCCGCGTGTCGCTCTCGTCGTAGATGGCGAAATCGTTCCCGCGCCCGTAACTCTCGAGCAGGTGCACGTGTTTGCGCAACATGCGGCTCGCGACGCTGTGGAACGTGCCCGACGTCACGGCGTTGGCGTTGTCGACGCCCACGCTCAGCTCGAGCCGTTCCTTCATCTCACGCGCAGCCTTGTTCGTGAACGTGATGCATAGGATGTGCGACGGGGGGACGCCGCACTCGTTGATGAGATGCGTCACGCGGCCGACGAGCACGCGCGTTTTTCCCGATCCTGGCCCGGCGAGCACCTTCATGGGGGCGATCGGCGCGAGGATGGCCGCCCTCTGCTCGTCGTTCATGCCGTCAAGGTGCGCAGTGGACGGGGGAGGCGCGATCGGCATGTTGTTCACGGACTGCCGCCACGCCTCGTCGCGCGGAGGTGTGGGAGGGGGGCTGGGGAACGCGGCGGTCACCGCGTGGCGCCGGTTGGAGGATGCGACGCGCCATGGCACGTGCCCGCCGACGTTTCCGATCGCGCTCCCGTAGGCGAACACCCGCTCCCCCAGGCGTTTCGCCGCTCGGGATGCCATCGCGCGTCTCCCCGCGCCACACCGCTCGAAGGACGGCGTGCCGCGCGGAGCTCCGACGCTCGTGCGCACCCCCACGAGCTGCATGCGCGCCCAACCTGTGCACGCGCGAGAGGCACTCTTCGCGCTCTTTTCGACGGACGGTGTTGATTTTTTCGGGACGCTTTCGAGATTCGAGCGCCCCGTAATTGCCACAATTCGCGCACGACTCGTCGCGCGCGTTCTTACCGTCGTCGCCGCCGGTGAGCGAGCGTCCTTCCTCCGCTCGCGCGCGTCAACCTCTCGCGGCTCATGGGTATGGGCTTCAGCATGAACTGGAGCGTCCCCTGTGGGGGTTGCCAAAAGACGCTGACCAAAGCGAGCAATGCGAAGAAGTGCGCCAAATGCCAAAGCGTGTGGTACTGCTCGAAGGAGTGTCAAGCCTTGGACTGGAAGCGTCCGAACAAACAGGGACACAAACACCGGTGCGCGGCTTTAGCCGCGGCGGACAAGACGCGGGGGGCGGGGAGACCCCGGTCGGAGAAGGCTTTAAATAAGCCGGAGATGGAGGACACGAGGGGCTTGGTAGATCGGTTCAACGAGATTCTCCAGACGCAGGTCCTTCCCGGGACGCGGACGTACGCGGTGATGTCCAAGATGTTGGAGGACGGCGTCGCGAAAGGCGCGCGCGCGATGCTGATCATCCACGAGGAGGTTCTGGGGAATGACAAGATCTCGTTCACTGTCGTTCCCGAGAACAAGGTGGAGGTGCTGCTAAAAAACGACGCCGCATTCGCGCGCCACGCGCTGATGGTTCGCACCTACGACCCGAAGACGCAGTTCGTGATTTGCTTCGAGACGGGCTCGCCGGAGAAGTTCATCGTCACGCGAATTGTCGCCGAGGACGTCATCGACCATCGCCGAGGACGTCATTGACCAGGGGTCGCCGTGTGAGACGTGCACGAACGACGCTGTAGACTACGCGTGTGGGTCGTTTCGCGTATCTGGTACACGGTACTATGTAAATAAATAAATAAGGTCGCGCGTCGTCGTCCGCGTCGTTCGCTCACGAGCTCGAGAAGATGAGCAGGTACTGCGCTAACCCCACCAGCGCCCCGAGACAGCCTCCGATGACGATGAGCTTGATCTCGTCCTCCTCGAACACGGGGTGCAATACCCCCTCAAACTCGTCCGGGGGTAAGCCCTTCATGGCCACGCATACCGTCTCCTCCACCTCCAGCGCGTCGTCCTGGTACGCGTAGCTGCAAGGCACGCACTTGGGCAACTCCCGAACCAACTGCTCGGCGACGTGCTCGCGCATACGCCCGTACGCCTCCGGGCCCAGCACAAGCGTCGCCACCGGCTTGGCCGGCCCGAGCGTGACGTCCGTGAAGTGCCTGGTGTTCCGCATGACCAGCTCCCCGAACTCCTCACGCAGCCTGCCATGCATCATCTCCTCCCACAGGTTCTTCGCGTTGCAGAAGAGCTCCTTGTTGAGCTTGGAGAACTTCTCGCTCACCTCCTTCTGCCGCCGCAGGAACGCGCCCTGCAGGACGACGAGCCCGCACAGCACGGGCGTCGGATGGATGGGCCGGAAGATGAGTTTCAGGGCGACCCAGTTGGTGAGGTAGCCGGTGATGAACCCGAACGCCGGCAGCATCGGGCCGCTGTACGATTTCTCCAGCGTGTCCACCACGTAGAACACGCACATCTGCACGACGCCGAACAGGAACCCAAAGTACGCGCCGCTGTTCTCGATGATCCGGAACTCGCTCTCGCCAACCTCCTGGAACATGCGCACGACATCTTGCTTGTTCGCCTCGCACAGCTTCACCACCATGGCCTTCAGGTCCAGCACCTCGTACACGTGGTTCTGCAAGTCCTCGATGACGTCCGCCAGGAACTCCGGCGCGCCCGCCATCGCCTGCTTCACCAGCTCCGCCTGCACGTACACGGGCAGGCCCTCCCAGAACTCGGGCGCCTCTTTCCGAGCGACGTCCTCGATGATCCGGTGCATGGCGGGGGCCATCTCGGGCGCGAGCGCCTCCGCGAACCGCTGGGGGTGGATCTTGCCGAACATCTCCTTAACGTCCAGCAGCTTCGAGGTCATCAGGTCGCACAGGATGGCCGCCATCTTCCCCGCCTTCGCGGGGATGATGCCCTGCCACCCGCCCAGCAGCCCGAACGGCTGGCCTTTGGGTTGCGCGAACTTCAGCGGCGCGGGGGTGAACTCCAGGGGGTAGAACGTCATCTTCAGCGCCACCACGTTCGTGACGTACCCCACGATCGCACTCACGAAGGGAATGATGATGTACAGCGCGAAATGCGTCCCGGACCCAGCCTCAAGCGCGGCCAGGTCCGAGGAACCCAGCAACGACCGGTCGTGTCGTGATCGCGCGGACCCGTCAACCCCGAAAACATCATCCCCGCCGTCCAGCATCTTCCTGTGCGCGCCCACCGCCGACGCCACCAGCGCCGAGGTCACCATCGGGAGGAGCAGCATCGCACCCCCACTCAGACGCGAGCGAGTGGGGGACGCACGCCTTCGCGCCTGACTCTGGCGTCCCCGTCCCGAAATCTCGTTAGTAGCTACGGGAAAAGGCACCTCGAAAGGAGTTCGGTCCCCCTGCCACCATTGGCCGAGCGTTCTATCGCGTTATGTCTGAGTTTCGGAAGCAGCATCTCCAGGTGGCGAGATTTTTGTTGAATTATTGTTGAATCGCGAGCGTTTGCACGGTTTGATCGGCGCTCTCGCGAAAAAATTGGGTCAAGTTGACCCCTTTTTCGAAAGAGAAACCGATTCTCCCGGTGAACCCCGTCACCGACGATTGGTTGGCATGATTGGGGGTCGGAAACAATGCTTCGCGCCAAAACCGTGCACCCGTGGCACCGGAATTCCCTGATTTTTTACTTTTTGAAGCCACTCTGCTGCAGGGCTCCAGCGCGCACAGCCTCCCTGCGCTCGCGGAGGGGCGCGATGTCGCCCAAGCGGCCGCCTCGCGCCGAGACGCCGCAGCCGAAGCCCTTCGCCTCGAGGGTCAGCCCTGAACCTCCCCGGACGGCCGCCGCGTCCACCTCGAGCCCGGACAAAGAGCCGAGCGTATGCCCCCCGGGCAGAGCAATCTTCGCGGTGGTGGTCCCGCGCATTGAGCTCGAGCCGGAAGAGAAGAGGTACGCCTCCCGCGACGCGCGTTTCCGTGGGGCGACGCGACCGCGCGTCACGCGCGCGTCGCACCGCGCCTCCGCGTTCGCGCGAACCGGTTCCCGGTTCGCGCCGCGAACGCCGCGTTCAAACCCGCGACGTACGGTTACCCGGCTTTTTCGTTCGGCGCGCGCGCGCCGCTTTTTCCGACCCGCCATGGGTCGCTTTTCCCGCGCTGACCCCTCGACTCCCGCGCCTTCCCTTCGCGCCTCGAAACACAGGGCGCTCATCGCCTCGAGCCTGCAGAACATGCCTTCCCGGTACCGCGTGGTGGAGCGCGCGTGCGGCGCGGTGGCGTTCCTCGGCGAGGGCGTGCCCTCTCCCGGCGCGGGCCCCGCGTTCGCCCCCCAAGTCGTGGCGAACGAGCGGTGCGTCTTGGCGCTCGTCTCCAGGGACGTCCGCGCGTCCGACGTCGCCGACGCGTTCCGCGACGCCTGCGACGCGCACGCCGAGGAGCCGAGGCTGCGGGCGCTCGCGCTCAAGCGCTACCTGTGCGGCATGAGCGAGAAGGGAAGCGCGTTCAGCTTCGTGCTCCTCGACGCGCGCACCGCGCGGGTCTTCGCGGCGACAACCGCGCTGTCGTCCCCCGTCGCCGCCGGCCACGCCGCCGACGGCACGCTGCTGGTGACCTGCACGCGCTCGGGCGCCAAGGCGGCCACCGCCTGGCCGCCCCGCTGGGCGCCGGGCGAGCAGAGGCGAGGCGCGCGGGCGAGTCTCGAGGCGAGCCACGACGCCTCCGACGCCTCCGACGCCTCGAGAAGGCGCGCGAATCTTCTCGGCGCGTCCCCGCCATTCCGCGCGACGCGCCAAACCTGGGTCTCCTCCGAGCTCCTCTCGAAGCACGCCTCGAGAGGAGAGGGCGCGCCGGCGACGCCCGAGCGCGAGCCTCTTTCAGGCCGGCCGAGCTCGCCGGCGAGCACCGAGCGGAGCCGCAGCCGCTCGCCGGGCGCGTCCTCGACGCACTCCACGGGGACGGAGGCGAGCGAGGCCGCGTACCAGGCTGCCGTCACCACGCGGCTGCAGCACCTGCCCGCCGGCCGCTTCGTGTACGGGCGGAAGCACCTGCAGCCGTTCGAGTTCAGCGCCTTCTGGGGAAGCGCCGAGAGCACCAGGGCGGGCGCGCGCGCCACCTCCGCGCCCGAAGGCGCGCCCGAAGGCGCGC
>Ga0181559_10004277_pt1 | contig 13851 bp, 13 predicted proteins | sample 011ome_21_FD_133752 | JGI IMG/M metagenome (GOLD analysis project Ga0181559, IMG submission 133752) | Coastal salt marsh microbial communities from the Groves Creek Marsh, Skidaway Island, Georgia - 011508AT metaG (megahit assembly) | ecosystem: Environmental > Aquatic > Marine > Intertidal...
AACAGTTGATTATTACAGTAATATATCACACACAATTGCTGAAAGACCAATAAGAACAATGGGAGACATTGCTACTGGGCCACCAATTATCGCAACGCATATTATAAATATTGATAGTCAATACCGAACAACTATATTACCATACATAGACAATCCACAGGCTGCTTCATTTAATACAAATTTTACATTTAGTTTATCAAATCCAATAACAAAGGCTATTTCTATTCGTCTCTATTCTTATCAATTACCTACCTCTTGGTATACATTTAATGCTAGGTCTGGTAATACATTCTTTTTGTATAATGGTATTATGATTGTTATACCTGATGGAAATTATACACCAGTGGAAATAGTATCCACTATAAATAATATTGCCTCGCTTAATGATGCTACTAAAAATTTAAAAGTAGAATATGATTCAAATACGAGAAAAATAAAATTTATAAATAATGATACTTTATCTGATTACGTTACTGTTACATTTTTTGATGAAGATAACACTATTAATTATAATACGTGTGGTAGTTATGTTTTATCAAATTTTCAAACTTTAGGTGTTAATACAACGCTTGGCTGGTATTTGGGATTTCATTATGATAAAGATGAAACAACTGGAAATATTAGTATTCAAATTAAGCCAGGAGATGCTAATGCTATAATAGGAAATTCTCCAATTGATGTATATGGACCTAAATATTTTATTTTATCCCTAGAAGATTATAATTCACGCTTATCAGGTGGTTTGTACAACATTACAAATACAAAAAATTCCGCTACAATAAGTATTCCTGATTTTTATAAAACAATTCATATTGATTGTAATTCGCGCGAAGGATCTCAAACACAAGCACAAAAATACACAATAAATGCAGTAAAGGAATCTAGTAGTGTAAATAACGTATCAGTTTTTAGTAATAAATTGTCTGGACCTACCTCCGGTTCTGCTTTTGCAATTATTCCATTGACTGGTATAACTGCCTTACGACCTGAGCCATATATAAAATTTGGTGCTGATTTATCAATATTTAAAAGAGATTATGGTTCTCCTAGAATTCTAGATAGATTTACTGTCCGTTTAACCGATGATAAAGGGAACTTGGTAAATTTAAATGATAATGATTGGTCATTTTCATTAATAGTGGAAGAAAAATTAAATTAAATTAAATTAAATTAATTTTATATAAATTGTTGTTCTGTGATATAAACTGGTAATATATCTTTCTCGGTTTTTAATAATTCTGGTTTTTCTATTTTCCATTCAAGTGTAAGTGGCACGGTAGTTGCTAAGGGGGATTTGCTGGTCCAATTTAATTTATTTAAAACACAGTATAATTTTTTCAGGCGATGAATTAGTCCGCCTGCATTTCGCGGAGGCACGTGTTTTACGGCCCATTCAAATTGGAGTGATTGTGTTTTTGTTTGAAATCCACTTACCAAGCATACGTGAGTCCAACCGGGTCCTTTACTTGCGGTGTATTTTGCGCCTCCGCTTATCTCTCCATTATGTTTTCTCAAGCGTTTTATAGGGTCAGGTGAAACCCCTGCATAAGTACATCCTTTGTTTTGAATGATATAAAATTGCCACGGTTCTTCTATATCATTCACCTTTACATCCGTCATATTACTTATACTAGAAAAAAATAAATTATTTTAAACTATCATAATTGTGATCTCAATATCATGTTTGATTGAATTGATGGTTCAGGCGGATTCGGGAGCATACTAATTAATGCTTCTACGCAATTATGTATATCATAGATTGTATTATCTGATAATATCGGCATACCCTCTTCTGCGCGTTTTTCGTTTTTGGTATCAATATCTTCTTTCATGTCCTGCTTATATCCTTCATTTGAGGTTTTATTTAAATAATCAGTTAACACATTTGAGGGTTTATTTATTAAATATTCATTCCACTCTCTTTCACTTTCACTCTTCATAAACAAATTCATAAACGTTAAAGCCCCGGAGTATTTGTTTAATACCCATGGAAGGTTTTTTACAATAGTATTAAAAAACCTATTATCATTTCTGGAAGGATTTTTTGCCATGACATATTCCATTGCATGATATAGTGCTACTAGGTCATATGATGTATTAGGTCTAGAACAAGACAAAAGGGCTTCCCCTTTTTCTTCTAACCAGTTTAACCCACATTCATAAAAAGGATAACCACTTTTTTTCATTAAATTATCATATATAGCTTTACTATTTATCCTTTCATTCAACCAAAAATAAGATCTTCCATAATCTATTATTTTAACAATATATCTTGATTTAAATGATATTGTATTCCCTTTATAAATATATTCATAATTAATGTGACTTATGTCATCACCGTTAATTTCCATTAATTGTATATTACCTATATGTAAATCGTAATGAGTAAATGTATCATCTAACATTGCTAACGGAATATATACTTGAAGTAAAACGTTCACTAATTCTTCCTCAATAAATCTAGCAGAATCAGGACTTTCTAAATAATATTGTAATGATTTACTACTACTAATAGAAGATTTTTCATTAGTTGTTGAAGATAACCATTGAATAAGAATAGCTTGGGTATTATTCGGAATACATTCAATCTCAGTATCAAACCCAATATCAAAAAACGTCTCGGGATCTGGTGGTGGTATATATTGGATTAAATCTGTTATCTTTTTGGCAATTATACTTTCAGGAGTATAATAATAATCATATGTCTTCACAAAGCAACATAATTTGTTCAAATAATTATTTATAAAAAAATGACCTACAATATATTCATAAAATAAATTATCACAAGAAACACGATCACGAGTAAATATAAAACTAGATAATCTAGACAATGAGTAGCGGCCGGGAGGGTGAGTATTACAATATTTTAATACAGCATAAGAATTTTGATAGCTGTAGGGGGGTGAAGAGTAGTCAGCGGGGGAAAATTCAATTAGTTTTACATTTTTAGGATTAATCGCATACATCTGATCAAAATTTGGTTCAACCACATGTTTACTTATCATTTTATTTGGCAGTAAATTATAATCTGAAAATAATGCATTTATTATATCTACATTATAATTTACTGCCAAATAGAAGGATAAATTATAATCATTTTCGCTTATGGGGGGGTGATGATTTATGTTTGTTTTTTTTAGCTGGCGTGTTTTTCTGGATTTTGCTGTGAGATTTTTTCCTTGTATTGGGACTTTTGATAGTGGTTGAGGTTCATTTTTTGTTTTATAAGTTCCACTCACCCCCCCAGCAATACAGCGATTATTATGATGTTTTTTATTAGTAAGATTGCGACGATGTTTTTTATTAGTAAGATTGCGACGATGTTTTTTATTAGTAAGATTGCGACGACGATGTGTTTTTCTAGATTTTCCCATTATATATATATATATACATATAATGTATAAATAAATACTATATTTATTTAAATAATCAATAATTACTTACTTTTATTACGATTGATAGTAAGAATTATTAAAGTTTATTTATATATTTTAGTTTTTCAAATATTGATACAAAAAATCAAAAAAACATGAATTTCGATTTGGTATTTGGTTTTCAGAAAAGGACATTTATAAATGTCCATTTTACGATTTCTGAAAAAAGTTTTGAAAAAACAGTGAAAAAATGACTTGTGACTGAAATGCTCTCATTTCGGTTTTCGGACGAATTATTTTGTGATGCTAATTTTTTTATAAAAAACAAAATTTTATAAAAATGCCAAAAATGCCAAAATATTTCATATGTGAACCCTGTGACTTTAAATGCTCTAAAAAAAGCAATTATGATAATCATTGTTTCACACGTAAACACAAAATCCATATAAATGGATACAATAATGATATAAATAAGGAGCAAAAAATGCCGTAAATTTATTCTTTATTTTAAGTGTTTTTTTGCCACACTTTTTCCAAAAGTGTATATAAGAGGATATGAACAACCAAATGAAAAAAGGTTATGCCAGCGATTATATCAAAGCCAAACGACAGAATGCGATTTATACCGATATTAAGGTAAATGCTCAGCTGACGGGGTCTACCGTGAACCCAGTAAAGAAGAATGGTTATTTTTATAATAATATGCTAAATGTAAATATACCGAAACCGTGTGGTTTTAATGGTTGCGAAGGCGGTGTTTTAACAAATGCTCGTAGTTATCAATTACGTTCAGACTTTAAACAAGGTAAACAATACAACCAGTATGTGTGTAATTGTCAAAACGTGCCGATCAATGATATTCTGGATTTTAACTCGTGTGAAAACGTAGAAATGCCTAGTACGAATGTAGTGTCGTGTCCGTGTACAGCATGTGCTTTTAATTAACACTTTTACACATTACTTATGAATTATATATAAATTAGAGTATTGTTTTTCCACACTTTTTTAAAAGTGTATATATAATGGCTGCCAATCGGTGCTTTACCACATTTACACCCAATCAATTCGCCAGTGATTATCTGAATACAACCCGACAGAAAACACTTTTTAAAGAAGTCAATAATAATATTAACAACTTAAATACGGCGAATCCGAAAAAGAAAAACGGCTTTAGATACAATAGTAATTTTAGAGTAATCCCGACGGATGCGGAGGGACATGTGAGTTGTTTGGCGGCAGCAAAAAATCACCAACTTTTAATGGATATTAGCAAAGGACGGACAATCAATAAGAATCAGAGAATCAATTGTAATACCATAAATCCTGAACAGAAGATGGACGCACCGTTATTTGACGCTTGGAGTGGTAACCTCTATTCAGTACATTATGCAGAGTATAATGTAGATAAAGTGGTGGAGTTTATTTCACCTACCACGGCTACTGCCGATCCGTCTTACTGTATTGTAGATCCCTCCCATTTGCTTTTTTATGACAGTTGTCACTTGACGGAACTGACCGGATTTCCACCACAATGGTTTTCGGTCGTGGATATTAGTTTTAATAACACCGCATATTATACGGAGGCCAATCAAGCTCAGTCCTTAAATGGTTTATATTATCCAGCGAAGGTGACGTTTGGCAACACACACTAAATTTATAAATAAATTACATTAAATTTTTGCCATACTTTTCCAAAAGTATATAATATAAAATTGATTTCAGCTTCTCTCTTTAAAGTCATTTTAATCAGCTATTAACATGACTTCAATTACAGAAATAAGTCCAGCAAGTATAAGTCCAGCAAGTATAAGTCCAGAAAATATTTTAAATTTATCACCGGAACAAGAATTGGCCTTGGAAGAATTCACCAAGGGAAAAAACATCTTCCTAACTGGACCTGGGGGTTCAGGAAAAACCGAATTGATTAAACGTATGGTCGCCCAATGTGAAGCTAAACAGAAAAAGTATCAAGTTTGTGCCTTAACCGGCTGTGCGGCCATTCTCTTGAATTGTAAAGCCAAAACAGTTCATTCGTGGGGAGGCCTCGGTTTAGCCAATGGTACCCCCGAAGAGGTGGTCCGCAAAGTCATCGGCAATCTCTTCAAAACAAAAGCCTGGAAGAAGGTTGACGTATTAATCATCGATGAAGTGAGTATGATGTCTTTGAAAATCTTTGAAATCCTGGATATGATTGGTCGCCGAGTTCGCAAGAAGGGGGATAAACCCTTTGGGGGCATACAAGTCGTCTTCTCCGGGGATTTCTATCAACTCCCACCAGTGGGGAACGACCCCAGCAGTTCAGCCTTTTGTTTTGAGAGTGCCCAGTGGGACACGACATTTGACACCACAATCCAATTAAAGACAATTTTCCGGCAGACTGATAAAACCTACACGGATATCTTGAACCAGATTCGCGTGGGAAAACTTTATAAATCCGGTTTGGAACTCTTGAACAAACACGTAAATAAACCCATTCCACCTAATCTCTTGTTCAAACCCTCTATTCTCTTACCCAAACGCAAGGATGTGGACCTAATTAACGTGACAGAACTGGCGAAATTAGGGGCGGTGGAACAATATACGTATGTCCTGGGGAGAGTGAAACCAACGGAGTTGGCCCCGGTCAATAAAGCCAACGGCGAGAAAGACTGGGCAGATATCAGTGAGAGCCAAAAGGAAATGGAATACACAGGCTTAATCAATAATATCATGGCGGATAAGGAACTGCTCTTGAAAAAAGGCACACAAGTGATGTGTATTGCAAATATTGATATGGAAAGCCCGACACCTATTGTCAATGGCAGTCAAGGCGTGGTAGTAGAATTTGTTGGTGGGTTACCTATGGTACAATTTGGGAATGGTGAGAAACGAATGATTGGGTATCACAACTGGATTAGTGAGAATTTTCAGAGTATTGCGGTCAAACAAATCCCGCTGATTCACGCCTGGGCGATTACCATTCACAAGGCCCAGGGAGTCTCGTGGGACTTAGCCCAGATTGATGTGGGCAGCAGTATCTTTGAATGTGGACAAACGTATGTGGCCCTCTCCCGGGTGAAAAATCTGGAGGGATTGTATTTGACGGCCTTGGATCCGGGAAAAATCAAGGTCAATAGAAAGGTACAAGAGTTTTACACACTTTTAGGAAAAGTGTAGCTCAGTTATACAAGATTTGAAAGGCCAAACTAAACGACCAGTCCATATTATTTAAATCAATAATCCGACCGTATTCATCATATAAGGTCACGTGTAATCGCTGAATATCCACCGGACCAAAGTATTCGCGGGTCCTGTTCACCTCGGTGGTTAACCCGGCATCGCTGCTACTTTGATAAATCCCCACCTCTGCCTGTAAGGCCGCCAAATTAATACGAGTAATGATGTTATTTTGTAAAATGGAGTTCCCAAACGCGACCATATAAGCGGGTCCCGTATTTTTTTGATGGTCGTCAATGGCCAAAAACCCGTAGCGTGGGCCCGATATCAAGCAAATCCCCTCAGAAACACACTGTTCGTTGGAGCAAACATATTCTGCTGAACGGAATCCCAATTGCCACCCCAGGCGGAGTTGAATCGACGTCTCCATATTTAGCGAACCTTGATTATCCACATTAAACCGTATTGTAAACCCGATATTTAAAGTACTGTTTGTTGGGGCGGAAAAGATAGAGCGACCACTTATACGGTCCAGACTGTAGACTAAATCCGTGGCAAGTAAGGGAGGGGGGGAGCCAGGAGCACCGAGTATGACTGTACCATTATCATCAATTGTGGCTGGAACCGCCTGTTGAATAGCCGTATTCATCGCAGGCTCAATGAAGGCCGCTCTACTGTGGTCCGACCACGATTGTTCATAATTGCCGTCCGGTAGGGTTAAGACCCAACATTCGGTGGGTATCTGTAAATTTATTATAAGGACCGTGGCATTTCCTTGACTTAACGACACCGCATAATAAGTAAGTGGTAATTCAATTGTGGCCACCCGCATGCTCAGTACATTCTTTTGAATGGCTGGTAAGATAATATCAAAATTCGTGGATTTACTGGTATAATAATTGGGCCGAAAACGAGTATCAAAACTAATCGCTTGGGTAATAGTACGGACATTGATGGGATTAATATAACCGGGTGGAGCGGATGTCGAATCAACCGTGGTCCGACCCATAGTAAAATCCGCATTCCGGCCTGCTAAACGATCCGGTTTTTCAATGAGAAAATTGGTACCTTGTGTGGTGATAAGATTATCATGAGGGGCGGTATAAGCATTTGAACGATTCACTACCTTATTAATAACTCGATTGGCAATTGTATCAATAAAAAACATGACCTCACGTTGTTTTTCAGCTCCTAAATCTTTATCATTGCTTAATTGATTTATTAACAAGGCTTTTGCGGTCGCAATATCGTCTACGGTATAGACTTTTTTCAAATTAAATAACTCTTCGATTTCTACTTCTGTATAAGAATCGCAATTTAAATTGAAAGAGTCCATTTAATATATAAACACTTTTAAAAAAAGTGTTACATAACACACTTTTTTTAAACATTTTCTTTTAACCTCGGCAACTTTTACACCCATTTTTAGGAGCATTTATGGCCCGTCGCATACTAATACCTGGCGGTAATGGGTTGGCGGGTGGGGGGGCTTGGGCTTGGGCTTGAGCTGGAGCTTGAGCTGGAGCTTGAGCTGGAGCTTGAACTGGAGCTTGAACTGCCGAATTACGGAAGACGCCATTATTTATACTAATATTAGGTCGTTGGACTTGATTATATTGTCCCCGATTAATAACTAAATTAAGTTTCATAGGCATTTATTGTATATATATCAAAAAGAAAATAATATTATTTTGCCAGATTTTTAAAATTTCTTCGCTAATAAAAGTGTTTTTTGGCCCAACCTTTTCCAAAAAGGTTGTTTTTGCTACACTGTTTCCAAAAGTGTACAATTACAATCTATACTCGTAGCCACTGAATTCGTTGCATAGGTTTTATTGCCATAGTGGGGCTCAGCTGCCCAGGTATTCACGGGTTGGGCTCGTAAATTACCCGCTTTCTTACGGTTTAAATAGCGAGCGTAGGAATCATGTTTAATATCCACCCCCTTCCCGGCGGGAGCACAGGCCCCGGGTCGTTCACGGGTTAAAGAGGTGCGTGTAGAGTTTCCGTGCGAGGGATGAGAGGCTGTTTGAACAGAGGCATTTTGCCGGTCACTGCGTTGATTCCAATTTACCTGAGGACCATATTGTAAACGCTCTGCCGCACTAGTCAATGCTCCCATATTCATCATGTATAAAGAGGTCGGGGTGCGTACTTGATTCCAAATACGCTTTTGGGTTATTTCTTTGCTACATGCCGTGGTACTTGTACACGAAGAACAACTCACACATTGGGCGACGCTATAAGAAGGTTGTTGACTATAATCACAATTACAATTCGTGTCCATTATACATATACTTTTAAAAAAATACAAGTGTAAGAGATACATATATTATTATAAAATTGAATAATTTCTTCTATATTCTACAGACTACACCCAAACTGTGAGAATATGGCTACTACTAGTAATAGCAGTTATACATGTGCAACGTGCCATCGTATTTATCATCGGAAAAGTTATTATAGCCGTCATGTCTTACTCTGTGATATTATGAATAAATCGGTCAAAGAACGGCAACTGGAAAATGAAGAACGAGCCGATACCCCGACGGTACGTGGCTTGTATGAAATCATCTTGGAATTAACCAAAAAAATGAATGTAATGGAACAGCAGATACAAGAATTGACTAAATGGACAGATGTTAAAAAACGGAAAATTAATATACTTGAATGGTTGAATGCGAATCCGGATAAAATCGGCACGATCAGTGGTGGCGGCTCGTTTGAAGCATTCATGTTGCAATTAAAAGTAACCCAGCGACATTTGGACTACCTCTTTCGGTCCGATTATACCAGTACCATTTTACATATCTTGAAAGAAAACCTACCATTGGATGATGGTACGAAAGCCAATGTGATGAAAGCGTTTGACCAAAAAACCAATGTCTTGTATACGTATAGTCAAGGTCAATGGTCAATTGTAACGGAACAAATGTTTCAAACCCTATTGTTTGTCGTAGATAAGAAACTGTTGGGCGAATTTATCAATTGGCAGACGGAAAATACCGTTAATATGGCAGATGACGATTTTGCCCTGAAATATGCAGTGAATGTGAAGAAGATCATGGGTGGAAATTTAAGCCGTGACCAGATTTATTCACGACTTAAGATTGATTTATATAAGTATTTGAAAGTTTCTTTGAAGAATATCACGGATTGTGAGTTTATATAAACAAAATTTTAGTTTGTATAAACGAGATAAAAGTGTGAGAATAATATAAGCTTGATTAACAATGTTTAAAGAAATCAGAAAACAGTTAGTTGATAAAGCCGAACATTTAATACGCAGAACCGGTTTGTCAGATAAGCTCATCTGTACCTTATTGCGTACAATGCACGCTATTTTTCCTTTATTTACGGGGTTTATTTTATTTTTTGGGTCGAAATTCTGGTTTTTGGTTGTCGCATTCATTATTATTCTTATTTTTGTCCTGTTTTTTATATTTAGCGGGTGTATTCTCTCTAGTTTAGAACACCGATTTACTAAGGATGATTATACTGTCATTGACCCTTTATTAATAGTATTAGGTGTGGAATTAACAAAGGCGAATAGAGAAAAATATACTTTGTGGTCTAACATACTTAATGTAGTTTTAGTAGCAATACTTTATTATGTGCGTTTTGTTTAAAAAGTGTATTTTGTCCTCACTTGTTCTGGAGTCATGATCGGTATACCCATTTTTTTGGCGTCGGCCACTTTTACGTTGTCTTCGTCTAAATCTTTCACAATGACAAGGGCGGTTTTCTTATTCACAGCTGAGCCCTGTTCGGACCCCACGTTTAATAAGTCTTGAATCAATGCCTTATCGCGAAACCCCGTCATCACCCATTTTTTGCCGTACAAGGGGTGGTCTTTATTTGCAGGCAGGATTTTTGGTAAGGCTTGAGTCGGTGAGGATGTCAATTTCTCAAGTAAATGAGCGGTCGTGAGAAACGCAATAAATGCCGGTATTTCTTTCACGAATTGTTCCGCCGTTTTCTGGGCGAGGCCATTTACCGTGCTAATTTTCTCTACTTTTGTGGATGGTGGAAGGGGGTCGGTTAAAATCGTTGGATACGCATCCAATATCAGTTGGATTTTTTTCGTACCAAACCCCCGGCCAAAGAGATTACTGGCGTGCATCAGTTCTGGTAACGTGGCGGTTTTTATTTGCTGAGCGATATTCGTGTGAATCTTCTGGGCGAGTTTGGTCTTAAAACCCTCGACTTTCAAGAAATCCGCTTCACTCATGGCGAGAATCTTGGGAACGGTATCATAACCCGCCTCTATCATGCGTTTAATATTCCCAGGACCGAGCCCGTCTACCTCCAGGTGTGTGAAGAACCCGCTAATCGTTTTTTCTTTGACCGTGGCGTCGTTGGATTTATCGGTTAACAAGATATCCACTTGAGTCGCATTCCACTCATAGGGTACGGTGGGCATTAATGGTTGGGCGGCCGGCTGAACCACTTCCGTAATATGCGGGATGACATCGCCACTGCGAATCAGGCGAATCAAGGCCCCCACCCCGATTTGTTTATCCACGATAAAGCGGGCGTTAAAACCCGTGGCGTATTCAATGGTGACACCACCTAGGGTAAGTGGTTCAATTTGGACCCGGGGTTTTAAATAGCCGTCTTTACTGGGAGTCCAAATCACATCTGTGACTAGAGCTTCGGCGACTTGGTCAGAGAGGACCATCTTAAAGGCGAAGGCGTGAGCGGGGTTGCCGGTGGTACGGGCGTAGTTTTTGTCGTCAATGCAGATAATCCCGTCAATTTCATAGGCATATTCTGAACGCCATTTTATAAGTAGCTCGGATAAACGTTCATTGGAGAGCTCTGTACTGGGGAGGCTGATGTGTTTGACGACTTCAACCGATTGCCCGTCTTGTGTCTGACTGGCGTCTTGTAACAAAGCCAATTGAGCCGACGGTTTAAGAACTGGTTTAATCACTTCATAGGCTACAAATGAGAGGTCGGCCATTATCGCGGGGTCTATGGTTTTTTGATTCACCTGCCCGGCCACAAAATTACGAGGATTGGCAAACTGTTGAGCGTATTTGGCTTCAAAGACGAGTTTCTTTATGATAATTTCACCCCGAATCACCAGGTCTTTGCTTTTAACGGGGAGCTTGAGGTAAGGGATAAGGTGACTAATATCCTGACCAATGATGCCATTACCCCGGGTATATAATTTCAGTGCGTTTTTTTCAGTGGAAAAGAGAGCACTAATGCCGTCTAATTTACAAGAGATAACATAGGGTCCGGTATAATTTTGCTTCCACTTGACAAGGGTATCGGTATTCGGTTTGATTTTATCCATAGACCACATTTCATAGGGGAGTTTGACTTTGTTTTTCTCTACTTTTATAGAGCATTTGGTGTGGCCTTCGGTGGCGGCTTTATTTTTAGGATAATGTTTGAGTGTATACTCCCGCAAAATATCGTATTCATTGTCGGTCATTAAAGGCCCCGAACCTTCAGTACTTGCACAATAGTAAGCATTATTTGCCTCCCGCAAGAGTTTACTCAACTCCTTTTCTGTAAAGAGAGCCAGAGCGGATTGACCTTCTTGCTTGAATTTTGATAAATTATCCACTTTTACTAGTGGTTTCTTTTTTAAGGTGGTTTGTTTCTTTTTTATCATGACAGGCTCAAGTACTTGTACAGGCTCAAGTACTTGTACAGGCTCAAGTACTTGTACAGGCTCAAGTACTTGTACAGGCACAGGTACAGGCTCATCTTCTGTCGTTTGTTCAGACACAGACTCTGTGAGTAGTTGTACCGCCCGTCCATCTTTTCGCTCAGTGGGTTCTTTATACTGCATACCCAAGAAGGTAAATATAGATTTTTCATCCGGAAAAGCCGCTTGAACTGGAACCCCTTTTTTTCCTTGGACCATATGATTGAGGCCATGCTCGTTGAGCGTATAGCCCAGGGTAAGAGCCCGTTGGCGTTGGACTGTATTAAAAATCTTACTGCCGGTAAAATAGAGGATGGCGAAGGCGTATTCACTAGGGGGCGTATACAAGAAATCTACTCGTCGCGGGATTTTCCCCGGTAATTGGGCAATGGTCAGACTTTTGGTTTTACCTTTAGACAATACCTCAATCACTATTTTGTCTTTGATAAGCTGGTCCAAGAACCTGGTGAATGCCGCCGGGTTATTTGCTTGATTTGTGATAATGATATCAATGTCACCCGACGTCAAGGCCCCTCGCCGATAAGAACCGACGATTTCGTAGCTAGAGCCGGGAGGGGTGGCTTTTAAAAAGGTCTTATCAAATACTTGTTTATACTCGTCAATTTCGCTGCGGGGAATACGGGTGTCAATCGCCACCGCATATTTCAAACCGATGCGTTGGTTTTCATTCAAAAGGTCGGGATTCGCTTCTAAGTCGGCCAAAGTGGTCATGCCTTTATCGATGAGTTCCTTGGCTTTCTTGGGACCGATGCCGTAAATCCGGGTCAAGACATTAAGGGGATTGGCTCGTTCTTTCTCCAATAACTTTAAGGTGCCAGTTTTACTGTATTCTTCTAATTTTGTTTCAATGGTTTTTCCAATACCTTTGAGTCCTTTGAGTTGGTCCACGGTATAAATGTCGTCAGGGAACGTCATGATGGTTTCTTGGGCTTGCTGGTAGGCCCGGGCTTTGAAGGGTTCGCCTTGGCGTTGTAATATATCGGCTAATTCACCCAAGATATCAATAAAGGCTTCATTGAAGCGGCCTTTTGTGGTTGGTAATTCTACAGGCTCGGCCATTATATTCGCGACTATACCTTCATCGTCCGATGTCTTTAAATCGGTGTCTAAAAGAAGTTTTTTTTTCAGCGTTCGGGGCTTTTTCATGGTGGGCTCTTTTTTCATGGTGGGCTCTTTTTTCATGGTGGGCTCCTTCATAGCCTTTATAGCTTTTGTAGTTTTAGCCGTCTTTGCCTTTGGGGACTTCAATTTTTTCTTTAATGTTGTCTTAGGTTTTGGAGGACTAGGTGTCTTGGGTTTAGCTTTGGTTTTCTTTGTAGTTTTCTTCTTCGGTGGACTAGGTGTATTCTTCTTCGGTGGACTCGGGGTCTTTTCTACTAAGATTAATTTTTTTTTTGTTTGTTTTTTTTTCGGTTTTAGAACATCCATTATATAAATAAAAAATATAAAAGTATTTATTTTTTTATTTTAAAATCTAAGAAAAAAATTTTTTTAAAAAATTTTTACTATAATAGTTGTCTAAATAAATTTCTTTAGACGTTTGTAGGTTAAATACCCCGATGGTTTTTATTTTTGGGTATTCAACAAGTTTCTTAACAGCGTTTTTCATTCCACCTGCTTTGATTGCTTTTATAT
>Ga0181559_10004278_pt1 | contig 13851 bp, 12 predicted proteins | sample 011ome_21_FD_133752 | JGI IMG/M metagenome (GOLD analysis project Ga0181559, IMG submission 133752) | Coastal salt marsh microbial communities from the Groves Creek Marsh, Skidaway Island, Georgia - 011508AT metaG (megahit assembly) | ecosystem: Environmental > Aquatic > Marine > Intertidal...
AGCGGACCCCACCGTGTACGGGGTCAATCCCGAAGGCGATTCACTCGAGGGATACCTTTTCCCGGCGACCTACACCCTGGAACCCGGTTCCTCAGCGAGCGACGTGGTCTCGATGCTGGTTGATGAGATGATTGCGCGACTCGATGGCCTCGGTATTGCACCCGACCAGTGGCACGAGGTGTTGACGAAGGCGGCGCTTATTCAGCGCGAGGCCCGGGAAACAGAGGATTTCTACAAAGTCAGCGTCGTGATCGACAATCGCATCGCAGACGGCATGTTGCTGCAGTTTGACTCCACGGTGACGTATTGGGAAAACACCTACGGAACCGTCTGGACGAATGATGAGGCCCGCGCCAACGCGGATAACCCCTACAACACGTATTTGTACCCCGGCCTCCCACCCGGGCCCATTGGACTTCCGGGCGCGACCGCCCTTGATGCCGCGATTAGCCCTGCCGACGCTGAGTATCGATACTTTGTGACCGTTAACCTCCAGAGCGGAGCAACCGTATTCTCGGAGACCCTCAGTGAGCACGAGGCGGCGGTCCAGCTCCTTCGTGAATGGTGCGACGTAGCGGAAAACCGCCCCTACTGTGAGTAGCCGTCGAAACGAAGTGTGGGGCTCTCCAATTGCGCACTCACAATCCCCGCAGCTCCACCGCGCTGCCTACGACGCCCTGGGACTCGATTGGGAGTATCGGAGAGTCGAGGTGGATGAAGATTCCCTCGAAGACGCCTTCTCGACGCTTGATTCGGTGGTCGGAGGGCTTTCGCTCACCATGCCACTCAAAGAGGGAATACTGCCTCTGGTGAGCGACCATCGGGGGCCAGTCGATCTGCTGCACGCCGCCAATACCGCGGTGCGAGATGACGATGGTTGGTGGCTCGATAACACCGACTGGTGGGGCGTCAAGCGAGCGTTAGAAGACCGCGGTGGAGTTCAAGGTCACACGGTGTGGGTGTTGGGCGCTGGGGCGACAGCCCGTAGCGTTCTGTATGCCCTCTCGCAACTCGAGCCACAGCACGTGGTGATGGTCGTGCGAGACGAGTATCGAGCCCGCGTGAGCACCGTCGTGGCGCAAACCCTCGGCTTGTCGCACGAAACTCTTCACTTCAATGACGTTACGTCTGCATCAGCGCCGCAGTGGGTGATTTCGACGATTCCTCGAGGTTCGGTAGATGAGCCGGAAATGTTTCGCGGGGTCGCGCAGCACTCGCACTACCTTGACGCGGCATACGACCCGTGGCCAACACCTCTCGCCAGCGTGTGGGCTTCAGAAGGGCAGACAACGGTTTCCGGCCTTGACATGCTCGCCAACCAAGCCCTCGCTCAGGTTCGCTGTTTTGTGATGGGGGATTCCACGATTCCACTTGCCGATGAGTTGCGTGTGCTAGGGGATATGCGGGAAGCCGTGGGCCTGCCGCGCGAACCTCGGTCGCACTGAGGCATGGGAGACTAGAGGCATGGTGCGGTGGTTAACGGCGGGCGAATCTCATGGCCCCGAACTTGTGGCAGTAATTGAAGGGCTTCCCGCCGGTATTCCTATTGCTGAAGAGGACATCACTGAAGCGTTAGCCCGTAGACGCCTCGGTTATGGTCGTGGCGCGAGAATGAAGTTTGAGGCCGACCAGCTCAGTGTGTCGGGAGGAATTCGGCACGGGCTGAGCCAGGGAGGGCCCATCGCCCTTCGAATTGGTAATACGGAGTGGCCAAAGTGGGAAGACGTGATGAGCCCGTGGCCGGTGGACCCGGAAAAGCTCACCGGCGCGCGTGCTGCGGCTCTCACGAGGCCCCGCCCAGGTCATGCCGATCTCGCGGGAATGCAGAAATATGGCTTCGATGAATCTCGTCCCGTATTAGAGCGCGCTTCGGCCAGAGAGACTGCTGCTCGTGTCGCGCTCGGTGCTGTGGCGCAAAGCTTCCTCAAGGCCTTAGGAATTGAGCTGCTGAGCCACACGGTGGCGATTGGTCCGGTGGCAGTCGACCGGTCGGTTCCGCCGCCCCTTCCCAGTCAGCAGGCCTCAATCGATGAGGACCCGATGCGTTGTGCGGACGCGGCGACAGCGGCGTTGATGGTGGCCGAAGTGGACAAAGCACACAAAAACGGCGACACCCTTGGTGGAGTTGTGGAAGTCGTGGTTCATGGCCTCCCCCCGGGGTTGGGGTCTTATGTGCACTGGGATCGGCGTCTCGATAGCCGACTGGCCGCAGCGCTGATGGGTATCCAAGCCATTAAGGGTGTGGAAGTGGGAGATGGTTTCCACACCACCACCGTTCCGGGTTCTCAAGCGCACGATGAAATCACACCCGAGTCAGGTGGAGTTGCGCGAGTCAGTGGCCACGCCGGTGGAATCGAGGGTGGAATGACGACCGGCGAGGTGTTGCGGGTGCGAGCGGGGATGAAACCGATTGCCACGGTGCCGAAAGCCCTCAGAACCATCGACACCTCGACCGGGGAAGCGGCGGAAGCCCACCACCAGCGCTCTGACGTGTGTGCGGTTCCAGCGGCCGGCGTCGTCGCCGAAGCCACGGTGGCGTTAGTGCTCGCCGACGCCGTGAGCGAGAAGTTCGGGGGCGACTCTCTGCAGGAGGTTCAACGGAACATGGCGTCCTACCTCGCGTCGATTCCCGAGCATCTTCGGGTGGCCCAGAACAGTGACCAATAGCCCGTCCGTCGTCCTCATCGGACCACCCGCTTCCGGGAAAACCAAAATCGGACGAGCCATTGCGAGACTTCTTGGGCTGCCTTTTGTGGACACCGACAGCATCATTACCGAGCGACACGGCCCCATTACGGACATTTTCGCCAGCCAGGGAGAGGCCTGGTTTCGGGAGAGAGAAGCCGAGGTCGTCGCAGAATGTCTCCAGCAGTCCGGAGTTCTGTCTCTTGGCGGAGGCGCGATTGTGACCGAAACGACCCGGGATGCACTTCGGGGACAGCCAGTGGTGCTCCTTCTCATCAGCGAGGAGGCCGTGAGCCACCGCGTGGAAAACTCGGCGAAGCGACCCCTCCTCGCGGGCGGTCTCGAATCGTGGAAGGCGCTCGTCTCCTCCCGCATGGCGTGGTACCAGGACTGCGCTGAGTATGAAATCGATGTCTCTCATAGGCCCGTCGAGGACGTGGCAGCTGAAGTAGTCTCCTGGGTGGAGAAACGGGGCGCACGATGACAGAAAAGATTCTCGCGACGGTCGCGGTCTCCGGCACCCTTCACCCGGATTATTCGGTGACCATCGGGCGTGGGTTGACTCCGACGATCTCAGCTGCGGTTCCAGGTGATTCCCGGAAAGTCATGATTGTTCACCCTCCCGTCCTGCATTCTCGAGCTGAAGAACTTCGAGAGTCGCTCTCGACCCCTCAGCGGGAAGTGTTTCTCGCGGAAGTACCAGACGGGGAAGCGGCTAAACGCGTTGAAGTTGCAGGTTTTGTGTGGGGTCTGCTGGGGCAACTCGAATTTGGCCGGACGGACACCGTCGTGGGTTTCGGCGGGGGAGCGGTAACCGACCTGGCCGGGTTTATCGCTGCGACCTGGTTGCGGGGTGTCCCGGTTGTCCAGGTTCCTACGACTGTTTTGGGCATGGTGGACGCGTCAGTGGGTGGAAAGACGGGTATCAACACCGCCGAAGGGAAGAACTTAGTGGGGTCATTCCACGCCCCACGCGCGGTGGTTATCGATCTGGAGTACGCCGGCACTCTTCCTGAAAACGAGGTGCGAAGCGGGCTCGCTGAGGTCGTGAAATGTGGGTTGATCAAAGACCCGACAATTTTGGAGCTGATTGAAGCCCATCCACAGGCCGCTATCGACTATTCCTCGGAGATCTTCGCCCAACTGATTGAGCGCGCTGTGGTGGTCAAGGCCCAGGTCGTGAGTGAAGATTTCACCGAGTCGGGTCTGCGGGAAATCCTCAACTACGGCCACACCCTCGGCCACGCCATCGAACACGCGGAGCGTTACAAATGGCGCCACGGCGCCGCTATTGCGATTGGCATGGTTTTTGCGGCAGAACTCTCACGAATCGTGGCGGGTCTATCGGACGCAGAGGTTCAGCGCGCCCGCAGCATCTTGAACAGCCTGGGTTTGCCATTGGACTACCCCGCGGGGCGATGGTCGAGCCTGCTTGCCACGATGCAACGGGATAAGAAATCTCGCGGGGGAGTACTGCGCTTTGTGGTGCTCGATGGGATCGGGCGGGCGCGCACCTTGGCGATTGCCGATGAGTCAATCTTGTTGGCGGCCTATGACGCGCTACACGAGAGCACCTCGAGCTAGGCTGTAACGATGGCAAAGGTATGGGTCCTGGGTGGCCCGAATCTCTCTCGGCTGGGTACGCGAGAACCAGAAATCTACGGTTCTGACACCCTCGCCGATATCGAGGCATGGCTGAGGGGACTCTTTCCGCAGCTGGACTTGACGTTCCATCAGACAAATGACGAGGCGGAACTCATTGGCTGGTTGCACGACGCGACTGATGCGGGCGCTGACGTGGTGTTGAACCCCGCTGCCTTCACCCATTATTCCTATGCTCTGAGGGATGCCTGCGGCATTGTGACCGGCGCTGGATTGCGGCTCATTGAGGTGCACCTGTCCAACCCCCAGGCCCGGGAAGAATTTAGGCACACCTCCGTGGTCGCGGGAGTGGCAACCGGCAGTATTCAAGGTTTTGGGCGCGATTCCTATCGACTCGCCCTCTCTCAGCTCTCAGAGGCGAACTAACACAAGGAGATCCCGGTCATGGCGACCACAAACGACATCAAAAACGGAAGTGTTCTCAACCTCGACGGTCAGCTGTGGTCGGTAATCGAATTCCAGCACGTCAAGCCGGGTAAGGGTGGCGCCTTTGTGCGCACAAAGATTCGCAACGTGCGCTCGGGCAAAGTCGTGGATAAGACGTTTAACGCCGGCACCAAAGTGGACTTTGCCACGGTCGACCGTCGCGACTACAGCTACCTATACCAAGACGGACAAAACTACGTCTTTATGGACCAAACCGACTACGACCAGGTGACCGTGCCCGGGGCTGTCGTCGGCGATGCGGCCAACTTCATGCTCGAAGGCCAAGAGGTCCAAATTGCGATGCACGAAGGCGAAGCGTTGCAGGTCGAAATGCCTGCCTCCGTGGTGTTGGAAGTGGACTATACCGAACCCGGTTTGCAGGGTGATCGCTCATCAGCGGGCACGAAGCCAGCCACACTGGAAACCGGATACGAGATTCAGGTGCCGCTGTTTCTTGAGTCCAACACCAAGGTGAAAGTCGATACTCGCACGGGCGAGTACCTCGGCCGCGTCAACGAGTGAGCGCCAGACGCAAGGGGCGCAAGCGCGCGCTCGACGTGCTCTATGCCGCGGATATGCGGCAGCTGTCGGTCGCAGAACTGTTGCAGGAAGAGGCCGTTCGAGCTGAGAGCGAACCGGCCCGGGAAGGCTCTTGGGCCTTCGCCCGAGAGATTCTCGAGGGTGTGACCGCTCACTCCGCGGAAATTGACGAAATGATTCAGTCAACGTCGAGTTGGCCCATGGAGCGAATGCCATCCATTGACCGGGCAATCCTGAAATTGGCTGCTTCTGAATTCTTCGTCCACCTCGACATCCCCGAAGCAGTGATTATCGCTGAAGCGGGGGAGCTCGCGAGTGAGTACAGCACCGACGAATCGCGAGGGTTTATTCAGGGGGTGCTGGGTGGTCTGGTGAAGAAAATTCGCCCGATCACTTCGCCCTAGCTCCGCTCCCTGCTATCCTTCACTCGGTCCTACTTTAACCAGCGTCCCGTGAGGCGCAGAAGGAGGTACCGATGGCGGCTGACTACGTACTCACCGAATCGGATATCGCGCGAACTCTCAAGCGCATTGCCCACGAAATTGTGGAGGGCAACCCGGAAGCCGACCACTTAGTTCTTCTCGGTATTCCGACTCGTGGCGCTGTGCTCGCCCGACGCCTCGCCCTTCACATTGGGGACATCAATGGTGTGGTGCCCCCGGTAGGCACCCTCGACGTCACGCTGTATCGAGATGACCTCGGTGATGGAGCAATGCGAGTACCGCAGCCCACTGAAGCTCCCGAGGGCGGCATTGACGACCGTGTAGTCGTCTTGGTCGATGATGTGCTCTTTTCTGGCCGAACGGTCCGGGCCGCATTTGATGCCTTGATTGACTTGGGACGTCCGCGCGCAGTGCGACTCGCTGTCTTGGTGGACCGTGGGCACCGGGAATTTCCGATTAGGGCTGACTACGTGGGTAAGAACCTTCCGTCTGCGCTAAACGAGAGGGTCTCTGTCTATGTCGAGGACGTCGACCACGAAGAAGGTGTGAGGGTCGAGCGATGAAGCACCTTTTGGGTTGCGAGGGAATGAGTGCCGAAGAGGCCCTCAACTTATTGGACACTGCGGCCGAGTTTTCCGCGTTAGCGGGTCGGAAAGTCCCTAAGTTGCCGACCCTGCGCGGAGTAAGCGTGGCGAACTTGTTCTTTGAAGATTCGACTCGCACTCGACTGAGTTTTGAATCGGCGGCGAAGAAGCTCTCGGCCGATGTGATCACGTTCACGGGCCAAGGCTCCAGTCTGTCCAAGGGGGAGAGTCTCAAGGACACCGCTCAAACTATTGAGGCAATGGGCACCCACATCATCGTGGTGAGGCATTCGTCCTCTGGAGCCGCCTGGCGCCTGGCGCACTCCGGCTGGCTGCACTCCAGCGTGATTAACGCGGGTGACGGAACCCACGAACATCCCACTCAGGCGTTGTTAGACGCGTTCACCCTGCGGGGGCGTCTTCATGGAGATGGGGCGATTGGCAAAGACCTCTCGGGGGTGAGTGTGGTCATCGTGGGGGATATCGCCCACTCCAGAGTGGCGCGCTCTAATGTGCACTTGCTCACCACATTGGGCGCAACCGTGACGCTGGTGGCACCAAAGACGCTCACTCCGAGCGAAGTCGAGCAATGGCCGGTGCGCCACACCACGTCGTTCGACGAGGCGCTGGCTGAACACCCCCAGGCAGTCATGATGTTGCGGGTGCAAAATGAACGAATGAAGGGCAGTCATTTCCCAAGCCCTCGTGAATACATCGCCCACTACGGCCTCTCAGTTCAACGGTTCCGTAAACTTCCGGAGTCGACGCTGATTATGCACCCGGGCCCCATCAATCGTGGAGTCGAGATTTTCTCCATCGCCGCTGATTCGCCACAATCGACAATTCTGGAGCAGGTCACAAATGGAGTGTGGGTGCGCATGGCCGCCCTCTATGCCGTACACGGACAGGAGGGTTCGTAAGTGTCAGATGTGTTGATCCGTGGAGCCCAGCTTCTCGGGGCGAGTGAAGGGGATCTCGGAATTCGAGACGGCGTGTTTGTGCCGGCAGATGACATCCACGCGGGGGCCAAAAAGACCCGCGTGGTGGACGCCTCAGGCTTGGTAGCCCTTCCGGGCTTGGTTGATTTGCACACTCACCTTCGCCAGCCGGGTATGGATCACGCTGAAACGGTCCTATCGGGCTCCCGGGCAGCTGCAGCGGGTGGCTTCACCGCCGTCTTTGCAATGGCTAATACCCAGCCGGTGGCCGACTCGGTGGGCATTACCGACCTTGTCTATCGTCTAGGCCGAGAAGCAGGCTATGTCGATGTCAGGCCGATTGGAGCGGTCACCAAAGGCCTTGCGGGTGAGGAGCTCGCGGGTATTGCCGGAATGGCTAACGGTCGTGCCGCGGTGAGGGTGTTCTCAGATGATGGCCACTGTGTCTCTGATTCCCTTGTGATGCGTCGCGCCTTGGAATACGTGAGCACGTTCGGCGGAGTCATCGCCCAGCACGCTCAAGACCCTCAGCTCACCGAGGGTTCTCAGATCAATGAAGGGGCATTGTCCTCTCGTCTTGGCCTAACAGGATGGCCCGCCGTGGCGGAAGAAGCCATCATCGCCCGGGATATTCTTCTCGCCGAATACACCGGAGCCCGCCTCCACATTTGTCATCTGTCGACCCGCGGATCAGTCCAGATTGTGCGCGACGCGAAAGCCCGGGGGGCGCGGGTCACCGCGGAAGTCACCCCGCACCACCTGTTGCTCACAGAAGACCTCACGGCGGGGTATGACCCGCTGTTCAAGGTGAATCCGCCGCTGCGCTCAGATGACGACGTACTCGCCGTCCGTGAGGGTGTGGCCGATGGAACAATTGACATCGTCGCCACTGACCACGCGCCCCACCCCTCAGAGTCAAAGGATTGTGCCTTCGGCGAAGCGGCATTTGGCATGCTCGGGCTAGAAACAGCTCTCAGTGTCATCCAACATTCGCTCGTCGACTCGGGCCTGATTGATTGGTCGCGGGTAGCCACGATTCTTTCGAGCACTCCCGCACAAATTGGACAGCTCGCAGGGTATGACGCCCCACTGCAGGTGGGGTCTCCCGCGCACCTCACTTTGGTGGACCCCACGGCTTCGCACACCGGGGAGATGCGCTACACCGCCTCGTCAAATAACCCCTATCTCGGGCGCTCCCTTCCCGGACGAGTAATGCACACGTTTTACTCCGGACGGGCCACCGTCATCGATGGCGACGTCGTCGAGCCAGATGTTGTGGGAGGAGAATCGTGAGCAGGGAACTGGCCTTAGTCATTGTCCTGGCGCTGTTGGCATGGGCCCTTTTTGCCGTCTGGCGGGGTTGGCGTGCTCGCCGCAACAAGTACGCACACTTGCCTCTGCTGTCCGATTCCGGGGCCGTCGCGCGGAGTCTCTTCGATGTGTTGTACGTCGCCACGACAGAGGCGGGTAACCCGATGGAGCGAGTCGCGGTCTCGCCGCTCGCGTTCAGGGGCAAAGCCCAACTGGGAGTGGAAGACGATGGTGTCACCGTTGACGTGCGCGGCGAAGGACGCGCGCATATTCCCTCGAGTGTGATTGAGGGGGCCGGGGTGGCGACATGGACGATTGATAAAGCCGTTGATCCTGACGGTTTGGTGTTTTTGCGATGGCAGTGGGGCGAGTTGATGGTGGAGAGCTTTTTCCGCGTCGTGGACCATCCGCGGGACGAGGTAATTGCTGAGTTGATGAGTGTTGTGCGTGAGGACATGAGGAAAGGGTCGTTAGTGATCGATAGGAGGCCAGCGGCGTTGGTGTTGGAAGACGGAACCCGCTACGAAGGGCATGCGTGGGGTGCCGAAGGTGAGACCGTGGGGGAGTTGGTGTTCAACACCGGTATGACCGGTTACCAAGAGACCCTTACCGATCCCAGTTACGCCGGACAAATCGTCGTGATGACCGCACCACACATCGGCAACACCGGCATGAATGCGGAAGACGAAGAGTCCAGAAAAATCTGGGTCGAAGGGTTTGTCTCCCGCGATGCGGCCCGGCGCCCCTCGAACTATCGATCCGAAGCCTCTTTAGATGATGTGATGAAAAAGCAGGGAATAGTCGGCATCACAGGAATCGACACGCGCGCGCTCACTCTCAAGCTGCGCGAGGCGGGGGTCATGCGGGCAGGTATTTTCTCCGCCGAAAGGCTGGGTTCTGATCCCACAGACCAGTTAAAGCGGGTGGTGGCGGGTCCTCAGATGGCGGGACGAAACCTTTCCGCGGAAGTCTCAGTCGAGTCGGTGCGGGTAGTCCCCGCTGTTGGCGAGTCCATCGGATCTCTCGCGGTAATCGACCTCGGAATCAAAGAATCTACGGTGCACCATCTCGCCGCCCGCGGCTTTGACGTTCACATTTTTCCGGAGTCGTGCAGTTGGGAACACATCGAAGTAATTGAGCCCGTCGCAGTGTTCTATTCCAACGGCCCGGGAGATCCCGCGGCAAGCGACCGCCACGTCGCCATTCTGCGAGAAACATTGGATCGAGAGCTTCCGTTCTTTGGCATTTGTTTTGGAAACCAGCTGTTAGGGCGGGCACTGGGCTTCGACACCTACAAACTGAAATATGGCCACCGCGGGATCAATCAGCCAGTGAAAGACCGAGAAACGGGACGGGTTGAAATCACCGCGCAGAACCACGGGTTCGCCGTCGACGCGCCCCGTGAGGGTGTCGTGGAATCGCCCCACGGCTACGGGCGTGTGGAAGTGAGCCACATCAGCCTGAATGACAACGTCGTCGAGGGTCTTCGCGCTCTCGATCGCCCTGCCTTCTCGGTTCAGTATCACCCGGAAGCCGCAGCCGGACCCCACGACTCGACCTACCTCTTCGACCGTTTCCGCGACATGGTGGTGACGCGAAGAGGCAACACTCGCGCGGGGGGAGACTCGAATGCCTAAGCGCGATGACATCAATACAGTTCTCGTCATCGGGTCGGGCCCGATTGTCATCGGGCAAGCAGCGGAGTTTGACTACTCCGGGACCCAAGCCTGCCGGGTTCTCAAGGAGGAGGGTGTCCGGGTGGTGTTGGTGAACTCCAACCCGGCCACCATCATGACGGACCCCGGTTTCGCGGACGCTACCTACATCGAACCTATTCAGCCTGATGTGATCGAAGCCATCATTGAGAAGGAACGCCCCGACGCAATCCTTCCGACTCTGGGCGGACAAACTGCGCTCAATGCGGCTATTGCGTTGCACGAACAAGGGATTCTTCACAAACACCGGGTGGAACTCATTGGCGCCTCGTTTGAGGCGATTCAGCGCGGGGAAGATCGTCAGCAGTTCAAAGACTTGGTGATTGCCTCGGGAGCAGATGTTGCGGCGAGCTTCATCGCGACAAGCGTCGATCAGGCTGTGGAATATGCGGAAGAACTGGGTTATCCGCTGGTTATCCGCCCCTCCTTCACCATGGGTGGGCTCGGTTCCGGTTTTGCCTACACCAAAGACGACCTCATTCGAATTGTGAGTGATGGTCTTCACCAGTCGCCTACCCACGAAGTGTTGTTAGAAGAGTCCATCCTGGGCTGGAAAGAGTACGAACTCGAGCTCATGCGTGACAACGCCGACAATGTAGTGGTCGTGTGCTCGATCGAAAACGTCGACCCGGTCGGCGTTCACACCGGCGATTCGATCACCGTGGCGCCTGCTCTCACACTGACCGACCGGGAATACCAGCGTCTTCGCGATATCGGTATCGACATCATCCGGCGGGTTGGTGTGGACACTGGCGGGTGCAACATTCAATTTGCTGTCGACCCCCAGACGGGTCGCGTGATTGTGATCGAGATGAATCCTCGAGTGTCCAGATCCAGTGCCTTGGCGTCGAAGGCAACGGGGTTCCCCATTGCGAAAATTGCCGCCAAACTCGCGCTGGGCTATCGACTCGATGAAATTCCCAACGACATCACCAAAGTCACTCCGGCTTCCTTCGAGCCCACTCTGGACTATGTGGTCGTCAAAGTCCCGCGTTTTGCCTTCGAAAAGTTCCCGCTCGCTGACCGAACACTCACTACCACCATGAAGTCGGTGGGCGAAGCGATGGCCTTAGGCAGAAACTTCTCGCAAGCGCTCAACAAAGCACTGCGCAGCCTCGAACAGCGAGGAAGCTCGTTCCAATGGCCAGAGAATCCGGGGGATAAAGACCACCTGTTAGCAACCGCAGCCACGCCCACCGATGGTCGAATCGTCACCGTGCAACAGGCATTGTGGGCGGGCGCCACCATCGACGAGGTCTATCAGGCCACGGGAATTGACCCGTGGTTTGTCGACCAGATTGTCCTAATCAACGAGGTCGCCCAAGAGGTGAGGGAAGCGGCAGAACTCACCGCCGAGGTGTTGACATTTGCCAAGCAACACGGTCTCTCTGACGCGCAAATCGCACAATTGCGGGGTCTCAGCGAATCAGAGGTTCGATCTCTTCGTTGGTCGTTTTCGATTCGCCCCGTGTTCAAAACGGTCGACACGTGTGCCGGGGAGTTCCCCGCCTACACCCCGTATCACTATTCGAGCTACGACCTCGAAACCGAAGTGGTTCCCAGTGACCGCGACAAAATCGTGATTCTGGGGTCGGGGCCCAACCGAATCGGTCAAGGAATTGAATTCGACTATTCCTGTGTCCACGCCGCTTTCGCACTGCGCGATGCCGGAGTGGAAACCATCATGATCAACTGCAACCCAGAAACCGTCTCCACCGACTATGACACCTCGGATCGGCTGTATTTCGAACCGTTGACACTGGAGGACGTGTTGGAAGTCATCCACCAGGAGAGCCAGGCTGGAAATCTTCGAGGTGTGCTCGTGCAGTTGGGTGGGCAAACGGCACTGGGGCTCGCAAAGGGCCTGCAAGAAGCGGGCGTTCCGATTCTGGGTACTCTGCCCGATGCGATTGACCGGGCAGAGGAGCGCGGTCAATTCGCCAACATCCTTGAGCAAGCGGGTCTTCAAGCCCCGCGCAACGGCACGGCCCGTTCGGCTGGGGAAGCGATAGAGGTCGCCGAAAAGATTGGCTATCCCGTCTTGGTGCGCCCCAGCTTCGTTCTGGGTGGTCGAGGAATGGAGATTCTCTATGACCGAGACAGCCTGGAGGACTATTTCGAGCGAATTAGTGAATTCGCCATTGTCACTGATGAGGCGCCTCTCTTAGTTGATCGCTTCCTCGATGACGCCATCGAGATCGATGTCGACGCTTTGTACGACGGTGCTGAGCTATATATCGGTGGCGTGATGGAGCACATCGAAGAAGCCGGCATTCACTCCGGGGACTCCGCGTGCACCCTGCCGCCTGTCACCTTGGGACGCAGCGTGATCGATGAGGTCCGACGGGCCACCTTGAAACTCGCGGAAGGAATTGGCGTGAACGGGCTGCTTAACGTGCAGTTCGCCATCGCGGCGGGTGTGCTCTACGTCCTGGAGGCAAACCCCCGTGCCAGCCGGACCGTGCCTTTTGTTTCCAAGGCGCTCGGAATCCCGCTCGCTCGCGCGGCCTCGCTCGTCATGAATGGTGCGACCATACGGGAGCTCGTCTCGCAGGGCCTCTTACCTGCCCGGGATGGTAGCGAGGTGCCGGCAAATCACCCCGTGTCCGTGAAAGAGGCGGTGCTGCCCTTCAAGAGATTCCGTACCCAGGCGGGCGACATTGTGGACTCAATCCTCGGACCCGAAATGCGCTCAACAGGTGAAGTGATGGGAATTGACCGCACTTTCCCTCTCGCGTTCGCAAAAAGCCAGGACGCCGCGTACGGCGGCTTGCCTTCCGAAGGTGTGGCGTTCGTGTCCGTCGCGGACCGCGACAAGCGAAGCGCCATTTTCCCGGTAGCCAGACTCCACCAACTGGGTTTCGATATTTGGGCCACCGAAGGAACCGCGGAGGTACTCGCCCGTTACGGCGTGCCGTCACGCGTTGTCGCCAAGCACACCGATGTTCGTGACAACGACGACGAGAGCATCGTTGATCTGATTCAAGATGGCCAGGTCGACATCATTATCAATACCCCCAGGGGTCGTAGTGCCCGAGCCGATGGCTATGAGATTCGGACCGCAACGGTCGCAGCCGATAAGGCGCTCTTCACGACTATTGGTCAGCTTGGTGCCGCGGTGGTGTCCTTGGAAGAACGGCCTGAGAAGCCATCAGTGACGAGCCTCCAGGAATACCAAGAGCGTCGAGACGCGAGCCATCATGTCTAGTAGTTTCGGCGCGCGACTCTCGGCTCTTCATGGGCCCGAACGACTGTGTGTGGGAATTGATCCCCATCCCAGCACCCTGGAGTCGTGGGGGCTTTCTGACAACGCGGAGGGCACGGGCGAATTTGCTCGGGTCGTCGTGGACGCGGCAATCGCTGGCGGAATTCGCCTCATTAAGCCTCAAGTGGCCCTTTTCGAGCGACAGGGCGTGAGCGGAATGTCGGTGCTCTCACACGTCATAAATAACGCCCGTGACAATGGCCTCCTCGTTATCGCCGATGTGAAACGCGGCGACATCGGGACGAGTCTCGCCGGATACGCCCAAGCTTGGTTGGAATCCGG
>Ga0181559_10004279_pt1 | contig 13850 bp, 9 predicted proteins | sample 011ome_21_FD_133752 | JGI IMG/M metagenome (GOLD analysis project Ga0181559, IMG submission 133752) | Coastal salt marsh microbial communities from the Groves Creek Marsh, Skidaway Island, Georgia - 011508AT metaG (megahit assembly) | ecosystem: Environmental > Aquatic > Marine > Intertidal zone...
GCCGCCGGAGCTCACCGTGCGCGGCGTGGGGCGCGCCATCGGCGCGACGCAGATCGCCGCGGCGCGTTTGCGCGAGGAAATCGGGGAGGGCAAGCTTCGCGCGTCGATCGAGGAGGAGGAGGCGCGCGAACGCGAGCGTTTGGCGCGCGAGCGGCTGGCGATCGGCGCGGAAATCTCCGACTGGGACCAGAGGTTCGAGGTGCGGACGATGACGCGCGACCAGCTGATGCGTGTCGCGCGGGAGAGGGGCATGCGGGGATACTCCAAGCTCAGGCGGGGCGAGCTTCTCGCCGCCGTGGAGACGGAGCTGTACGGCGAGAAGAGCGCGGCGGAGGGGATCGCGGGCGAGGCGGGTTCCGCGGACGACGAGCGGTGACGCGATGAAACACGATGAAACACGACAACGAACGCCGTCACGTGACCGTTGTCGTCACCATCTGTCCCTCGCCCAGCCTTCCCACTGTCCGACGTCCCACTTGACGAACCCCGCGTCCGCGCCTTCGGCGACGAGCCGGTTGTTGCACGACGACACCGAACTCATCCCCACGACGTGTTTCGGTCGCGCGATCGCGCCCGCCAGCACCGCCTCGTTCACCTGCTGCAGCACCGTGAGGCCCGTGACCGGGGGGAGGTAGAAGTCCAGCAGCAGCACGTCAACTCTGCCGAACTCGCGGAGCACTTCCACCGCGTTTTCCGAGCTCCATCTCTGTTCGAAGTGCCCCATCCGCACGTCCGCGTTCTTCAGCAACTCGCGAATGTCGTAACTGTCCTCGAACGCGAGGACCCGGTACTCCGCCGCGTCGTCGCTCGGACCCACCGCCGAGGACGCCGAGGCGCGCGCGCCGCCGGTCGCGCGTCGCGTCGCGCGTGAGCGACGCGCCCGCGCGCGAGGCAGGAACGCGGAGACGCGGCCGAGCGCGGTCGCGCCCGCCATCGTTTCGCCCGCGAAGAAGTGACGCGATGAGGGCCGTGGAGAGGGTCAAATGTTCTCGAGTCGTTTCATAAAAAGCGTGTCGTGTTTGTTTTCAACCGACGCGACGCGCGCGAGCTATCTATAGCGCGCGTCCTAAGGGTCCTACGGTGTTTCATCTCTTCGGGGTAGGCGACCCGAGAGGCGCCGGGCCCGCCAGCGGGTCCGACACCAGAAACACGCCGCCGTTTCGGAAACCCGAAGCGTCCGCCGTCTCCGCGGCGTACGAAACCTCCAGCTCGGTTTCCGGCGCGTCGTCGTCGCCGCCGCGAACGTCCATTCCGCCCCCGCGCTCCGCCATCTCCAGCGCCCCCGCGCGCTCGTCCTCCTCGTCCGTGTCGTAGTAGCTGTCGAAGTCGGAATCGTCCCCGTCCCCGCCGAACGCCCCAGTCGTCCCCGACCGAGCGTTCGGCGGGACCCGGTTTCGAAACCCGAGCATTCCCCAGAGGTTCGCCGCCGAGGGCCTCGCCGCCGCCGCCGCCGCCGCAGAGTCGCGGCGCGCGCGCCCCTCGCGCGGGGTCGACTGGTTGGACCCCCCCGCGCCGGTTTTCGCGCCGAGCGCGTCGTTCGCCAGCCTCGTGATCCGCACGGTGACCAGCGCGGTCACAGCAAGCCCGAACGCGTAGAACGCCATCTCCAGCTTCGAGGTCCCCGCGCCGGTTCCCGAGCCCGCCGCGCGCCTCCCGGTGTCCCCCAGGTACACGTAGAGCGTGGACGCGGGCAGGATGCCCACCGCGCTCGCCGCCATGTACGGCGCGAAGTCCACGGCGGTGAGCCCGAACGCGAAGGACATCGCGACGTACGGCGAGAGCGGGGACAGGCGCGTTAAGAGCACGATCTGCGCGCCGTCGCGCATCACCGCCTGGTCCAGCGCCGCGAACTTGTACGCGCTCACGGCGCTCCCGGAGCCCCCGGGGCTCTCGTCGCCGCGGAGGAAGATCTTCTCGACGATGGGCCGCGCGGCGTAGCGCGCGATGATGAACGAGACGCCGGCGCCCACCGCGCAGGACGAGCCGACGAGCGCGACGCCGAGCGGCGTGCCGTAGATGACGCCCGCCGCGATGGAGGTTGCGGAGGCAGCGCCCGGGACGACCGCGAACGAGGCAACCACCACATTGAACGCCCAAAACGTGAACGGGTCTGCGACGTGTGGGCGCGCGCCGTTCAGGAGCGCCACGGAGACGGACGACGGGGGTCGGCGAGTCGGTGAGCGGAAGTGGTCTGGCGGTTCAACGGAAACGAGAACGCGGCTCGCGGCGCGGGAGCGTCGCGGGAGCGCGGGAGCGTCGCGGACGAGCGCGAGAGGGCGCGTTCGCGGGACCTCGAAAGTGCGTACCGCTTATCTTGGGCAGGACGTCCTCGACGAACCGCATCTTGGCCGACGCGTACAGCACGCCCACCACGAACCCGAGGATGAGAATCACGAGGGATATCCCTCGGCACCACATCGCGGTCGACACCGAGCGCTGCTCGGTGGTGGTGCGCGCGCGGACGGGCGCCGCCGCCGCATCGCGCGATACCGGCCCCGCGCCCGACCGACGTTGCGGCTCCCGCGACGCCATCGCCGAGCACTCAGCGCACCCGGAGCCTCTCCCGAGTGCGCCGTCGGGAGAAGCGCGGCCTCATAAAAGTACAACCGCTCAGACTGTCAGAGAGGCGGATGGTTGTCCCCGCGGCGTGACAAAACACAAAAGAGCGCGGCGCGCGCTCGCGCGCGTTTCGGCGTTGGCAAACGACGGAGGGAGAAGCTCAGACGCGCTTCGTCCATACCAGTAGATGGGCCATCTCGTGAAAGTAACTATAGCTCGTCTATCTAAATAGTGCCTAAACCATCGCTATGACCTGTAGTTCCCCCAGTCCAGGCTCGCGGCGAGCTCGCCGCCGCTCATCACCGGGCGCTCGAGCAGGTTCCCGGCGTCGCGCGCGCGCAGACACACCTCGCGCCACGCCTCGCGCAGCGCGTCCGCGTCCACGAAGTCCTCGCCGGTCACGGCGTCGTACGCGCGCACGGTGGTGTCTACGCACCCCACCACCACGCGCGAGTGGTCGAACGCCACCGCCAGCGCACCGACGCCCGTGAAGAGCGCGGGCGGCGTCGCCGTCGCGCGTTTTAAACCGTCGTCACCCTCGAAGTTCCCGCTGAGCGGGAGCCGGCGCCACCGCACGTAACCGTCGTCCCCCCCCGAGACGACCCGCCGCAGCTTCGCGTCCACCGCCACGGCGTTGACGCAGTCGTCGTGCCACCGCGCGGCTTCGCTCGCGGCGCAGAGCGGCGCCGACGGCTTGCGCGCGTCGCGCACGTGCACGGTACCCCTCGCCGAGCCGAACGCGAACGTGTCGCCGTCCGCGGAGACGCACCGCGCCGCGGAGGAGCGCCGAGACGAGGTTCCGAGGCGACCAGCCGAGCCTCCGAGCGTCTGTCCCGCGTCGGAAGAGCTTCCCTCCGGAGACGCGCCCGGGTTTTCATGATCACTTTTCGAAAAGGCCTCCACGCGCGCGGACGCGTCGCAGGGCCTCCCCGAGTTGTCGCGCGCGTCCCAGCGGCGCACGACGCCGTCGTCGCACGCGACGTGCACGACGTGCCTGTCGAGGCCGCCGCCGCCCCACGCGACGCCGTACGCCGCGGCGCCGAGCTCGAACCGACGGATCGCCGCGCCGAACCGCGCGCAGTCGTACACGTGCACGCCGGCGCCGGCGCGGTCGCTCGCGCACGCCGCGAGCCCCCCCGCGCCGAGCCCTTGGTCGTCGCGCACGTCGAAGAACTGCGCGTGCGGCAAACCGGTGTCCGGGGAGGAGAGCAGGTGAGAGGAGACGCAGGGAACCGAGTGGCAGTCCGACTCACGCAGACTCGCGCTCGCGTTCCCGGCGACGCGCTCCCAGGGATCGACGGGGGCGCGCCTCAGGTCCCAGACGCGCATCTCGCCGCGCGCGTCGCCGCTGAAGAGCGTCGTCGGCGCGCCGCCGTCCGCCGCGTCGCCGCCAGTCAGGCGGCAGCACGTCACCGCGTCCGCGTGGCCCACCGCGCGGCCGAGCACGCGTTCCCACGCGCGCTCGGAGACGCGCGCGCGGAAACGCGCCTCGGTCTCGTCGTCGTTCTCGCTTTCTGAGAGCTCGGGCTCGGGCGCGCGCGGGGGGAGCCCGACGACGGCGAGCGTTTTGTCCGCGGACCCGCTGACGAAGACGTCTCCTCGCAGCGCAACGCACTGCGCGTACTCAGAGTGCGCGCGGTGCTCTGTTTTGTCGAATCGCGCGCGACGCCAACCCGCGTCGACCAGGACGCCGCGCTGGAACGCGGCGCGGTGCGTCTCGCCGCGCTCGGGCCGAAGCGGCCAGCGCCGGTGCTTGCGCTGCACGAAGCCCCACAGCTCGTCGTCCATCGTCGCGATTCGGCGGAACCGGCGGGACGCGCACATCGTCGCCGCGAGCTCGTAATCGCCCATCTCGCGGAGCACCAGGGACGCGACCGAATCGGGGAGCGCCTCGAGGTCGAACAACGTGGGCAGGCGCGAGGCGGCGGCGGTGGCGGCGCGGCGCCGCCGCGCCGTCGCCGCCGACACCGCGCTCGAGTCCGACCGGGTCCGCGCGGCGGCGGCGGACGCGGCGGCTCGGCGCTCGGCTTCGCGCGTGGCTTCTCGCTCAGCCGCGCGCGCCTTCTCGGCCTCAGCCTCGCGCGCTTCAATGCGTGCCTCCATCGCGGCTTTCCGCGCAGCCTCCGCGGCGCCGGCTTCCGCCTCGTCGCGTACCTGCCGCGCCATCTCCTCCGCGACCTCGGCGTCTTCCTCGCTCACGTCGCGCGCGTCGCGCGCGAGCGCCTCCAGCCGCTCCGCCAGGGACACGGGAGGCGGGCCCTGGTACGAATACGCCGGGTTGCGCACGCACCAGCTGCGGGGAACAGTGGGGAAGGGAGGGGGTCGGAGGGTCAGAGGGTCTGACGCGAGAAGCACGCGAACGCGCGCGTCGGGGCGGGCTTGCGTGGCACATTCGGTCGACGGGTGGCACGAGGACGCACGCACTCTTTCTGGTGGTACCGTAGCTGACGACAAAGCTCCTCGAAGTCGTCGCACAGCGCCTGCATGCGCTCGTCCTCGTCGTCGGACGCCATCGCGCGCGGCGTGGCGCGCGCGCGCGCGAGATTGCGTGGCGCGAGAACGAAACGACAAAAAAAACAGGACGTCTACGCAGACGTGCACACGCGGTATTCTTGGTTACTTACAACGGGGACGATCTCAGTCTCGGCACGACGCTGTGGCGAAAACCCCTCGGCGCGTGTGTTCCGCGCGGGGCTTTCTCACCAGACGCTCAGACCCGTCGCCGCGCACGCGCGTGGACCGCGTCTCGCAGCAGCCGCCGGCTTCCCTCTCGCGCTCAACTCCTCGACGCCACGACTGCCTGCTCACTGGAAGAGGTCGATGTAGTACGACAGGCTCTGTCCCTGGTAGTTAACGAACTCCTGGTTGGTTTCCTCGAACGAGCCGAGCGTGGTGGTGGCGAAGTAGACGCCGGCTAGGATCCCGCACGCGAGGATCACGCCGGGGATGCCGCCGAGGCCAACCTTGGCGTACTTGTCCGAGGTGGGGGATTCCGTGTACAGCTGCTTGGGCTCGATGGCGAAGATGTTGCCGTTGCCGGAGTTGTCCTTGCCGATGTAGCCGGTGGTCTGGTCGAGGGTCTCCTTCGCCTGCACAACCAGCGAGATGCCGCGGCGCTTCGGGGCGACCGGCCTGAGCGAGAGGGAAAGGGAACGCGGAGGTCAGACGCCGACTGTAAACGAAAAATCGCGCGGTGCCTCCTATTGGCCGCGGACGCGGATAAAGCATGGGACGCACCTGGGGGCGAGCGCCTTGACGGTGCGGCGCGCGCTCAGGCTGCGCACGGCAACCTTGGGCGCGGCGAGAGTGTTGGAAGCGGTGATGGCCTGCATGGTCACGTGCTGGCGGGTGTGCTTGGTGACCGTCGCGGCGCGAGCGGCCCCTGCACAGTCACCGGAGTCGACGTGGAGGCTGGCGAAAATGGAGGGCGGAGAGCGCTCCGATTGGCGAATCTTTCGCTGAATACGTATTTTCTTCAGACTGAAAGGACACTTGGATTCGATGACAAACGACGGCTCGCGCGTCCGCCGCTTCTGGACGACGCGACGCGCGAGACGTCCAGAAAGCTAGCTAGCTAGCTGGCCGCGTCGTATCGATTGCATGATATCTTTCTTCTCCGTCCTGCGGTTAGATTGTCATGACATACCGACGACATAATGATCGTTTACCAGCCGCCGCCGCCGCCGCCGCCGCCGGAGGCGGTGACCTTGGTGTCGAGGCCGGTCCTGCCCTCACCCGAGCCGGGCTCGGTGCCGGCGACGTACCCGCCGTTCTGGCCGATCAGCGGCACCTTGGGCGACGCGACGCCGTCGATGGCGTGGATCACGCCGTTGTCCGCATCGATGTCCATCTGCGTGACGAACCCACCGTCAACGCGGCCGGCGAGGCCCTGCGTGCCCTGGGGGGGCGCGCCCACCTCGACCTTGCCGGGGGTGGTCTTCGAGTCGATGGCGATCTTGGTGCCCTCGAGGGTCATGATCAGGGGGTAGTTGGTGATGTGCTGCGCGTCGGAGGAACGGGAGGAACGCGAACGAGGAACGCGCGCGGGAGAGAGAGGTCAGACCGAGAACGATCGCGATACCGGGAAATGGATGGATTCGAGGCGCTCCGCCGTCCGCGCGACGGCCGAGTTTTACTGTTTGTAGAAGAGACAAAAAAAAACACCGCAAAAAAACGCACCTTGGACGCGATCTTGCCCTTGATGCAGTGGAACTTCAGGATGTCCGCGGTGGAGTGGGTGCCGTCGGGGTTGGTGAACGCGGCCATGGCCTCGTTGGTGGGCGCGAAGACGGTGAACGTGCCGCCGTTGATCTCGCCGGTCAGGCCGTTCTTCTCGACGGCGTCCGCGAACGCCGTGAAGCCGGCGGAGCGCGCGGTGTCCATCAGATTCGCAGCGCGGATCACGGAGGCGCCGCGGCGGGCCTTGGGCGCCTTGCCGCGGACGGACTTAAGGCTCGCGCACGAGGCGACGGACTGGGTGAAAGCGAAGGTGGCCATGTTGAACGTGGAGGGGAGTGGTAGTGTGAAGGCAACGACGTCCTGCCTCGACTTATCTTCCAAGAAAACGCGTGCTTATCTTGCGTTTTTTTTGTGACAACTGGCGTTCGTCTTTTTCCGAGTCATCGTGTCCGACCGTGTCCAACCGACTTGTGAAGTCGGTTCGACACCGAAAGATTCGAGCCGACTCCGTGACCCGCGAAAGACACAAAGACACCCGCGCGCAGATTCGAGCCGAGTCTTCATCACTCGGCGACAGTCACGACGTCCGTCCGTCCCACGGTCTCGACCCCGTCACGCTCACGGCGCTTCAGACGCCGCCTCATCCTCCCCGGCGGCCGGGTCGGAGTCGTCGCCCGCCGCCGCCGACGCTCTCGTCTCGGAAAAAAAGCTTTTTTTTTCGCCGCCCACGCGGAACGTCAGCGACCTCCGTCTCCGCACGCGCGTCACGTTCGCGTCGCGCTCGACGAACGATTCCGCTCCGCTCGTCGAAGGGAGGGACCCCTCCGTCGGCGCTTTGGACGCGTCCACTTCACCCTTCACGTCCGTCAGCGCCTTCGCGAGCGCGCCGAACTGCTTCGCGGTGACCCCCTGCAGGGCGCCCACCGTGCGCTGCGACGCGCGCAGCTCCTCTCCGAGGCGACGGACCCGCGCATCGAGCGCCGCCGCCTCGGCTTCGCGCGCCGCCGACTCCGCCTCTACCTTCCTCAGCGTGGGTGAGAGCTCGCGGCGCACCAGCCGGACACGCGTGGAGACCTTCGAGAGGTCGCGCGCGTTGCGGCTCGCCGCCAGCGCGAGGCGGTCGTGCGCGCTCTCCAGCCTCCGCACGCGCGCCAGCGCGGAGTCGGACGACGCCGCGGCGCCTCGCGAAACCGCGTCGCCCGCGTCGCGCCCGGCGACGCCGTCGTTCGCGACGCGGGCGACGCGGCGCAGGACCGCCCCTAGCGCCACCGCGGCGACGAGCGCGGTGTCGGCGAGCCATCCGCCCGCGGGCACCGCGAACAGCGCGGGATCCGCCAGCGCCGACGCCACCGCGATCGTTTGAGGCGTCCGCGCGCCCTCCGCCGCCGTCGCGAGCAGGCGGTCGCGCGCGCGCGAGCGTCTCGCGTCCAAGTCATCGCGTTCGCTCGCGCGCATCGCGGTCACTCCCACGGCGGCTGCGATTAAGAAAACTTCGGCGCCGTCGGCGAGCGTCGCGACGTCGCCTTCGCGCGAACGCCGGCGTCGGCGCGCGACGGGCGCCTTTGTTTTTTTGTCGCGTCCCCGGTTTCGCTCGACGTCCGCGCGCGACGGACTCCCGTAGTACGACGTGCCGGGCTCGACGGGCGACCGCGAGTCGCGCGAAGGACGCCGAGGGTCCGCCGCCGCGCGCGGGAGGGAGAAGGGTGGATCGTCCTCGTCCAAGGAACCCGGGTCATCCTCGTCGCCGCGGACGGCGCGGAAGGCCGTCGACGGCCAGCGCGGCGACGACACCCAGCGCTCGTGCCGGATTCGCGAACGAGGCGTCCCGCGGGATGCGCCCGCGGTTCCGTCGCGGGTCGCGGGTTCGCGCGCCCGCGCGCCCCGGCCTGATGCCGCCGGCGATACCGCCGCCGCGACGGCGCTCGACGCGAGCGGCATCACGACGTACCCTGACCCGACCGACCACGAGCGGGTCTGGGTTCGCGATGTCAAATTCTGGGTGCTTCGCGCGAACGAGGGCCATAAAATACGTTCGACGACGCGGTCTGTGGCGGAGTGGCGCGGCGAAGGGCGAACGAACGACTTCGCGAAAAAATCGCACTTTGTGTTCTTTCTTCGAAAACGCGCGCGCCGGACGACTCGAGCGGTTCGGTCCTCCCGCGCCGCCTACGCTACCGTTACGCGCATACCGCCTCCACGCACCGCGCGTCGACGCGCGTTCTTTCCGTTCGTTCACATGACGGGACGAATCACTGCCTGGCACGAATCACTGGCACTCGTCGAACGGCTGCCCTCCCTCGTACCCGTCCTCGAACCCGCACTCCTCGGTTTCCTCGGCGGCGGCGCGCCGCAACCGCTCCACCTCCTCGCGCAGCGCGAGCGTCTCGGCGTCCACCGCCGCGGAGACCGCTCGCGAGTCGTCCATCACCAGGTCGGTGACCGGGATGGACCGATCGAAATCCGGAGGGTTGAGGGCGGCGGCGTTTCGGTTCCGCGCGCTCGCGTCGGATCGATCGGCGCGCACTCTCGGATCCGAAACGCCGTACGCGCGGTCCCGGTTCCACGCCGAGCCGCCGCGCGTGCTGCGCGTGGTGTTGATCGTGCGCACCTCCGTCTCCGTCTGCCACTCTTCCCGGCGGTCCATCTCGTCGCGGTGGCTCAGCATGGTCTCCGCCTCCGCCGCGCGCGCGCGCGCCGCCTGCGCCATCTCCTCCGCCGCCGCCGCGCGCGCATTCGCCGCCGAAACCTCAACCTCGCGGTGCCTCGCCGTCGCCTCCGCCGCTTCGCGCGCCAGCCGCGCCTCGAGCCGCGCTGCCTCGAGGCTCGGGGACGCCGAGGCGTCGCCCGAGGCGGCCGCCGCAACGGGCTCTGTCTGTGTCTGTGTCTGTGTTGGAGTGACCGCGCCCTGACTCGCGGCCCGGGCCGCCGCCTTGGCGGCGATCTCCGCCTGCAGGCGCGAGGACGCGAGGTCCTTCTTGACGTCGGCGAGGAGCGCGGCGCGCGCGCGCACGCGGCTGACGACGTCGGCGAACTGCGCGGCGTCGTCGCCCGCCGGCGCCGGGGCGACGTTCCCGAGAGGCACGACGTTGTTCCTTCCCACGAGCCGCCTGAGCATGACGTGCACGCCGACGGCGGCGACGAGCGCGCCGTCGGCGACGCTCCCCACCCTGCCGAGCGACAGCGCGGAGGGCGGCGCCGGTGCCGGCGCCGCGGCGGCGGCGACGAAGGCCACCGACCGCTTCGGTCCCGCGGCCGCCTGAAGATGGCGCTCGCGGCCCATCTGCGTGAGCTGCGCGACCCGGACGCCGCCAGCGGTGAGCAGGCACAGCATCTCCGCGGTCTCCGAGAACGTCACCACGGACCGCGCCAGTTCCGGCCGCGACTTGAAAAACGCGCGTCGTTCTTTTTCTTTTCTCCGCTTTTCTCCGCGCTCCGAGTCATCCTCCTCGCCGGTGGCTTTCTTCGGGCGACCGGGCGCGGGGTCGCCCGAGTCGCCCGAAGAACCCCGGGTCGTACCGGGGATGTCGTAGGCGTCGTCGTCCGAGTCCGAGTCGCCTTCGGACGCGTCCTCGACGTCCTCCCCGGAGCGCTCCTTCTTGGCGTCCGCGCCGTCGTCGGCCGCCCGCGCGCGCGCCACGACGCCGCCCTTGCGCGCGCGGAAAAGCGGGATGACGTTGGACGCGATGGTGTCCGGGAACGCCTCCAACGGGAAGCTCCCGAAGTGGAACCCGTACGCGGACGCGGCGGCGGGCGCGGAGGAATGGGGAGTCGAAGCGGGCTCGGCGTTGCCAAGCGTGCGCGCGAGCGTGTGCAAGCCTCGGAAGGAGGGCTTAGGGAACGTGGACGGCTCGTCATCGCCCGTGGGGACGGCGGACCCGGCGCCGGAGACAACCGCCGCGTTCTCGCGCAGGGCGGTTTTTCGGACGCGTTCCGTACGATGCCTTCCGGGAGGCGCGGGCGCGGCGGGTCGGTTCCATCGTCGGCCGAACGCGGCGCCCCCTGGGCGAGCGCCGGCGTGGCGACGGTAGGACACCGTCGCCGCGCTGGGCGCGGGAAATGCTGCGGCAGAGGCGCTCATCTCCTTGTGGCGCGGACGGTCGAGATGTCGCCGGTGTCTTATCCCGACAAAAAGCAACAACGCCCTTTTTTTTTGTCCCGACCGTTGCAAAAAAACGCCATGATGAAAAGTTTTGTGCGGAGGCGAGTGTCGGAGGAGCCGAAGCGCGCGATACTGGAAGGGGGTTCCGGGCCCCGAGCACAAGTCACGCGCGCTCACGCCTGGCGCGCGTATAGGCTACGCGGCTCGAGCCCCCGAGGGAGGGGCGTCTGAGCAGAGGGGAGAGGGCGCGACACTCGCGCGGTGGTCTTCCAAGCATCGTAATCTGACTTCCCGGAACCGGCTGCGCCGTTCGACGGAGTAGATGACTTCCCCTTCGCAGTCGTTCGATGGACTGCGGGTCCGGGATAAGACCGGCAAGGACACGACGTCTGCCACCGTGGTGGTCTCACGCAAGGGCGTGAAGCTCTCCGGCGCGAGAGGCACGCTCGGGAACTTCCCGTTCCAGTCCATCACCAGCTGGTCGCACGCCGCGGACGACGCGCTGAGTCTCGTGGTGACCGTCAACGACGCGCGGAGGGAGGTGATCCTCGCGGGCCCGCCCCCCGTCGTCGCCGCCGTGCTCCAGGCCATCGACTCCACCGTGAACGACATCTTGCGAGATATGACCGAGTCCCCCGCCTCCCAGCCAGCGGCCGCCGCGTACACCACCCCCGCGCCCTCGCCGGCCGAACCCGCGAGAAGCGAAGGCGCCGCGACGCGGGACGTGCCGAAAACCGAGCACGTCTCCAAGACGGATGCGGCGGTGGCGGACGCCGCGCGCGCCAACGACCGCGCCGCCGAGCGCGCCGAGCACGCTGAGCGCGCGCTCGCCGCGCGCGAGCGCGCGGTGGCAGCGCGCGAGCGCACCGTCGCGGAGGCGGAGGTTGCGAACGTGCTGCACGACTCGGCGGGCGCTTCCCGCGGCGCTTCGCCGGAGGCGCGGGCCGAGCTGGCGACGGCGACGGCGCGCGCGCGCGACGCTACGCGCGACGCCGAGTCCGCGCGCGCCGCGGCCGCGGACGCGAAGGCGGATGCCGCCGCCGCGGAGACGCGCGCGCGGCTCGCGGAGAACCGGGCGGAGCTGGCGGAGGCGAGGGCCTTGGCCGCGGAGTCGCGCGCCGCGAGCGTCGCGGGCGCCGAACCGAAAGACACGCGTCCAAAGACGGCGTCCGAAGACGGGGACGTGCCTCTGGACGGAACACCCGCGGAGGGCGCTGACGCGGAGGGTACCGGCGCGCACGCGGACGCGGCGACCGCCGCCGCGACGGCGGTGGCGATGCGTTCGCACGCGGAGGGTGAGGCCCTGCGCGCTGAGCTCGGCACGCTGCGCGCCGAGCTCAGGAAGCGCACCGAGGAGAAGGACGCCGCCGCGCTGGACGCGGAGCGCGCGTGGCAACGCGCCTCCGAGTCGCGTGAAGACGCGCGCGCGCTCACCGCCGAGCTGGAGGCGGCGCGGCGGAGCGCCGCCGGCGCGGGCGAGGCTTTCTCCACGGAAACGCGCTCGCGCGAGCTCTCCATCTCCGCCGAGCGCGAGAGGCACGAGGCGCGCCTCGCCGCCGCGAACGAAACCGCGCGGGCGCTCGGGCGCGAAAAGGGCGAGGCGCTCGCTGAGATTGAAAGCCTGCGCCGCGCGGCGGCGCGCGCCGAGGAGACGCGCGCCGAGCTCGAGGCGCGCGCGGCGGAGACGGACGAGCGACATGACCGCCTGCGCGGCGAGTTGGCGGCGTCCGTCGCGATGGCCGCGGACGCGAGGCGAGAGGCGGACGCGGCGCTCGACGAGGCCGCCGCGGCGCGCGCCGAGCTCGAGGCGCTTCGAGGCGCCGCGGACGACGTCGGGGAGAGACTCGACGCGCACGCCAGGGAAAGCGAAGCCGAGGCGGTGGCGCTCACGAACGAGCGCGACCGGCTGGTGGAGGCGCTGCGCGCCTCCACCGCGCACCTGGACGCCGCGGAGCGGCGCGCGGCGGACGCGGACGCGCGCGCCGCCGCCGCAGACGGCGCGCGCGAGGGCGTGGCCGCGGGAGCTAAGCGCGCCGCCAGGCAGGCGGCGAGCGACCTCGACAGCGCGCGCGCGACGGCGCGGGCGGCGGAGCGGAAATGCGCCGACGCCGAGGCGGCGGCGAAGGAGGCACGCGACGTCGCCGCCGGGCTCAAGATCGAGCTGGACGAGGCTCGCGCTGCGCGCGACGCCTTCGCCGCGGAAGCGCGCGAGGCGTTCGCGCAGCGCGAAGCTGCCGAGCGCCGCTCGATCGACGCGTTCGCGGCGAGGAAGGAGGTGGACGCGATGGCGGCGGAGGCGGAGGAGGCGCTGCGACGGGCGCGGCGGGCGGAGCGCGACGCGGCGGCGGAGGTTGCGTCGCTCCGCGAGGAGTCCGAGGCTCTCGCGCAGCGCGTCGAGCGCCAGCGTCGCGACGAAGACGCCACGAAGCGCAAGCGTGAGGTGGAGACGGTCGTGGAACAGCTGGGGCTCGCGGAACGTGAGGTGTTGCAGCAGACCAGCCGCAGCGCGTCGACGATGCGAGGGTTGGAACAGGCCCTCGCCGAACTCGCGCGGAGCGTTCGGAGCGGGGACGCGCCGAACCCGAAAGCGGGACCCAAAAGCGCGACGAAAAGCGGGCTTCTCTCTCCGAGCGGCGATCTCGCGAGCGGCGACGAGAACGCGATACCGCCCGTCAGCGCGGACGCGAGCGACGACGGCTTCTTCGTCCTCTCGCAGCCGCCGAGTCGGAGGTACGCGCCGTGGTTCCCGGAGACGACGGCTTCGCGCGCGCCGACGGCTTCGCGGCGCGAGACGGCGCCGGCGGCGAGCCGAGACGAAGCCACCGTTTCGAACGCGCCAGTTGTCTTTACCGCGCCTCACGGGGTCTCCATCCTCGCCGACGCGGCGCTCGAGGCGGACGCCGCGGCTGCGGCGGCGCGCTCGGTCCGGGAGTCGCGGCTTCCGAAAACGGGCAAAGCGGGCGCGGCGCGCGCGGCGTACGCGACGGCGCGCGGAGGAGAGAGCGACGGCTCA
>Ga0181559_10004290_pt1 | contig 13831 bp, 14 predicted proteins | sample 011ome_21_FD_133752 | JGI IMG/M metagenome (GOLD analysis project Ga0181559, IMG submission 133752) | Coastal salt marsh microbial communities from the Groves Creek Marsh, Skidaway Island, Georgia - 011508AT metaG (megahit assembly) | ecosystem: Environmental > Aquatic > Marine > Intertidal...
CGTTTTGAACAGTACTTTGTGGAAAACAGCCACTTCGTCACAGTTCTGCGTTTCTTTTGCGCCCACCCCCCATCCTTGCGTGTACTTTATAGCTGTTCTATTCATTTTTTCTTTTGTAAATGACATTTAAAATATAAGACATTGGCTAAAACATTGTTTATATGTCTACCCCTGCATCTGCACTTTCGTCATTCATTCACACCCTTGTCATTTGGTTTAGTATTTTGTGGGTTGCTGGGTTCTTTGTTGGGCGCATTTACGCCTTCCATGAAGCCTACATAAGCATCGTTCAAGAACTAGCAAATGATGCGAAGCTTCTCCATTTATGTTCTGACTTTGAATTTGTAGCCATGATGAAGCAACACAACGATGTCTGCTCGCGCGTGCAAGTGGATGCGAATGTTAACTGTTTTTTGAAGGCGTTAAATCTCGCACTTTCGGCTCCCACTTTTTGCGGGCAGGAAACGTGTGTCTACCTACTCTGGCGGATCACTGTATGGAGTGGGTGGACGGGCATTTTGTCTTTGTTGGCGGCGGGGCTATGCATGCCGCAGATAATGCGCATTTTATTCAGGAAACGCGTTATGTATACTGAAACAGGTCCCTTTTTGAAGCGCGTACACTATCCCGAGATGAAAGATTTGACTGTGTAAAAACTGTTTTCATATTTATGCATTGATCTTTTATTGTATCCAATGGCTGCCGCAAAACCCTTTTTGCAAAAACACATTGTAAAAGAAATGGAAAACCTGGAAATAGCCAAAAGAGACGAACAAGCATTGAACAAAGCAAACATGACCGCAGCCGATTTCAGCAACTGGTATACAAAAATAAATGAGACCGAACAAAAACATGAGGCAAGCGCAACAATGAAATGGTGGGCAAGCCAGTTCAGGATGCGTTACTTTCACATTGGGCAAAAGGGTGATGATCAGGAACAGGAAGACCTAAACAGTGATGAGTCGACTGCAGCACAACAAAGGGTCACAGATTGTGTCTGGGATATTTTTAGCAGTTATGCTGCAAACAGAAGTCGTTGTGATTCAATGACTAATCCAGTTTTTGAAGCAGGAAGGCCTAACTTCAAAGTTGACATTAAATGGGCGCATAATTTTAATGTTTTTAATGCGGCTAAAAGGGAGTATGAATTACAAAATGATAATCTTCTCTCTAATTACCAGGCGCTACTTTCAAATAGAAAGAAAAATATTTTGAAAGTAACTATTTCTGAGGGGAACGTCAAAGAGTACTTGGCTAAAATTTATTCAACTCTCCAAATTACCGAACTGTTTAAGGAAAGCGGGAACGTGAGCAAAGACTTTGATGATGCCTCTATATCCTGGTTTCAGCAGTGTCTGCAAACAAAAGGATCAGCCCCAAAAACCTCATGGGCATTGTATAATTTGGTTGGTGATACTCGTGAAATGTTTACTTTGCATATCACAATCACAGAAGAAACGGGACGTGATCTCAACGCAAATACTTTTATTGATTATATAACGAAGTCTGAAAATTTCAAGATTACGAATATAGAATTCGTCCCAAACAAAAGTACCGAGAAATGGCAACATTGGACACGCGATTGGAGGAACTGTCCTGAGCTTGTCCTTCAAAGTCACGGCGGCTGATGCTGTTTGTAATCGAGAAGCGATATTTTTTATTTTATTTGTCGTGTTGTTTCATAAACTCCCATGTTATCACAAGTGTTAAACCAATCATACAGAGAGAGATTGCCCGCTTTTTGAAAAGATTTTCCTGCTTTCTTTGTATTATTACCATCCATCCATTGATACTCTGTGATGTACTAACGATATCGATTGTGGTATTTGGCATGAAGTTGTAAACCATTTGCGACATCTCGTTTGTCCATGCATCGATGTCCATGATGTGTATCACACTGCTGTTGAGGCTTATGCATCTCCCCCCGTTGTTTTCTAAATTACATATGTTGCAGCACATAACACGTAGTGCGTCCATTTTTGCTTTGTGTATGTTAAGAAGTGTCTGTATACAATGTATATATTTCAATGTTATGTTTTTTCGCGCGTACGCTGCATCATGCAAGGGAGTTTCCTTTCAGCCCAATTTAGAAATATTGTAAACCGAAACGTTGATGCCACAACCGAGCTGTTTCACCGCGAAACCTTGGGGAATAAGACTAAAATTTTTGCCTCTGACGTCCCCACTGACTGTGTGTCTGCTCGTGTTCAGGGGGGTAAAAGCTTGAAAAAAAAACCCAGGCTTTGTGCCCCGGGTACAGTCCGGGGGGCAGTCGTAGTAGGGATGGATGTGGAGGAAGACGCCTCAGGTTCATCAGGTACTCATGTCAGTGATGATGAAAGTAATGGTGGAGGCGCGGCGGGTGGTGGTGAAGGCGCGGCGGGTGGTGGTGCAGGCGCGGCGGGTGGTGGTGAAGGCGCGGCGGGTGGTGGTGCAGGCCCGGCGGGTGGTGGTCTGGTATTGCCTGTTAAAGTTAAAGTAGAAGAAAAACCCAATGAACTTAAAATACAGAACACACAACTCGATAAAGATTATGTAATTCTTGTTTCTGGTTTTGTTACCTTCAAGGATTTTTCAAGGCTCTGGGGTCCTCGCATTCCTTTTGCTATGGACGGGGTGGACCTATTCTCTGTCCTCAAGAAGGCTTTGAAAGAACTGATCGAAAAGACTAAGGGGCTTATCCCAGGTGGTGGTGAACTTGAAGTAGAAGAGTTCCATAAGTATTTGATTAATCTGTGGAAGAACCTTATTGATGAGCAAGAGAATCTTTTGGAGTACGGTGTTTCTGAATTGGTGAGAGCGGGTGAGACACGTGTAATCCACAGGCTGTATGACTCTGGGATATTTCCATTTATTTACAATCCTGTTGATGGGGGTAGTGAAACGCTCCTCGAAAGGCTGCGTAAGTATCTGAGGAGGTATGCGTTGACGAAAACCATGTTTTCTGAAACCGTTGGGCTGTACGTTTGTTGGAATGGGGTAACTATGAACAACAGGAGCACAATCAGTGAGCAAAATATGATGCTTGAGCAGTTTCATACGAGCTTTATGATTTTTGCAAAGTTTGTCAAATCGCGCGAGCGTGATATCAAATCCGAAATTGAAAAAAAAAATAATGATATTTTGGAATATTAACTTTTACAATGTTTTTTTAATTTTCATGCTCAACCTCTTATTTCGTTGTCATCGTTTGCTCTTTTTACAAGCATCACGATTGTGAGTATGAGAAGGAAATCAATAAACACGGATCGCAGGGCCAGTTTTGCTTTTTCTCTCCGCAGTAACCCTGTTTCAATATCTATCGTTATTTTTGCTAGGGAGTCGTCGTTCTCCAGGTCATGGTTCAAGAAGTTCCCCATTATTGCTGCGACCAGGACATCTGCGCACACCCCGTCTCTTCCTGGGGATATGTCGCACACTGTTTCGTTGCAGCTGCTTTGCATACCCATTGCATTCATGTTGTTTTTGAACACGTTCATTAATGTCTCTGACACCCCCCCTTCTTCCACCTTCATTACAGAGCCGTCTGACATTGGTATTCTTTGTGTTATTGCAAGTATGATGCTCTGTCTTTGCAACAAAGCTGTGCATCCCTGAGGGTCCACTGACGACGATTGCATCACAGCGACTGGGAGTAGTGCCAATAATATGATTGTTTTCATATGCGCGAGGTGTCAATTTGTTTCCATAAATAGTCTCCTGTCAAAAAATAAAAACAAAACGTCTCCATGCCATGATTGTGTGTTCGTTCTTATGCATACGAGCTGCAAGCGATGAATACGAGCGTTGATCTCCCGAAAACCTTGAAAGATTTAATACAAAAGGGATCCGGTTCCGAATCCATGGGTTGTGTTAAGGAAAACATTGACCTTGTGTGCCAACGGCGTCGGAAGGATCTCAGTTGCTACCTTGAAGCCGTCCTGCTTACCCTGCAAGACAAAGAACACTGTGTTTCTCTCGGAAAAAAATAATGAAAATTTGTGCATGGGGATTGTGGTTTTGGTCTGCTCTGCATCGCCATGTTAGCGTTTGACATTGAGACCACTGGTCTTGACAAACATGTTCACTGTGTGACAGTGGTCTGTTTCTACGGCGAGCTACGCGGGAAACATTTTGAGAAAAGCTTCAATTTCAAACGCGACGGTTTCGACGCGCATGCCGAAGCCTGCATTGAAGTGATGCGGGGCGCGGACGTTTTGGTAGCTATCAATGGCTTCCGTTTTGATGTCCCGTTTCTAGGTCACTTTTTGAAAGTTTCTGACGCAGAGATGCTTTCGTGGTTAGTGAAGCTACACGACCCGTGTGAGGTATGCTTTTTTTTTCTTTATAAAAGTGCAAAAAAACTGCGCATTCGTGGCTGCGTTTCTGTTGCAGGGACACGTTATGTAATCCCATCTCTGCGGCAGGAAATGCGCGTTTTGTACTCGCGGCCGATGTCGCTACAAAGGTTTGCTTGTTTTTTTGATCTGGGGTTCAAGAGTTCCTCTGGGGTCGAAGCTGTGTTGATGGCTGAGGAAGGGAGATGGGATGAATTAGAATCTTATTGCATGCAAGATGCGCGACTGACTTTTCTGTTAGCGGGGAAGATAAAGACGTGCCCCCTTGAATGCATTTTAGAACACTACACATATATTTAAGGGTTATTCTTAGTTTTGTGTGTAAACCCCTTTTTTCCTTTTGTGTGGTTGGCTTTGTTTTTGTTTTGTGTATTTTTGTATTTGTGTGTTGTGTGTTCTTGTTACTCGTTTGGAATGTGTGTTTGTGTGTTCTCTGTTACTCGTTTTAATGTGTGTTGTGTGTTCTTGTTACTCGTTTGAAATGTGTGTTTCGCAGGCAACCGTGCAAACGGTTTTGACCTCCAGAAAGCCTTTTCGGTTGTTTCTGTTCAGTCCTCGTTAGACTGGGGGTGTATTTTTAGTCCTGTGCTAACTTTTTGCATATATGCAGATGCTTCTTTTTTGTAAATGGACATATATGAAAGGGCTGGGTGTATTGTGGCTGCTGTGGCTTGCCCCCCGCTGCCGATGCTAGGCTTCAATTTTGAAGGGGAGGATGTTGTGTTTTCTTCGCATGATCTGCTGCGCACTACCTTTTTGAATATCCTTACGTGTGCAGACATGGAGACTCGCCAAGCCCATTTGGGGAAAACTCAGCTCGTGGAAGCGGAGATGTTTGATGCCCTGGAACGCGGGGAGGAGAGCGTCTATTCTGTGTTTTGCTCTTATGTGCGTGGACTGCTTCAAATTCACGAAGCCGTGAACCCGGACATTCGCTTCAAAGACGCCGACTACGTTTGCGTTGGGGACAAGATACATCGATGCGCGTGCAGCCACCTTCGCGGGCATGACCACATGTACAATTTCAGCGCCGCCTGTTACGACAAGGTCTCTTACGGTGACATACTCAACATCTACGCTTCGCGAATCGTCCAGAAAAGTGTCTGTGACAGTGATTGAAAGAAGTCGACATTCTATTATCCGCTCTTTGCGACTCTAATCTGGCTCCTACTGGTTGGGGCAAGGTATTTAGGGTTCTTTTGTTTTTTTCTGGTAAATGAAAGCTAAGCTATCTTTGCTTTTTTGTGTTATTTGTTTCCTGCGTCCCAGTTGCGGGTACATGCGTGCGATTTCCAAGGACAGTTTCCCGTTCATTGTTGATCTGAACAAGGGCACAAAGTTTTTTTGGAACAGGGGCAGGGTTGCAGAGCTATTGTCATCCAGCAAAGCAGTAAGCATTTCATTAGCGGGTGTTTATTTTTTGCACAGGAGTCAACACGTTTTGCAAGACACATTGGACGGGGAGTGCACTCGCGCAGAAGACTGTCTTTGTAATTCGTCTACTGGTGTCCGTGTCTTCCCTATCTTTGATAGCAGGGTTGTTTTTGGACGGGCGGGTTCTTTGTGTGAAAGTTCAGAGTCTGGGAGGACTCTTGTTTTTTCGGGTTCCAGTGACATAACCTTGTGTGATATTGAGAACAACGGGCATAATGTGATTCTCACTGTCGATGGGGGGTTCGTGCACAGTGCGACGCGGATGGATCGCGTTGCCAGTATTGCGTTGACTGTGTTGCAAGTTGTTGTTGTTGCGTTTATTGTGCACAAACTTTCTTGGTCAGGGAAAAGGGAAAACGAGGCTCATATCTGGCGGATGCGCACATCGTATTTTGTTGTTCTTGTGGCGTTTTCTTCTTTTTTGCTTGCGGTGTGTACTTCTGGTCCATATGGTGTGTACGTGAGTGTGGAAGACGCTGCGTCCTTGCTTTATTTATCATTGTATGTGTTTTTCCACATCGGGTGTTTTTGTTTTCAAGACGCTGAGCCGTCCCTGGGTCTGTTGCTAGGGTCTCTTGTTCTTTTATTTTTTCGTTCCTTTTCAACTCTAAACAATCCCAGTGTTTTTCTGTGTCTTCTTTTTGTGGGCTACATGAGTTTTGTAAAGACAATGAAAACATCTACCACAGGGCTTGCGTACATCGACTGTGTTCTCGACGGCTTCCTCCTCGGGATTTTGATAGCGTTTGGTGCGTACCCCCAGTACGAGTGTGTGTACGAGATGTGGGGGCATATGCTCCTTCTCTTTTGCGGCATAATATCGTTCCATCTACTTTACGTTGACCGTTCGAGTTGTATGAGTGAGTTGTAGTATGCCCAGGCGTCGTCGTATGCGAGGTCACCGTAAACGTCCTTGTGGAATTTGAAGGACAGTGTCGACTTTTGGAAGCACTTGAAGCAAGTGAAGCTCACGAACGGGATACACTGTCTTTCGCGCTCGATCCTTTTTATTTTATCCCTCAGTGTTTCTTTTTTATCTTTGCACAGAGCCGCAATGTATGTTTCCTGGGCGTCATCTGGGACGTCTTCGAGGCTGCAGTGGCGGCACGCTTCCATTTTGTGCTATTTGCGTTCAGGCTGGTGTGTGTTTGTTGTAATGGTACATGAAGATTATGCAAAACACACAAGCTGTGTGTATGATCATGTCAGTTTGCGGTACAATAAAGAGCAGCGCTATTTGCGTACACATTAGAAATGAAAAAACGAACCAGGTGATCCACGAAGAAAAGTTTACGTTGGCTATAATCACTACGACGATAGTCAAAAGCGAGAGTGCGCCTTTCGTTTCTTTTTTTCTTGACCCCTCAAGCCACAGTGGGAACAGTATAATAAAAAACATTGTCATGTTTCGGGGGAGTGTATCTTGCTTTTGTTTTTTTGCCAGCTTCACGAGAATCGGCAATATCCACACAAACGGGGTGTTGGCTAAGATATAATTTGCCGAGTTTTTTGCTTGTGTAATCAGCAACATCAACAATAACACCGATGAAATGGTCCTGGAAACAGTCGCTGTAATTTCGATGCCCTCTCTTTGTGAAAACAACAATAGATTATCCCAAATTTTCTGTTGTTTTGTCTTCTGTGGGATTTTTTCTTTGTCTTTTGCTATTGTCTCTTTCTTGTTGCACGGGATTGTCGGTGTCTCGTTCGGCGGGTGCATCCCTGTCGCTGGGGTCAGGCAATTTTTTGTCAGTTTGATGCGCGGTTTTTCTACTTTGAATCTGACGGGCGTGGTGTAAGCTTGTGCAGTAGAGTGCATACATATACACAAATGCAAACACACGTGCACTAAATATATAACATACCTCTGTACTTCTCCTGTTATCTGGAAATGGAGGTCGTTCATGATGGCCTTGCGTGTATGGGGGGGTATTCCGTTTTCCATTTCGAGTAGTTTCTGCAGGGTTTCATAGGATTGTATCTCGAGTCGGTTCAATGGGCTCAGTTCAAACCAGCAATCTTCTTTGTAAATCGTTTCGTATGCGATTCGCAGGCATCTCGACAACTGCCTGCATAGGTTTGTCATGGAGGAGTTAAAAAGGCGGCTGCTGGTATTGTATCCCTCGGCGCTGTGATTCGAGGTGAATGTGTTCATTATGACTAATTGGGTGGGGACCCCCATTGCATAGCACACGGCTTCCTTGTACAGCAAATACATTCTTTCCATATTCAGGTTTAGTTTCAAATTCTCCAATTGTTTCAATTGTGAATCATCTGTTAATGGGAACCAATTGATTTGTGTGTGGTCTATCATTTGCTGCTCCATTGCCTCTCTCAATTTATAATAGCGTATTTTGTCGTTGTCGTTGTACTTGGGGTAACCATCTAGTTCTTCGTGATCTGCGTTGAGGACGCTCATCTCTTGCAAAAATCGTTCTTTGTGTCGTGGATCTAATGCCCATCGCGTTAGTGTCCTGTCCGTTGCGTTGCTTTGCGAACTATTGTGCACATGCGATATTTGTGCTCTGGAATTCCATTCGTCGGCATTCATGGCATGTGCTTCTGCTTTTTTGTAATTTTTGTAGTGCGTAAGCACTGAATCGAAGGGTGTCACTGATAGCTTTGCGTACGTGTTGTATATTGGCGGTGTCACTGGGATAACGTAAACATCTTGGACTTTTATGTTGCACATGCACTGTGTTACTTTGTACTGTAGCAACTTGTCATTTTTGTTTTGGCTTGGCACCACGACCCAGGAGAAGGATGCCATGGGCAAGGCTTCGGGCACCGAATCGCCTGAAGCCAATTTACGTATTCTCCATGCCACAAACCCGTATGCATATATGTGTCTCAGCGCCTGTCTTATGAAAGGGTCGTAGTAACGCTTTATGAAGCCCGAAAATTTTTTTTTTGGTGTTTTGCCCTGTGGTCTGAATAACATCTCCCTGGTCAGAACATTTGATTCGATAATTGTTATGCACTGCTGGAAAAATGCGTCATTGTATAAAATTTCTGCAACTTCGTGCGCTCTTTCTGTCATACTTTTAATTGCTTAGCGTTTGTTTTATGTGTGACATTTTATAAGCAAATGTCTTTTTGTTTTGTCTTTCCATCACTATGGGTGGTTTGTCTTCTGGGGGTAGTGAAGTGTACATTATTTCCCGTGCAACATTTTATAAGCAATTGCCTTTTTGTGTTTAAATGACTGAACAAAGTATTAATGATCGGGATGTTACGAATTCTATAAAATGTGATTTGTCATACACCCCCCTGTCAAGTGACGAGATGTGTACAGTTGTTGGAATTTTGAAAAAGCTGGATACGTCTTCGCGCGTCGACGTGGGCCCCTTGCATGGTTTTTCGGAGAGCGGCGATTTTACTGGATTCAAATTAACTTCGAGTGGTAGTTCCTTTGTTTGCCACGCGCCCTTTTGCGAGAAGATGTTCTTTGGTGTTTCTGTCTGTGCTGTGGAGTGCAATGACATGGTTTTGAGCAATTTCCTAAAGAACAAGGTGGATTATGAACGGAAGCTCCGGGACATGGTGGATGGGATCAACGCTTCTATCGATTCAGGCGTCGCTGTTGCTGGTTTCGACTGCATACCCGAGGAGTACACTGGTTTTTTCAAAGAAACGAAGGGAAACATAAGCGTGCGGGGCAGTCACCGCAAAGGGGTCGATAGTAGGCAATGGACCCCTGAACCTCCTCAAAGCATAGGAGTTTATCACAGTTATGTGCGTTTGGCCTCTGGGGATCGCGCGTCGCGCCTTTTTCTTGTCTGCGAAGGGGGGTGTGATTCGTTGTGTATGGAGTATTTTAACTTAATGTTTGACTTACGGGACAGCACTACTTTGGGCGAAGCTGTTTCATCGGAAGAGACTTGGTGGGTTCAGAACGCTTGTTCACGGGCGCGATGTCGTCTTCTTTACATGGCATGTGAGGTTTTAGACTTGGAGTGCAAAAACGTAATAAGTGACGTGTACTCTTATGAAGAACGGAAAACAGTAGTCCCTGTTAACGAAACTCTACATTTTGATTTTTTCCAGGGGAGAGGCGACAAGGTTGTCATGATGAATGGGCTGGTAGATACACAGCGCCTCAGGAACGGTATATGTTGCCGCATGGGCAGGAAAGAAGGGTACTGGATTTTTCGTGGCTCTTTGCGTCGGAGTGGGAATGTTTTGTTTGGGGGACCATTTGGGTATAAAGACCACACTTCTTTATTCCCTGTGTGGAATCTTTGCAAGAGGGTGACAAATACGCACGAGAAAGAGGTGTTTTTTGAGAATGACATTTTGCAGTATTTTACAAAGACCGGATGGGACCGCGATTGGGGGATCTCTGAGCTTGTGCCACTATGTACCTACGACCAAACAGATTCCCCTGAATGATAATACGTCGCGATCTGCAAGTTAATACTTAAAATATTATATATACGCGTATTGAGGCGCGTACAGAGATGTCACAGAAAAGCTTGGGCACAATGACTGGTACTCGCGTGGATTCCGCCACCAAACATGTACGAACTTGCAGAGTTTCCGAGGACATTGTGCGTCACTTGCGAGGGAAATCGTTTGGAAAATACAGAGAGAATGACCCTGAAGTTTCACAGTTTATGGTCCTAAAAGATGATTTGTTTATTGCATGCAAGCCATTTTGGACCACAGTTAACCCCTCGTGTATGAAGAAGGCTTACACTGTTGGGATTTCATCGTTGACAGGTTTGAGTGATATTGCTCAAGTTTTCATTACCATGAGGTTTTTGTTTTTTGACGACGCGACGCATCTGTATCAAATGTTTCAACGAATCAGAGAAGACTTGCCATTTCCGCAAAAAACTCAACTTGAATGGCTCCCTGATTTTGCTTGTTTTGGGGTGGCACTTACGGATGGATATCCTAGCGGTAATTTCGGCGACACTGCGCTCTCTGTGCAGACGGGGGGGATGGCTACCCTGCAAAATGGGCCTTTTGCCGTGGACTGTGGAGATGTATTGACGTGGGTTTGGGATTTTGAATTGCCATTCATTGAACCCAATACAAGCACGGGGATGCAGGGGACGTTGAAAGTCCTAAGAGATCTTCGTTGGTCTGATTGGGAAAACATTGAGAACGGTACCTGGAAAACTATCCTAGATCCTGAAAATTTGGAGGATGCAAAAAAATATCCCATGTTTTTTATTTGGAACGCGTGTAAGGCTTTTCTTGAGAATGTTCCTGCTGATCGACAAACATATCTCTTGAACCTCCAAGAGGCAGTCCATATGCGCAATAAAAAAAATAACGACGTAAAGAATGGGGGGAAAGTAAAAAATTATAATTTGCAATCAATGACATCTTTTTCAGGGGTTCAATCAAGAATGGACAGGATTGGGTATTCCCCCAGGATTATCCCCCTGCCTTTGAATGCGACATATACGCTGAAACAGCGCTGTTTCGGGAAAAGTCTGGGTTTTGCTAGACAATGGGATCAGGTGGATATTTTGATTTCGCGCCAGGGTTTGTAATTTTTGTTTATTTTATACGTAAAACAAAATAAAAACTTCTTCAGAATCTCTCCCTTGTAGTCTTTACCTTGCCGTGATTGTTTGTTATGGACGAGTTTGTTGCGCTTTTCACTGGCTTTTACACGCTTCGAAAGATTTTCACACGGGCTTGTAACTCTTTCATTCCGTACGTCAAAGACCCTATCACTGACATTGCAGCGAACATGGTCCGTTTCAAATTGGACCCAGCTCTTACAGTGAAAGGGTTGATTTATTTTTCCGAGGTGCCGCATATCATGTTACATTACGAAAACATGACTGTAGAACAAAAAGAGTACCTGAGCAACTTGCTGGGGAAATGCAACGGCGGTAACTCACGGGTCCATGGGAACGCTGTATATCTTTTCAGTAATAATGCTGTGGGTAAAAACAAAGCACGTTCTGTTGAAACAATGGACGTTCTGATTTGTGTGTGTAGTTGTTTGCTTCAGACGAGTTCTTTGTCGGCGTTATCCGTGACTAGCCGGCGGGTGCTTTGCAATCTTTTTTTGCAGCGCGTTGGGTGTGTTGTTCACATCCCTCACCAAATGCTGGTATCAGCGTACGAGTGGGCGCACAACAGTTCTGCGAATTTGGGAGCCCCTGAAAGTATATACCATGGGGTTGATACACAAGGACACGATGACGACGCGAAGTCGCCCTCTGGGGACTCTCAATGCGCAAGTTCAGCGAAAGGAGCTGTTCTCAACAGAACAAAAAAAAGATCTCTGGTGTCATTGGTTGTGGAAGATTGATTTGTGTAGCAAGCATATTCTCGATATTGGATTCAATGAGCATCATTTGATCGGGTCTCTTCTTGCACGGAACGCTGCCAATGAGGGGTATGGGCCGGACGAGCCTCTTCGTTCTTCGGATATTGAGGATTTGCCCGAAATTCTTCTTCTTCGTACTGAATGTCTTGTCAGTGACATGGCGTCATCTGTAGTTTTTGACACGCTTGAGCTACTGCAAACTATTTGGGTTGACTGTATGTACAAAAACCAGGCCAGTAACGACTATGTGTGGGGTGCAGTCAAATGTTTCGTCGGGGTGCTTTTCCGACGAGCTGGGGAGTTGATTGGGAATACAAGTGAAGGGCGTGGCACTGTGTTTACTCACGATGAAACGAATGAGGTTTTCAGTTCAACTTCTGTAGGGCTATCGAAGTCTGGGATAAGGCGTTTGTTGGACACCTTTGTGGTTTTTTTCCGGCACATTGATCTTTACGAGCGTTACAAGCCCGTATCTTTGAGCAATGAAGGGGGTCAAGAAGCTTCCACGATCCGTTCCGACCTCTTCCGACCTCATGCCTTTGAATCCACAAAGGATGAATTTTGGAAACTTTCTACTTTTTTTGATTTACCTGTCGCGTCGCGTCTTTGCTACATCCATCGCTTCAATGGCATGTACAACGACGGGTCGCAGGTGGCGCACTTCCACAATGAGTGTTACGAGCGGCGGAAAGCGCCGCGTTTTAAGAAGGATGTAAAGGAAGGGATTGAAGAACTTGCCATTTTCAGGCATATGTATCCCGAGATTCCTCTTGTTCTAGAAGACGAGTTTTTCGACAAGGGGGGGGGTTGCTGGATGCTGCTCAGTGGTAGGATTTATTACATCTGCGAGGACGGGCAGCCTATTTTTGATCCATTTGTTTCCAACATGTTTGTTGCGCGCAATCATGCTTAGGTCTCTTTATTCTTCCGTCTGCTTTTCCGGGACACATTTTTCGCACTCTTCATCGAGCTCTTTGTACTTAGCGTCTACTGTTTTGTTCGCCATGAAGCGATTGAGGGAATAAGCTGTCACGATCATATCAGCCATCACCCTTACGATAAGGAAATCTATCTGTGATAACATCAACGCCAAACCAAAGACGGCCATCACATGCGAATACACTGTGTACATCTCCACTATGAGTATACAAACCCTTTTGCTGTATGGCAACATTTTTGTCTTTTCATCTTGTATTGTGTTGATTACCCATGGGCCAATAGAATCGCCTATGAACTCGTTCATGCCAGTTTTCACAAAGGCAAGCACGGACACTGTGTACCATTTTGCCCACGAATCAATGACCACTCCCATTATTTTTGTACTGTTGGATGGTCCCATATGCAAAAACTCATTTTCCTCTATGTTTGCGCATGAGGCGTAAATCGTCACAGCCACGGTGAGCCATAATAACATTAAGATTGTTGTCTGGCGTTTATCTGCAAATATTTGATTAATCATTACAGCAGTTTTTTGTGTGTGGCTTTTAAATGCGTGTGGGGGTATATTTTGTGATTTGATGTGTCTTGAATACATTTAAATTTACCTCTTGTGTAAGGTATATGGGGATAATTCGTCTCAGTGCGCAGCAGAATATAATAATCCATGGCATTTGGTCTATGAAGAGGACTTTGGATTGGGAGACTGTGAAAGAGCGCGGTCTCACTGTGTCGTTTTTGTCGAAGAAGGCTTGTCTTACAGAAGACGATTTTTTCATCCTGCAGCCAGATGCTTCACAGTGGATCCAGAATAATTTGTGTTGCA
>Ga0181559_10004291_pt1 | contig 13831 bp, 11 predicted proteins | sample 011ome_21_FD_133752 | JGI IMG/M metagenome (GOLD analysis project Ga0181559, IMG submission 133752) | Coastal salt marsh microbial communities from the Groves Creek Marsh, Skidaway Island, Georgia - 011508AT metaG (megahit assembly) | ecosystem: Environmental > Aquatic > Marine > Intertidal...
CCTTAAATTGGGGTCGAAACCGCAACGACCGGAAATGCCCATTCCAGCAGAGGAAATCAAGCGCCAGCAGCGCGCCGACGCCATGAAGTTGAAGCTGTCCGAGATGGACCACCTGTTCCAGCACGTCAAGCTCGGTGGTGGGCAAGCCCGGATTGACAAGGAGCACGCCAAAGGCAAGTTGACCGCTCGGGAGCGATTGGCGTTGCTGATGGATGAAGGCGAGGACCTTTTGGAAGTAGGTGCGTTTGCAGGTCACGGCATGTACAAGGAGCACGGCGGTTGCCCCGGCGGTGGCTGCGTCGTGGTCATCGGCAAGGTGAGTGGGGTGCGGTGCATAGTCGTTGCCAACGACGCGACGGTCAAGGCCGGAGCTTGGTTCCCCATCACGGGGAAAAAGAACCTGCGGGCGCAGGAACTGGCCTTCGAGCTGCACCTGCCCATCCTTTACCTGGTGGACAGTGCGGGTGTATACCTGCCGATGCAAGACGAGATTTTCCCGGACAAGGAGCACTTCGGACGCATTTTCCGCAACAATGCCCGCTTGAGTGCCATGGGCATTCCCCAAGTCGCGGCCGTGATGGGCAGCTGTGTGGCGGGGGGCGCGTACCTGCCGATCATGAGCGATGAGAGCATCATCGTCAAGGGCACAGGCAGCATTTTCCTTGCGGGCCCCTACCTCGTAAAAGCGGCCATCGGTGAGGATGTGGATGCGGAAGACCTCGGGGGCGCGGACATGCACGGCAGCATCTCAGGGGTGGTCGACCATGTAGTGGAAGACGACCGGGAAGCCATTGCCTTGCTCCGCAAACTGATGGAGCACCGCAGCGGAAGGCCCAGCATCCGAAACTTTGAGAGGAGCCAACCTCAATTGCCCGCAGGCGATCCGGAGGAACTGCTGACCATCCTGCCCGATTCGCGGCGCGAGGCATACGACGCACGGAATTTGCTGTCTGCCTTGGTAGACGGAGGGGAATTCACGGAGTTCAAGCGGGACTATGGCAAGACACTGCTGTGTGCAACCGCCCGCATCGACGGTTGGAGTGTGGGCATTGTGGCCAACCAACGCACCTTGGTCAAGAGCGCGAGACAGGGGACCCAGTTCGGTGGTGTCATCTACTCGGACAGCGCTGACAAGGCGGCCCGCTTCATCATGAACTGCAACCAGAAGGGGCTTCCGCTCGTGTTTCTTCAGGACGTCACGGGCTTCATGGTCGGTTCCAAGAGCGAGCAAGGGGGCATCATCAAGGATGGAGCGAAACTGGTCAATGCGATGGCGAACTCCGTCGTGCCCAAGTTCACCGTCATTGTTGGCAACAGCTACGGCGCGGGGAATTACGCCATGTGCGGCAAGGCGTACGACCCCAAGTTCATCGTGGCATGGCCATCGGCTGAACTCGCCGTGATGGGCGGTGCGCAGGCTGCCGGGGTTCTCCTTCAAATCGAGGTGGCGACGCGCCGCAAAAAGGGTGAGGACATCACGCCCGAGCGGGAGGCCGAATTGCGCCAGGAAATCGAATCGCGCTATGCGGAGCAGACTTCACCCTATTACGCTGCCGCACGCTTGTGGGTGGACGCCATCATTGACCCCCGCGATACGCGGCGTTGGATTTCGGAAGGCATTGCGGCGGCAGACGGAGCACCTGCAGAGGGACCTTATCGGACCGGTGTCCTGCAAACTTGAGGCGGAGCCGCTTAGGCTCGCTCCCGGCGCATCAGTTCTGCGAGCATCATTTTGAGCATTTCCTGCTCGGCGGATGCATTCCCCCCTTGTCGCGCCTGAATGCCCTGCTGCAGGATGAGCATGGCATCGAGAAGGTCAGCTTCGTCCTCCACCCATTCCGGCAAGGCTTCGAACAAGGTCAGCGCCTCGACCATGATGGGCATGCCGTGCTCGACCGAACGGGTAGACAGGATTCTCAAATGCCCCTGTGCACTTCCTCCGCATTCCCATAGGAACCCGAGCAATTCAGGCAATTGTTCCGCGTGTTCAGGCAGCAATGCCGTTTCCATCAGCACCTCCCCGGCTCCTTCGAGTTTCAGGCCGCGCAACAAACTGCCGATCTCACTGCGAATGGGCTCTTCATCGGTCTCTCCCCTCAAACGCACCAATTCCGGAATGGTACTGAGCTCCCCCTCCTCTGCCACCCGCTTCAACGCAGCGTCCCTGCGCTCAGCAATTGGCGAATGTAACCCCGCGTGCAAGTCGGCCAAGGCCCCGGTCTTCTTCGGATTCATGCAGTGAAAATACGGCGCTCCCTCAAGCCTCTGAAGCCCACCGCGCGCCCCAATCGGCCACCTCTGAAAGAATCAACGCCGTAGCGCCCCATATGAATGGCGTATCCGGGAAGGCAAAACCCGGAACCTTCCATTGGAAATGCTGCACGCCAGGCATCTGAATTCGAACGGCTTGCTCCTTCCGATAGCGCACATCCCACAGATGCTCCAATCGAACCCGGTGGACTCTGGCCACTTCAACCACCTCGGGATGCAGCTGTAATGGCAGAGATACCGGCGCAATGAAGGGGCGGACAACAAACCCACTTGGCACCACATGAACTTCTGTCAAAGCCACGGGTGTTTGCAATGGCGCGTGCTGTGAATCCAACCCCAATTCCTCGCGCCATTCCCGCAGAGCGCACTCCTGCAAAGACTCTCCTGCTTCTCGCGCTCCTCCTGGCAATGCCATCTGCCCTCCGTGCGGCCCTTTTTCTGGCGTGCGTTCAATCAGCATGATCTCCCCACCCCCTTCAACGCCCACCATCACTGCCGCTTCCCGAAAATCGCGCCCCGGCTTCCCCATTGATCTCGCCTCTGCAGCGGATGAACGCGCATACGGCATCATGGGCCGATGGGCATCCACACCTGGCAAGGGATGCCCTGCCTCCTTCCATCCTGTCCAATTGACAAAGCCCGGTTCCCTGCTGTTGTTCTTCACCATGCTTTCAGTACCCCTAATTTCGCCAAGTCGTGTTTCAATTGGATTCAGAATGTTGGTTCCCACCAGCAGATGACTTTAGAGAAGATGGTCTGGTCGCCATCGGAGGTGACCTTTCTCCGGATCGATTGCTGCTTGCCTATGAACGCGGCATTTTTCCTTGGTCTGCGCCAGAGGACCCTCTGCTATGGTGGTCTCCAGATCCAAGAGCCGTAGTGAGGGCGGGAGAAGCAAAAGTGAGCAAAAGCATGCGGTCCGTCATGAAACGCGGTCAATTTGAGATCACGATGGATACCGCCTTTGAAGAGGTCATACGCGGCTGTGCAAACAGACCGGAAGAGGGAACCTGGATCACCTCGGCCTTCATGGAGGGATACATCGAATTGCACCAATTGGGCTTCGCACACAGCGTGGAAACTTGGAACAAAAATGGTGAGCTCGTGGGAGGACTCTACGGAGTCTCTTTGGGTGCCATGTTTTTTGGCGAGTCCATGTTTGCCCGGGAATCCAATGCAAGCAAAGCGGCTTTCATCAAGCTCTCCAGGTATTTGGATGACCTGGGATTCCATGGCATTGATTGCCAGATCATGAATTCTCACCTGGCTTCATTGGGTGCCATCCACATTCCCCGTTCCCAATTCCTCGACGAGCTTGCCTTGGCTTTGGAGCTCCCCACCTTTCAAGGGACATGGTCCTTTCCTAAATGAGAGCGCTCACAAAATCCACGCCTCCGGCTTCTCCGTTCTTCCGAAATCGAGGAAAGTTGAACCGCTGGCTCAGAGGTTGGAGAGCGTGGTGGATGATGAGAAAAGGTTGGCGCTGTGAAGGTCCCTTTCCGCGCAAGAATGGCCAGGCGCTCATCATATTGTCTCCCGGCTTCACCCGGGAATCCGTTGCATTCGATTTGCTGGACTTTCGTTTGAGGTATCAAGCCCGGTGGCATGCCCCGGGTGCGCCAAGAACATCTGCTGCGGACGCGACCGATTTGTGGGAAGGCATCATCCTCCTCGAAGGCACATCCCAATACCTGAGCAACGTGCTGAAAGAAGCCGCACAACAGGAAGTCAGTGTACAGCTGGTCACATTGGTCGCCCCACTCAAAAGGATCAGGTGCAACACCCCATTCCTGCCCGGAAGGCACACAGAAAGAGAATGTGCATATATCGATCGGCTCTTTAGTTATTGCGATTGAGCCCGTCAAATATTGCATTCGGGGATACGTGAACAATTTGTCCATATCTGCCCCCTTGAAAACTATTTGTGCGTGCATGTGGCGTGCTACTTTGTGGGCGGAAAGGGTTTCCTGCGATTCACCACATAAAGACCGACACACTTCATGGATAAGCACGACTTGATGATTCTCGATATCGTCCAACTACACAAGAAAGAGATGCAGGAACACATCCGACTGTCGACGCTAGAGAGAAATTTCTGGAAGAGAATCGAGGGAGATGTCACCTTGAGTGTAGGTCAAGCAAGAATCGGCGAGCGGATCACCAGACTTTACCTAGACGGCATGATCCAAAACAAGAATGGCTACATGCTCACGAAGAAAGGACGTGAAGCCCTGAACATGGAAGGGGCACGTCTGGCCCAAGTGGCCTGAGTCCCCCTCGTCACATGAACGAAAAAGGCCTTCCGCAGGGAAGGCCTTTTTTCGTGGTCGTTTCTGCGACCATCACACGAGGAACCGCCAATTCACGACTCCTCCAAAATCTCAAGTTTGGGGTATTTCTCCCTCCAGAAATCCAGCTTGCTGGGATCTCTAACCGTAATGACAGTCCTTCCGTCCAGACGAACTTTGATGTTGGGCTGGAGCTCCTTGGTCTTTTTCTTCTTTTTCGCCATGTCCGGTCGATTGCTTCTGTAACACGTAAGTGCCGTAGTAGTTCACAATGAACACAACTCTGCGCCGACTACCAAAGCTCTGGGAATCTATTGTGAAAGTTTCAAAGACCTTTGTCCACAGAAAATCCGGATGTGAGGCGCGGCAGTCAGGCCAGAGACATACGGGATACCCGGAAGCCGAACCCTGCGATGTAAGCATAACACAATGCTGGCAACAACAGCGCCAAACCGAATCCTGAAGCATCCACGATGGCCCCAAATGCCGGGGGAATAAATGCGCCACCCACGATGGCGCTGCAAAGAATCCCGCTTCCCTGCGGCTTGAGGTCTTCCAGTTCCGCGATGCCCAGCGTAAAGATCGTGGGGAACATGATGGAATTGAAGAGCCCCACGCCGAGCAACATCAACAGCGCCAACAGACCGCTGGATGAACTGCTCGCCACGACCAGTGCGAGTGCCAATGTTGCGAAAACCCCGAGCAGGAGAGCCGGTTTGAAGCGCTGCATCAATCCGGCCCCGATGAAACGCCCGATCATGGCCCCGCCCCAATAAAAAGTCAGCAAAACCCCGAGTTTGCCCTTGGGATCCAAATCCAACACCGATTGTCCTTTTATGGAAGCCGCCAATCCGGCCATGCGCTCAAGGATGGGGTGAGACTGCATCATTTCATGGACGTTCAGGCTGAGTCCATAATTGACCATGTAGCTGCCCAACGCTACTTCCGCGCCCACATAGACGAATATTGCCACTGCTCCCGCCATCAACCGACGGTTGGCGATCAATTCAGACAACGTCCCTCCCTCTTCACCTCCTTCCAAGATGCGCGGTAGCGAGACTTTTCGAATCACCAAAGCCAACAAAAGGAAGGACGCGGCCAAAATGACAAAAGGCCCTTGAACCGCCCCGGCTTCTGCAGCCCGATACATTTCCAGCGCCTCTGCTGTCAAGGACATCTGCTGCTCTCCCGATTTCACTGTGTCCCCCAGCAAATATCCTGCACTGACAATGGGGGCAATGGTCGTCCCCAACGAGTTGAAGGCCTGGGCCAGATTCAATCGACTCGATGCTCCCTCTTCAGGTCCCAACACAGATATATAAGGATTGGCTGCTACTTGAAGCACGGTGATCCCCGCCGCAACAACGAACAGGGCCAGTAGGAACAACGGAAACAAGCGGGTGGAGGCTGCCGGGTAAAAAATCAGACATCCCATGGCGGCCAAAGAAAGCCCCGCCAAGATGCCGTTTTGATAGCCTATCCTCTTGATCAATTTACCTCCGGGGATGGAAATCAGGCCATAGGCTGTGAACCACGCGAACTGAACCAGCCCGGCCTGCAGGTAGGTCAGTTCAAAGACGTCCTTCAACCGGGGAATCAAGGCGTCCACCAACACAGTGATGAACCCCCACATGAAAAAGAGGGAGGTAACCGTAATGAACGCCCCTCGAAATTGTCCTGTTTTCATAGAGCGCCAAATGTAGGGTTACAGGCGAGCTGCCCCTGCTCCCACTCTGTGATCAGCGCATCAACTCGATGGTACCGGATAGCTCTTCAGCATCCGTTCTGGAGCCCTTCCAGCGCAAACGGTAGTTGTACAGCCCCGGTGGAACATAATGGTCTCCACCGTTCATGTTGCCCATCCAAACTTCATCGGGGTCTGTGCTCTGGAACACCTGCTCACCCCATCGATTGAAGATGTTTAGCTCGAAGAACACCACATCTGAAATCACCACTTGGAATCCATCGTTGATGCCGTCATTGTTGGGCGTGAAGGCATTGGGGATGTACACGATGACCGGCCCTTCCACCAAGGTGTACGCGCTGTCCGTGCATCCCAAGGGGTTGGTGACGGTGAGCTGGGCGTAGTAATCCGACAGGCCATCGTACTCATGAATGGGGTTTACTTCAGAGCTGCTGCTTCCGTCGCCGAAATCCCATTGGAAATCACAGTTCGAACAGTCCGGGTCCGGTGTCGAAATAAACTCCACACGGGTATCCGACAGATAGCTCGTGTAGAAATCGCTGTAGATGTACTGCACCTCTACCACGATGTTATCGGTAAGCGTCTCACCACAGATATCTGTCACCTCAACCGGATAGCTGATCGAGTTGCTCGGAGCTACATACTGGGTTTCACCAAATGCGGGAATGGAGGGCCAGCTGTAAACAAAGCCCTCTTCGCCACCGGTGGCTTGTGCGCTCAGCACCAATGCGTCGCCACGACAGATGACCGTATCCTGCGACACTTCCAAAGTCATGGGCACATTGGGAATGAGCAGCAATGATGCAGATGCATCCTCTCCTCCACAACCGTCTTCCACAACAACGGAAACAGGAGTGGTCACGAAACTTTGGACGGTAATCTGTGGGTCATCTCCACCGTAGGGTATGCCGCCGACACTCCAACTGTAGCTGTATTCTCCGGCTCCCGAAACGATGTCCACCGGAATGACCGTATTGTCGACGCATGAAGCAGGGATGGTATCGGGCAACGAAACCACCAAAGGAGGGTTGTCGATCACAATCGCGGTCCCGGCGCTGCCAGATGCCTGACAATTGTCCGTAACGGTTACGGTGAAGGTGGTGGGGAGACCATCGCTGTATGTATAGGTGGATTCGTCCCCCACAGGATTGAAGTTTTGCGACCATTCATAGGTGAAGACACCGCTTCCCCCAATGATTTCAGGAGCCAGCAGGAAGTTCTCTGTACATGGACCTATGAGCGTATCCGGAAGCACGACATCCAGTGGTGGACTCACGACCGTGATTTCCGTTTCAACCGTCACGAACTGACCGCATCCATCGCTTACTTCCAGCGTCACGGACATGTCCGAATCCGTCGTCCAGTTCAATGTCTCGCTGAATCCGAGGAATGAGAATCCTTCAAGCCAAGCGAAATTGAAGAATGGCTCTCCACCTGACCATTCAGGAGCAATGGAAAACGGCACATTACAGCTGACCTCATAACTGTCCTCCAGGTCTACAACGAGCTCGGGAACATCGATGCTGACATTGACCATGGCGGTCGCGGTGAGTCCACAGGCATCCTCCACAATCACATGCACCTCACTGGCATTGAGCCAAGTAGACAAGAAGAAGCTGTTGCCATATCCAAAAGCGGGCATACCATCCTGCAACTCCCAAGAATATGTGTAGGGCGGGTTGCCACCATCCGCTACACAGAAAATTTCCTCGAAACCGTTGCAAGAGAGCACAACATCACCCCCAAGGATCTCCACCGTCAATTCGGGAAACTGCACGACGTCGATTTCGAACAATCCGTTGTCGTTCGGCATACCGCATGTGTCGTCCACCGTAACAATGCATTCATAAACCCCTGCCGCTGAAGGGATGTACCAAATTTGGTTGGTGTCCAATCCCGGGGCACAATCCCAACTGAACGTGTAATTGCCATAGCCTCCCGCTACGTCGGGTTGGAGAAGCACAGAATCACCAACACACAAATCCGTATCCCAACCGTCCACTGTCAAAGGCTCTGGCTCATCCAAAATGTCAAACTCGAAATAGCTCGTCAACCCGCCTCCATTGCAGGCCGCGAGGTTCAGGATTTCCATTACCACTGTTTCTGTGCCTTCGGGAATGCCATCCTCAAAGGCATCCAAGGGGAATTCCTGCACGGTCACGAAAGGTGGAAAGAAGACCGTGTCGGGCAACGTAGTAAAGTCCACGCCATTCGTCGCCGTGCTTGCACTGTAGTCAATGATCACCATCTCCTCAATATCGATGATGGTCTCAAGGGGACGGGTGAAGGTCAGCATGGCTTCGCCACAGTCTTCGAAGATGACCGGGTTGGCCGTCACCAAATCTTCACCCACGTTGATTTCCAAGTCCACTTCGACAACTGAGTTCGATTCGAAAGAACCGGACTCAAGAATCACGATGGATTCCAGGGCCGTATCCGTGCCGTCCGCAATGGCCAGTCGGATGTGGTAAGTTTCCCCACACTCTACCTGGCTTTCTGCTGTCAACTTTACTGTATATCCGTTCTGGCAGAGCACATCGTTGCCGGGATTGTCTATGTAATAGGCCGCGTTCGTTACGTTGTTTACAGAACTGATGGTAATGGCCAATTGGGGGTCTGAATCCGGAACTTCCGCCAGGTTGATGGCATTGTCTGCGTAGGGGCCATTGATGCCGGGACCGCTGAGGAAAAAACCGAAAATGTCGTTGTACTGGCTATTGATCCAAGCCAAGTATTCGTCGGATCCGAATACATAGTTGAAACGAACGGTGTCTCCGGTGGCAACAAAATCGAATTCGATGGCACAAACGTCATTGACGCTGCTCACATTGAAGCTCTGACCGATCAGGGGCGGGACGCTGTTGGCAATGGACAGCAGGTCTGGATCCCCGGACACTTCGAGGTTGTCGTCGATGAAGTCATCCATGCAGCCGTCGTCCACGTTCGCCGGATTGTTGGCGACTTCCGTGGACAGTATGAGTCCTTCGACAATGGGAAAATCACCCGCATCGAACCCGTATATATGGCCGATTTGAACGGGACTACCCGTGAACTGCACATTGGTCGCCTCCACTCCTGTCCCCAACAGGATGTCATTCACATACTCTTCTGGCGTCAAGGTGCTGTTCACTTCGACTTGAGCGCTCCCCAAGGAAGTCATCAACATGCAGAACACCAATACACCCAAACCCCGAGTGGGAGCGCTGTGCGGATTAGGAACGGTTTTGATCATGGCTATGGCAATGTACCGCGGATAAGACGACAAAAAGGGCGAAAGGTTGCGCAACCTTTCGCCCTCTTGACTTGAAAACGTTGAGATGGGATGATCAGGCCACCGCAAATTCGACCAGCTCTTCGCGAAGGCGCTTCCTCGCATGGAAGATTCGGCTTTTCACCGTCCCCATCGGAATGCCCAATTCATCTGCAATCTCATCGTAATGGAATCCATCGAGAAACATTGAAAATGGCTTGCGGAAGTCATACTTCAAGGAGGAGATGGCAGACTGGATGTCGTCTATGTTGATCACGGAAGTGACGGAGTCATGGTGGTAATCCTGATTCGAATTCAAGAAAAACTGGTTTTCAGTTTGGTCCACAATGGTATTCTGAAAGCGCTTCTTCTTGTAGTTGTTGATGAAGATGTTCCTCATGATGGTGTACAACCACCCTTTGATGTTCGTTCCCTCCTTGAAGTTGTTCTTGTAGCGCAATGCTTTGACGAAGGTCTCTTGGACCAAATCGTTGGCATCTTCTCGGTCGCGGGTGAAGCCCATGGCAAAGCCCGAGAGAAAGTCCTGGTGCGAGACGAGGAGGTTATTGAATTCTAATGAGGACATGTGTTCAACGTTCTGGCCCAAAGATTGAACAAATTCTCACTCATCCCAAAGTTCTGTTGAACTTTTTTGAAATTTTCATGAACAGAATGCGGCTATTCCGCTCAAATTCAGACAAAGTGTCCAACACAATTGCCTCTTTCGCCCCACAAGAGCGTCAAAAAAAATGCTGTAGAAAAGGCCTTAAGCCCCCAAGAGGGTCCCAATCAAGGACTGACCATCACCGTGCAGGTGGATGCGGGGATCAGGAGACTGTCCTCCTTGAAACACCCTGCCGGCAAAATGGAACTCCAAATCCGTGTCCGCTGCTTCACGGCTCACCCTGCGGAGATAATCCCCCACACCGTTCTCTGCTGGATAGGTGGTGCAGTAAGCCACGCACTTCAGCTTGGCAAACTGAGGTGCCATGAGCACCAAGTCTTCCAGCGGCACTGACTCCCCCAGAAAAAGGCTCTTGTAGCCTGCTTTCCTCAGCAAGAAGTGCACCATCAACAAACTGATGTCATGGATTTCACGCTCGGGCAAAAACAGCGCAAAGACGTCGTCGTCATAAGCGGCATCCACGGGGGGCAATTCATCGACCACCCTGAACAATCGCTGACGCATCAAATTGCTCACAAAATGCTCATGGGCGGGGCAAATCGCACTGGTCAACCAAAGCATCCCGATCTGCCCGAGAAATGGAAGGTACAGTTTGAGCAAGAGGTCACTCACTCCGCATTGATCCTCATAGGTTGCCGACACGCTGCGAAACAACTGCTCGTCAAAATTGAGCATGCTGATTTTGAGCATCCCCAGCCAATGCTCTTCTCCAGAATTGGATGAACCCAGAGAGCGTATCGCCGCATTGATTTCCGCTGGCCTCATGCAGGCGATCTGCGAAATCTTGTGTCCGTGCTGATTCAGTAGACTGACATTCAGCAAGTGCTTCAGGTCTTCAGAGGTGTAGAACCGAATGTTGGTAGAAGTACGCCGTGGATTCAACAACCCATAGCGCTGCTCCCAAGCGCGAATGGTGTGCGCTTTGATGCCTGTAAAATGCTCCAGGTCCTTGATTGAAAATTCCTGCACTACTTCCGTCACAAAATGAAGAACACCTGACCCCTGAGGTTGTTCGCTTAAATATCTCTCTCCCTGTAGATTTGACAGGTACCCAGTCCGAGCTCCCATGCCCTTAATCCAACTCTCTGAAGACAGCGGTTGTGCTGCATTGCACCCATTCCACCACATCGACGGAGTAGCCGGCATCCGATTCGGTGCTTTCACCCAAGCAGAGAGATGGGCAGAAATTGAGTCATCCTGGACTTCTGAAACCCACCCCAAAACATCGGTTTTGGAGGTCAACGCCCGGTGGGTCCCCGATGGAAATACCCTTGGGGAGTTGGTTGCACTTGACGCGGGAGATCAACTCATTCAAGGCGACATCACCCTTGCAAAATGGAGGGGGGACCATCAACAGGGCAACACGCGCGCACCGAGCCAAAAGGCCCACCTCTTGACCCATGCCAATGACCTCTTCACAGGGCTCAGTGCACGCATCGAGCAGGACCTGGAGATCGCCTCCGAATTGTGGAAAACTGAGCACGCTCTGCCTTTGCCCCACACCCTGTTCTTTGGTGACACGGCAAGATGGATGGCCTCCCCGTCTGCGGTCAACCGAGCAGCGAGCATCTCAACCGAAGAAGGACCTGTCATCATCGGACCGCGCGCCGTGATCGAACCCGGCGCTCACCTTCGGGGTCCACTTGTCATCTGCGAAAGCGCTACCATTCGCATGGGGACCCGCATTTCCGGTCCGACCGTCATTGGGCCACATTGCAAGGTGGGAGGCGAAATCTCGAACGTCAATTTTCAAGGCTGGGCGAACAAGGCCCATGATGGCTTTCTGGGCAACAGCGTGATCGGACGTTGGTGCAACCTCGGTGCGGGCACTGAATCAAGCAACCTGAAGAACACCTATGGAGAGGTGCGGCAATGGAATGCGGTCACCGGCAAGCTGGAAGGAACCGGCCTTCAGTTCTGCGGCCTGCTGATGGGAGACCACAGCAAATGCGGAATCGGAACCACCTTCAACACGGGAACTGTGATAGACCCTGCATCCGTGATTTTCGATGCTGGGTTTCCACCGAAACACCTCCCTCCTTTCAGTTGGTACAATGCGAGAAATGAGAAAATGGAGGTGCAATCTCTCGATCGCATGTTGGATACGGCAGACCGGGTCATGGCGCGCCGTGGATTGAAATTGTCCGAGGCACAACGCGACAACTTGGCACGTTTGTACGCCGAGCGCATCCAATCTGAAGGCTGACCTGCCAACTTGACCCTTCCACGTCGAACCAGGTGAACTGGCGCGATTTATGACTTTCCAGCCCCGATGCAAGAAGAACGACCGTTTCCCATCCTACTCAACGAAGAGTCCGACGACCACGTGACCATTCCCCTGCTGAGCTCAGAGGACGAGGCGGCCATGGAAAGAGAGGATACGCCTGAAGCCCTGCCGATTCTACCTCTCAGAAATACGGTGCTGTTTCCAGGCGTTGTGCTTCCCATCAACGTAGGACGGGATCAAAGCCTGCAACTGCTCAAGGAGGCCCACAAAGGCGGGCATGACATCGGTGTCATGACGCAGCAAGATGGCGAAATAGAGAATCCAGAGGGAGGAGACCTGCATGATGTTGGCACTGTGGCCCGCATTGTGAAAATGCTCCGAATGCCCGATGGCTCCAACACCGTCATCATCCAGGGCAAGCGGCGCTGCCGCATGGGTGAGGTTCTGGAAACCGAACCTTATCTGAGGGCGCGGATATCTCCCTTCCCCGATGCGGAAGACCCCTGGGACGACACGGAACGTGAGGCCATGCAACAAAGCTTGCAAGAGATGAGCATGGACGTCATCCAGAACAGTCCGAACATCCCCTCCGAGGCAGCCATCGCCATCAAGAACATCGACTCCTTGCGCTTCCTGGTGCACTTCATCGCGTCCAACATGAACGCGGAGAAGCAAAAGAAGCAGGACCTGCTCCAGATTCCCGGCTTGAAGGGCCGCGTCGAGAAGGTCATGGAACTGCTGGGCGAGGAGCTGAAGGTGCTGGAGCTCAAGCACGACATCCAGAGCCGGGTCAAGACCGACATCGAAAAGCAGCAGCGCGAGTTCTTCCTGCACCAGCAGATGAAGCAGATCCAGGAGGAACTCGGATCGGACCCGCACAAGGAGGACATCGCAGGCAAGAAGGCCCGCGCTGAAATGAAGGACTGGCCGGAAAAGGTAGCCGAGACCTTTGCCAAGGAAATAGGCAAGCTGGAGCGCATGAACACGCAGAGTGCAGAGTACAGCGTCCAGTCCAACTATCTCGACCTCCTGCTGGACCTTCCATGGAACATCACCTCCGAAGACAACTTTGACCTGGCCCACGCCCAGGAAATCCTCGATGAGGACCACTACGGGCTGGAGAAGGTGAAGGAGCGCATCATCGAGCACCTCGCCGTGCTGAAGCTGAAGGGAGACATGAAGTCGCCCATCATTTGTCTATATGGACCGCCGGGGGTGGGCAAGACCTCCTTGGGCAAGTCCATCGCCAAGGCGCTGGGCCGCGAATATGTGCGCATGTCATTGGGCGGCATGCGGGACGAGGCGGAAATCCGCGGTCACCGGAAGACCTACATCGGCGCCATGCCCGGTCGGGTCATCCAGAACCTAAAGAAGTCAGGAACGTCCAATCCCTTGTTCGTCCTCG
>Ga0181559_10004294_pt1 | contig 13827 bp, 10 predicted proteins | sample 011ome_21_FD_133752 | JGI IMG/M metagenome (GOLD analysis project Ga0181559, IMG submission 133752) | Coastal salt marsh microbial communities from the Groves Creek Marsh, Skidaway Island, Georgia - 011508AT metaG (megahit assembly) | ecosystem: Environmental > Aquatic > Marine > Intertidal...
CTCGATCGCGCACTGCATCCGCTCCACGATGCCTTTGGCGATCATCTCCGCGCGGATTTTGAGGTACAGGCGCCCCGTGCGCCGGCCGGTGAGGCCGCCTTCGCCGACGTCGTCGCCCTTCTCCCACTCCTCCTTTCGCAAGCGTTTGTACACCTCCGCTCTGAACTCCGCTTCCATGAGGACGTTATCCTTCGCCGCGCGCAGCATTTCCACGAACGTTCGCGTCAGCGCCTCGCGCTCTTTCGGCCCGACGTGGGCGATCTCGTCCAGGTCCGGGTCGTTCCCGAAATCGCCCCCCGTCTCGCGAGCGATCCACGACAACACCAACACGGTCGTCTTGTTCACGCACGCCTGAGACTTCTTCACCGTGGTCTTCTTCGTCTCCGTCACCCGCATAATCTCGCGCGACGTCAAGAGCCCGAGGAACTCCAACACCTTCACAAGATGGTGGCACGCCTGCGGTTTCGCCGCGGCCGAGCCCTTCGGGAACAGAGACGGCAGCTCCGACGCGAGCACCCCCGTCGCGCGCGATCTCGCGACGGCTTCTAAGATCTTCCTCTGATCGACGGTGACGCGCATCGACCACGTCGGCTCGTCGTGGAGCCCGAGCGAGAGGTCGCGCACGCGCAGCGGGGCGATCAGGTGGACGTTCTTCTGCGTCGCGGTGACGTGCGTCCTGACGAGGAGGAGGAGGAGGAGGAGGAGGGAGAGAGGGAGGGGATCGTAAGGCCGGGCGTTGTTAGTTGAATTCGCGGTGTGAATTCGCGAGAGACGTGATTCGACCGCGCGCGCGAGGCGACGACGGACGGGAGGCGCGCGACGCGGAGTCGGTCGGACGCGCACTTCAACGCCGCGTCCGTCGGCTTCATCGCGAGCTTCTCGAGCATCTCGCGCTCGGCGACTTCCTCCTCGTCCACGGTCGCCTTCGCGGCCCCTCGCGCGTCGGCCGCGACGGGACCGCGAAGGATGCGAAGCTCCTCGTGCGTCGCGTGGTCGACGATCCGCGTCCACAGCCCGCGCTTGAACGTCTCCGACAGCGAATCCCCGTCGCCCCATTCCTTCGCGAGGAGGTTCCACAGCGTCTTGAGGTCGCATCCTGCGGGGTTGGTTCGGGAAGGGGGGGGTAGGACGACGAGGTCGGCGACGGCGCGACAACGAGCGGAGGGCGACCGACGGCGAGACGACGACCGATGTGCGAACGCGAGGGCGCCGCGCGGAAGGTCGCGGGACGAGTCGAGCGGCGACGCGACGCGCCTGACGGTCCCTCCAAGGACACCTCGTTGAGGACGCACGGGAAACGCGCGCGTCGTCCCATGACGTCGCGACGCGCCGCGGCCCGCGCCCGCGACAGTGGAGGCTGTGGCGCGAGAAGAGGCGTGAGAATTGCGATTGCTCGGCGTCGAGCTACGACGCGCGCGCGTTAGCGTTTGACGTCGCCGATCAAGACGAAAATTCACCCGCGGCGGTGTGAATTTGAAAGGGGCGCGCCGATCAACCGTCGCGCACGTTTTCGCCCGTCGTTTGAACGAGAACAGCGCGACTTTTCCCGTGCCGTGTTCTCTCGGGCGACTACTCTCTCCGCGCGCATCGACGCGCAGGGTCCACTTAGGGACCGTCGTCCTCGTCGAGCGCATCACCGCGCGCGCTCGGAGGAGGGAACCGCGCCGAAAGCGGAGGGTGAACGCGTCCGGCAGCGCTCGCCGAGGGGGTGAATCTAGATTGGTTCGAACGTCATGGCGGGATCGGGACTGGACGTCGACTCCGTCATCGAGCGGCTGCTCAGCGTGAGAGGGCAGCCGAACAACCGCACGGTGCAGTTAGCGGAGGGAGAAATCAGGGCGCTCTGCGCGACCGCGAGGTGCGCGCTCGCTCGGTTCGCATTCGTTTCCGGCGCGCCACGCGTCGTGTCCGAGATTTTTAGGCGCCAAACTAGGGTTCGTGTGCCGCGATGGACCACCTCCGGGGCCGCGCCATCGCGCCGTCGGGGCGCTCCGTCGACGTCCAAGCGCGCGGGGGACGCGTTCTCGACTATATCGTGGATTCGAAACCCGCGTCGTCGGGCGCGTCTCGCGTTCGCGTCGCGCGTCCCGCGTCGCGCCCAAAGGGCGCGGTGTGCTGTCTTTGGCACTCGCCTCGCGCGCTCGCGCGCGACGGGTGGCATTGGTGACACACATCTGGGGCGACGAGACGCGAGCGCGGGCGCGCGCGCGCGAATCCCGGCGCCGCGCTCGACCGCGCTCGCTTCTCCGACCTCGTGTGGACCCGCGCGCGTCGATCGCGGCGTCGCGGCGGCCGCCGCGACGCCCGATCGCGCGTCCGATCCTCGCGCGAGCGATTTCAAAAAAGTGCCCCTTCGCGCACAGCTGTGTCGTGGTCGTCGTCGTTTTTTCCATCCGCGACGCGGCGAGCGCGTCTTCGACCGTTCGTCCCCCGTCTTCCCCGTCCACCCATCTCACGCGCTGACGTCGCGTCCATCCCCCCGGCGCCGTCCTCTCGTTCGCGTCGCGTCTTCACAGGGAGATTTTCCTCGGGCAGCCGTGCCTGCTCGAGCTCGAGGCGCCGTTGAAGATCTGCGGGGACGTGCACGGGCAGTACAGCGACTTGCTCCGTCTGTTCGAGTACGGAGGGTTCCCTCCCGAGGCGAACTATCTGTTCCTCGGCGATTACGTCGACCGCGGGAAGCAAGGCCTGGAGGTGATCTGCCTTTTACTGGCGTACAAGGTGAAGTACCCGGAGAACTTTTTCCTGCTGCGAGGGAACCACGAGTGCAACTCGATCTCGCGGATCTACGGCTTCTACGACGAGTGCAAGCGAAGGTATAACATCAAGCTGTGGCGAGTGTTCTGCGACGTCTTCAACTGCCTCCCGTTCGCGGCGATCGTGGACGAGAAGATCTTCTGCATTCACGGCGGCCCGTCCCCGGAGCTGAAGGATCTGCAGCAGATCGTCCAGATCAAGCGACCGACGGACATTCCCGACATGGGAATGCTGTGCGACTTTTTGTGGTCCGATCCGGACGCGGATCTGCAAGGGTGGGGTGAGAACGACCGCGGGGTGTCGTACACGTACGGCACGGACGTCGTCGCGGACTTCCTCGCGAAGTTTGATTTCGATTTAGTCGTCCGCGCGCATCAAGTGGTGGAAAACGGGTACGAGTTTTTCGGCAAGAGGCAGCTCGTGACCGTGTTTAGCGCGCCAAACTACTGCGGCGAGTTCGACAACGCGGGCGCGATGATGACCGTAGACGAGAACTTGATGTGTTCGTTTCAGATTTTGAAACCCGCGGAGAGGAAGCTCATGGGAGGGTTTGGGAGCATGATGGGGTCGCGGCCGAGCACGCCGCCGCGGAACAAAGCCGGCGGGAAGTGATCGACGCGAACAAAAACGTCGAGAGCGAGAGCGCTTCGAAGGCGAGGCTGGCGGCGAGCGGTGCGGTGCGGGGATGGACGGCGCGGCGCTGCGCTCATCGATAGGATGAACGCGACGCGGGCGGGAGCGGCGGTGGTTCTCGAGAGGGATGAAACTGAGGAGGTTGGCGTATGTTGTGCTTTGGTGTAACAAAAAAATACCATACGAGCACGCACGGGTTTTCGAAAAAACAAGAAGGACGCAGTCCACAGGTCGTCGTCGCGTCGTCCGAGGAACGCGTCCGCGGCGCGCGCAGACTGACCGTCGTAGGTCGTAGTCGACCGCGACGCGCGTATCCGTTCCGGCCGCGCCGCTTTTTTCCCTCGTCCTCCTCGAGGGTTCCCCAGCCAGCTCCCCAGAAGCTCCCCGCGCGCGCGCCGTATGACGCGCGCGGACGCGGCGCTCGCGGGGGTGAACGTCGACGTCGGCCGCGCGGTGATCGCGTCGATCCCGCGCGAGAGCGTGCGCGCCGCCAAGGCGCTCATCGACGAAGCGATAGGGATCGTCGGGCGATACGCCGTGGCGCGTCGCGCCCTTCGGTCGTCGCGTCCGGTGCCGCGCTGTTTCTCGCCGTCCGCGCCCGCTCCTCTCCCTCGCGGCTCGTCCGCGTCGTCGCGCCGTCGTCGCCGTCGCTCCCACTCCCGCGCCTGACGCGCGCGCGCCCGCCGACCCCGGATCTCCGCGCAGCAATTCCCCGGGCGCGAGCGCCTGAACCGAGGCCTGCAGAGCCGCGGTCTTCACCTCCCAGGCGCGCGCGACCGACGACGACGACGACGACGACGAGCGACGAGCGACGACGAAACGCCGTCGTCTCGTTTTTTTTTTTCTTCGCTCCCCCCCACCCCTTGTCTTTTCGCCCCTCGCCGACCGCCCGCACCTCGCGTCGTCGCGCGCGCAGGTCAATCGGACCCGTGGAAGAAGACGATGAACGTCTTCAAGCGCGCGGGCGCGGTCGTCACGACCCCGAGCAGCGGGACCTACGTCATAGAGGAAATTGGCAACCTCGGCGGTCTGTGCGACCTCCTCGACGAGAGACTCGCGGGGGAGGAGGAGGAGGAGGAGGAGGAGGAAGTAGAAGAACCCGCGGGCGGGGCGGCGGCGACGGCGCGGTTCGACGTCGGTGCCGCGGGCGGGGAGATCGAGGAGGAGCTGGAGGAGGAGGAGGAGGAGGAGGAGGAGGAAGAGGAGGAGCTGGACGATGAAGAAAAGGCGGCGGCGGCGGCGACCGCGGGGGGCGCGAGGAAAGGCGCTCGCGGCGGGGGCGCGGGGACGAGGCGCGCCGCCGCCGCGGTCGCGAGCGGGAAGACGATCGCGACGACGCTGAAGAGAGAGCGAACGACCCCGGAAGATGAAGATGAAGGCGTAGGCGAAGGCGAGGAAGCCGAGGGCGAAGAAGAAGCGGAAGAAGAAGCGGAGGCGGAGGCGGAGGCGGAAGCCGCGAAGGACGAAGAAGCCGCCGCGGCCGCGGACCTCGCGTCGATATCCCGCCCTCAACCCCCCGCCGCGCGCGAGATCCCCGTCGCGCCCGCGCCGCCGACCCAAATCGACCTGCGCCTGCCCCCGCGCGAGTACGAAGCCGCGCCGCCGACGGGCGCGGACGCCGCCGCGTCGGCGGCGGCGGCGCCGCCGCCGCGCGCGCAATCTGAAGCCGCGCGCCTCGCGGACTCCCTGCGCAAAGCGCGCCTCGTCATCGGCGGCGTGTACGCGTTTAACCCGCGCGAGGCGGCGCTGTGTAAGCTCGTCGGGTGGGACGACGTCAGGGAGTGCGTCATGCGGAGGATAACGCGCGCGGGGGTCGTCGTGTCGTGCGTCACGAGCGCCACGCCGCCCGGGACGTTTCGCGGGGAGTTCGTGGTCCCCGCGGAGACCGCGTTGCGGGTGCTCGGGACACGCCGACGCGACGAGGGAGGAGGTGCCGTCGGGGGTGCCGTCGGGGGTGCCGTAGAGGTGAGCGCCGGCGGCGTCGCCGCCGCGTTTCCTTCCGGGGGCGTCGCGCGTAAACGCGCCGCCGCGGAGGCGACGCCCGCGGGCGTCGGCCCGTCGAAGGGGCAGCTCGAACGGCGGAAGAAGGCGGCGACGGCGACGGAGCGCGTCGCCGCCTCCGCGATCGCCTCCGCGGGGGTCAAGCCGAGAGGCCGCGTCGGAAGACCTCCCGGGCCGACCGCGGCGAAGAGGCGGAAGAAAGCCGAGGCCGACGCGGCGGCGGCGGCGGCGGCGGCGGGCGCCGCGGGCGTCTCCGCCCGACCGCGCGTCGCCGTCACCGCGAAGAGCCTCCGCGACGCCGCCGCCGCGGGCGCGGCGGCCGCGCGCGCGTTCGCCCGCGAGGACCTCCTCGCCGCCGCGGGCGCGGGACCCGCGGGACCCGCGGGAGGAAGAGAGGCGCCCGTGAAGTCCGAGGACTCGGACGTCCTCTCCCGCGGCGCGGAGGTCTACGCCGGATTCCCGGCGACGCTCGCCGGCGTCGCCGTCGAGCTCGCGTCGTTCCGTCGGGAAGTCCGCGGCGAGATGGCCGCCGTGTGCGCGTCCGTGGAGCGCCTGACGTACGAGCTTCGTCTCTCGCGGCACGCGGACGACGCGGGAGGAGGAAGAGGAGGAGGAGGCTCGCTCGCGGCCGCGGCTGGGCGTATTCCGCCCATCGCGCCCGTCACGCCGACGGACGACGCCGCGGCGGCGCGCGCGAGCCTCCGCGCGGACGAGCGGTTGCTGTCGACGCTGCGCGCGGAGCGACGCGCGGAGCGCGCGACGTTATCGTCGGAGATCGCGCGGCTCAGGAGTTTCGTCGCCGAGGCCGCGAGGGGGGTCCCGGCGCCGGCGACGGCGACGACGCCGCCGGCGACGCAAGCCGCCGCCGCCGCAGGCGAGGACGCGGAGGGCCCCGCCGCAAGGCGGGCGCTGCGCGACGCCGCGGGGGGAGGAGTCGCGAGCGTCGCGGACGAAGCCGCGGAGGCGACGGGGACGATGCGCGACGACGTCACACCCTGAGGACGACGAATGAGAGGAGAAAGAGGAGACGGGGGAGGGGAGAGAGAGGACGTTCAGAGAGGACGGAAGGCGCACGACGATTGGAACGAACTGTCCGACAATTTTCATCGCGCACATCTCGCTCGCCGGGGTCAAATTGAAACCGCTTGGGGTCACGCTCGAAACCGCATCGCGATGAATAAAAAATCTTTTTTTCGCGCCCGATGACCTGTCGAGAGAGCCGCCAGGCGAGACGACGGCGATCTGCTTCGGTCGTCGCACATCGCACGGCGTCGCGCACCCCAGCGCGCGTCTCGAAGCGAACGCGCGGCCGCTCGTCGTCGCGTCCGCGGCTCGGCGCGTCCGCGCGTTTCCCTCCGCGCGCGCGCGCGCGTCGACGTCGAACGTCGCGGACGCGCGCGCGCTCCGCGCGAAGAATCGCGAGCGGGCGGCGCAGGAGATCCTGCTCGCACAGCTTGCTTGGACCGTCGCGCGCCATCGTCAATCATGGTGATGGCGTCCGCGCTCCTCGCGGACGCGAAGCTGGACCCGTCCACGCCCATCCCCGGGCACGGCGACTCCGACGCGAACTCCTCGCGCCGCCGAAGCGGCCGCCTGCGGACGATCCACGCGAAGCAGGCGGAGCTCAAGGCGAAGCAGATCGCGTTTCGTTGCCACGCGGCGCCGCACGCGGAGGTGCGCGTCGTCGCCTTGGGATGGGCCAGGGAGGATCCATCTGACGCCGCCGCCGCCGACGAGACGACGAAGCCGCCGAGCGCGGCGACGCCCGGCGACGACGCGTCCGCGGCGCCGTCGACGCCGAAGAAGGAGGACGACGACGAGACGCCGCCGCCCGCCGTCCTCGTCCCGCTCGGGTACAGGGCCGAGGGCGTCCTGTTCAACGAGCCCCTGCGCGCGTGGATCGATCGCGGCGGCAATCACTTCGTGTCGTGGGGCGCCGCCGGCGACGGCCGCGCCGCGGTCTCCACGCCTCCCGGGGGCGCGTCGTCCACGAAGGAGGCCGTGCGCTGCATCGTGGATGAGCTCAAGCGCAGGGTGGACCACGGCGTGTGCGCGGTGCTGCCGCCGCTGCCGCCGCCGGTCGCGCCGATCGCGCCGCGCCGCCACGCCGGCGACGGATCGTCGATCGGCGGAGGCGCGCGCGCGAAGAACAATCGCGCGTGTGGCAACTGCGGCACGACGTCGCACGCGACGCCGCTGATGCGACGCGGCCCGAACGGCGTCAGGTCGCTGTGCAACGCGTGCGGGCTCTGGTTCGCGCGCAGGGGGACGATGCGCCCGGTCGAGGGCGCGCCCGCGGCGCCGGAGAGGCCCGAGATCGCGGCAGCCGCGCAGGACGAGGAAGGCGCGATCGTGGCTCGAAAGGACGCGCGCGACCGCGCGAATTCGGACGATCAAAAATCCGCCGCGGCTAACGCGGGCGGGGTCTTCGACGCGTCGCCCCCGCAGCCGGCCACCAGCGGCGGGTCGCTGCCCCCCGCGCCGGCGTCGCCGTCGAGGACGACCGACCCCGCGGCGCCGCCCGCGTCGGAGAGCTCCGGCGGCGACGGCGCGACGGTCAAGTCCGAGGGCACCGTCGCCGCCGCCGCCGCCGCCGCGGCGACGCCTCTCGCCGTCGACGCGCAGCTCGCGGCGGCCATGAAGGCGGAGAACGACGCGTACGTCGCCGCGATGGCGAAGCACGCCGTCGCGCTCGCGGCGCACGAAAAGTCGGAGAAGGAGCGCGCGTTGGCCTACGTCGCGTCGGCGTTGCACGCGATGTCCGCGGAGACGACGACGGGGGACGGCGTCTTCGGCTACGCGGACGCGCCGGTGCAGCAGGCGCTGCTCGCGCTGAAAGCCGCGCGGGAAGACGCGGACGAGGAGACGATCGAGAAGGCGGAGAAGGCGATCGCGGCCGCGACGGCCGCGACGGAAGCGCTGAGGAAGACGGCTGCGGCGTGGGATAACGTCGGCGCCGCGAGCTCGCCCCCGGGCGCGGGCGGAGGGACGAAATCCGTCACGCGCAATCCCACCGGACGCAACGGTCGCGGCGGCGGCAGAGGCGCCAAGCGAGAGCACCCTTCTGGCGGCAGAGGCGGACGCGGGTCGGCGGGAGGGTCATCGCACGCGATCAAGCGCCATCAGCCGGACGCGGCGTTCCAGGCGCGGCTCGCGCTCGCCAAGCGCAACGCGGGCGCGCAGTTGCGGCAAAACAGCAGCAGCAACCTCGTCGGGATGGGTCACGCGTACGCCGATCACGGCGGGGCCCGCGCGGGCGTCGGCGCGGTCGCCGGGACGATGCCGTACCAGCCGATGTACGCGTTCGGCGTCGCGCCTCCGGTCGGAATGCGAAGCTCCGCGCACGGGCGCTCGTCCCCCGCGCCGATGGTCAACGGATGGGGCGACGACGCGGGACCAGACGCGGCGGATGCGTTTAAAGACGAGAGCCTCGGCGTCGTGGGCGGCGGGATGATCTCGTTCGACGCGGATCTGTCCGTGTCCGGACAACCCCAGGGCGGGTTCGGCGACGCGCTCGCGGATCCGTTCGGTGGCGCGGGGGACGTCTTCGGCGGCGCGGACGACGGGTTGGGGTTGCTGCTGGACGCGCCCGGCGGCGCCGGATTCGTGATGGAGGGCGGGCTCTTGTGATGGATCGATCGAAGTCCTCAAGGAACGGCGTTCACAACGCGAACGGGCTCGTATGGGAACCAGTCTGGATCGATCGAACGATCGGTCGATCGATCGATCGCAGACGGACCCGCGGTTGGATCCTTCCTTCGGATCGAAGGGAGGACGGGGAAGCGGCGGGAGGCATACGAACGCGGAAACGACACGACGACGACGACGACGACGACGACGACGACGTAGGTGGATGTGCATACGACATATAACGCGCGAACGACACGACGGGACGGGACGCTTCTACTTCTCTTCATAATTTTTTTTATGCGAACTGAATTGACACGAAACGCCCTGCGTTGTCACCACACGCCCGGGTCTTTCACGAACCCGCGCGCGTTCTTCCCTGCCCCCGCGTCGATCAACGCGTGCGACTTCTCCCCCGGACAAAACTCCCCGCTCGGCTTCCTCCACCACCCCACAGCCTTCTCCTCGATCCACTTCGCGGCGCCGATGGCGGCGCTCTCGCCCTGCGGGGTGAAGCGATCGGTCAGTCGAACGTCTTACCGGTCAAACGTTGAAAGGGAAGCGCGGGTGAAGAGTGACGACGGGAAAAGTCCTTAAGAAACGGCGTTCACATCGCGAACGGGGTCGTACGGGGAGCAGTCTCGCACCGCGTCCGTGAACGGCGCGCATCGAATCGTGAGCATCCCGTGCCTGTTCCCGTACACGACGTCCGTCATGTACCGATCCCCGATCATGACCATCTGCGACGGTTCGCACGCGAACCGTCGCACGAGCGCGTCGCAGCTCCCCCCCGGTTTCTTGGACGAATGCCGAAGGAACCCGACGCCGAGCGCGTCCTCGAGCGCGTCGGCGACGGCGCCCGTGGGATCGAACTGCGGGTCGTTCCGTACGATGGAAGCGAACGTCGGGGTGGAGTTCAGGGGTGCGTCAGTTGACGTTGAAAGGCATCGAGGTGTGTCGGGATTGTGAGCGAGGGATGATGGGCGGAGAGAGACGACGGGAAAAGTCCTTAAGGATCGGCGTCCACCACGCGAACGCGGTCGTACGGGGACCAGTGTGAATCAGAACGCGCCTGCGTCAGCCCCGCGCTGTTGCTCAGCACCGCCACGTTCGCCGCGCCGAACGCGCGCTTGCACTCCCTCAGCGCGCTCGCGAGCGGCGGGTGTATCCGGCGCTCGTACGGGATCGTCAGCGTGTTGTCCTTGTCGAAGACGATCGCGCGGAACCCCGCGGCGTGGAGCGCGTCCCAGTCGATCCATCTCAGGGTCGTTCCATACAAAGCGACGTCGGGGTGGAGTTCATAGGCGTCAGAAGCGGAGTTGAAAGGCGTCGAGGTCGGGGATTGAAAGCGAGGGGTGGGCTCAGAGAAACGCCGGGCAAAGTCCTTAAGGAATGACGTTCACCACGCGAACGGGGTCGTATGGGAACCAGTGTATAGAACGCACCTCACGTCCGGGACCTCGAGGTGCGGCATCGCGAGGTCGCGCTTCGCGCCGAGCGCCATGGATGCGAACAGGGACACGCCCGCGGCGTTGACGTTCTGCATCGCCGCGCCGTAGGACGACGTCGACGGCGCGGGCGGGTCTTCGGGCGTCGTCGTCGTCGTCGTCGTCGTCGTCGCGGCGTCGTCGTCCTCGGAGGACGCGCGGCGGACGCGAGACATCGCGCGTCCTCCTCCTCCTCCTCCGCGACGCGACGACGACGACGACGACGACGACGACGCGCGCGCGGACGGACGGGTCGACGCCGGGACGGACGACGCGAGCATGCGAGCGTCCGCGTCGCGCTCCCCCGCGCGCGCGATGACGGACGAGACGACGAGAGGAGACGCGCGAGGAAGACGCGGCCGGCGCGGCGCGCGACGTCGTGTGAGCGAGGCGCGAGGCGCGAGCCCGCCAGCAGAGGCTGTGATGAGTAGTTTTTCCGTGTAGTACGTTTTCGGGCGCGTGAGAATCGTATGCGAACGCAGTCTCGGACGGCCCTCGTTCAACGGAATGGTCGGTCGCGCGGAATCCCGGGGCTGACGGCTCTCGTCAGACGGCTCTGATAACACGCCTGATCCTAAGACCGGCTTTCAGGCGGCGCGTGACGTCGACCGCGGCCACTTCCGCGCGCACGCACGCACGGTCACTCGGGGCCTCTTCGCCACCGCGGACGCTCAAACACCCTTCCAGGTGCGCGCGCGCGCCCACCCTCGCGTCCGCGCGCGCGCGCGACGCGCCCGCGCGCGTCCGCGCGCGGAATCGCGCGCGTCCTCGAGACGACCGTCACGATTCGAGCTCCGAAACGTCATCATCGTCGCGCCGTCGCGCGCCGAACGTCGCCGTCGCCGCGTCACCCGCGCGCCCGCGCCAACGTCCTGACGCGCTCGCTCTGCCCCCCTCCCCGCACCCCGCGTCGTCGCGCTCGAACGCTCAAACCGCAGGCAACATGCAGCAGGCTCTCGCCGCGCACGCGGCGCCCGCCGCCGCGCGCTTCAACGTCGCCTCCAAGGCGCCCCAAAAGGCCGCGAGGCGCGCGACCGCCGCGAGACGCACTACAACGCTCACGCGCGCGGAGGCCATCGCCGAACCCCCCGCGGTCGCCGCGGCGGACGCCAACCTCAAGGCGCGCAACGACGTCCGCAACGTCGCCATCATCGCGCACGTCGACCACGGGAAGACCACGCTCGTGGACTCGATGCTCGCGCAGTCCAAGGTGTTCAGAGACAACGAAAAGATCGAGACTCGCGTCATGGACTCCAACGACCTCGAGCGCGAGCGCGGGATCACCATCCTCTCCAAGAACACCGCGGTGACGTACAAGGGCACGAAGGTGAACATCATCGACACCCCAGGTCACGCGGACTTTGGCGGCGAGGTGGAGCGCGTCCTGAACATGGTGGACGGCGTCCTTCTCCTCGTCGACGCGCAAGGTGCGTTCTATACACTGGTCCCCATACGACCGCGTTCGCGTGGTGAACGCCATTCCTTAAGGACTTTGCCCGGCGTCTCTCTCCGCCCACACCTCGCTTTCAATCCCCGCCATCGGCGCCTTTCAACGCCAACTGACGCCTTTCAACTCCACCCCGACGTTCGCTTGTATAGAGGGGCCGATGCCGCAGACGCGATTCGTCCTCAAGAAGGCGCTCGCGCTGAACAAGAAGGTGTGCGTCGTCGTCAACAAGATCGATCGCGATGGCGCGCGCCCGGACTGGGTCGTGGACACGACGTTCGACCTGTTCTGCTCGCTCGGCGCGTGCGACGAGCAGTGCGAGTTTCCCATCGTCTACGCGTCCGGGTTTCAGGGCATCGCCGGCCCGGAGCCGGATCAGATGTCTGAGACGCTCGAGCCGCTGTTCGACATGATCATCGATAACGTCCCCGCGCCGGTCGTGGACGTCGACGCGCCGCTGCAGATGCTCGTGACGAACCTGGACTACGACGAGTTCAAGGGGCGCATCGCGCTCGGCCGCGTCAACGCCGGCACCATCAGCAACAAGCAAAACATCTCCCTGGGCATCCCGGACGCTCCGCACAGGAACGGGAAGATCGGCGAGGTGTTCATCTACGAAAACTTCCAAAAGCAGATCGTGGACAGCGTTGGCGCGGGCGACATCTGCGCGGTGGCGGGTTTGCCCGACGTGATGATCGGCGAGACGATCATGGCGGGCGGCGCCGAGGCGCTTCCTACGATCACCGTCGAGGAACCCACGGTGCGGATGACGTTCAGCGTGAACACGTCGCCTTTCGCGGGCAAGGAGGGCAAGTTCGTGACGTCGAGGAACATCAAGGACAGGCTCGACCGCGAGCTCGAGAGGAACCTCGCGCTGAAGGTTGAGCCCGGAGACACCGCGGACACCTTCATCGTCTGCGGTCGCGGCGCGCTTCACATCACGATTCTCATCGAAAACATGCGCCGCGAGGGGTTCGAGTTTTGCATCGGCCCGCCGCAGGTGATCATGAAGGAGGACGAGAAGGGCGCGAAGCTCGAGCCGTTCGAGGAGGCGTCGATCGAGGTTGGCGAGGATTACAACGGCGCGTGCGTCGAGCTGATGAGCAACCGCAAGGGCGAGATGCTCGACCTCTTCACGAACGACAAGGGCATCACGACGATGAAGTACAAGATCCCGACGCGCGGCCTCCTCGGCCTGCGCAACGCGATCCTCACCGCGACGCGCGGCACCGCGGTGTTGAACACTATCTTCGACGGATACTTCCCGTACTGCGGCGACATCGCGATGCGCGAAAACGGCTCGCTCGTCGCGTTCGAGACTGGGCAGGCGACGTCGTACGCGCTCTTCTCGTCCCAGGAGCGCGGGATCATGTTCATCAAGCCCGGCCTCGACGTGTACGAAGGCCAGGTCGTGGGGATTCACCAGAGGAACGGAGATCTCAAGGTGAACGTCGCGAAGCGGAAGGCGGCGACGAACGTGCGGTCGAACAAGGACGCGACGGTGGTTTTGAACGAGCCCAAGTCGCTGTCTCTGGACGACTGCGTCGAGTACATCGCGAACGACGAGCTCGTGGAGGTGACGCCGCTCAACGTGCGGATCTTGAAGAACCCGAAGATGGGCAAGGGCGCGAACAAGAAGTAAGGTTAAGGGGAGACTTCTGGCGTTCGGTTGGAGATGGAGGGTGTTTATCATACTTAGCGGACATTGATTCTTTTGGCCTCACGCTGCGAGGCGCCACGCTGTACATAGCGGTATTGTAACGCACGCGACTATAAAGACTTAAAACAAATCTAGCGCAGCAGCTCGCATCACGAACCATCGCTCGTCTTCGGCTGGCCGGGGATGTCCCGCAGCAGCGCGTCGAACTCGTCCTC
>Ga0181559_10004298_pt1 | contig 13820 bp, 18 predicted proteins | sample 011ome_21_FD_133752 | JGI IMG/M metagenome (GOLD analysis project Ga0181559, IMG submission 133752) | Coastal salt marsh microbial communities from the Groves Creek Marsh, Skidaway Island, Georgia - 011508AT metaG (megahit assembly) | ecosystem: Environmental > Aquatic > Marine > Intertidal...
GGCTAAGGGTTTTTCGAGTTTCCTATCGCCACTATAGCGTTTGTCATCCAGCCATTTTTTTTCTGGTCCCCAGTACATAATGTCTGCTTCCCAGTCGTCTTCACGACCACCGGCAAAACCATAAGTTTTGAAGCCCATGGATTCCAGGGCGACATTGCCTGTGAGTACCATTAAATCGGCCCATGAAATGCTTTCGCCGTATTTCTGTTTAATAGGCCAAAGTAGTCTGCGAGCTTTGTCTAGGTTGCCGTTGTCAGGCCAGCTGTTCAGTGGTTCGAACCGTTGCTGCCCTCCCGCTGCACCACCACGGCCATCTGCAACACGGTAGACACCAGCACTATGCCAGGCCATACGAATGAAAAATGGACCATAGTGACCATAGTCTGCGGGCCACCAGTCTTGGGAATCGGTCATTAGAGCTTCAATGTCCTTTTTTACTGCACCGAGATCCAACTTGCTAAATGCCTTGGCATAATCAAAGTCTTTTCCCAGGGGATTTGACTGAGGAACATGCTGGCGCAGAGGGCTCAGGTCTAGTTGTTCCGGCCACCAAAATTGGTTTGATTTGGACTCGCTTGAGTAAGCGGGGTTTACTAAGGCTATGGGTGTTAGTGCTATCGCAACGACAGCTAATAAGGGCTTTAGTTGTCTAATCATAGTGTTCCCTCCTATAGGTAGGACTTATACATTTCTATTATTTGCTGTGTAACCGAAAAGCTCTGATACAGAATAGTCATACACTCAATCATTTTTGTTTTAGGTTGTTACCCACCGTCTGGCTAAATGAAAGCAAATGGTTTGGCTAGCATTTAAATCTTAGGCTGGTATCGAGAATAGGGCTAATAAATTGTAAGTATCATTTTGATAGCTTAGTGCAATTCTTGTTAATAGAAATTGCTGCTAAGAAGGCAAAGGCCCATGATTAGGGCCTTTGGTGGGGGTTTCGCGTTAAGTTTTTGGTAGAAATTTATACTATTTCTTGCTTAAACAAGCATTCAATATCAGATATCCAACTACACCTGAGGCGATAGAGCCGATAATAATGCCAAGTCTTTCATCGAATAAAAGGTTAACGGCAGTTTCTTCAAAAGCAAGAGAACCAATAAATAAGCTCATGGTAAAACCTACACCACAGAGAGCGGCGGTGCCGTAAAGTGAACCCCAGTTCATACCTTTAGGTAAGCTAGATAGCTTTAACTGAATGGCAAGCCAGCAAAAACCAAAAATGCCTATTTGTTTGCCTATGAAAAGCCCTGCTGCAATGCCTAATGGTACGGGGTGAAGAAGCTGTTCTGTACCTACTCCAGATAAATTTATGCCTGCATTGGCAAAGGCAAATACGGGTAGAACAATAAAAGCTACGGCTGAATGTAAATCGTGCTCCAAATCTTTTAGGGGTGAAAAACCCGGTGTTTTTTTGGATGTCATGGGTATAAACATGGCGACCAGAATACCAGCTAATGTAGCGTGGACACCCGACTTCAACATGGCTACCCACATAACTAAACCAACAATAATATAAACGGTTTTGGATTCTACGTTGCGTCGGTTAATAAATACGAGAAGGGGGATACAGCAAGCAACAACAATTAATGCTGTCAGAGATATTTTTGAGGTGTAAAAAAAAGCAATAACTAGAATGGCACCAATATCATCAAAGATGGCTAATGAAGTAAGGAAAATTTTAATACTGGTAGGCACACGTTTGCCCAGTAAAGATAAAATACCAAGAGCAAAAGCAATGTCGGTAGCAGCAGGAATTGCCCAGCCTGATATGGCTGCGTCATCACCCAAATTGAAATAAACATAAACGAGTGCTGGTACTAGCATTCCACCAATGGCGCCCGCGCCAGGTAAAATAATATTGCGTTTATCCGAGAGTTCACCTTCAACAAGCTCTCGTTTTAATTCCAGGCCTACCAGAAAGAAGAAGATGGCCATTAATCCATCGTTAATCCATAGCAGTAGGGGCTTGGCTATTTGTAAGGCGCCAATTCGTATTTCTACTGGCGTATCTAACAGTAAAGCGTAGTAGCGCTCAAAGGGTGAGTTCGCAACAATAATGGCAAGCACAGCTGTACCCATCAGCAATATGCCACCCGCAGATTCAAGCTTAAAAAACCCAGTTAGGAAAGGTAGCTGGGAATCATGTTCCGTGCTTTGGTTTGAGGCTTTGTTCATATGATGTCCATGCCTATTAAAAGCTGTTTTTATTTGCAGAAATAAAAAGAATTACAGTCTTGCATCATTATTCTTGGTTAACAAATATTAGTCCATTGGTGTTAAAACCAAGTTCCTTAGAACGGGAGATAAATTGATCAATCACTGACTGCTTAACAGTGGGTGTTCTGGCAAGCAACCAAAGGTAGGAATTGTTATAGCCTGAGACAAAGGCGTATTGATAGTTTTCTTTATCCAGCTCAAAAATAATGTATGAGCTGTAAAATGGACCAAAGAACGATACTTTAAGGTGGCCCTGTTTTTTGTCTTCCACAAAATAAGCTTTACCTTCAGCTTTTTTCCATTCATTTTTGATCTTTGAATATCCTTGGTTAATGACCTGAATTCCTCCGTCATCTCTCATAGAATATTCTGCTGATACTTTACTCAAGCCTCGCTCAAAGGAATGATCAAGACGGGCAATTTCGTACCATTTGCCTAGATAACGGTTTACTTCAAAGTCATCAACGGGATTCACGCCTTTAGGCATTCCATGGCAGCCTGTTAATAGTATTGAAAAAAATAAGGGTAACAAAAAAATTAAATGTCGCATTTTTATTTAAGGCCCATTAAACATCTCAGTTAAATTGACTGTAGATTTTTTGCCAATATGTTTGAAATTTTTCTCCAGCCAGCCTTCGGCAGTATCTCTACCAATATCTCGTAAATGTTGTAGAAACTTCCACTCAACATTCATCTTTGAAGATACGCCGAGGGGAATCAGTTCATTTTGATTTTCGATAATATGTACATGGTTGTCACGGTATTCTTTATCAGAAAGTACGCCCCTTTTAATCAGTCGAGAAACAAATTCAACGGAACGTAAATCTTTTAATAGAGAACTGTTAAACCCTATTTCATTTAATCGGTCAGAAATTTCTTGTGTAGTGCGTGGTGTTCCTTTGCGTTCAATAGGGTTAATTTGAATAACGACAATATCCGCACAGTCCGTGCTTTCAAAAAACGGAAAGAGGGAGGGGTTACCCATATAGCCACCATCCCAGTAGGGGATTCGATCAATTTCAACAGCTTGAAATACCATAGGTAAACAACAGGAGGCGATGATCATATCGGCTGTTAACTCGCTGTGCTCAAATATTTTAACTCGTCCAGTTTCCACGTTGGTGGCAGAGATAAAAAGTTTGGTCATATTACAGCGGCGGACCCGCTCAAAATCGACAGAAGTTTCAAGTAATAATTTTAGAGGGTTAAGGTTCAAGGGGTTTAATTGATAAGGAGAAAAGGCTTGAGTTAATACATTATGAAAATGAAAGCCAGGTGATTTATTTAGGCTCCATTTGCCTAAAAACTTATCAATAGGATTACGTTTAATGGGACTCCAGTGGCCGGCCAAGCTTAATTTATACCAAAAATTGTATAAGGCTTCCCGGGCTCCATCTGGGCCGCCATTCATCATGCCATCAGCATAGAGTATGGTGTTTATAGCGCCGGCAGAGGTTCCGGAAATACCGGGGAAAGTTAGCCGGCCATCCTCTAATAATTTATCAAGCACGCCCCAGGTAAATGCGCCGTGAGAGCCTCCACCTTGAAGGGCGAGGTTAACTGGTGTGGATTTTTTGGGCATTGCTATCTTGTTCCTTGAGTATGATGGCTTGGTCTTGGCGTATTTACTCTTTTATAAATTTTAAAGTCTTACTTAGATATGGTTAAGCGTTGGATATTAACAGAGTCCTATATTCAGATTAGGAGTATTGAAGGTGTTGCTCAATTTGATAAGCAACCATAATTAGAGGTTATCTGGGGGGCTTTGTTTATCAACCCAGATTTTCCGTAAAGGCTCACCAAAATCATCGTAGATAATTTCTTCTTTTGGTTTGGGTTTTTCGGGTTTTTTCTTTTCGGACTTTTTATTGCGCCGGGCATCTAGTGCGGCGACAACTTCTGGCACAGGCGTACGATCAGTTTTGGTATCTGTAAACAATGGCGTTTTGATACTTTCGAGTGGGTTCTCTCGACCACTAACACCGCTCGGGATATTTTCGATTTCTCCGCCTTTTCGAGCGTAGCGGTCCATTTGTCGCTGTAACTCGGCACGGATGTCAGCTTTTGTCGGTATCTTTTTCACGGCGCTTCAATCAATTCGTAACCTATTAATTATACCACTACTTATCTCTCTACTTATATCACTACGGTTTACGACTTGGTGAAATTACCAGTGATCCCAAACAGGTTCACAATCAGCTGGGAACGTTGAGTATTGCCCGAGTTCTGCCCAATCCTGACCTGGTTGATGAAAATCAGAGCCGCAGGAGGCATAGAGGTTTTTCTGTCGGCAAATACTGGCAAGATCTCTGGTGACGGAGGGTATTTGTTTACCTGAAACAACTTCCATTCCTTGTCCCCCTGCTGCAATAAAGTCATCGAGAAAGGCCAGTAGTTTGGTACGTGTCAGCTTGTATTTGGCAGGATGGGCGAGAACCGGGGTGCCTCCGGCATCTAGTATCCATTCTATTGTTTGTGGTAGGTCTGCCCAGAGTTGTTTGATATCGCAGGGTTTTCCAGAACCAAGGAATTTTTTAAAGGCTTGCTTGATGTTGCTTACGGCACCTATTTCAACTAAATACTGCGCAAAATGGGGGCGACCGATATTGTCATTACCTGCTATTTTTGATGTTCTATCTAAAGCATCATTAAAACCGTAGCCCGTTAATTTCTCTGCTATACGCTCTGCTCGCTCTTTGCGTGCTTGATGTTGATGGGTCACCCCTATTTTCAGGGCATCGCTCTGTGGCTGAATATTTAGGCCGACAATATGAATATTTATTTTTCGCCATACGGTGGAGAATTCAATGCCAGGAATGATTTTTAGTGGTAATTGATAGGTGCTCTCTAATTGTTGATAGGCTAGGCTTGTATCGTGATCGGTGATAGATAGGACATCCACACCCTGCTCAACCGCACGTTGAACCAACTCAAGAGGTGAGAGGGAACCATCTGAGCAAGTAGTGTGGCAATGTAGGTCGTATTTTAAAGAGGCTGTCGCTGTCATAAGGGTTTTACTAATAAGGAGCTCTATTATAAGGCAATTACAAAGGCTGCCGTTATACTGGGGCCATGAATACCTCTATTTCTCCGTCGCCCGAATCATTAACCCCCGGATTTAGTATCAAACCCATAGGACTTGATGATCAACAACAGGTTGTGGAGCAGACGGAACATTTTATTCGGCTGGGAAGTGAACTGTTGGGCCGCCAATTTGACAATATCCCCGTACATTTTGATTTGAAAGGACGAACTGCGGGTATGTATAAAGTGGTGGGAAGAGGGCGAAAGGTTCAGCGTCAGATTCGTTATAACCCGTGGATTTTTGCCAAGTACTATGAAAACAATCTGACCGTTACCGTACCTCACGAAGTGGCCCATTATTTGGTCGATTGTGTCCATGGTTTAAGGAAAGTTCGCCCCCATGGTAATGAATGGAAGACCGTGATGAACGCCTTTGGTGTGGACAGTCGAGCCACTTCAACCTTTAATCTAGAGGGAATTCCTACCCGACGGCAGCAACAGGTTGATTATCGTTGTGGTTGCAAAGAACATCAGCTGGGTATTCGGCGACACAATAAAGTATCACGTGGCGAGGCCAATTATCTTTGTCGATGCTGTGGTGAAGTGTTGAGATTTGTGGAGCCTGGCAACGCTTTATGAAGTCTGATTTCTGGTACGTTTATATAATTCAGGCTACAGATGGTTCACTGTATACCGGCATTACCACAGATATTCAGCGCCGTTTTAATGAGCATTTAAGCAGTAAACAGGGTGCTAAATATTTCCAAGGCAGGACCCCGCAAAAAATTGTCTATGTGGAAGATGGCCATGACCGCAGTAGTGCTTCAAAAAGAGAGGCTGAAATTAAAAAGTTACGGCGTGAGCAGAAGCTTCTGTTGATTGATAGCCACCGTGAACTAACGAAGAAATAAGGTGCTCAGAGATGGAAGTTCAGCATAATCCAGATAAGCAATGTTTCACTATTGAGTTGAATCATACTTCGGCTGTTTTAGAGTACAACCTGTTGCCTGAGCAGGACGGTGGGAAGGGAGTCGACTTTAGGCGAACTTATGTACCATCAGAATTTCGGGGGCAGGGCCATGCAGAGGCGTTGGTTAAACAAGGGTTAAACTGGGCAAAACAGCAGGGGCTTAAGGTACAAGCCTCCTGCTGGTATGTTAGAAGGTTTCTCTAACTGAATCGACCTTGATTGTTATCCATAAGTGCAGAGATACGCAGTATCCACCGCTACTTTTAATTGAAAACTATTGCCTGCAGCAACTACAAAACTGTCACCCTGTTCAAAAGTGTTCCAGTCATCACTGCCAGGTAGCTTTACGGTCAATGCGCCACTGACAACAGTTATTGTTTCTTTTTCACTGGCACCGAATTCATATTCACCTGGTGCCATAACACCTACTGTAGCGGGCAGTGTTGCTGTTTGAAAACCGATGGAAGTGACTTTGCCATCGAAGTATTCGTTCATTTTAAACATATTGATATTCCCAATAACAAATTAAATAGAGACGGTCTTTGTGGCCCAGTTGTGGCTTACAAGAGTGGCTGTTGCTCAAAGGCGGCTATAGTACCTTGGGAGTCGCCCATATAGAATGCGCGTTTTCAACTTTTGGCGGTGTAGTTTTTGAATCATTGGGATGTAGTGGTTATTGGTGCCGGTGCTGCGGGTTTGATGTGTGCTATTGCTGCAGGTCAACGTGGTCGTCGGGTGTTGGTATTGGAACGGGCTAACAAGCCGGGGAAGAAAATTTTGATGTCTGGTGGTGGCCGTTGTAACTTTACCAATCTGTACGTGGAACCAGAAAACTTCCTGTCGGAAAACCCCCATTTTTGTAAGTCAGCCCTAAGCCGTTACAGCCAATGGGATTTCATCGATCTGGTGTGTCAGCATGGCATTGGTTACCACGAGAAAACCCTAGGGCAGTTGTTTTGTGATGATTCTTCAAAAGATATTCTCAATATGCTTTTGGGCGAAGTGGAGAAGGCGGGGGTGACCCTTAAAATCCAGTGTGAGATCACTCAAGTCAGTTTTGAGGGCAGTTATCAGTTACAAACCAGTGAGGGTGAGATAAAGGCCGAGTCTGTGGTGGTGGCTTCCGGAGGGCTTTCGGTGCCAACCCTGGGTGGTTCTGACTTTGGCTATCAACTGGCAGAGCAGTTTGGCCATACTCTTGTGCCCCTAAGGCCTGCATTGGTGCCCTTTACCTTTACCGACGGTTTTAAACTGTTATCAGAAAAGCTCAGTGGTGTTTCCGTTCGTGCAAGAATCCATACAGAAGTTGATACAAAGGTTGGTGCGAATGAGCAATCTTTTCTGGAAAATATTCTCTTTACTCATAGGGGCTTAAGTGGCCCTGCGGTGTTGCAAATATCCAGTTATTGGCGAGAAGGGCTGAGTGTCACAGTGGACCTTTTACCAGAGACCAATTGTCAGGTGTTTTTAACAGAGCAAAAACAGCAGCAACCGAAATCAATGTTACGAACCGTTTTGTCGCAGTTGCTGCCGAAAAAATTGGTGTTGGAATTAGAAACAATGTGGTGGCCAGAGCAAGCTGAAAAACCACTGGCTGAATTGCCGGAGTTATTATTGTCAGGGATTGCAGATAAAATACATGGCTGGAAATTAAAACCATCAGGCACGGAAGGATATCGTACTGCTGAAGTGACATTGGGCGGCGTAGATACAAATGCCGTTTCCTCCAAAACTATGGAAAGTTTAAAGCAACCTAGTTTGTATTTTGTGGGTGAAGTACTGGATGTGACTGGCCATCTGGGCGGATTTAATTTCCAGTGGGCTTGGGCTTCGGGATTTGCAGCCGGGCAGGTCGTATAAAAACTGAATGGCGTTAGTTAAATAATTTGGACATGAAACAATGGAAAGAGAAGAACTAAACGCTGAAACGGCGAAGATTCCTTGGCAGGAACTACAGCGATTTTTTGCCAATGGCTCAACGATTTATGTGTCGCCGGAGTTAGACTTAATTGATGTGGCGATAGAAATTTGTCATGACAATAAAGAGCAGATAGAACAGTGGATGGCTGATGAGTCTGTAGGGCAAGTCAGTGATGACCAAGCGGTGGCGTGGCTGGAGGCTGATGCGACTCTTTGGTCTGTGGTGGTCAAACCTTGGGTGCTTGTTCAGCCACTAAAAGACCAGTAGCTAAAAGCCTAGCCTTTAGCTGTTTTCCAGGTCTCGGGGGATATCATCTGGGTCTTTTCCTCGTTGCCAAACCAGATGTCACCTTCCTGCACTGTTGCTTGTAATGACATATTGCGTTCAGCCATTGCTGCAATCGCATTGGTATCTTCAGGAGAGAGATAGTTGACCGTAAGGTTGTCAAAGCGACTGAGATCGGCCTCAATATTTTTCCACCAAATGGATGCGCTACGTTCGCCGTATGCGTATACCGTTACCCGCTTAGCCCTGTTGCAGCCTTTGCGAATACGACGCTCATCGGGTAAACCCAGTTCAATCCAGTGCTCAATATCACCATGCAAGTTTTTCAGCCAGAGGTCAGGTTCATCGTCTGTAGAGATTCCTTTTGTGAACTGTAGTAATTCGTCTGCATTAAAAGCAAAAGCCAGTAGCCGAATCATCATGCGTTCATCGGTTTCAGAGGGATGGCGGGCGACTGTCAATGAGTGTGATTGAAAGTAGTTCCGGTCCATATCGGATACTTGAAGCTCAGCTTTAAAAATAGTGGCTTTAAGTGCCATTGAGTGTGGCCTTTAGTGGAAAGATGGGAGAGTGCCTCAAGGAGAAGAATTACTCTAAAAGAGGTGTTCTAACTATGTATTCTAAAGAAGTACTCTAAAGCAATAGGCCCTGAAAAATTGTTTCTTCAGGGCTTTTTAGAATAAGGAGAAGGTAGCATTCTTACGTAATAATACCTCCGCCTCCTGGCATACCACCACCCATTCCTCCCATTCCGCCTTCTTGGCCGGGAACGACAATTTTAGAGGCTTGCTCACGGCGCATTTCTTCTAACTCTTTCGCGGTTTGTTCAACAGCAATCTCCGCGGCAGGGCCAAACTTTTCTGCAGCTTCACCAATGGTTGTGGCGTCCAGATTAAAGTTGATGGGCAGTGCGCCCATGGGCGTCATAACCTGTGTGGATCCTGAATAGAGCACTTCACGACTGGTATCTGTTTCACCTTCTGGTGTCACCGGTATTAGTCGGCGAATGGTGCCAATTTTTTGATCGGTGAACACTTCCTCGCGGTACAGGTCAGCGGGGTTCATAGTGGCATCAGGTTGTTGTTCGCTCATAGTAATAGATTCGATTGTTGTTGAAAGAGGTCGCAATACTAGCAGATTTTTAGCTGGTTTTTAGTACAAGTTTTTACGGCGCAGTGATTTGGTTTTTTAGGGTTTCTACCATGGCATTAGCCGCAGCTGAAAGTGGGTAACGGCGTCGAGTTAGGATGCCTACCCGGCGGGTTACAGTTGGTCTGGTCAGTGGCCTACACTCAACGCCCAGGGACTCCATTTGCTGAATGGTGAGTGATGGCATCACGCTGATGCCTAAACCGTTTGCAACCATAGAGCTAATAGATGCCAGTTGATTTGCTTCAAACTCTACGTTCAACTGGATGCCTCGGGACATAGTCGCTTTATCCACCATCTGCCGCATGGCTGAAGGGCGTTGTAAGGCTATAAAAGGGTAGTTCTGCAAATGTTTCCAAGTAATATTTTCTATTTCCAATAGTGGGTGGTGCTTGGGGGTGACCACAAAGAAGCGATCTTCAAACAAGGGCTCAAAATTAAGGTCTTCAGATTCGTCGGGGTAGAAAGTAACACCTATCTCTACCCGTCCTTTGCGGACCATGTCTACTACATCCTCTGCAACCACATCCTGAACAGCAATATTGATATCGGGGTGTTGTGACCGATAATGAGATAAAGCTTTGGGTAGCTGGCTAATAGAGAATGAGGCCATGGTGGCAATGGCGAGTTTGCCGCGACGCATGGAAAAAAGGTTATGAAGGTCAGCCAAGGCATTATCCCAGTCGGCGAGTAACCGTTGTGCTACGGGTAGAAATTCTTCACCTTCTGGCGTTAGAGATAATGTTCTTGTTGTTCGGTATAGCAATTGTCCGCCTGCTACTTCTTCCAGATTTTTAACAGCAATGCTCAGCGCTGGTTGTGACAGGTGGAGTAGTGCGCCTGCTTCAGCAAAATTTCGGGTTTGGGCGACGGCTATGAAGGCCTTGAGCTGTTTAATGGTGATATCCATAGGCGGTTATTCTATCGAGTAAGGGTTTTCAATTTTTTTGAGTAGTCATTCAAAGGATAATATCTTTAATAGAATTATTTATTTAATTTATTAATCAGTCTATTAAAATTTTACGCTTGATAAATATATCTCCCTGTAGCATCCTTGCCGACGTTTTGCAACCTGTGGTTTGGGCCTCGGGGTAACATAAAAAGTCACTAATATAGAAAGTAACTGAAGGAGTTTTGTTCATGGCGGGTTTCGATAAGGTGGTTAACACCTACGAAGAAGCGATGGCGGGTCTGGAAGATGGCATGACCGTGATTGCTGGCGGTTTTGGTATTTGTGGTATTCCTGAGAATCTGATTACACAGATGAAGAAAATGGGTACCAAGACCTCACTATTGTTTCCAACAACTGTGGTATCGATGGGTTTGGTTTGGGTATCTTGCTGGAAGATCGTCAAATTAAAAAGATGATTTCTTCCTACGTAGGCGAGAACAAATTATTTGAAGAGCAGCTGCTAGCTGGTGATCTTGAAGTTGAATTGACGCCTCAGGGTACATTGGCAGAAAAAATGCGTGCTGCCGGTGCTGGTATCCCTGCGTTCTACACAGCAACCGGATATGGTACTGATGTTGCTGAAGGCAAAGACGTTCGTGAGTTCGATGGTCGTAAATACATCCTTGAAGAATCTATCCAAGGTGACTTTGCCATTGTCAAAGCTTGGAAAGCAGACCGTTATGGTAATGCTATCTATCGTCATACCGCTCAGAACTTTAATCCAATGGCTGCGACTGCAGGCAAGATTACTGTGATGGAAGTGGAAGAAATTATTGAGCCGGGTGAGCTGGATCCAACACAAATTCATACACCTGGAATCTACGTTGATCGTCTGATTCAGGGTACTTTCGAAAAACGTATTGAAATACGTACCGTCCGCGAAGGTTAACAGGAGAGATATTATGGGACTTTCTCGTGATCAAATGGCTATCCGTGTTGCCCGTGAGTTGCAGGATGGTTACTACGTAAATTTGGGTATTGGTATTCCTACACTGGTAGCAAACCATGTACCTGAAGGTATGGAAGTTATGTTGCAGTCTGAGAACGGACTGTTGGGTATGGGGCCTTTCCCCACTGAAGATGCAGTAGATGCAGATTTGATTAACGCAGGTAAGCAGACGGTAACGACTGCTACTGGTGCATCAATTTTTTCATCAGCTGAGTCTTTCGCCATGATTCGTGGCGGCCATGTAGACCTTACTGTTCTTGGTGCTTTTGAAGTAGATGCCCAGGGCAATATCGCTTCCTGGATGATCCCAGGCAAACTCATCAAAGGTATGGGTGGTGCGATGGATTTGGTAGCTGGTGCAGACAATATCATTGTGACGATGACTCACGCTGATAAATACGGTAACTCCAAACTGTTGCCAGAATGCTCTTTGCCGCTGACTGGTGCTGGTTGTATCAAACAGGTTTTAACTGATTTGGCTTACCTGGAAATCCGTGATGGAAAATTCCACTTGGTTGAGCGTGCACCTGGTATCTCTGTCGAAGAAATCGTAGAGAAAACTGCAGGCGAATTGGTTGTTCCAGACAATGTTCCAGAGATGCAGTTTTAATTTCACGTTATGTGAAGTTTGCATGTAAAAAAGGCTCCCTGTTGGGGGCCTTTTTTTATTTTGGAACTTTTGTTTTTTCACATTAGTTCGTCTTTTCTAATTTTCAGCTGTAGTTTGTCGCCTGTGATTGATAAGTAACTTTCGTTTATTAAGGAAAACTCTATGTTCGCAAGTAATATGTTGGCCGGTAAAACAGCATTGGTCACTGGCTCGACCAGTGGTATTGGTTATGCCATGGCATCAAAGCTGGCTGAGTCAGGTGCTAATGTTGTATTGCATGGATTGATGGATTCTGCTGAAGGTGAAGCGCTTCGCCAGGAGTTTGAGCAAAAATATGGTGTTCAATGCTTGTTCAATGGTGCGGATATTTCTACAGCTGATGGCAATGAAGAGTTGGTGGCAGCCTCGTTAGAAAAATATGGTGAAATAGATATCTTAATAAACAATGCGGGCATCCAGTTTACTGCCCCCGTTGAAGATTTTCCGGTAGCAAAATGGGATGCGATTATTAGCATCAATTTAAGCTCCGCTTTCCATACCACAAGATTATTAGTACCTGGCATGCAGCAGCGTGGTTGGGGACGAATTATTAATATTGCTTCCGTTCATGGGTTGGTCGCTTCCTTAAACAAGGCAGCGTATGTGGCGGCCAAACATGGCATCGTTGGACTGACCAAGGTGGTTGCACTGGAAAATGCTGATAAGGGCGTAACGGTTAATGCGATCTGTCCAGGTTGGGTAGATACTGATTTAGTGGCTGCACAATTTCAGGCGCGAGCTGATCGAGATGAGGTGAGCTTCGAGGAAGGTAAGCGCAGCGTAATTGTTGAGAAACAACCGATGCCCAAAGCGACTCCACCTTCATCCCTTGGTGATCTGGCATTGTTTCTTTGTTCCGATGCAGCAGCGACCATCACGGGCTCTAGCTTGCCTATGGATGGCGGCTGGACCGCACAGTAACGTATGAATCAGTGTTCTATTTCAGGTAAGACACTTAGATTGAACGCTGATTCACTCTCTGACTTTGTTGTTCAGCGGTTTCCACTCGCTCTGAGTAGCGATCCACCAGATATTCTTGGTGGTCTCGAGTTAACAGGGTGAACTTCATCAGCTCTTCCATCACATCGACAATGCGGCTGTAGTACGCCGAAGGTTTCATTCGGCCATTGTCTTCGAACTCCAGAAAAGCTTTTGCTACCGAGGACTGGTTGGGGATGGTGATCATCCGCATCCAGCGACCTAGTACCCGTAACTGATTCACCACGTTAAAGGATTGAGATCCACCGGAAACCTGCATCACAGCCAGGGTTTTACCCTGTGTGGGCCTGACAGCGCCCAATGCTAGTGGCACCCAGTCAATCTGGGCTTTCATAATACTGGTCATAGAACCGTGACGCTCGGGGGAGCACCACACTTGCCCCTCTGACCACATCATCAATTCCCGTAGCTCTTTGACCTTGGGGTGGTCTCCATCGGCACTTCCATGGGTATGGTCATCGGGTAGTGGTAAGCCCGAGGGGTTGTAGATACGCGTTTCGGCACCCATATGTTTTAAAAGGCGGGCAGATTCTTCGACAACTAACCGACTGTAGGATCGTTCCCGCAATGAGCCATACAGTAGCAAAATACGTGGTTTGTGCTTTGATGCATTTTTATCAAAATGAGACAGATCTGGTTCGCGGAATTGCTCATGATCCATATTGGGTAAGCTGATATCGCTGATAGTCATTTTAGATA
>Ga0181559_10004300_pt1 | contig 13816 bp, 11 predicted proteins | sample 011ome_21_FD_133752 | JGI IMG/M metagenome (GOLD analysis project Ga0181559, IMG submission 133752) | Coastal salt marsh microbial communities from the Groves Creek Marsh, Skidaway Island, Georgia - 011508AT metaG (megahit assembly) | ecosystem: Environmental > Aquatic > Marine > Intertidal...
AGGCGACCGATGAACCGCGGTCGCGCAAATTGGCGCTGCCCCACATGCCCTGATCAGGACGATGGAAGAACTTCATCAGTTCAAGATCGTCTTCCCAGGTTTCGGGCCAGGCCATTTCCTTGCCGTGCTTGTCGGCGAAGGCCTTGCGCTCGTCCGGATCGCTAAACAGATCATTGCGGATGAACTGCACATGGACGTTACCGTCGGTCGTAATACCGTAGGTCTTGCCCTTGTAGGTCAGAAACTTGCCGAAGTCCCCGACGGCATTGATTTTGAAGTTGGCGGCCGCCATGTAGTCGTCCAGCGGCTCGATGAGGCCGGCAGAGGCAAGCGACGGAATCATGTTGGTATCAACATGGAAGAAGTCGAACTCGGGCGATTTCGAAAGTGCTTCGGCCATCGCGCGCTGCGGGATTTCGAACGCGCTGATATCCTGAAGCTTGGAAACCTTGATCCCGGTCTTCTCGCCGAACTCGTCCATGACCGGCTGAGCACCGCTCGAATACAGGCCCCACATCAGTCCGGTGAGATCCTGTCCGTTTGGCACCGCTTTTTTGGCGGCTGCGATAATGGCGTCCTCTGCCGTACCGGCAAAAGCGGTACCGGACATAAGAGGAGAGACGGCACTGACAGCTGCTGCTGCGGTGCCTGCTTTAAGAGCATCGCGACGCGAAAGCTCGGACCACTTGAATTTTTCGAACACTTGGTATCCTCCCTGTTCCTGCCCTTTTTGATAAATGCTCCCCAGGCAGGGTTTGATGTCGCCGATCAAAAGCGACTTGAGGAAATGTTAGCCACTTTTGTCTTTTAGGAAAAGAATTCTCTTGATGGCAAAAACTTGAGGCGTTTTCACAACTCTGTGGACGAGAATCAGGCTTGAGTTGCTGCGCTGGAAAAACGAGATCGCGCACAGGGAGGTTGTGAAACACAGAGTCGCGCTGCTAGAGGCGTCTCTCTTATTGGAGTGGTGAAATGGATGACCTGCGCGTCGAAACTACACTGCCTGCTGTACCGACCCTCGGGCCAAAAGTGCGGGCACTTCGCAAGAACCAGCGCAAGACGCTGGCAGAAGTGTCGAAAGCCACCGGATTGTCTATTTCGGCGCTCTCCAAGATCGAAAACGATCAGGTTTCGCCGACCTTTGCCAATCTGATGCGTCTTGCCGAGGGGCTTGGGGTTTCCCTTAGCGACCTTGTGACTCTCGAAGGTGGGGAAGGGAGTGTTTCGGCCCGAATGACCGTCAGCCGGAAGTCGGACACGAAATTTCGCTCGACGCCGAAATATGACATGTACGCGCTTTGCGCTGGTTTGCGACGCAAGCGCATGACGCCGCTGATCGAACGGGTCAAGGCCGACGACCCGAGCAAGATCGACGGCATGATCGCCCATTCGGGCGAAGAGTTCTTCTATGTTCTGAGCGGATCCATCGAAGTGCACACCGAGCACTACAGCCCGGTTCGTCTGGACGAGGGCGACAGCGCCTATCTGGACAGTTCCATGGCCCACACCCTGGTCGCTGTTGGCGGGGGCGATGCCGATATACTGATGGTCTGGCTTGGACCAACCACTGCCAATGAGCAAGACGGGGCGTCCATGGCGGAAGCCATTCTGAGTCAGCCCTCCAACCTGAGAGCCCGTAGGGCCGGAGATCGAAGATGAAAACAGAACAGCTGGATATCCCCAACATCGATATCGTCCGAGTCGGGGAAGGCCCTGATCTTCTGCTGTTGCATACCTTGTTGGCGGAACGGACCGTGTTTGATCGCGCCTTGCCGGAGCTTGCCGCGAAGTATCGGCTCACTGTACCGAATCTTCCGGGGTATGGCGGCACGCCGGCTCTCGACAATCCGGCACCCTCGGTGCGGGACTATGCGGACTGGATCGCCGGGATGATGGATCTGGCTGAGCTCCCGGATGATACCGCCGTGCTCGGAAATGGCGCTGGCGGTTTCATGTCGGTCGCGCTGGGAATCCATCACGGCGGGCGACTTGGAAAATTGATTCTGGCCGATACCGGTCCGGGTTTTCCGGAACCCGCCAAGGCCCCACTTCGGTTTCTGGCGGACAAGGTCGAGTCCGAAGGCATGGAGGCCGTCCTGGATGCCGCGATGCTGCGTATGTTCCCGGAGGGCTATATTGCTGAAAATCCTGGCATCATCGGCGAACGAAAATCCGCGCTGGCTGCGTCTGACCCGAAAGCCTTTGCTGCCGCTGCGCGGGCTTTGTCCAATGTGGAAATGGCCGATCAGATCGGCTCGATCACCAACGACACGCTTGTGATGGTCGGCCTCGACGACCAGACCACGCCGCCGGCCTTGTCGCACGCTCTGCATCAGGGGATCCCGGGGGCACAACTGGTGGAGATACCCGATTGCGGACATTGCCCACAAATTCAGGCACGCGAGACCTTTACCCGGGCCGTGATCGACTTTCTCGACAGCTAAACTGTTCGCCTAGAGCCCGCCGGCCATACGGATGGCAAGGTTGCCGTACTGATCGGCGAGCTCATCCACGGTGAGCTTTCCTTCAGCGCGGAACCAGTACACGGCGAAGTCCACGATCCCGATAATGGCAAAGGCCGTACTGGTCACGTCTTCAAGGTCGAACTCACCGCTGGCTTCCCCTGTACGAAGGATATCGCGCAGGCGGTCGAGAAATTCCCGCTGTAGCAGAGTCAGTTGCTTCCTGCGGGCGCTGGAGAATCCCTCAATCAGATTGTCGATGTTGTAAAGGCCCGCATTCAGCATCGGCATGATCTCGACATTACCGACATCGTGAAACACATGCGCGCGCACAAAGGCGTGCAGGTTGGCGCGTGGTGAACCGTCGGTGGTGGCGATCGCTTCTTTCGACATCTGGTTCAGTTCGAGAAGGGTCGATTCGAGCGTGGCGAAGAGAATCTCGTCCTTGGAATCAAAATGGTAGTAGAGCGCGGGCGCGCTGATCCCGATGCTTTGGGCGATGGCGTTGAGGCTTGTGCGCTCATAGCCGCGTGTTGCGAAAAGCGAGGTTGCTTCGCTCACAATCAAGGCCCGGGTTTCGTCCGCATTCCGGGTTCGTTTTCGTGCCTCGGCCATGCTCGGCATCCTTCCATGGACGGCCAGCATATAGCTTAATGAACGTTAATTAAAAGGTGGTTCACGTGCATGGCGATTGCTAATCTGGCACCGTCTCGATGTCGTTCATGTGAGGGGGAGAGTTATGCGATTTGCCGTCGATACCGGGGGAACATTCACCGACCTGATTGTCGAGGACGACGATAACGGCCTCCATATGTTCAAGGCCTCCACGACACCCGACGATCCGATCCGCGGCGTGCTGGACAGTCTGCAGGTGGCAGCAGACGATTTCGGTCTCAGTCTCGACGCCTTGTTGGAAAAGGCGGACCTTTTCATTCACGGGACCACCCATGCCATCAACGCCATCGTAACCGGGAACACCGCGAAGACGGCGTTTCTGACCACGGAAGGACACCGTGATATTCTGGTGTTCCGCGAAGGCGGACGTATGGAGCCGTTCAACTTCACCGTTCCGTATCCGGAACCCTATATCCCGCGTGCTCTGTCCTACGAAATTCCCGGGCGTATTCTCGCCGACGCTTCAGAGATGCGGCCGCTGGATGAGGTACGGGTCCGCGAAATTCTGAAGGAACTGAAGTCGCAGGAGATAGAAGCAATCGCGGTGTGCCTGCTGTGGTCGATTATCAACCCGGCGCATGAGGACCGGGTCGGCGCCCTGATCGACGAGCATCTGCCGGGAGTGCCGTACACGCTTTCGCACGTGCTCAATCCTTCTCTGCGGGAGTACCGGCGGGCCTCTTCGGCCGCGATCGATGCATCACTCAAGCCCCAGATGAGTGCCTATATGCGCAACCTGACCGGGCGGCTGGGCGACGCCGGTTTCGACGGGCGTGTGCTGATTGTCACGTCGCAGGGCGGCATGATGGATGCGAGCGATATCGCCGAGCAGCCCATTCATCTGATCAATTCCGGTCCGTCCATGGCGCCGGTGTCCGGTCGATACTTCGCCCGCGAGGATGAGGGGTCGGACACGGCGGTGATCGCGGATACCGGAGGCACCACCTATGACGTGAGTCTGGTCCGCAAGGGACGCATTCCGTGGACCCGCGAAACCTGGATCGGGCAGCCCTATCGCGGCCATATGACCGGCTTCCCGTCGGTGGATGTGAAGTCCATCGGCGCCGGCGGTGGCTCGATCGCCTGGGTCGATGATGGGGGCATGCTGCATGTCGGCCCCCAGAGTGCCGGCGCGGTGCCGGGGCCGGCCTGCTACGGGCAGGGAGGTGACAAGCCAACCGTCACCGACGCCTCCCTGGTTCTGGGCTATCTGGACCCGGAGTTCTTTCTCGGCGGGAACATGTCGCTCGACCTCGATGCGTCGCGCGCTGCGATCGAACGCGATGTTGCCGGTCCGATGAACCTGAGTCTCGAAGAGGCTGCCGCTGCGGTCATCTCCATTGCGACGGAAAACATGGTTCAGGCCATCGTGGATATTACCGTCAACCAGGGCATCGATCCGCGCGATGCGATCCTGATCGGCGGTGGCGGTGCGGCCGGGATCAACTCGACGGCGATCGGCCGCCGGCTCGGCAGCGAGCGGGTGATCATCCCGGAAGTCGGTGCCGCGCTGAGTGCCGCGGGGGCCATGATGTCGGACCTGCACGCACAATACACGCGGACCTTCTTTGCGACGTCGGATGATTTCGACTCCGAAGGGGTGAATGCGATCCTCGATATGCTGGAGGCCAGCTGCAACCAGTTCATCAATGGCCCGGGTCAGGATTCGTTGGATCAAACCATCGAGTTCTTCGCCGAAGCGCGTTACCCGGAACAGGTCTGGGAAATCGAGGTTCCGCTGGCGTCGTCCCGCTTTGAGAGCGATGCCGATGTTCAGGCACTGGTGTCGGAATTTCACAAGGTTCACGAAGACATCTTCGCCATCAACGATCCGGAGTCCGGTGTCGAGGTTGTGGGCTGGACGGCGTCCGTCAAATGTCGCCTTCGTGAAAGCGAAAGCGGCTCGCTGGCTGCGCGCGAGTTCAAGACATCGGTCGATGGAACCCGGAAGGTCTATTTCTCGGGCCATGGCCATGTGGACGCAACGGTGCGTCGTTTCGAGGCCATGAAGGAAGGTGAGGTCCTGCAGGGACCCGCCATCATCGAATCGCCGTTTACGACCGTCGTGGTGGACCCGGGTGCAACCGCCGAGCGCCGTGCGTCGGGCAGTGTTTCGATTGTGCCGGGTCAGGCAGCCGCCTGAGCGCGCGGCGCAGCGGAAGAGAGGGAGAGAGTGATGTCGGACAAGAAACAGATTGATGGCGTACAGCTCGCGCTGCTTTCGAATCGTCTGGAGGGTATTTCCAGCAAAATGGGAAATACCCTGATGCGCACCGGGCGCTCGGGTGTTCTGAATATCGCGCGCGACTTTTCGTGCTGCATCCTGACCGGAGACGACAAGCTGGTTGCGGTCGCCGAAGCTCTGCCGATCCACGTGCTTTCCGGACCCGACATCATGGCAAAGACCATGAAGGAGTATCACCCGGACCTGAAGCGGGGAGACGCCTTCCTGCACAACTCGCCCTATCACGGCTGTTCCCATGCGGCGGACCATACAATTCTGGTTCCGGTCATTGATGATGACGGAATTCACCGCTACACGGTCGCGGCCAAGGCCCATCAGGCCGATATCGGAAACTCGATCGCAACGACCTATCACGGCACAGCACGCGACGTTTACGAGGAAGGCGCGCTGATCTTTCCGGCGGTGAAGGTGCAGGAAGATTACGAATACAACATGGATATTGTCCGGATGTGCCAGCTGCGCATCCGCGTGCCCGATCAGTGGTGGGGTGATTTCCTGGCCATGATGGGGGCAGCCCGGATCGGCGAACGGGAAATTCTCGCGCTCGGCCGCGAGGTCGGCTGGGACACGCTCGAAAACTTCAATGAGCAGTGGTTCGCCTATTCGGCCGAACGCATGGTCGGGGCCATCAAACAGCTTCCGGCGGGAACGGCGACCCGGACCTCGACCCACGACCCGATCCCCGGAACGCCTGAAGACGGGATCACCATCAAGAGTACCGTCACGATCGATCCCGATGCGGGAAAGGTGACGGTCGATCTGCGCGACAATCCCGACGCACAACCCTGCGGACTTAATCTGTCCGAGGCCTGCGCCCGGACGTCTGCCATGGTGGGTGTGTTCAATTCGATTGACCATTCCGTGCCCAAAAACGCCGGTTCGTTCGGTCGCATCGATGTTCTGCTGCGGGAAAACTCGGTCTGCGGTATTCCCAAACATCCCACGAGTTGTTCTGTGGCCACCACGAATATCGCCGACCGTGTCTCGAACCCGACCCAGGCTGCCATGGCTGAAATCGCCGACGGCTTCGGAATGGCCGAATGCGGGGCGATCATCCCGCCTTCGACGGGTGTTGTTTCGGGGACCAATCCCGATACGGGACAGCCCTTCGTCAACCAGGTATTCCTGGGGCTCACGGGCGGGGCCGGTGCGCCGAAGGCGGATGCCTGGCAGACCATCTGTCATGTGGGCAATGGTGGTCTCTGTTATCAGGACTCCATCGAGCTCGATGAACTGCGGCAGCCGCTCTACGTGAAAACGCGCGCATTGGCCGCCGATACCGAAGGCGCCGGAAAGTTTTGTGGCGCGCGTTCGGCCTATACCGAGTTCGGTCCCCGCGTCGGAAATCTCGACGTGGCCTATGTCAGCGATGGCGGGATCAATGGTCCGTTGGGTGTGCGTGGTGGCCTGGTCGGGGCCAATGCCGAGCAGTTCCGGATAACGCGCAACGGTGAACACGAAGCACTGCGCAATTGTGATGTAGTCAGTCTGGTTGCCGGGGAACTGATCGGTTCGCAATCCTGTGGTGGCGGCGGATATGGTTCGCCCACCGAACGGGATCCGGAGATGGTCGCACACGATGTTCGTGAGCAATATGTCAGCGTTGAACGCGCAGAATCTGTCTATGGGGTTGTTCTGGATGCCGATGGGAATGTGGATGTTTCGGCAACGCAGACGAAGCGAACGAGCATGAGCACCTGATGTCGGGTGAAGCGACAGATGGGGGGCGGCTGGACGGCGTGCAGCTGGCGCTGCTTTCGAACCGTTTTGACGGCATTGTGCGCAAGATGGCGAACACCTTGCTGCGCACAGGACGGTCGGGGGTTCTCAACACCGCGCGGGATTTTTCCTGTTGCATCGTGACGGCAGATCATCAGCTTCTCACGGCCACCGAAAGCCTGCCCATTCATGTCCTGTCGGGCCCGGACATCATGGCGCGCGCCATGGCGGAGTTTCATCCGGACCTGAAAGCCGGAGATGCCTATCTCCACAACTCGCCCTATCACGGCTGCTCGCACCCGGCCGATCACACGATCCTGGTTCCGGTGATCGACAATAAGGGGCGTCATCGGTTCACCGTGGAAGCGAAGGCCCATCAGGCCGATATCGGCAACTCGATCCCGACCACCTATCACGCCCGCGCCCGTGACGTGTACGAAGAGGGCGCGCTGATATTTCCGGCCGTTCGGGTTCAGAAAGACTACGAGAATATCGAAGATATCGTGCGTATGTGTCAGCTGCGTATCCGGGTGCCGGATCAGTGGCGGGGAGACTACCTGGCGATGATGGGAGCCGCCCGGATCGGTGAGCGCGAACTGGCCGCGCTTGCAGAGGATGTGGGCTGGGACACACTGGATGCATTCGCAGCACAGTTTTTCGACTACACCGAAGCGCGTATGGAAGCTGCGCTCCGCGCGTTGCCGGCCGGTGCGGCATCCCATTCGAGCACGCACGATCCCATTCCGGGCACGCCGGACGAGGGCGTGACCATCAAGGTCTCGGTCGCTGTCGATCCCGAGGCCGCGGTGGTCGATGTTGATTTACGTGACAACCCGGATGCCATGCCCTGTGGCCTGAACCTGTCCGAAGCCTGTTCGCGCACGGCGGCCATGGTGGGCGTATTCAATTCGATCGATCACTCCGTCCCCAAGAACGCCGGTTCGTTTCGACGTATCCGCGTTCAGCTGCGTGAGAATTGTGTGGTTGGTATTCCCCGGCATCCGACCAGCTGTTCGGCGGCCACCACGAACGTCGCCGACCGCGTCTCGAACTCGGTGCAGGCGTCCATGGCGAAAATTTCCGAGGAGATCGGTCTCGCTGAATGCGGCGCATCCAGTCCGCCGGCCGCCGCCGTGGTGTCGGGCACCAATCCGGAATCCGGGAAACCCTATATCAATCAGGTTTTTCTGGGCCGGACCTGCGGTGCGGCGAGCGCTCACACCGATGCGTGGTGGACCGTCGGGCATGTCGGCAATGCCGGAATGTGTTTCCTGGATTCGGTGGAGCTCGATGAATTGCGAATGCCGATCTATGTGCATGCCAGGGGGTTCAACCCGGATACCGAGGGTGCCGGTCGGACCTGCGGTGCACCACAGGCTTTCGCAAAATATGGTCCGCGCGTGGGTTCCATGTCGCTGATCTACAATTCCGACGGCTCCATCAACGGGCCGAAGGGTGTGCGCGGTGGTCTTGGTGCTGCGAATGCTGGCCAGCACAAGCTGACAGCTAACGGGAAACAGGAAGAGGTACCGCGGGTCGGTCAGGTGTTTCTCGATGCCGGGGAACTGATCGAATCGCGATCCTGCGGCGGCGGCGGATATGGCGCCCCGAGCGAACGTGATCCGCTTCTCGTGCTGCGGCATGTCGTGGAGGGATTTTTGTCCCGCGAACGGGCGCGGGATATCTATGCTGTCGCAATTGACGAGGACGGCGCGCTGAACGCAGACGAAACCGAACGATTGCGCGCGGACGCAAACCAGGGGGAGACAGAGTATGCGGTTTGAGAACAAGGTCGTGATTGTGACGGGAGGATCGTCGGGAATCGGGGCCGAGACCTGCGCGCGTTTCGCCGAAGAAGGCGCAAAGGTCGCGGTGGTCGCCAGTTCATCGCTGAAAAAGGCGCAGACGACCGTGGATCGCTGCGGGGACAACGCCAAGGCGTTTACTTGCGATGTGAGTGAGCTGGCGCAGATCGGTAAGCTGGTCGCTGATGTGATCGCGGAATTTGGTCAGATCGACATTCTGGTGAACGCGGCCGGCGTGTTCTATCCCACCCGTATCAGCGAAACAGATGAAGCCATGTACGACAGCATGGCTGATGCCAACCTCAAGGGTTGCTTCTTCATGTGTAACGCCGTGGCGCCGCACATGATCAAGTCGGGCGGCGGGAAGATCGTCAATCTGGCCTCGGCGGCCGGGATTGCCGGGCGCAGCAACTACATCGTCTATTCCGCCGTGAAAGCCGGCGTCATCAACATGACCCGCTCGCTGGCCGCGGCGCTCGCGCCACACGATATCAACGTCAATTGTTTGGCGCCGGGCAATACCGCCACTGCGATGAACGAGAATGTTCGCACCGAACCGGAGTACGCCGAGATTTTCGAGACCATCAAGAAGAACACGCTGAGCAATCGTCCCTTTGCCGACCCGCGCGAAATGGCGGGTGCGGTTCTGTTTCTGTGTTCGCAGGACGCGGCAGCCGCGCATGGCACGATGCTGTTGATGGATGAGGGCCTGTCGGCTGGATACTAGAAATAGAACGAAACACGAGAAGGGGAGCCAAAATGCAACTCAGGAACAAAGTCGCGCTGATCACCGGCGGGTCGCAGGGGATTGGTGAAGAAATTGCCCGGACCTTTGCTGCGGAGGGCGCGACCTGCGCCGTTGTTGCCAGCTCGAATGTGCGCAAGGCCAACAAGGTCGCCAGGGAGATCAAGCGCAAGTCCAAGGGCTATGCGGCCGACGTGTCCAAGCCGGCTGAAGTCAATAAGCTGGTCGAGAAGGTGATCAAGGATTTCAAGAAGATCGACATCCTGGTGAACGCCGCCGGCGTGTTCTACCCGACCCCGGCGGGTGAAACGAAAACTGCCGATATGAACCGAATGGTCGATATCAATCTGAAGGGCAACTGGAATGTGACCAACGCCGTCGTTCCCCATATGAAGGAACGCAAGCAGGGCAACATCATCAATCTGGCTTCGGTGGCCGGTGTTCGGGCCTTGCCGGCCTATGCCGTGTACTGCGCGACCAAGGCCGGGATCGTGATGATGACCAAGGCCTTGGCGACAGAACTGTCCCGCGATGGAATTCATGTGAATTCGATCTCTCCCGGCAACACGGCCACCCCAATGAACGAAGACATCCGGACCGACCCTGAACTGAAGCCGGTGCTCGACTTTATGGAGATGCTGACCCCGTCGGGTCGGACCTATTCGGAAGTCGGTGACATTGCCAACACGGCCCTGTTCCTGGCCTCGCCGAAGACCGGAAAGGCGATCTACGGCGCCAACTTCGTGATCGACGAAGGCTTTGCAGCCGGACTGTTCGTCGCCAGCTAGTACGTTCCTCTGTCATTGCGAGGCGCAGAGCGCCGCGGCATTTCAGTTGGATCTCAAGCAGACTGGATTGCTTCGGCCCTCTGCGCCTCGCAATGACGGGTGCAGCCCGGTTTGACGTCGTATCGCCCGTCAGACCGTGTTCCGGATGACGATGTAGAAACCCAGCAGCAGCAGCGAGACCAACAGCACCTGCCGGAACTGGGCCTCGGGAATGCGTTGCCGGATCTTGGCGCCCAGGTAGTAGCCGAATAGCGCGGGTGCCGCCGAGATCAGTGAAGAGAACGCAAGCTGTCCGTTCAGCAGGCCCTTTTGCTGAAACGCAAACGCGATCATGAAGGACGCGGTGAGAAACAAAAGGCCCATGGCCTTCACCAGTTCGTCGCGTGACAGGCCGAGGGTTTGCAGATAGGGCACCCCGGGAATGACATCCGATCCGGTCATGCCGGCCGCCAACCCGTTCAGGGTCCCGATCGTCGGGGACATCCAGGTTTCGTGGCGGCCAGGCGAGGGAATGCGCGGCGCGAACAGGGCGTAGGCCGCATAGGTGCCGAGCAGAACGCCGAGGCCAATGGTCAGGTATTGGGTGTTCACGATCACGAGCACTTCCGCGCCCAGCCAGACACCCACGCAACAGGCCAGCAGCAACGTCCAGATCCGTTTGATCGAGTCCAGCAGGGCACCGCCGCCGATGACCTGCCAGATATTGGCCAGGATGCCGGGAATAATTAGCAGCGCGATGGCCACGGGCAGGGGGACCACCGTCGCCAGAAGGCCCAGCGAGATGGCTTTCATACCGATCCCGACCGTGCCCTTGACGAGGCCGCCGAGAAACAGCGCAAAGAATGCAAAGGCGTACTGAAACGCCGAGAGTTCAATGAGGGTCAAAATCTGTCGTTCCGCTGGGCTCTAGATTTCCCACTCGACATTGCCGTCCATGCCGATTTCCTGGGCGGTGATGTGACGGCCGGCGTCCGACGCCAGGAAGACGGCAAGATCGCCGACTTCAGCCGGGTCGATCCAGCATTTCAGGGAGATGAACTCCAGAAACTCCGCTTCGCGTTCTTCGGGTGTGATCCCGCGTTCCTTGGCCTGGGTGGCGACGATGTTGCGGCCGCGTTCGTTGTCAATCAGGCCGGGCAGGATGGTGTTGCAGCGGATGCCGAAGGGGCCGTACTCGCGGGCAACCGTGTGGCTGAGCCCCAGAACCCCGACCTTCGAGGCCACATAGGGCGAGCGCATGGGCAGCGCGACCTTCGCCGAAGCGGTGGAGATGTTCACGATGCAGCCGGAATTCTGCGCCTTCATGTGCGGTGCGACATTCTTGATGCAGTAGAACATGCCATTGAGATTGACCTGAATTGTCCGGTCCCAGTCTTCGTAGGAGACATCTTCCAGCGCTGCACGCGGTCCACCGATCCCGGCATTGTTGACCAGGACATCGACGCCCCCCATCTGCGCGACGGCTTCGGCGATAAGCGCTTCGACATCGTCAGGCTTGCCCACATCGGCGAGGGTGCCCGAAACGGCTTCGCTGCTGGCGATCACCTCTTCCAGCAGGTCGGGTTGTACATCACAGGTGTGAACAAGGGCCCCCGATGCCACAAACTGATCCACGATGGCGCGCCCGATACCGGAACCGCCAGCGGTGACGATCACCCGCTGTTGAGTCGAACTATCGGACATGAAGAATTCCCCCTAAGCACCTGATACAAGGCAAACAATACGCTGTTCAGGAGGTTCTGGAAAGCGTGTGCCAGCGCCGCGTGATGCCGGCCAGTTCTTCGCGCAGCACATCGACAAAACGCTCCGCGGCACCGGTCAGGGGCTGGCGGACCTGGCGGATCAGATAGTAGTCGATCTCCGCCCGGGGCCGCACAATCGGATTGATGATCAGCGCACCCGAATCCACCGCATCGATGACGGAGGCCACGGCGGTGAGCGTGGACCAGCCTGAATGGCGCACATATTCGAGGGTGGTGTTCAGCCCGTCGGATTCGATGCTGGATTCGAGGGTCATGTCGGCGCGCGCCATATGGCTGTCGATCAACTGGCGGATGGCGTGCCGCCGGGTCGGCAACACCATGCGCAGCGGCGGCAGGTCCTTCAGGCTGATACGCTCGAACGGCGTCATGCCCGAGTTAGGCCCGGAGACCAGTGCCATCTCGTGCTCGGTCAGCAATGTGGCTTCGATGCCTTCATGGCTGACGGCGCTGGTCACAACAGCGAAATCGAGTTCGCCGGCGACGACCCGTTGGGTGAGGATGCCGCCATAGGCCTCGTCCAGCGTGATCGCCACATTGGGATGGGATTCGGTGAAGCGTGACAGTGCGGCGGGCAAAGCGCTTCGGGAGACCGACGGCACCGTTCCGGCGGTAATTGCGCCGCTGATCTCACCGGTCAGTTCGCGGACCGCGTTCTGGGTATCGGCCATCGCGCTGAGGATTGAAAGTCCCCGCGCGTAAAGTCGCTTGCCCGCAACGGTCGGCTCGACCCCGCGCCGGCTGCGGGTGAACAGCGCCACGCCGAACTCGTCCTCCAGGTTGCGGATCTGCACCGACAGCGCCGGCTGGGTGCAGTTTTCCCGGCGCGCGGCGCGCGAGAAACTGCCTTCTTCATAGACGGCAACGAACTGTTCCAGCTGGCGAATATCCATATCCTGACTATAAGCCAGGTCTATCGCGAATGGCAGAACCTATAACTCAGGCAGCCGATGCGTTGCCCGCACCCACGGCATTCGCCCAGGCGCTTGCGCTCTGATGCAATGCACCCTCCACCCGGGCGACAAGCTCGCGTGCAGCGGGTGACAGGGGACGCTGGGTCTGATGAATGAGAAAGTATTCGAGGGTGGTCTGCAGATCGGGAAGCGGATTGACCACAAGATCTCTGCCATGAAGATCGCGCGCGATTGTGGTCACGGGAAAAATCCCGGAAAAATCCGAATTGCGGATGAACTCGAGCGAGCCGAACAGGCCGTCGATCTCAATCACCCGTTCGATCTTGATGTTGCCGACCTTGATGTAGCGCTCCAGCATCGTGCGCAGGCTGTGCTGGGGCGAGGGCATGACCAGATTGACCGGCGGCAGATTCTCCAGAACCACCGGCTCGAGATGGGCCAGACCCGTTTTACGGCCCGAGATCATCGCCAGCGGTTCGGACGAGAGCACGCGCATCTCAAGTCCGTCATGGCGTGGCGGCTCTGTCACGACGGCGAAATCCAGCTCGCCGGAGAGGACCCAGTTGGTCAGGGTCCCGCTGAAGGCTTCGACGATGCGAACATCCACGTTCGGAAGTTCGGCGGTATAGGGCGGCAGCACTTGGGCTAGGACTCCCTTGGTCACGGTCGGGATCAGGCCGGCATCCAGTCTGCCGGAGACGCC
>Ga0181559_10004308_pt1 | contig 13811 bp, 9 predicted proteins | sample 011ome_21_FD_133752 | JGI IMG/M metagenome (GOLD analysis project Ga0181559, IMG submission 133752) | Coastal salt marsh microbial communities from the Groves Creek Marsh, Skidaway Island, Georgia - 011508AT metaG (megahit assembly) | ecosystem: Environmental > Aquatic > Marine > Intertidal zone...
CTTGGTGGATTCAAATAGGGTGAAGATCTTCCCTCGAATCTCATCTGGAATGCCCGCACCATTGTCACCAATTTCAATTTTGCAATTTCCGTCTGATAGAACACTTGTGTGAACCGTCACTTTACCTTTTGGAACTTGGGTGTCATCTTCTTGCGCATCGTCATCATGGGTGTGCGGCCCTTGCTCTGTTTTATGTGAGCCTTCGGCGGAGTGGCTATTCAGCGGCGCTACAGTGTTTTGGTTGTGATCGTTATTGTGACTTTCGGTTACGGCATCAACGGCGTTAATCAAGAGATTGAGTATTGCTCGATAGAGTGAGTCGTAATCGAAGCTGCAGTACACCGGTTGAGATTCAAGTTGCAATGAGAATTCAATTGATAACTCTCTTGAACGATTTTCGAAATCTTCGAAAACTTCTTTGACTAACTCGTTGATGTCTTGGTGTTTTAGGTTTGGCTCTCGATCCTTAGAAAAGGTGAGCATGTCGAGCACGAGATTAGAGATTCTTTCTTGGTTGCGTTCGACCATGGTCCAGCCTCTGCGAACGGCTTGGGGATTTTTTTGGTTCAGTCCTGCATCAATCAGGTAGCTTCCCCCTTTGATTCCCTGAAGAATATTTTTTATGTCATGGGAAAGCGAGGTTAACGCTTGCCCCATCGCGGTCAGGCGTTCTGATTTTAGAAGCGATGAGTAGTAGTGCGTGTCTTCGATCGCAACCGCTGCCTGGTAACCGATGGCAGTAATGATTTTTAGGTGTTCGTTGGTGAACCTTGATTTCAATTCGTCCGAGCTGTGTCTGCCGGGTGGCGTGTAGGTGTCAACATAGAGTAGTCCAACGATTGAATATCGCCCTTGCAGTGGGACACATAATGCCTCTCTGATACCACGTGTCACAATGGACGGCGAGGATTCAAAGCGGCTGTCCTCCTTTGCGTTACTCGTTCTAACGCCAATTTGTTGTTCGAGGACGTGGTCGGCGATTGATTTACTGATTGAGATGGGGTCGCGTCTGTTTTCCTCGATTGGGTGTACACGGTCGCGTCGTGCTGCGGGATAGAGTGTTTGATCTTGGGTGTCGCGTAACATGATGCATCCACGATCAGCTTCTACCCAGTCAAAAACTAGCTGTAAAATGCGATCGAGCACCTCGCCCAAATCTTCAGTGCGTCCGATTGCAACCGCGGTTTGGTAGATCACATCGAGGGATTGGTCGCGGTTCGTTGGTGCCGTATTGCTATCGGCGTTGATCGCTTCGTACTTAGAATGTGTATTTTTTCGGCCAGTGTTTGGATAGTGCTGGGAGTAATCTGCGATGATACGGCTACCGTCTGCATCACCCTGCTTTAACACCACGTTGATTTGTTCGGCTGTATATGTCGTGGAGGTCTGCGTTAGGAGAAAAATAAGTGATGTCGTTCCAATGGTGATTTGATCACCCGATCTAAGTCGGCATCGATTTGCTTTTTGGCCGTTGACGAGGGTGCCATTACTGCTGTTCAGATCAAAAATCTCGAAGTGACCTGTCTCCGTTTGGCGAATCTCAGCGTGGCGACGGGAAGCCTCGGTATCCAGAATCTGGATCTGGTTACCTGATTCGCGTCCAATCGATACGACCTCTGCGCTGATGGAGTGCGTGGTTTCTGGCGACTTTCCGTCGGTGATTCGAAGGATCGGCTGCATCATGATCATGGAATTGGAAAGGGTGACGCGCGAGGTTAATCAGCAACCGTAGTCTACGTTTCCGAGAATGCTAGTGGTTGCAGGTCCCTTTGGTTGTTTCACACCAATTTTGAACGCTGGGCCGTGTTAAGTTACCGTTGGGCTTCACCTGAAAACCAGCAAAAAAGATGGTTGAACAAGAATCACCTCGTGGAATCAGATCTGATATGATGTGCGGGCTGACGTGGGGGTCCATCACGCGGCTGCGAAACGCTGTGAATCATTTGTCTATTTTCGTTTTATTCTTTTGTTCGTGAAGGTGCACCTTGGTACAGCCCCCTCCTGTTGAATCTCAAGATGATGATATTGTCGACGCAAACGAACTTGTCGAAGCCTGTGGTCGGATTCGCGAGCAAGTGGGACGCGTTGTTGTGGGCCAAGATGAGGTGATCGAGCAACTACTGATTGCGATTTTGGCTCGCGGTCACTGTCTCTTAGAAGGCGTTCCTGGCCTTGCGAAAACGTTGATGGTTTCAACCCTTGCAAATTCAATGCATCTCGATTTTCGCCGAATACAATTTACGCCCGACCTGATGCCCGGGGATATCACGGGCACAGATATTATTCAGGAGAATCCTGAGACGGGGCATCGCCAATTTGTTTTCGAGAAGGGGCCAATCTTTACGCAAATGCTTCTTGCGGACGAGATTAACCGCACACCACCCAAGACTCAGGCTGCACTCTTGGAGGCGATGCAGGAGCATGCCGTCACCGCGGCGGGAAAGACGTATCGACTGGATGAGCCGTTCTTTGTGTTAGCGACCCAAAATCCGATCGAGCAAGAAGGGACCTATCCGTTGCCTGAAGCTCAGCGCGACCGGTTCTTATTTCACGTTGTGGTCAATTACCCATCGCGTGATCAAGAAAGTGAGATTGTTGACAGGACAACGTCAACCTTTGTTTCGGAAGTTGAGGCGGTTGTTAATGGACAGCAGATACAGCAATTTCAGGAAACCGTTCGGCGTGTTCCCTTGCCGCCGCATGTCAAAGACTGGGTGCTCGATGCCGTGCGTTCCATTCGACCGGCTGATCCAGATTGTGAATCGTGGGTGAAGGAGTTAATTGAATGGGGGCCAGGTCCACGTGCGTCACAGCAGTTGGTACTCGCTGCCAAAGCTAGGGCGTTGCTTAAAGGAAGAACGCACGTCACCGTCGAGGATGTGCAAGTGTTGGCATATCCTGTGCTTCGACATCGCATTGTGCCGACGTTTGCGGCAGAGGCCGAAGGTATAACCGTTGATGATCTGATCACTCGCATGATTCGTCAGCAAACTTCGGCGCCAGCCAAAGTGATTTAGTCTCCCGAGTCATCACTTGCGTGATACCTTGGCGGTCGCGGTTTGGCCCCCAAAAAAAATAGGCGATTTGCCCAGCGTCGTTGAGAATTGCTGACGGAACAATCGATCGACTTAGTACTTGAGGGCGAATCCGATTAGTAAGACTGATTGCGTGTGTTAGTGGGCGTGGTACTGCGCTGCAAGCAACAGACCGCGTTTGGGAAATGCCATCGCTAGGCGTTTCAGTTCATCCGGGGTTTGGATGGAGCCCAATCCGATGCGTTCGATTGAATCTGCTGAAAGCTGACTTCGAATTATGATTTGATAGTCTTCACTTAGTGATCCAATTCGATCGAAGGGAACGGCTTTTTCATCCCAAGGTGTAAAATCTTCTGAGTCTTGTTCGTCCGCAGTTGGCTCATCGGCTACGAATTCGGTGTCGCCGTGCGATGCGATTTCCTCTGTGATATCGCTCCATACCACAATCGTTCCACCGCTCTGGGTGTACCTAGTTGCTGCCTCCGCTGCTCGGGCGATATTGAGCCATGTTTGCTGAGACGGGCCCCCTTCAACCACTGCAGTGACAAAGTCGCATAAGTCAGCGGTGGAAGTTTCGATGGCAGCTTGCCGTGCCGATTCGATGGATCCACATTCAATCTTTGCGACCCGCCCATGTTGGTTTGGTGTTACTGAAAGAATGAGTTGAACACCCAGCAGCCATGCTGGTTCTTCCGCAGTACCGGACATTGCCTCGGGGTCCTGCTCAGCCGCATCGGAATCACCCCAAGTATCGTTTTTTACCCGCGATTGGTGGTGACGCCGACGCGCGTTAGCATCCGTGAATGTCGGGTAGATTCCGGTAAGATCATGCGGTCCATTCGCCGAAACGTCCGACGCGCGTTTCGTAACAACGGGTAGAACCAGATCCGCGTCGACCAGCCAGCGATTCAAATAGACAGGTTCATCGTGAACGTCTGGGCCCAGATATCGAAACGAAGCTCGTTTTTCGGTTTGGTGCAGATGCACGGTCGCTAATTCACCTACGAGTGATCGCAGTACGGCGAGATCACTTGAGCTCGTCTCGGTGCTAACGACGATGTCAATTTCGCCGGCACCGTTGGCTTGCAGCTGCGTGAGTAACGCAGAGATGATCCGATCGATCGCGGGGAGATTTGTATCTAGCGCGATTGCAATGTGGTCCCCCGTCACGATCGCGGATGCGAGAGGGGGAAAATCGGTCGGCATTTCTAACGCAGATCGGGTAGCGGATGTCACGTCGGTGACTTCGTGAGTCGGCAGCGGCGAGAGGTTCTGCGAGTCGATCTGGGCGAGAAGATCGCATACCGCTGCGATCGAATCTTTGAAAGTTCTGGAATTGGGATCTAAATCCGTCATGTCTACCGTTTCGGGTTAGAGACTTATTTGTTTTGAGCGACACGTCAACCGTGACTCGTAGGGTGATTTTGGTAGACGCTGTCGCTTAAACCGTGATAAGCAATTCGGCACTTATTCATTCATGGCTCGGATTATCTCGTCGAACGCCGAAACATCTTCGTAAGGGCATCGGAAATTCTTACTTCGGGAAGCCTGTTTTAACAGGGAATGTATCGATACAGCGTGGTCGCTTTAAGGGGGGAGTGTGGAAACGGGATGCTCGTTTTTTCCCCACAGCCCTGGATTTGTATACAGAACTCTTTCGAGATTTTTGGGATTGGCAGGCAGAAAAACTGCCCTAGATCCGCCTAAATCAATCGCGTCGATCATTGATCGGTTGCGCTGCGTTGGTGTGATCGTTGCGATTTCGTAGTCGTATCATTCTTTATACGAACGGGGCAGGCAATTTTTAAACGATCTTTCAGCAAGTCTCCTGACATCATTTGAGCTGGAAGCGAATTTTACATGTGACGCGTGGCTCGAAAAATGCACTTGTCTCATTCGAGTGCCTGCGTCCAAAATGACCACCGTGATGGAACACAACTCTCTGCTAGGTCAGTTGATGGGCAATGGAATTTGAATCGAAAACCAAGCATCCAGCCCAGCGTGACTGGCCTTTTATCTCAAAAGGCGAAAAAAGTGCCGTTCGTCCGCAGCAACCTCTTGCGAGGTTTTTGAACAAGGTCTTTTTGTTCTTTTTACTTGTCTCAGTCGGCTTGATAGCAATTCGTTGGTTCGGCCAAACCGCGATCACGGCAGATGATTTCGACGCCTTGAATCGCACAGAGAAGATCGCGTGCTTGGCGGCACTCTCGGAAATCGATTCGAAATCGATTGCTGTCTGTGTGCGAGGAATTTGCGATCGAGACGTCGGAGTCGGTTTTTTCTCGTATCAGAAATTGATTCGATGCCAAAATCGTTGGCTCGTTGAGCCAAGAAAGAGTCGAATGCTGAGAAATCGAGAACTGATCGAGCAGTTGCTTGAGTTGGCGAGCAATTTCGAAGGGGAGCCCAATGTTTCAGATCTGATGGACTCGAGCCACGCCCGCTCTGTCCGAAAAACTTGGGTACTCGACCTGCTGAGGCAGACTTGGAACAGTATCGATGGCAGGAAAGCGACCGGTGCGGAATGGATGCGAGAGAGGATTGCCACTGCTGTTTCTGATTTATCAGTTGATCATTTGGTTGCTTTCCCTGAGCGAAATGACACTCAACAGGGGGCTTTTGACGGCGAGGAGGTGAATCGCTTCTTTGCTTGGAACGGTGTTGAACAATTGCGAGGGGTGTCAGTGGGGCCGATACCCAGTCCGGTAGGTTTCCAGTCACAGCCATCTTTGATTCAGTCGATGCGAGATCAAATCGCAGCGCAGCCCATCGTAGGAGCTTCGATCTATGACGGAGTGATCCAAGATGGTAGCGGAATGCGTACCCCATCCTCCCTTGCGGTGCCCAACGGCGAGGTTGAGTTGGCCAATGCCACACTGCCACTGCGACAGTCTCTGGATAACGGTGTTAGCACCGAAATCGATAACAAGAGCCTAACCAAGTTGGAAGCGTTACCTTTTGGCGTCGCTCCGAACCTTCGTTCTGTGACTAGCACGCGTGACAAGAATACTCAATCTGTCGATCGATTTTTAGGAACTGGTGTTGTCGAGCAGGGAGCCATCAGGCTAGCGGATCATGAGATAGACGCGGGTGATACATTCTTCAATGGGGCTTCAGCTCCAAGTGATCTAGAACTGGCCTCGTGGCAGTCTCGTGGGAAAATATCCGAGTCAGAGGACGTTGCTAAGGCGTTTGGAGAAAGTTTGGAGGGTGAGGATTCAGCGACGATCGCGCGCACTTCCTCCTCCTCGATCCGAGACGCTTCAAAATTCGCTGATCAGCTGACCGGCACCGATCTGCGGCTGCAGAAATCGCTGAACGCTCGTGTTGCTAGTTTCAGTTCTCTTGCCAATTACGATGACTGTACGGTGATCCAATGGTTGGGCAGCGACCATGATGGCTTTCGTGAGGTCGCAAAAGAGGAACTCGCAAAACGCGGTTTACAGGACAGCGAGATAGACCTCGTGGCTTTTTATGTACGGGCTGATGTAGAACAGCGGCTTGGACTGGTGCGTTTTGTTGCAAGTTCTCCAAAAGCCAATCTGAAGCTTTGGATTCCACTATTTTTTAGGGCTGCTAGTCGTGATTTCAAGATTCAGGTGATCGAGATTTTGGACCAATCCAATCGCGAAGCTATCGACGAGTGTTTAAAGCTGCAGCTGGGGGAGGAGGCAGATTCGATTGTTGCGGAAAAGATTCGCGCACAGTTAACCTTATGGACATTGACACCTTGATCCACCATCTCGTCTCAGCGTAGGCATCTAGCCTCAACATAGGGATTCGGTTGCCGCGTAAGCATCCCGACTCAGGACAGACTTCTCGTCTCAACGCAGACTCACCCGTTAGCTTACCCCAAGAGCTCGGTTGCAGAACCTTTCTACAAATGTTGATATTGGACCACTCAAGTCTTTGGTTTGTGACGGTGCTGTGGATTATCCGCTAGGGTGTTAAGCAAGGAAGGCTTTTTTAGTTGCTGCGAGTTTGGTGTTTGCGCAATCGTGGTCGAATGATTGAGTGCGGAGCTTTTGCGTTCATCGGAATGCCGGCCGAGCACAGTCGAGAAGGGATGCGGGCTGTTTGAATCTGGTGTGAAGAATCACAGGCGGTGATCATTCGCAGCGATGACCGTAAGCAGTTCGGTGTTCAATGATACCTATCTCGACGATGTCCAAGAGAGCTAGTTCGCCTCCTTTGCAGATCCCTGCACCAGAAGTGGAGTATCTGCTGGTATGTCAGGCACAAACTCATTCTTTCTGTGACGGCGCATGGTCGTTTGCTTTGGAAACGGCATCCGGTAACTCGGTTTTAGAAGCGGAGGATGTGGAGACCGGGGATCTAAACCGACTCACGTTACTCGCAGCAGTTAGGGGCTTGGAGTCGATTGATGGGCCCGCCTCGGTTCTTTTGCTCAGTAATAATCGCTATTTGATCCGATCCCTCTCCGAGTCCTTGCCAAGGTGGCGAGCCAGCGGCTTTGAGTGGGAGCATTTTGGACGACGCATGGAGGTCCAGCATGCGGATCTTTGGCGACGGATCGATCGTGCACTAGAGATTCACTGGGTTCAAGCTTGCTTGATTTCATCGAGGTTTGTTAGCGGTCCACAAGTAAAAGCAAATCAGCAAACTCGAGACACTCAAGTGCTTCCTAAGGACAATACGGCGGGGCGTGGTGCTTGGGAAGGCACGACGGCGTGGGATCGGGTCGATCATGCACATGCTTCATCGATCGGACCTCGCTCCAGCGATAGGGATGGTTTGCGTCGCTGGCTATTGGGTGACGTCGCGAAACAAGCTGGCCCAGTCGTCAAGCGTCGATTCGAATCGGCCGATCTGCTTGAATAGTCGGTTCCTGTCCCCCGCCGTTGGCAACCGATTGAGTTACAGATCGTTCCGGTAATGTTAGGAATCGATCCATTACACGCGATCTTTTGATTCGCCTTGTCACCGTAAATACTGATTTTTAAGAGACGCGATGGTGCGTAACCGGAGACAAGAGAAAAGCGGCTAGGATAGAGTGGGTCGGCACAAGAGTATTGAATCATGTCGCGTGTGGATCCTTATTTTTCCAAACCAATTCCACCCTGTGACACGGCGTGGTTTGTTAATCGCATTCAAGTAAGGATCCACTCGCAGTCCTTGGACGTTGGTAAGCACGCCAGCGTATGGCGTCGATGACGCAAATTCGGTGAGTCGCCTTTCAGTGAAGGTGGATAAGATTCATAGTCAGTACCTCATGAAGTGTTAGAAATGGATTCTTCTTCCTGTCGCCCCACTCTTTTCAGTGATCTCGACCGCCATCTTCTAGGCGAGGGGCAGCACTATCGGCTGTATGAGAAGCTTGGTGCTCAAGTGATCCAAGACCCTGCACACAGCGGGGTTCATTTCACGGTTTGGGCGCCCAATGCGAGGCAGGTTCAGGTCGTTGGCGATTTCAACGGCTGGGATGGCAAAGACTCTCTGGCTCATCCGGTGAGTGAACTCGGTCTATGGGAACGGCGTATCGAAAATGCGAGAGTGGGTGACCGCTACAAATTTCGCATCCAAGATATAAACGGCTTATGGTGCGACAAATCGGATCCCGTTGGATTTGCTGCCGAGCTTCCTCCACTTACTGCGTCCGTGGTGACGGACTTGAACGCTTTCTCTTGGAGTGATGACGAGTGGTTGAGCCAGCGTGAAAATAAAAACGCACTACAGTCTCCGATGAATATTTATGAAGTTCATCTTGGCAGCTGGCAAAAAGGTAAGGGAAGAAAAAATGGCTGGCTCGATTATCCTTATCTTGCAAGACGTTTAGCGGATTATTGTCATCGAATGAATTTCACGCATGTCGAGTTGATGCCGGTCAGCGAGCATCCGTACACAGGGTCGTGGGGATATCAAACGGTTGGTTATTATTCGCCTACCGCAAGGCACGGATCGCCAGAAGATTTCATGTACTTTGTGAACTACCTTCATCAGCAAGGTATTGGTGTGATCATTGATTGGGTTCCCGCGCATTTCCCAAAAGATCAGCATGGTCTCGCCAAGTTCGACGGAACCGCCTTGTATGAGCACGAGGATGCTAGGAAAGGTGAGCACCCGGACTGGGGGACTTTGATTTTTAATTATGGCCGTAATGAGGTGCGTAATTTTCTGGTTTCCAACTCTTTATTTTGGCTGGATCGGTATCACATCGACGGACTCAGGGTCGATGCCGTCGCTTCGATGCTCTATCTCGACTACAGTCGAGGTGAGGATGATTGGCTGCCGAATGAGTTCGGTGGTAGAGAGAATCTCGAGGCCATTGAGTTTTTACGCGAGGTCAATCAGGCAATCACGGAACAATATCCTGGGGTGGTGACCATTGCAGAGGAGTCAACTGCTTGGCCGGGCGTCTCGCGAAAGGTCGAAGATGGTGGACTGGGGTTTTCGTGTAAATGGAATATGGGATGGATGAATGATTCTTTATCCTACATCCATCGAGAGCCGATCCATCGAAGGCATCATCAAGGTGATATTTCTTTCAGTCTGATTTACGCATTCACCGAAAATTTTGTGTTACCGCTTTCGCATGATGAGGTGGTACACGGTAAGGGATCATTGATCGCTCAGATGCCGGGCGATCTCTGGCAAAAGTTTGCCAATTTGCGGCTTCTATACTCTTACATGTGGATGCATCCAGGAAAAAAATTGTTGTTCATGGGAAATGAGTTCGCTCAGTGGAACGAGTGGAATCATGACGATGGTCCGCAATGGGAATTGCTGGATTTTAAAACGCACCGCGGCGTACAGCAGATGGTTGCTGATCTTAATGGACTGGTAATCGAACACCCCGCATTGCATCAACTAGACTTTTCGGGTGAAGGGTTTCAGTGGGTCGATTGTCAAAATGCGGAGGACAGCACTCTCATTTTCCTACGCAAGTCGAGTGGTGATGGCGAACCAATTCTAGTTTGTTGTAACTTTACACCGGTCGTCCGCTACGATTATCGAGTCGGGGTTCCCAAGTCTGGCTTTTGGCGCGAGATCTTCAACAGTGACAGTGAGATTTACGGTGGTTCCAATGTTGGGAATTTTCCTGGCGGAACGACACTCGGCGAAAGTCATCATGGGCAGCCCGATAGCATCTCTGTGGTGATGCCGCCCCTTGCCGTAACGATTTTTCGATGGGAAAGTTTTTAATGTATTTCGCTCTTTCGACACCCCTTTTTTTTACTCGGTTAGCAGAAGATTTGCCTCAGCCGAACCGTCGCTGAGTTTTCTTGGTCGGTTGATTCGGAGTGGCCGAGGAATTGCTCGGTAAGTTGGTTTTCCTGTGCGAGGGTTTCGCCTGTGCGAGTGATTTCCTGTGCAGTTAAGTGATACGTGAGTCGGTAGTCGGTGTGGGTATTGGAATTAAAGTTTCAAGACTATACTAAGCCGGGCAGCGAAGCTCGCTGTGCGGCGCAATCTTCTTTTTTATGTGATTGGTTCATGGCTGTTCAATCTCGTTTGTCACGTATCATTATCTCAGAACTTACAGAGAATCAGGTGATTTATCTGAAAGAGATGGATGGTGATCGAGAGTTTCCGATACTGATCGGCATCTTTGAGGCGACCAATATCGATCGTCGTGTGAACGAGGGATTTCAAACACCCCGCCCGTTAACGCATGACTTGATTGTTAGCGTTGCGGAGGCATTTGGCGCAAAAGTCGATCATGTGGTGATCAGTCATTACGAGAGCGGAACGTATTATGCGAAGTTGATGTTGAAACATGCTGGCGGTCAATGGTCCGAGATCGATGCGCGGCCCAGCGATGCCATCGCTGTGGCAGTGACCTTTAATCCTCCGCTTCCTATCTTTGTCGAGGAAGACGTTTTTGAAGCGTCCTCGTCGAAATAGCGGTCGTTAGGGTTCAGGTAAGTTACTGCTCGATCGTAACTTTAGGAAAGTTAAGATGGAACTGCTGCGGGATCCAGATATAGCTCGGGACTACGTCAAGAAGTTGCAAGCCAGTGGTGAGAGCGTGGCGGTGGTGCCGACCATGGGCGCTCTCCATGAGGGGCATCTTTCTTTGGTTCGGATCGCCAAGGAGCGATTTGGACGTGCGATTACAACAATCTTTGTGAATCCAACTCAGTTTGCTCCGCACGAGGATCTTGATAAGTACCCTCGGACACTTGAGCAAGATTTGGAGAAGCTTAGAGGGATCGATACGGATGCCGTGTTTGTTCCAGACGTCAACACAATGTATCCCGCTGGATGCACCACATCGATTTTTCCCCCGGATGTCGCGAATGTTTTGGAAGGGGAATTTAGGCCTGAGCATTTTGGCGGTGTCTGCACGATCGTGCTCAAGCTTTTCCAGTGTTTGCCTTGTGACGCCGCTATCTTCGGAAGAAAAGATTATCAGCAATGGCGTGTGATTGAGGCGATGGTGGAGGATTTGAATCTTCCCATCCAGATTGTTGCTGGTGAGATCATTCGTGACCCTGATGGTTTGGCAATGAGCAGTCGCAACCGTTACCTAAGCGAGACCGATCGCTTAAAAGCGGTTGCCATACCACGTTCTCTGCAAGAACTAAGGGCGGACATCGAGGTCGGCGTCAGGGACGTTGGGGAGTTGCAGTTTCGATTAAGTAATCGGCTGCGTGGCGTACCATTAGGCAGTGATGATCGGATCTCCGGCGGTGTCGTCATCGAGTCCAGTCAACGCCAATCAGAGTCCGCAGGGCAACCGGGGGTCGACACGATCGACTATGCTGTGATTGTCGATTCAAAAACGCTTCAACCAATCACGCGGCTGAACCAGCCCGCTGTCGCGTTGGTTGCTGCTAGGGTGGGAAGCACACGATTGATTGATAATTTGCTAATCGATCCAAAGTTCTGATTCGCCTCGGTGGTATCGCAAAACGTGTGTAACAGGCGTAACCTGAATGGCATTCTGGGTTATTTAGATGAATGCGGCTTTGAGCAGCATTTTTTTTTCGCGGTTTAGCTTTTACTAATGTGATTGCCACTTAATTGAATTGTTTGGACCGGGTCTTGCGTCGGTAAATAAGAAGATCGGTGTTTGGTTTCGAGCGGTTTGGCAGATTTGGTGTCCGCTGTGGTGTTCGCGGGACCGTTTGAACGTGGGATTCGAAAGGTAAGTGAAGGCAGGATGATCAAGAGAATACTCGTCACGGGTGGAGCAGGTTTTCTTGGGTCTCATCTGTGTGAACGTCTAGTCGAAGCCGGGCATGATGTGATTTGCTTGGATAATTTTTTCACGAGTCAAAAATCTAATGTCGCGCACTTGCTCGGTCGACCCAACTTTGAGTTATTGCGTCATGATGTGACCCTTCCTGTCTTTCTTGAAGTGGATCAAATCTATAATCTTGCCTGCCCCGCTGCTCCTGGTCATTACCAATACAATCCCATCAAGACGATTAAAACGAGTGTGATGGGCGCCATCAATTTGCTCGGGATGGCAAAACGCTGTGGTGCTAGGATACTACAAGCGAGCACCAGCGAAGTTTACGGTGATCCTGAGGTTCATCCCCAAGTTGAAAGCTATCGAGGTAGTGTCAATCCGATTGGTATCCGCGCTTGCTACGATGAGGGTAAGCGAGTGGCTGAAACGCTTTTTATGGACTACCACCGCAGCAACCATGTCGATATCCGGATCGTCAGAATCTTTAATACGTATGGACCTCGCATGCATCCGTTTGATGGTCGCGTGGTTTCGAATTTCATCAGGCAGGCACTTGGTAATGAACCGATTACGATTTTCGGTGATGGCAGTCAGACTCGGTCATTCTGCTATCGCGATGACCTCGTTGCCGGAATGATCTCGATGATGAACGAAACCAGCGGTTTTATCGGGCCGGTGAACATTGGTAATCCAAATGAATTCACCATTCGTGAATTAGCGGAAACGGTGATCGAGCTTGCAGGGTCGAAGAGTGAATTGATTTTTGAGCCGCTGCCGTCGGATGATCCCACACGACGGAGACCCGATATTTCACTCGCCAAAGAAAAATTGGATTGGCATCCCAAGGTAATGCTTCGTGAAGGGCTGATGAGTACGATCGATTGGTTTCAGTCCATTAAGCTTGGTGATTATCGACCCCCGACTCCGAACTATAAATAGAAACGGTAGCCGCGAAAGTGATTGTTGATGCGATGGTGTGAATCACCGACCATTACCGTTGAAGTGGATTGTTTCGCAAGGTTTCAATGGGGTTAGCTTGACGCGTGCGTTCGCTCGCCATCCTATTGCATGATCAAGTTTCGCATTGGTCTTGAGCACCCAATACCGATTCGATTCGGTCAAAGATGATGGCAAAGCCGCAGAAGTTTGCTGCCCCCGAGTAGATGAGGCTGGCACCCATTCCGAGTGTGATAAACAAACCGGGCGCTAGGTCTAAAATCGCTAAACAGGCGCCGGTCAAGATAAGCAGGCCGTTAGCAATCAACGCTTTTCGATTGTTAGTCATGTTCAACAGATGGCAAGAATTTGCGGTCGAGGGTTGCTAAGCTCAATCACTCCTCTCCGCTCGTCCAATGGTGGGGACGCCCGATCATCCTTTCGAGGTCCGCGAAGAAATTTGGGTAGGTCTTTCCCGTGCATGATGGGTTGCTGATCTGGACGCCCGGAATTCTAAGACCGGCTAGTGACAGACTCATTGCCATCCGGTGGTCGTTGTAGGTTTCGAGTAAGTTTCCTGTCAGTACGTTTGGGTTGGCCTGAATCGTTAAGCCGTCCTCGTGTTCTAGGACCTCTGCACCAAGCTTTCTCAGTTCGCACGCCAAATCACCAATGCGATC
>Ga0181559_10004310_pt1 | contig 13808 bp, 15 predicted proteins | sample 011ome_21_FD_133752 | JGI IMG/M metagenome (GOLD analysis project Ga0181559, IMG submission 133752) | Coastal salt marsh microbial communities from the Groves Creek Marsh, Skidaway Island, Georgia - 011508AT metaG (megahit assembly) | ecosystem: Environmental > Aquatic > Marine > Intertidal...
CGGCCTTCGCTCTCTAGTCTCACTTTCGCCCAGGTAGCTCAGTTGGTAGAGCAGTGGATTGAAAATCCTCGTGTCGGTGGTTCGATTCCGCCCCTGGGCACCACTTAAAGATATTTAAAATATCTAACCTCTTGAAAGGCCTCTGAAATCTCAGACGGCTATTGAATTTCAGGAGGGGGTGATGCACAAACAGGCGCACTAAAATACTCATCCGACCTTTACATATCGTGAGGGTCGTATCTTCTACTTCAGACGAAAAATCCCAAGTGATCTTCGTTGCCACTACAAGCGACCTGTATTTGTTCAGCCGCCGAGGGCCTCCTCGCGCTCATCTATTCCGAAGCCGCGACGATCCTCTCAGCGCGTTTAGTGAAGCGGTGGTTGATGCTGCCAATCACACAGCATCAATTACCCGCTCCACAGTTTTTGGCTGAGGCCGAGCATAAAGCTTAGTCGCCGTTTATCTCCGAAATATTGGAAAGTGACTTAAAGGCGGAAGGACTTTGCAAAGCGGAACTTTTCAGCGATAGCAGATTCGGTTGGGGGGTTGTCAAGGCTTCAAACAGCCGCACGATAGCTCTGCGAATCAAAATCAGTGATCTTGTCCAAATTCTGTTCTAGAGCAAACAGTTCTTCAGCGGACAGTGTATTCAGGCTCTTCGCTGAGGCATTCAAACTTGCTTGCGTTAGCGCCGCTATGAAGTCATCACCAAATATAGAGGCCAAGTAGCGCATTGCTGTCTCGGAATAGTTTTGACTGTCATAAATGAAAAGCTGCCCAGTTTCTACTAGATGGGCTACCGGCAGGGGGAACGATTTCCCCTGCTCAATCGCCAACCGGATGTTATTACTTTGAGGAAAAAACAAGTTATAGCTTTGAATAAAATGGTAGATCCTGTTGGCAGATGCGACATCCACCCACCTCCTCACATTGTCGTAAGCCGTGGGAAAAGGGTGAGGGAAACCGCAGGCTCGCGCGACATCAATGGATTGTCCCGAATAGAGGGTCCATATTTCAGCCATGGCGGCATTATTTTGTGTGTTTTGATTGAATCGCGCTCCTTTGCTTGCAGATGATTGGAGAAGCCTTGTTCGAGTGTATTCCAACCACGAAATCATCAGTGATATGGGGCGTCGGGACGGGAATATTATGTGGGAGTGGGAGTACAGACTGGACAAGAACTCCATACTTTTGCGCTTGTTTTTTGAGCGCTGAATCTGGTCAGGGTGGCCAAAAATGAGCAACGAATCGGGCGAAGAGCCGCTCAATATCGCATCATTCAGAGCTGACTTCGTATCAACAGATATCTGTTGGGTAGAAATGAAATCTGTCTTGGTGCCAATGAGCGCCGACTGAATAGAATTTCCGCCGCACTTATGATTGTGGATAAAAAAGACTAGGCTTGGACGTTCTTTATTAGGTTCCATCTGCATCCTCGACGCACAGGCACGTTACTTGCGCCATTGGCGCCCAACCTCGCACCTCGTCTACATTACACCTTCAACACTCCATCAAGTCCAACCAGACTTATATACCGGGTGGGGGCCATGGTCACCTGCCTAGGGGATAGCACTATTGGTAGCACCAAACTAGTCCCTTGACGGATGGGGCGGCTCTGGGAAATGCTTCGCTTTCATAGATCTTTAAAGAGCTATGGTGCTTTGGCTCAAAAATAATTAGGCCCCTAGGCACCATTGTGCCGTCTCATTAAAAACATAATCGGAGAAGGCTTATGCGCCATCTTTCCTCCGCCCTCTCGGCTGTCTTAGTCGTCATTGTCTTAAACGCTACGATTGGAGCCCCCATCACCCGGTCAGAGCCGATCGCACCGCGTTATTTTTCCGCCGATGATGTTTTTGAACTGGAGTGGGTGCGCTCGCCGGAAATTTCTCCCGATGGCAGGCATGTCGTGTGGGTTCGTTCGGGCTATAACCGAAGCACAGACAGACCCAGCGGGGCACTGTGGATTACGGAGGTTGCTACCGGCATCTCTCAACCACTCATTACCGGACCGGGCAGTTACTACAATCCGATTTTCTCGCCGGACGGTTCTCGACTTCTCTACCTGGTGGCCGAAGGCGGAGCGCCAGAGCTCAGAATCCACTGGTTGGAAACTGGGCGAGAAACAAGCGTCGCGCAACTAGAGCACCCCCCCAAGCAGGTTCGGTGGGCCCCCAATGGTGAGCAGCTGGCCTTCGCGATGTTCACGCCGAGTAGCGGCCTCGATCTCTCAAGGCCTAAGCCGCGAAAGCCCGACGACGCGGACTGGGCCGACCCCATGCGGGTCATTGATGATTTGGTGTTTCGCTTCGACGGCCGCGGATTTTTAGAGGAAGGAGCGGACCAGATCTACATCGTTCCCTCCCATGGCGGCACCCCATTGGCCATGACAAACAGTTCCAATGGATTCCGAGAGCCGGTTTGGAGCGCAGACGGCAAAAAGCTGTTCGTCGTAGGCAATGAGGCGGCGCGGCCCGAAATGGACCCCGTCGAAAGTGAGGTCTATGCCATCGACCTCGCCAGCGGCTCACTGCAAGCGATCACGGATAGGGATGGACCCGATCGCTCCCCTGCGGTCGCACCCGATGGCAAACGCCTTGCCTGGCTGGGATATGACGATCAGCGCCTCTCCTACCAGCAGACAGAGCTCTACGTCAGTGGGGAAGACGGCGCCGCCCCAACACTGCTCACGGCAAACTTCGACCACGACATCTCGCGAATCAGTTGGTCTGCCAGCGGCCAAGCCCTCTTTGCCCAAGCTTTGGTAGAAGGTCAAATTCACCTGATCGAGATCACGCTGCAGGGCGACGTTAGCACCATCACATCGGCTATTGGGGGCACCAGCCTTGGGCGACCCTATGGCGCGGGCGACCATGCAGTCAGGGGCGAAGGCTCAGATCGCGTGATTGCTTGGACTCAGGCCAATACTCACCGGCCCGCCGAACTGGTCATTCAAATCGGTGACGAGATTCCCCGTGTCGTCACAGACCTCAACACGGACTTGCTGGATCGGATTTTGCTGCCAGAAATCGTGGAGCTGCAAGTTCCCTCTCGGCTCGATGGACTGAATATCGAAGCGTGGGTTGCTATACCCGAGGGAGTCAAAGCAGATGGAACGGCGCCTCTGATATTGGAAATTCACGGCGGCCCATTTGCCATGTACGCCAGCAGTTTTGCGGCAGAAATCCAGCGTTATGCGGCGGAGGGCTACGTTACTGTTTGGGCGAACCCCCGGGGGTCAACCGGATATGGACAGGACTTTGCCAAGGCCATCGATCAGGCTTATCCGGGGCCCGATCACGAAGATTTAATGAGCGTGGTTGATGCCGTCATCGCACGAGGCTGGGTCGACCCTGAGCGCCTGTTCATCACGGGTGGCTCGGGTGGCGGCGTCTTGAGCGCCTATGCAACGGGCATGACAGACCGATTTGCCGCGGCTGCGGTCATCAAACCGGTAATCAACTGGTTCACAATGGCGTTAGCCGGTGACATCGGTGTCATGGTCTCACGACACTGGATTCGTAGCAGCCCGTGGGAAAATCCACAGAAGTACTTCGATTTGTCCCCGATTCGGGTTGTTGGCAACGTAACGACGCCCACGCTGGTAATGGTGGGAGAGGAAGACTGGCGCACGCCGACTTGGGAAGCTGAGCAGTGGTACACCGCCCTGAAAATGCAGGACGTGCCCACCGCCTATGTTCGCGTGCCCAAGGCATCACATTCCATCGCCGCCCGGCCGAGCAATCTAGTGGGTAAAGTCGACACCATTATGGCGTGGTTTGCGCGCTTTGATCCTGCCGCGCACGACAACACAAACGCACACCAAGACTGATAACAGCGCGCCGTGAATGCGAACAAACTGGCATGACCCGGACTACACCGCCTCGGGTTATGATTGGGTCGGGGCGGCGGCTTGCTCGGCTGAAGCTGGCTTATCACCTCGCTTTATCCAATGACTAACACCATCGATGCCCATCAGGGGGAATAAACAGGTTGAGACTAAGCACGTTGCTATTCGCACTGGTGGCACCCCTTACCGCGCTGGCCGATAACCACACACCAACGCAACAGTATCTTGGGTTTTACTACTTCTCGGCGCCGGATCCGTCTGCCGTGGTGGACGCTGTAGACAGATTCTATGCCTCGGATTGCGGCAAGCAGTATCCCGCAGATGTTGCACTAGCAGAGCAAGTTTTCAATGGCAGCGATCCCTCAACGCATTTTTTCCTCAACACCTACAGGGACGCGGCAGCACAACAAGAGGCCGCCGAAATCTTCCGCAGTTGTCCGGCAGCGATTGCATTCTTAGCCGAGCTGGCAGAGTCTGGCGTGGTATTTACCATGGAACACCTGAGCTTCCCGCTGGTGGCAGAGGGCGATTCGACCGCGGATTTTGCTTTCGCAAAATTTGATATCAAAGTGGAGCCCCAGCATCAGCAAACCTACGCAATGGCTTTTACCAAAATGATGGCGTCCGCGGCGCAGGATGTTGCTATCCGCTCCTACGGTAACAACCTTGCGGGCTTTGGCAATGACAAGTTCACCAACTCGGTATACGTCGGTGCCGAATCACTCACCCAATTGGCGCAGATTCAGCAAGCGCTGTTTGCGCATCCGGCGTACGCGGATTTTTCTAAAACGACTTCGGACATTCGTGAAAACGTGAATACGACTCAAGTACTGTTCATCAAGTCATATCCCAGACAACAACAGAGCAGAACAAGCTCTGACCCGCAGTAGGCTAGGTCTTGATCATCGGGAAACACGCAACCAACAGGAACAGTCAATATCGGGCTGAGATTACAGAAATTGCTCTGGCGGAGAGGGACTTCCTTGGTTATGTTTAGCTCGCCCTGTACTGGATAGGTCTCCCCCCAAGGACCCACTAGCCATGATCATGTCTTTTTTGTTGCGTAAAATTTTCCCGTGGGTTGTCGAGATCGGACTCTGGCTGACGCTCATCGTGGGCGGGGTGATGGGCTATCAGGCGGACTACCTCGACTCCAAGGTGCTCTCGGTAGCGCTCGGTGCCGTGATCGGCTTCACCCTCGGCATGATTCCTCTGGGATTGCTGCAAGTGACGATCCGCAACAACGCATTACTTGAGATGATGGTGAAAGAGGGATACGGCAGGCCTCGCTTGAGCCTACACAAAGGGCAAGTCGTGGAGATGCCCTATGTGGCATCGGAGGACCAACTGTAGCCGCGCCGAGCAATGCCGGTCGGGCTATGAAGTGAAGTGCTCAGATCCTGCGATTGTTCTCGTTCACCGCCCGCAAGGCCCCACGCTGTCTAGCCTCTTAGTTTCTCCCAGGTAGACTTCACCCTTTTGGCGTCTTTGACGTACGGCATGTTGTAAACCTTGTCACCCATCGAGATTCTTAAAGTGCCGTAACCAAACAGCATCCCAAACATCGACGGACGAACCTCCATCGCGCTAACACTGTCAGAATACAAGTCTTCTCGCGGGAAAAAAAACGTTGTGCTTTGAATGACCCGGTGATTGGTAATGAACCGGTTGGAGCTACTGATGAATTCAACTGAGGCGTAGCCCAAAGCCAACAGCGGGTAAACAACACAGCAAAAGAAAATGACATCTGACTCTGCACTGGCATTGTCACTCCAGAGCAGAAATCCCACCGCGAAAGCGATAATTAACGATGTACGGGTTGCGTGCTCCCACAGACATCCCACCGGCCTGCCGAGGTTCATAAAAGTATGTTCACCGCTCTCGCCATGCTCGCGAGGCGTGAAGGCGCGATCTTTCATTCTGGCCAGAACCTGTTTGCGTTCGTTAACCTGCTCCACCCGGGGCAAGGTATAAGGTAACGCAAACAGAACGCCCAGCAAAGCGGCTCCGGTAATCATCGAAACCACGATTTCCAACGATGGCGGCGAATCGTCCTTCATTAGGGCCTCAAAGCCTCGGCTGGGCACATCAATAGGAGTAATCGTGGGGTCAATGGCGACTTGAAGCCCCTTCACGGCTCGTGGCGTGTCGCTGATGGAGTCAACCAGCGCTCTCTCGTAGCGCTCAATAAAAGCGATGGCGTCCGATGTCAGCAGGTCCAAGCACATGCCCAGATACAGCGCATCCCTTGCGAATTCCCAGGAACCGACAAAATCGGGCAGTCCCAGCCTGGCTCTGATGTGATTCACGAGGACCAGCAACTCGCCGCCGCTGGCCAATGTGGTGTCGCCCAGTTGGGCGCAGCGCGTCTGCGCCAGTAACCCCTTACCGTCTCTCGGCGCACATCCCGAGATTGTCACCATTATTGTCGAGAGCACTAAACCCAGCACGATCAATGTTTTCCGCGCGCGCGGTCTGCCCTTTTTCACCCTGCATAAGCTCATTGTTTGATTTGGACTCAACACCTATATCTTGGGGTTCGCAACTCTGGAGTACCCAAGATAGGAGGGCCGTCAGGTCAGATCAATAAAGCGTTGCAGGACTTTTTCCCGTAAAAATGACACTTTACAACGTATTCTTGAATTGGATTGTGGGCGTGCCATTTTGTCAGACACATCGGCTGACAAATGCAATTCACTCTGGTCATCGGCCCCCCCATCAGGGCAAGCCTTCAAAGAGAATCTGAGTTACGACGGGGCGCGTAGATGCTATGAAGTCACGGGAGACCTCCGACATGGATTATCTGGTTTGGGCAATACCAACAACGCTCTGGCTGCTGGTCAGCCTTGATGCCGCCACATGGCGGTCGCCCCTGGTATTACTGGAACGCACTCACAAGCTGTGAGGCCAAAGCCACCGGTGCGCTGAGCATGAGTTGGTTAATAGTGGGATTCTGGGGTTGCGCCGCGATGTGGATCATCAGCCTCGCGGGCGATTTAGGCTTGGCGAGAGACCCCAACGTCGCCCCAGGATTGCAATGGCTGCCGCTGATCAGCGCCACCATTGCTTTCATCGGCATGTGCTATTTCGGCCACGCCACTTCCGTGTTTGGCTGGTAATCACCGCGTCTCACTTCCCCCACCCGTGCGCTGCACCCGGCTGAGACCTGTGTTCCATGCGCCCCGTGTAACCGGCAGCGGCCCTTTTGTTTCATTCGGATCGCAGTAAACTGGGGGGCTGGTAACCAACGCCGCCCGACGGAGCCATCTTTGATGAATGCGCCCATACCCACCCTCGACACCTGGCCTGAGCAAACCATCCGCGGGCACAGCATCCCCGGGTCCCGCTACACCTCCCGCGACTTTATGGAACAGGAGTGGGAGGGTATGTGGACACGGGTTTGGCTGTTGCTGGGGCGCGAAACTGAGCTCCCCGAGCCCGGCGATTGGCAGATGGAGCCCATGGGTCGCGAAGAAATCCTGATGGTGCGTCAGCAGGATGACAGCATCAAAGCGTTCTATAACGTGTGCCAGCACCGGGGTAATCCGCTGGTGGATGGCCCCACAGGCAGCAACCCGCGCCGCTTCGTGTGTCGCTATCACAGCTGGGCGTTTCTGCCCGACGGCGCGCTGCAATTTGCACCGGACAAAGAGGATTTCCCCGAGGGCAATCCTTGCGGCAAATTGCGGCTGGCAGAAATCAAGTGTGAGACTTTTGGGGGGTTTATCTGGGTCAATATGGACCCCGACTGTGGACCCTTGAGGGATTATCTCGGGCCAATTTGGGACGAGTGGCAGGCCAGAGAGGTCGGCACATGGCAACGCACGATGGCCAACAGCATGTGGCTGCCCTGTAACTGGAAGGTGGTGCTCGACAACTTCAACGAGTCCTATCACGTGCCGACGGTACACATGGGCGCAACGCCCGCTACCGACCGCACCGCAATTGCCGGCGGCATCAACACCTACTTCAAGGAAACGCAGTTTGATTTGGCCAACGAAGGCCACGCACGAATGGTCATGAAAGGCGGCTACGGTGCCGGGGTAACCGATGCCCATGGCAACATTACAGAACCGCTGGCGTCATTGCTCGACTATTGGGATCTCGATCCGGCCGATTTCAAAGGCAAGCCCGAGGATACGCGGGAGGCGCTGCAGCGAGCGAAGCGAGAACTCGGCCCCCAAAAGGGCTACAGCCATTATGCGGCGGTACCTGACGAGCAACTGACCGACGCCTTCCACTACACGCTGTTCCCGAATTTTGCCGTGTCATTGTGGGCGGACGGCTTTCACTTTTTGCGCGCACGCCCCCACCCCACCGACCCGGAGCAGTGCCTGTTTGATAACTGGTGGTATGCCAGCCCGGCCAGCGTGGCCGCAGAGCTCGACGACGGCACCAGCGCCACCGAATCGCTGACAGGAGATGGATCGGGAGATGTGCCCGTCAAATGGCTGACCTGCGGCAAGGACTCGATTGGCCCAGCGATAGAAGACGATGTCGCCGTGTTTATTACCCAGCAGCGGGGGGTGCGCTCCCGCGGCTTTAAAGGCGCCTATCTCTCGGGGCAGGAAAGACGCATCAGCCGCTACCATGAGCGCATCGATGATTATATTGAGGGCAGGCTGTAAACACGCAGCAAGGATAAGAATATGGGCGACGCCAACGATCGCAGACAACTTCAAGACGTGATGCTCTCTTATGCCGCGGCCGTGGATGACCGAGACATGGTGCGCTATCGCGCCTGCTTTACCGATGACGTGGAGATCGTCGGTTTTGGCGAGGCCACGATCACTGGCGCAGATACCTGGACTGCATCGGTAGCAAGCCAGCTGGAGGCCTTTTCTGCGACCCAACACTTGATGAGCCCACAGCTGGCAACCGTGTCAGGTGACACCGCCTCCGCAAGAACAGATGTGCAAGCGCTCCACGTGATAAAAGACGGCGATGGCGCCATGTTCACTCTTTGGGCAACCTATCTGACCAATTTTGTGCGCATTGGCGACAGCTGGAAGATTGCCCGCCATGAGCTGGTCATTCGAGGTAGCCAGCACAGCCCCTGAGCGCTCGCGATATGTCGGCATCTACCTCGGCGCGCCCACACCCGACCTGGCGACTATTGCTTGGGCTTGCCGCCGCCACAAGCCTTGCTGGGTGGACGGGCTGTACTCAGGCAAATGAGAATCTCCACACCGGCCGTTGGCCGCTGGTCATCACCGCTGATCACTCCGGCGACTGTGCTCAGGCGCTGGCGCTAGCCCGACAGCAGGCGCACCCTGATGGTCTTGCCAGCACTTTTTCTTTGCTCAATTGGAACGTGGAAAAGGCCCAAAATCCAGGGTTGGTCAATCAGTTCTCCGAGTTTGCCCAAGACACGGATCTGATCTTCCTGCAGGAAGCAGTGCCGCTTCGAAAAACTGACACCCTGATTAAAGAGTCGCTCGTTCAGGCCTTTGTACGCGGCTATGTTCAAGACGAAATCGAAACGGGCGTGTTGACGCTCGCGCGGGTGCCGCACCTCGTACATTGTCATCTTTTATCCACAGAGCCATGGCTGAGGACACCCAAAGCCACCAGCGTCACCCTATACCCGCTGGCTGACAGCGATGACACGCTTCTCACCGTTAATCTTCACGCCATCAATTTTAGTTTTGGGGTCGAGGCTTATGCGGCCCAATTAGACGCCGCGGCGGCGCTCATACGCTCCCATGAGGGCCCCGTTATCTTTGGTGGCGATCTGAATACCTGGAGCGCGGGTAGGCAGCAGACCCTCGACCAACTTGCCGCCGAGTTGCAACTGACCCCGCTACCTTTTCTGCCCGACTATCGCACCGCGCGCTTTGGGCGCGCGCTAGATCATCTTTATGTCCGCGGCTTGTACTCGGAAACCACCGAGACGCAAAAGGTCACTACCTCTGACCATAATCCCCTCTTCGCCATCCTGCGCCGAGCACAGCCATGATGCGCACTGGGCAGCTCGTTCTGCTGTTGTGCAGCCTAATCCCCGCAGCACACTCAGCCATCGACGAAGAGACTGAGATCAGATTTTTGATTCAGGCGGTGGCTGACAGTGGTTGCCAGTTTGATCGCAACGGGACGCGTCACTCCGCGCAGGAGGCAGCAGAGCATTTGGCGCTTAAATACGCTCGAGGTCAGCGCTACGCGGTATCTGCCGAGGAGTTCATTGAGAATTTGGCGAGTAAGAGCTCCTGGAGTGGCGAGCCGTATCTGATGATCTGTGAAGAAGAAACCACGCCCGCAGGTGACTGGCTGGTCAACACACTCGACGTAAAGCGCGGTTCCCATGGGTTGCCAGAAGAGGCGTCGCCCGGGCGTTAAACGGTCAACCTCAAGCCTAGCGCCCGGGCGTCCGAAGGAAGAGCAATCAGCACCGCCCCCTCAAGCGCGTCGAAAGCGCTCAAGATTAGCAAGGCCCGCTGGCGCATCCGGGACTACTGGCTCGGCTCCTCCCCACAACGCGTTATTCGCGAGGGCGGTATCAAACCCCTCTATCAACGCCCGTATTTGTCCATCCCGAATTTTAAAGATGTGCAGGTAGGTCTGGTCATAGCGCTCGCCGGTGAGCGCACGGCCATGATTCTGCGCCATGGCAACCACCACCTCCCCGGTATCAACAATCACTTGATGGACCTGACAAAAACTAATCTCCTCCAGATTCACGCGAGCAAAGACATGCGGTGTCACGTCTTCAAAAAATCGCCGCTTACCCTCATAGATACCGGAAAGCACATGATCCTGAGTCGGGCAGATCAGGCAAAAATCCTCAGCAATAATAGCCTCTAGCACGGGCGTATCACCCGTGCGGATCGCCTCATAAAACTGATCGACCACTGCACTCATGACGATCCCCTGCGAGGCCGCTGCTCATCGTCACCTGCAATATGTGGGCCGCTATTCACCGTCTTTTGCTCCCTCAGCGGCTCGTAATGACTGCAAACCGCGGAACACGAAATGAATAAATGCGCACCACAACGCAACGTAGGCCAGCGTGAAACCAGCCGGCCATCCGCCATAACCCAGAACAACGCCCAGAACCGGTACCATCGCCAACCAATGCCCCTTGACCCAGGCATCGTGCTTCCATGAAAAATAGACGGCACTTGCTGCGGAGATAACCATAAGCAAACTAAACAGATCCTGCGCCCAGGCTCGGCTAAACATCAACCCACCCAGCACAATGGCCGATATCCCCGCGGCGGCATGCATGAGAGCACCGATGTCCAATTTGCGCTCTGAGGGACCTGCCGCTTCTTGTTCCATTAACGTTTAAGCACCTTGTTCCGCGCTGATTCAGCACCAATCGCTAGGGCGTGAGGTCACGCACATAACCCAACACATTGGGGTAGTGCGTGACGGGGGTACCTGTCTCGCGAAGGCGCGCAACCGCATCAGATGACACTGCGCCGTACAGTTCCACCGTAAAAACATCCAGCAGTGGCGACACGGTCTCCAGATAGGCACCAAGGTCTGCATTGTCCAAGTGGAAAACCAGCGCTGCGCTGTTCTCGTAAACCTCAGTCCACACAAAACCCAGAGGATCGTTGGGGTCAGCATCGAAGGTGTGGAGCAACATACCGGGCTCGCCGGCTTTCACTTTTTCATCAACCGCCGCCGACAGTGCGACGACTTTCTCGGCTTCTCCCGGGAGCGCATGCAGGCGCCCAATCAGTACAAAAGCCGTCGGGCCGGCAGGCAAGGATTGCGCCAGGGCGGCATTGGCTACGAACGCCAACGCGAACACCATGACTCTGGCAAAGCGGCAGTGGGGCATCGGTGAAACTCCCTTACGAAAACCCGACCATAGACCAAGCGAGTACACCACCGCAATGCGAACAAACGGCATAGGCGGAGGCATCAGATGGACCCCTGATGGATAATCGCGTAACGTAAATCGCGAGGGGGAGCGCCATGCAAGACCACACTTTCTGGGAAAACGTGGGAAATCTCGGCCTTATTTTTTTCGCTGTCATACTCGCCACCGTGGTGCATTATGCAGTGCTGAAACGACTCAATGCGGGTGGGCAGTTAATAGGGCGATATCCTCGTTTTAGACTGCTATATGGCGTGCTGATGTCGCTCATCGCGCATTCGGTGGAGATCGCCATTTTCGCCGTGGCGTATCGCATTTCTGCGGGTTCCGGCTTTGGCTTTTTAGAGGGCAACTTTGAGGGATCCGTAGCGGACTACCTGTATTTCTCCTATGCCGCTTTCACCACCGTCGGCTTTGGTGACATCGTTGCGAACGGCCCCATGCGATTACTCGCGGGCATGGAGGCGTTAACAGGGTTTGTCTTGATCACCTGGACCGCCTCCTATCTCTACATCGAAATGAGCAGAACCTGGGGGGTGAATGACTAGTCCGATGCGCGCTGGGCGATTATCGGACTGAATCGAGGTACCGGGCCCTCCAGCGTTTCCACAGTCTCCACAAACATCGACAAGGGCCGCGCCCATAAGCCCCCCTCGCCATAATTGGGCTGGTAAACCACCAAAAACTCCTCGGTCTCCGAGTGCCTAGCAACACCCACCACGGTGTACTCGCCCCCCTTGTAATGCCGGTATCGGCCAGGCGCTACTTCGTTCACTCGGCGACACCCCCAAATGCTGACAGCAAGCTCGATTGCAACCCGCTCAGAATTTCACACATGATCAGAAAATCCGCGTCGGCGCGCGCCAGCGGATCTTCAACGAGTTCCTCGTTGGCTTCCCGAATCGCGTCGCTGAATTTCAGCCGTCGCAAGGTGAGATCCTTATCTACAACCGCAGCAACGCGGCTCCCCCACTCAAGCGCCACTCGTGATACCTGATGCCCGGAAGATAAATGAGCGAGCACTTCCTCACTGTCCAATGGGACTCCCCGTACCTTCACCGAACTACCCTCCTCACGCTGATCGGCGAAGTCCGCTTCGTCAGCCAGTTCGATGCCATCGGGAACGGCGCCGTGTAGCAACCACTGGGTCATCACGTGGGCCGGCGCCTTCTGGGTATCTGGGAGTACGGCCGGTAAGTTTCCCAGCGCCTCACGGAGATGGTTCAGCACCTCCTCCGAACGGGTTGCGCTGGCGTTATCAATCCATATCCAGCCTGCTGGATCTGCAATCACCGCCCGGATTGTCGTCGATCGCGAAAACGCCCGAGGGAGAAGATCCTGCGTGACTTCGTCGGCAACCGCTAAACGCTCGCGACGACTGACCTTGCGCCCTTGCGCCTTGGCAATTTGCATACAGCGTTCGTTGGCCTGCTCTCGCACGACCGTAGCAGGCAAGAGTTTTTCCTCGCGCTTGAGACGCACCAGCCAGTAGGGCCCTGCCGCATGCACCAACGCTGAGGCGTCGCCGCCCAAAGCCGGCACCCATCCCATGCTCGACGGCTGTGCCGGGGTGCAGGGATTGAAGGTGCGCGACTGCAGGCGTCGCTCAAGCTCTTGGGCATCAATGCCGAGGCGGTTGGGTAAACGGTAGGGGCGAACAGCACGAAACCACATAAATCCAGACTTCCACAACGAACAGGCAGGCAAAGGGGGCGCAGTGTATCGCAGTCTTCGCATTGGGGTGGGTGGTTGGCATAAAATGGCGTGTCTCGACATGCTGGAGTCCAAAATGCGCTACCTGCACACCATGATTCGCGCCACTGATCTTGAGGAAACCCTCGATTTTTTCGTCGACAAGCTCGGGCTGGTTGAGGCTTACCGCTACGATAATGAAGCCGGGCGATTCACCTTGGTATTCCTAAGTGCACCTCAAGATCTCGAAGCCGCGAAGTCCCGTCAGGCGCCGCTGGTCGAGATCACCTATAACTGGGACTCCGAGACCTACGATGGCGGAAGGAATTTCGGGCATCTCGCCTATCAGGTCGAGGATATCTACGCGACCTGCCAGCAGCTCTTGGACAAAGGTGTGCCGCTGAATCGTCCGCCCCGGGACGGCCGCATGGCGTTTA
>Ga0181559_10004316_pt1 | contig 13800 bp, 13 predicted proteins | sample 011ome_21_FD_133752 | JGI IMG/M metagenome (GOLD analysis project Ga0181559, IMG submission 133752) | Coastal salt marsh microbial communities from the Groves Creek Marsh, Skidaway Island, Georgia - 011508AT metaG (megahit assembly) | ecosystem: Environmental > Aquatic > Marine > Intertidal...
TGGAGAGGACAATATCATTGCCATTGACGTTGACAATTTGCTTGGTGTGAATGGAGACGTTGTAGATGATTTTTGTTTGCGACTAGGTCAGGCTGGAAACCCTAAGTTGATTTTTGATGCTAGGTCAAATGTTTCGATGGGTTCGAGGGGGCAGAGTTTGGGTGGGCTGTTGAATGAGTTGCTTCCTGCACAGGTGAGCGGGCGCCAGGCGCCGTGGGAAATCCATCGTCGCGAAATTTTGATTAGGCTCAATGCCTCGTTAGATGACTACAAGTGGTTGCCCAGTAGGCAGGATGCACAAGATTTTCTCGGAATATTTCATAGTAGCAATGAGATAGTTGCCCAACGTTGGTTTGGCGGTGATTTATTTGATGAGGATTTTTCAGATTATTCAGATGAGCAGACACATATGAACCTACAGGACAGCGATTATTTGGCGTTGTTGCACTCGATTTGCGCACAAATAAGGAGCTTAAGCCAGTCCTAGCGACTAATAGGGTCGAGACAGCGTTCTGATTTGAACTAGGTTTATAGCACCAAACGAATGTGGAGCCATTTTTTTGCTACTATCATACCCGGCGAGCGCCTAATCTATTGCACGCAAGGGTAGTTTGGAGCAATTCACTAGCAATGTTTCGAAATATTCGGCTCGAGTGAATTTAAATGAACCACACACACTAATACTGAACGACTTCTAAGTTTATCCGAAGATTATAAAAAGAGGGTGGAGCAACAGATTGAACAATGAAGATTATAAAAAGAGGGTGGAGCAACAGATTGAACAATGAAGATTATAAAAAGAGGGTGGATCAACAGATTGAACAATATCGCAATGTTCCGTCCATGCATGTCGATCTTCCGTCCATAGGCCAGTATTACAAAGATGTTTATGTAAAGCCTGCCGTGAAAGAGGTTTTTGACGTAGATAATCATTACCAGTTTTATTTTAAGTTCTTCAAAGAAGCATTAAGTAAATCAGGTAATAAGCAGTTGATAAGTTTGGGGGCGGGTGATGGGGAAATAGAGGTTCAAGTAGCGAAACTACTAACTGCAGAGGGCATTGAATTTCACTTCTCACTTGCTGAAGTTTCACAAATCCAACTCGACAGAGCTCAAGACAAAGTTGAAAAAGAGGGGCTCACCGATTTTTTTAGTTACGAGCAGGTGGACTTAAATAATTGGCATCCGACAAAGAGATATTGTGGCGTCATGGCGCATCATTCGTTACACCACATAGTGGAACTAGAGCGAGTCTTCGACTCTGTAAAAGACTCATTGGACGGTTTTTTCTGCACCATGGATATGATTGGCCGAAATGGCCACATGCGGTGGCCGGAAGTTTTAGATCTTATTAACCGGATTTGGCCATTGATTCCGAAAGCGAAGAGGGTGCACAAGGTATTAAATGGTTTTGAGGAGCTCTTTTATAACCACGATTGTTCAAGCGAGGGATTCGAGGGCATTCGAGCAGAAGACATTTTACCGTCTTTGATTGAAAGGTTCGGATTTCATGCTTTTTATGCTTATGGCGGTATCCCGGACCCCTTTGTGGGTAGAGGTTTCGGGCATCACTACGACATCACGGACGATTGGGATAGAGCCTTTATCGATTTAGTAGCCTACCTTAACGAACTGCTGATAGATCTGGATTACGTCAAACCTACCCAGATGTATGCGGTCTTAACTTCGGATACAAGCTCCACCCCTCGGGTGATTGGACGTCGCGACCCCATTTTCTGTGTTAGACCGAAAGCTTAATGAATCGGACAGGAATACTGGTTACCTCTGTGTTTCATCCATCCCCTTGTGTTGAGATTGATGTTGCTCGATCCTTGGCAGTATGTGCGGGATTAGTTTGGTCTACATTTGAATCGGTAAGGTCTGAAGGCGACTTTGCATTTCCCTCACTCAGAATATCGTTGATTGGAGGATTGTGTTGTGCGGAGCACAGGAGGTTTGATGGTTTACTCAATTATCCTGAGAGCAAAATATTCGCGTTGCGAGCGAGTATTTAGGTTGCGAGCTCTTCGACCATGATTTTTCCCCTTATCTCAAGGGCGCTGAAGACATGACCGTGACTCCCTCAGATTATGAGTTGCTGGTCACCGAACTGTGTAGAGAGATTATTTATCTAGGATGTGAGCATGAGGGCTAGAACAAGTATCCAGGCGGTATTTTTGATCCTAGCTGCCGAGTTTGGTTTGGGTTCTGCGCTGACCCATGCGACAACTTCTTTAAGTGAAATTCAGGTGGAGGATATTGCTAAGTCGGTGGGTTTGGAATATTCCACCCAAACATGGTCAGCTGACATTGACGACTATGACAATAATGGGTTTCCCGATATTCTCATTACCAGACATGCGCCGGTACAAGAATATATGTTCTTTAATAAAGAGGGCAGGTTTGAGCTTTCTTTACTATTTCGTCCAGCTGATAGGCACGACTGTACATCGGCTGACGTGAATGCTGATGGCTTAGTGGATATTTATTGCACTGTCGGGGCTGAGAGGGGTTCGGGAGCGGGTAAAAATAACCTATACCTGCAATCGGACCTGAAACAAGGGGAGTTTATTGATCGAGCTTATGAATACGCTGTGCAAGATTCGCTTGGACGTGGCCGGTGGACAAGCTTTTTAAACATCAATGGAGATGAATTCCCGGACTTGTTTGTAGGTAATGATCCAAATAGATCTGACGGTACACTCTCGCCAAGTAGAATTTTTGTTAATGAGCGCGGAAAGCGTTTTACTGAAAAAACGAATTTCGGTATCTATGCTACCGTTAACCCTTTCTGCCTAATCACGGTTGACTTAGACGGTAACGGTCTTGACGACCTACTTATCTGTGATGCTTTTAATATCCGTTTTTTTATGAATCAGGATGGCAAAAGCTTTCGCGAGGACATTGCCTGGGGCAAGGGGATTAGTGGTTTTCGGGCAGCCATGGTTGATTTGAATTCAGATGCAAAGTTAGATTTAGTAACCTTAAGTCCGCGGAAACTAGAAGTGCGTTTGAACCAAGAAACAGATTGGTCGGAGGTTGTTTACTCAAAAACATTTAGCAACGCGGCTGACGTCGCTTATGGCGATGTCAATGGTGATGGTGCGCCTGATTTGATGGTGATCGAGCGAGGTTGTGCCCCTAATCAAGAAGCTCCCTTTGAAGTTTTTTTTCCCAGAAACGACGTGTTGTTACTAAACCAATGGCCAAGTTTTCACCCGATTGCGACCCCAACAATTCCTCATGGTAGTGGTTGCGGTAGGCAGGTCTTACCCATTGATATTGACTTGGATGATGAGACGGAATTTTTAATTTTGAATGGGCGAGGAAACTCAGATGGCCCATTGCAGTTATTGCGGACCCACTACAAAACAGGTGTGTAAGCGGGATGCCGTCTTCGTCAATAGTGAAAGATATTTCTGTTAAGGCTCACAACAAATGCTACGGCGGCTGTTGGTAGTCGATCAAGAGTCTAATTTAGGGCTGCGGCCTGAGTGCGCAGTCCAACAGCGTTACTGCGCAATTAGGTTGGCGCTATTACCAGACTACGGTGCGTGAGCAAAGCTGGCAAGCGGACCAATGTACTTTTGCGCCAGTGCTTTTAAGCAGGCTGCGCCAATGAGCAAAATAAGAGACAGGAGAGCAAAAGTGCATGATTTCGGCCGCTTTGTATACTTGGATATGCAGAAAACGGGCTCCACATATACCTCTAAGTTTTTGCAGCACACCTGCAAGCTTCAAGAGGTTCGATATGAAAAGCATGTGCCCGTTCGAGATTCGTTTAGTCGCACCGCGTTTTACTTCATAACGATCAGACATCCGTTGTCTCTTTATTCCAGCCTTTACAGATACGGCTTAGATAGACGTGGGGGTGTTTTTCATAGGTTGGAGCAAGCCAATCTGCTCAACGTTTACTCTGACTTCGATGAATTTTTGACATTTGTTTTAAGGCCCGAGAATGCGGCGGTACTTGGAGAGGGCTATACCCCAGACATCGCGAGACATATTGGCTTTATGTCCTTTCGATTTCTAAAGTTGTCGCTACAGTACGCTTTTCGAAATATCGATCTTTACACAGCTAGGAAAAATTCTTTCTGGAAGTTTGCTTTTCCAACTAGCGTTATGAATTTACAGCAGCAATTCATAACGCACCTCGAGATTAAGAATGAGAACTTGCGGGACGAGCTTGCGCACTTGGCATTGGAGCGTTTTCCTGAGTATTTCAATGAAACTTTAGTCCGAGCCTTCTTGTCCGAGGTGGATGGGGCAAATGAATCCAAGACTAAAGCGTCGCAACTTGATGTCGCTCTATCCAAAAATGTTTTAAAAACGTTAAAAAGCAGGGAGAAATTGCTGTGGTCGCGCTACAACTGACCCCCAAGCTTTTGAAGCGCGAGTGTCTTATTCGTCCCACAGTCATCGCTGCGGGACCTCCCGGCAAGCAACCATTGTTTATATGCCCTACGTCTCAAGAACCTTCTCCTAGATGTTCTTTGGTGTGATTTTCCTGATATGAGGCTTGAACTTGCCAAATAACACGATACAACCTGTTTTGTTGCTCGCAACGTTCAATGGAGAAACGTACCTAAATCACATGCTATGTTCTCTCAGTAATCAGGAGGCACTAGCTGAGGAAGCTCTTCTGGTCGTAAGCGACGATCACTCTACAGATAACACCATATCTAGTATCAAGAGTTTCGAATCTTCTCCAGTGGCGCTAAGGCAAATTACAGAGCAAAACTCGACTCCTTGGTCAGGTGCCGTGGGTAATTTTGCGCACCTTTGTCACTTGGCCACTACGACCAGTGGCACACATTTTTTTTTCTGTGATCAAGATGATCTTTGGTTGCCTAACAAGGTAATTACCAGCTTGGAACGTATGGATGATCTATTGGATGGCGCTACCAGAAATGACCTTCCGGCGCTCGTCTTCAGTGATTTGGAAGTAATAGATCGAGAAGAAAATCACGTAGCCCAGTCCTTCGCAAATTATCAGGGTCTCCCCCCGCCCGGTGAGCAGCCCTTACATCGGCTTCTACATCAGAATGTCGTGACCGGTTGTACCGTCTGTTTCAACCGCCCCCTGCTTGAACTGGCGAGCCCCATCCCGCGAAGCGCGCTCATGCACGATCACTGGTTTGGGCTCTGTGCCAGGGTGTTTGGTAAGTGGTCATATATCGATGAGCCGCTGGTTAAATATCGGCAGCACGGGGAGAACGCAGTGGGTGCTAAATCGGCTGTTGACTTGAGAAGTTGGTTGAGGGCCGATATCTACACAATGCTTTTCAATTACCCATTTCATCTGGCTCAGGCTGTTGAGCAGGCAGAAGCACTCAAAAGTAGAATGCTTGAGCATCCCGAGTTGATCAGTGAAGACGATCTGTCAACTGTAGATGCGTTCGCAGGATTACGGCGGATAGGTCTATTCGACCGATGGAAGATCGGCATGCGGTTTTTTGATGGCAAGCGAAGTCTTGGCGAGCGCACATTTCTGCTATTTGTTCTCGCGATTATTCCGTGGGTAAAGGTACAGCGATAATCGAATGGCAATGACCATCTCCATCTGCATCCCCCACTATGGCAATCAGGCGTTTTTGGCCGAGGCGTTACGCAGTGCCATCGCCCAGACCATAATGCCAGCAGAGGTCGTCATTTCCCTGGATGGCCCCGTGGATGACGCGTTTAAGCAGCAATTCGAGGCGCCCTGCCCGATTCGGTGGGTTGAGAATCAAATCCCAGGTATTCCCTCAAATTGGAATAATGCCGTTGCAAACGCGACCGGTGATTATGTTGTGCTCCTGCACAGTGATGACGTTTTAGCGCCCGACTATCTCAGCGTCATTGAAAGCCTTCAAAAGCGTAAACCAGAGAGCGCCGCATGGTTTTGTGGCGTCACTGTGATCGATGACAACGGTGCACCCACTGTGACAGTTGGCGATTGGGTGAAGCGCCTCATAACACCACGCCGATACATCTACGATCTTCATGGGGACGGCGGTCTCAGTAAGTTGCTGTTTGGGTGCTTTATTTACTGCCCAACCGTCTGCTTTCGTCGCGAAATCCTTCAACAGTTTGAGTTCGATGAGCGTTGGTCGATGGTACCGGACCTAGCGCACTATGCCAGCTTACTTGAAGCTGGCCACAGCATCACCGGAACGAAAGAGCAAGCCTTTTATTATCGCCGCCACACTGAGGCTACGACCCAGAAACTCACTCGAACACTTGACCGCTTTAGCGAGGAATGGCGGTTTTACAATGAACTTCGTCGCACTCTCGATCGCAGCCTTTGGCCAAAGGCTGTCACTCACGCCAAAGTCAAGATAATGCTGCGTCTTCACTGTGGCCTCGAGTGCGCCAAGGCTCTGATCAAATTGGATCTTAGGCGAGCTGTACGCTTGGTGAAGCAAATCCTGACACCCTAATCCGACAACTCTTGTCGTATTGTTGCAGTTTAAACGGTTCTGAGAGGTGTATCGACGAGAATTTCCGTACAATACGCCGATCAGCTAACCGGCGGACACTATGAGTTTAAATAGAAAAGCCATCATCCTTGCAGGTGGGTCGGGTTCACGACTCTATCCTGTGACTCGCGCAGTGAGCAAGCAGTTGGTGCCTGTCTACGACAAGCCCATGATCTATTACCCTTTGTCAACGTTGATGTTGGCGGGCCTTCGCGATGTGCTTGTTATTACAACACCCGATGATGCTGAACAATTTACCCGCTTACTGGGTGACGGCTCACAGTGGGGAATGAATATTCAGTTCGAGGTCCAAGCGAAGCCAGAAGGGTTAGCGCAGGCATTCGTTATTGGTAAAGACTTTATCGGTGGTGATCCCAGCGCCCTGATCCTAGGTGACAATATTTTTTACGGTCACGATTTAGAGGGGCTTCTTAAAAGCGCTGATGAGAATGAAAAAGGCGCAACGGTTTTTGCTTACCACGTAACGGATCCTGAGCGTTATGGCGTCGTTGAATTCGACTCCGATAAGAGGGCGCTTTCCATTGAAGAGAAGCCCGAGTCGCCAAAAAGCAACTATGCGGTTACAGGCCTATATTTCTATGACCAGACGGTGTGCGACGTCGCGGGCGAGATTGTGCCAAGTGATCGTGGCGAACTCGAGATTACCGACGTCAACAAGCACTATCTGAACGAGGGAAGCTTGAAGGTCGAAACGATGGGACGAGGTTTCGCATGGTTAGATACGGGTACCCACGACAGCCTCCTGGAGGCTGGCAGCTTCATAGCAACGCTTCAAAAGCGCCAAGGACTTCAGGTTGCGTGTCCAGAGGAAATTGCGTTTCGTAAAAATTGGATAGATGCCGAAGCGGTGGTAAGGCTTGCAACACCACTCGCAAAAAATAGCTACGGGCAGTACCTTCTAAATCTTGTCTCTAAAGGATCCATGTAGTGAGAGCAGTTGAAACAGATTTGCCTGAAGTGTTTTTGTTGGAGCCCAGCGTCTATGGTGACGATCGGGGTTTCTTCATGGAGAGTTTCAACGCTCAGACCTTTACAGATTTAACAGGTGTTGATGTCACGTTTGTGCAGGATAACCACAGTCGATCTGCCAAAGGGGTGCTGCGTGGTATCCACTATCAGCTGGTTCAAGCGCAGGGCAAACTTGTGCGCGTCACCGAGGGTGCTGTGTTCGATGTTGCTGTAGATTTACGGCGCTCCTCGCCTAACTTCGGGCGCTGGGTAGGCTTTGAACTGAGCGCTGAAAACAAGCGTCAGCTGTGGGTGCCTGCGGGTTTTGGCCACGGGTTTTTAGTCCTGAGCGATTCAGCGGATTTTCTTTATAAAACGACAGACTATTACCACCCAGAATCAGAGCGATCGATTCTCTGGAACGATGCGGATATCAATATTGACTGGCCGCTGTTGCCGGGCGATGAGCCGCTGCTGTCTGGAAAAGATGCGGCAGCTCACGGTTTGCGAGACGCTGAGGTTTACGGGTAGTCCGGTGGCGAGAGAAAAATTGCGCATTGTCATTCTCGGCTCTGCGGGTCAAGTAGGCACAGAACTGCTATCACCAGAGGTCGCTATAGGGGCGTCGATGAGTGAGGCGGAATTCATTGGCTTTGCGCGCAGTGACTTGGATATCACCCGTCGAGATATCATGAAGCGTGTGCTTAATGAGATTGCGCCAGATTGGGTGGTTAATGCGGCGGCTTACACCGCGGTTGATAAAGCAGAGACCGATTCCGAGGGCGCTTACGCGGTCAATGCTACAGGTCCGGGCGTTCTTGCTGAGATTTGCGACGAGCTCGGCGCACGCTTAATTCACATATCCACCGACTATGTGTATCCGGGAGATGGCGAAGCAGTGCTTCAGGAAGTCGATGCTGTCGGGCCAACGGGTGTCTACGGTGCGTCAAAACTGGCTGGAGAATATTTGGTTGCGGCTAACTGCAAAGAGCATCTTATACTTCGCACTGCGTGGGTATTTGGTGCTACTGGAAATAACTTTGTTAAGACCATGTTGAGGTTAGGGGCGGAGCGATCTGAACTCTCCATTGTTGCCGATCAATGGGGCGGTCCAACATCTGCACGCGCTATTGCAGCGGCCATTTTGACCATCATTAAGCAACTCCAAGGGCTAGTAGCCGAAGGGCAGAGCTTGGAGCATTTCTGGGGGACCTATAATTTTAGTGGCATGCCCCACGTCACTTGGGCGCAGTTCGCCAAATCTATCTTTGAAACTGCGACGTCGATGGAACTACTGGCAAGAAGTCCTGATATTGCAGAGATCAGAACCGAGGATTATCCAACGCCCGCCAGGCGACCCAAAAACTCGCGCTTATCTAATGCCAAAATTAATGAAACATTCGATATCAACCCGGACGATTGGCAGAGCTCCTTGGTAGGTGTTCTTCGCGACGTCGGATCAGTAAGGGCATCCAGATAATGAGAGTACTAGTAACGGGGGGTGCAGGTTTCATAGGATCGGCTGTGATCAGACATGTTGTCATCGATCTAGGTTGGGATGTTCTGAATGTCGATAAGTTGACCTATGCGGGGAACTTAAGCTCGCTTGAGGCGGTTGAATCGGCTTCAAATTACACATTTTTGCAGGCAGATATTTGCGATGCGAAAGCAATGTCTGAAGCGTTTGAAAAGTTTCAGCCGAGTGCTGTCATGCATCTGGCTGCGGAGTCGCATGTGGATCGCTCGATCGAAGGTCCGTCTGAGTTTATCCAGACCAATGTCGTGGGTACTAGTGTCCTGTTGGAGGCGGCGCGAGCATATTGGTCGTCACTCACGGGGACTGAAAAACAAGCGTTTCGCTTTCATCATATTTCTACTGACGAGGTCTTTGGTGATCTTGAGGGTACAGAAGGCCTGTTTACGGAGGCCACGCCTTACGCGCCTAGCTCACCCTACTCAGCCTCCAAGGCTGCATCGGATCATTTGGCGCGGGCTTGGGGGCGCACTTACGGACTTCCTGTTCTGATTACTAACTGTTCAAACAACTACGGTCCGTATCACTTTCCGGAAAAGCTCATTCCCTTAATTATCCTCAATGCGTTGGAAGGTAAAGCGCTTCCCGTTTATGGCGATGGAAGTCAGATCCGCGATTGGCTCTATGTAGAAGACCATGCGCGTGCACTTGCTGAAGTCCTGAGTAAAGGCAAAGTAGGCGAGACCTACAACATTGGCGGCCATAACGAAAAACAAAATATTGAGGTAGTTAGGGCCGTTTGTGCGCTGCTGGATGAGCTCATTCCGGAGGGCCGCAAAGGTATAGCTTCTTATGCGGATCTGATTACCCACGTGAAGGACCGGCCGGGTCATGACGTTCGATACGCAATAGACGCTAGTAAAATAGCGACTGACTTGGGGTGGGTGCCTCAGGAAAATTTTGAAAGCGGTTTGCGTAAGACCGTTGAGTGGTATCTCGCAAACGAACGATGGTGGCGGGCTGTGAGAGACGGTTCATATCGAGGTGAGCGCTTGGGTGAAGGTCTCTGACCTCATTAGGCTTTCATCTTAAGGTTGATTGGTTGAGCGCATACGGCATGCCTATTGCTGCTGTTGATGGGTGAAGAGGGATTTATGGGAGCTAGGAGAGGGAAGACCACGACTTTGATGCCGGCGCTTTTTCTCAAAAGGGTCCCATCCTGTCATGAAACGGCGATAGCGACAGTAACCGGAGCTCACCAAGGTTTATGAGTGCTTATCACGTCATAAAGCGTTGGCTTCTTTACCTTGACGAGAAGGTGTTGGTTCCCCTTTTTGGTTCGTCGCGCCGGCTAGCGTCGCTGTATTACGCTCTCATAAGTACGAAATTTGGTCGTGAACATCGAGCCGTTTTGGCCGGTCGACGAGAGTACTACCGATCGCTAAATAGCCCGCAGGACAGCAGTTTCACGCTTAGGCGGAATATCCATCGCTTGGAGAAGGGGCTGATTATGTCTCCTCGGAAGCCGATCTTTGGCGAGGATTACATCGAGCAGACAGTCAGGCAGTTTCAAGCGCTTAAAACATCCGGAGGCGACGAATCCGAATTGCAATGGGCGAACGACGTGCTTTCAGATTATTTTTCGTCGGTTGAAAACAATGCCACTATCGATCGAGCGTTTAGCATTTTTATTGCGGCACAGCAGGCAAGTCCCGATTACAGAGCGCATGCACCCTATTCGAGCAAGGAAAGAGAGGTCAGCTTGCTCAGCTACGATGATTTCTTTTCCTTGTGTCGCCAACGGCGTTCTGTGCGCTGGTATGAACAAAAAAGAGTACCAAGAGAAGTGATCGAAAAAGCAGTGGCGGCTGCTGCCCAGGCCCCAAGTGCGTGTAACAGACAGCCGTTTCGTTTTAGCGTTTTCGATAATCCTGATGAGGCCGCAAAGGTGGGTGCCATCACGCAAGGCACGTCAGGATTTGCTCAGAATTTCCCCTGCCTCATTGTGGTCGTTGGTGATCTCAGTGCTTACCCCTTTGAGCGTGACCGTCATCTCATCTACGTGGATGCAGCGCTGGCTTCGATGCAGCTCATGCTTGCCCTAGAGACTCTAGGCGTGAGTAGCTGCCCCATCAACTGGCCAGATATTGAGGTGATGGAGCGAGAGATGGATGATCGACTTAATCTCACAAGGTTTGAGCGCCCTATCATGCTGATATCGGTGGGTTTTCCCGCCTCTGAAGGGTTAATTCCCTTTAGTCAAAAACGACCAGTCGATAATCTGATCCGGTGGGAATCGGAGTGATTATCGAGATTAAAGGGGCTGGATTCCAAAACTACGGCGCCTGGCTCATGTATACGGCGGTGGTTCAGCGGCTGGAAGTGTTGTTGCCAGGAGTGCAGATCGCCATGACTACTCGACGCCTTTTAATGCGCGACGGATCTCGTCGGCCAGGATTGCTGAAAAAAATTGACGCAAGAGCGAGGTGGCTAGATCTCAACGGATTGACGCGTTTTATTCCTCGCTGGTTGCGACGTCGTTTATTAGTCCGAGGTTTTGTTTTCGAGTGCGACCTCACAATGATTATCGACGTGGCGGGGTTTGGTTATTCGGATCAGTGGGGAAGAGACTATCCCATTCGTCATGCGGCGGCTGAGGTTGTGCGCATGAGCAAAAGCGGCCGCAACTATTTTTTTATGCCCCAAGCCATGGGCCCTTTTCGAACCAAGAGGGCTCGCAATGCAATTCGAGCGAGTATGCCGTTAGCGAGTCTCGTTGCACTAAGGGATCCCGTAAGTTTTGCTGCCGTCCAAGAAATTACTGGTGAGTGTCCACAGTTGTCGCAATATCCTGACTTCACTAACGCGGTCGAGATGCCGTCAGATTACTTTGAGATACCAGTGGCTCCCTACTTAGTCGTTGTGCCAAATGCAAATATGCTGGTTTCAGACTCGGATAATGTTTGGCTGCTGAATTACAAGGAGGTTCTGTCTTATTGTATCGAGGCAGCATGCGACTCGGGCTTGAAGGTGGTGCTACTTAATTTCGGCGGCACCATGGATCAGCCGCTAGTTGATGAGCTTGACTCGAGACACGACATGGCTGAAGTTTGGGAGGCTGAGTCGGAGCTGTGCGCGAAAGCGATAATGGCTGGAGCGACTGTTGCAATGTCCTCAAGATACCATGCATGTGCTTCGGCATTGTCGGCGGGTGTTCCCTGTCTTGCTACTTCGTGGAGTCACAAATATCAGGCGCTCTATGATGATTATGGTGTGAGCGATTTGCTCTTGTCCTGCAATGTTCAGCGACAAGAGGTCGCTCAGATGGTTCGGCAGCTGATGTCTCCATCCGCAAGTGAGCGCGGCAGGATTCTCAAAAAAGCCAGCGAGCAAAGGGCAAAGACAGAAGCCATGTGGCAAATATTCGCGAAAAGCCTCGGCGGTACGCAGTGACCAATTACAGTGAGGCACCAAATTTTCTCATCGTCGGCGCCGCTCGGTCGGGGTCAACGGCTTTAGCGCAGTGGCTGTCAAAGCACCCTCAAGTGTTTGTGCCAAAAATGAAAGAGCCGCACCATTTTTCGAGTATCCCACCTCCGATTGGCATCCCGGAGTCTGATCGGTATCACGCGTTGTTCGAGGGTGCTGGTGTCTTCAAAGCTCGGGGCGAGGCGAGCACGTCTTATTTGCCTTTTCACGCGACAGCAATTCCGCGAATAAAAAGTGCGCTGGGTGATCCCAAAATAATAATTTTGCTGCGCGACCCGGTCGAGAGGTTCATTTCACACGTTCGTTACTATCAGATGTGTGGATTCGAAGAGAGAGATTTACGAACCGTAATCGACAAGGCCGGCTCGATTTCCTCGGATCCCTGGCAGGCGTCTTTTGATGTTTACTCTCAGTGCAGTCTCTATTCTTCGGCGCTATCTGCTTATCAGAGTAACTTCAGTGATGTGATGGTCATCCCGTTTGAAAGCCTGTCGCACCCAGATGATGTGGGTAAGGCCCTGTCAGAGTTTCTGGAACTGGATGCCCCCGTAGTTAGCGGGGAGGGTAGGCCCAATTCATCAGGAACTGCGCGTTTCCCGATTCTCAAGCCCTTGATAAGGCCAAGTTCCTTTTCTCGGAGTCTGGCGCGGGTGCTTCCAAGGGGAGTCAAAGAAGCACTTAAGCGTTCCCTGTTAATAGACGAAGCTATCGATCCTCGGGCGCGCGCATTATTAAAAGACAGATTTGATCAAGACATTGAGCAGCTCGCTTCTCAAGTGCCTTTCTCGATAGCACATTGGTGCGGGTGATAGCCCGTAGACATAAAGCAAATTAGCTATTACTGGTTTGTACACCCTTTTTTATACCTTTTTCTGCACCATTTAGTGCTAATTTGGATCAGTGACAGTAAGACGGCACTGCTGGCCTATGTAGGTGAGGTGCCTCCCGCAGATATCTAGCTTTTCTCATGCATTTAAATGTCATTAAGTAGTAACTCTCTAGGGTTCGTCGCATTGAGAGTTTTACTAATCGATTGTGGTGACAAGAACAAACGGTGTGATTTCTCGAGCCGACTTGTGGCTTTGGCGACCACGTAAGACTTGATTATCAGTTATTGGGTAGCTGTGTGAAAAGCTCCCTACTATTGCCGGTGTGAATGCAATTGAGCATAGCTATCGTTGAGCAAGTCAACGCGCCTCATTGCGCTCCCAATGATCGTGATACATACTGTGTCCCCCGTGGTGAAACTGCCTGGGGACCGGTGCTCCATTCTCGTTGTCAAAACAACCCGAAATATGCACACAGCACTTTTTTCAAAATAAATGAAAAAAGCGCTTGCACGACTCGGAATGCTATGTAGAATGCGCACCTCGCTTCGGGGCAACCCAAGCAAACAAAGCCAGCCCA
>Ga0181559_10004326_pt1 | contig 13783 bp, 5 predicted proteins | sample 011ome_21_FD_133752 | JGI IMG/M metagenome (GOLD analysis project Ga0181559, IMG submission 133752) | Coastal salt marsh microbial communities from the Groves Creek Marsh, Skidaway Island, Georgia - 011508AT metaG (megahit assembly) | ecosystem: Environmental > Aquatic > Marine > Intertidal zone...
GGGGGGGGGGGGGCGGGCTCCGCCCGGGGGGGGGTCGATAAGGGCACGTTCTGTCCCCCCCACGGGTTCCCAGGGGACGCGCCCCCCCCCCCCGACGGCCCTCCGCCCGCCTCCGGCGCGAACGGGCGCGGCGGCGGCGCGCCCGCCCCCGCGTCCGCGCCTCGGCCGAGCCTCCGGCTGCCGTCCCCGCGCGTTCCCTCTCGCCCTCCCGCGTTCCCTCGCGACGCGTCAGAGGCGGGTTCGTCCTCGAACGCGAACGCGTGCTCTCGCACGTGCTGCAGGAACCCCCGCGCCGTGGGGTCCGCCGGCGCGCGCGCCAACGGCATGGTCGGCCCCGCCGCCGCGCACGACACGTAGCCGCGCGCGGCGACGACTCGCCTGAGCGCGCGCGCGCGCTCCAGCTGCTGGAGGCGCGCGTCCGAGGGCGTGACGCTCCGCAGTCCGCCTCGCGCCCAGAGCACGCCGACGCCCACCGCGGCCGCCGCCTCGACGGGGTGCGCGCCGAACACGACGAAGGCGGCGAAGAGCAGGAGCGGGATTCTCTTCGCGGCGACAAACAGATCGCTCCGGCCGAAGAGGTTGACGCCCGGCCCGGGGTACCCGAGCGCGATGCGCGCGCACAGCACGAAAAGCGCGCTCTGCAAGCCCGGCGCACACACGTAGGTGTGCGCCATCAGACTCGGGGCGAACGGCGCGAGGAGCACCGCGAGGAGCGCCGTCGCCGCGTTGGCGCCGACCACGCCGAGGAGGAAGTAGTGCGCCATCCGCAGACTGCCCCGCTCGCGTTCCCATCCCGAGCACACCCGGTACAGGATGAAGGACAGGAACAGCGCGCTGATCACCCCGGGGACGTAAAGCACGCTGGTGACCAGGCGCCATACCTGCCCCCGCCGGACGATATCGTGAGGGGAGGCGCACACCAGGTCGTCGAACGCGCCCGCGGTGACGACGTTGAGCACGACCGAAGCCCACGCGCTCGCGGCGAGGCTCCGCGTGACCAAGGGCGTGGCGAAGAAACGCTCGCGGAGGTCCTGCGCCGACATCGGACGACTCGACGAGGAGACGCGCGCGGCGCGGTGCCTCCTCGCGCGCGCTCGTCGAACCCTGAGCCCGGCGCGGTCGCGACTGACCGCCGTGGCGGAAAGGAGCAAACCTGTCGCCACAACTCTCGGCGCGACTCGAAACTTCTCGAAACCGCCGACGCGAAAAAATGACATCGTCGCACGTCGAGATCCCTAGGACAGTCTCGGAAGCGCGGGCGGCCGGTGGCGCCGCCTCGAGTCCCATGGCGTCCCCCGCGATGCCTGCGGACTCGCTCGCGGCGCTCGACTCCGACGGCTCGCCGCGCCACCTGGTGGTGGACGCGCTGAACCTGCTGACCGATTACTTCCTCCCGGACGACCGCGGCGCCGCGAAGGGCGACGCGTGGACCATGCTGGCGGTGATGCAGCGCCGCGTCGCCGGGTTCCTCGAGGCGTGCGCGAACACCACGCCGGCGCTCGTTCCGCACTTCGTCATCGACGCGGGGTGGCAGTCCGAGGAGGCGGCGACCAAGTGGCGCAAGCGCCGAGAGCGGGAGGTGCGCGCGCACGCGCGCACCATCCCCCTCAGCGCCGACACGTTCCTGGCGGATGCCCTGCGCGCCGCCGGCGCCAAGGTGTACCAGGTCGAGGGCGCGGATGGCGACGACATCGTCGCCGTGTTGGCGCGCGCGCTCGGCGCCACCTCGCTGATCCTCAGCGCCGACCGGGACATGTTCCGCTACGACGACACCGTGCTCCCGGACGCGCCCAAGCGGGTCGCCGCGTCGTTTTCCTTCGCCGAGGCGGCGCCGATTTTCGCAACGCGCGGCGCGTCTTCCGAAACCTTCGAGAAGAACCTTCCTTCAGAAGATACGAAGGATACGAAGGATACGATTTGTCAATTCGGCGTAGTGCTCCACGCGTCGCCCACGAAGCAGCCCAAGGAAGGGGTCGAACGGCGTGGTTCCACGGACGTGCCGCGCTTCGACCCGTCCGTGGATTTCGAGCGCTGGTCCGCGCCGTACGACAAGCTGAAAACCGTCGTCGACCGCCCGGCGCTCGGGTACGTGCGCGGCGCGTGCTCGCCGCAGACGCGCGCGTTCGGCAACCTGCACGGCCACGCGCGCCCGCTGCGCCTCGCCGCGTACCGCGCGATGGGCGCGCGCGGGCGCGTGCACGAGCGCTTCCCGGAGTGGGACGAGGCGAACGACGCCGTGCGGTGGGAAGACGCGGACGTGGACGTCGAAATCGGCGGTATAACGCGCGACGCGTCGGAGGACGAAGACGCGTGTCACGTTTCGGATACGTCAGATTTGGCGGATGATACAAAACTGGCGGAGACGTTTTTTCTGCGCGGCGATGGGAACGGAGCACCGACGTGCGAGAGTCTCTCCGCCGAATTGGCCGCGCTGCGTTGGCTTCGCGCGCGCGATCCGGCGTGGCGCTTCGCGTCGGCGCGAGGCGAGGACGACGCGGACTCCTTCCGAGGCTTCGCGCGGTTCGCCATCGTCGCCGAGTGCTTCGTCGCGGCGCGGCGGGGCGAAGAGCGCGAATGTGCGAACACGGTGCTCGCCGTCGCGCTGGCGATGCGCGACGCGATGCGCGACGCGGAGACGGAAAACGCGTCAAACCGCGAAAAGACAACCGGAAGAGTACATCGCGACATCGACGCTCTGTTTGCGTTCCCGCCGGCGTCGCACCGCTCGATTCGATGCGCGGAGCGCGCGTGCGGCGCGCGGTTCGTGGTGAGCGCGGGCGAGCGCGCGTTCCTCGCCGAGAAAGCGTTCGCGCCGCCGACGCGGTGCAGGCCCTGCCGCGACGCCCGCAAGGCGGCGCGCGCGAACGCGGACGCCTCCGGCGGCGCGCGCGGGGGACGCCGCGGAAGCGGCGGCGCGAAACCTCGCGCGAGTCCCGAAAACGTCTTCGAGAAAACGTCCGCGTCGCCCGGACCGTCGCCTGGGACACGGCTCGGCGTCCGCCCGCCGCGGACGCTGAAAACGCCGAGTCCGAACACGACGCCGCGCGCGGACGCCGCGGCGGAGACGGCGGAGAGGCTCGCCGCGCTCGCCGTGTCGCGCGGGGAAGCGGACGAGTGACGCGCCGCGCCGCTACCGTAGCTAAAGAAAAAGCGCAAAGGAAATCGCGAAAAAGAGCTACGTACGCCCGCGTCTTACGGTCCCTACGAGTACGCTTCCGTTTCCAGCGCGCGCGCTTCGTACTGCCACACCCGCAGCGCGCACACGGGCCCGGACGCGATCGTCGCGTCCTCCTCGATGAGCTCGCTTTTGAAGCGCCTGTGCCCCGAGACGGACGCGCCGCGCGCGGCGAACGGCGCGGCGGCGTTTCCGGGCTCGCCCCACGACGCGTGCGGGTGAAACGCGAAATCGCTCACCGCCTCCGACGCGTCGCACGCGCGCCACGCGGCTTTTTCAACGCCGTCCCTCAAATCGAACGCGCGCAGGACGCCGTCCGTGCCCCCACTCACCATGTGCCTGCCGCACGGCTCGATGTCGAAGCCTATCTTCTGGTTGGTCGAGCCCGAGACGCGCCGCATCTCGTACACGCACCCGTCCGAGTCCTTCCGCGCGTCCCAGCACCGCACCGCCGCGTCGCGGCGCCGCGCCGCGTACAGGTAGAGCCCGCACGGGGACCACGCGACGCGCGTCACGGCGTTTTGTCCGCCTCCTTCTCCTCGAACAGCATCAGCCTCGAACAGCATCAGCGTCTCGCCCGTGTCCTGGTGGAACAGACCGATCGCGCCGCCGACGGCGCCGGCGGCGACGACGCGCGCCGTCGCGCCCGACTCCGGCGCGCACGCCATCGTCGCCGCCGCGCCCCGGAACGACGACGACGTTATGTGCTCTCCGGTATGTGCTGAGCCTCGCCCTCGCGTTTGGGAAAGCCTCCCGCGTTTGGGAAAGCCCGTCACGAACGCGTGGCAATCGTGGTACCCCGGCCGCGCGAGGTCCCAGGATCGAATCGCGCCGGAACCGGCGCCCGCGAAGACCCGCGACCCGTCCCGCGAGAAGCACACCGCGTTAAAATCCATCGGCTCGTCCAGGTGGTTCTTGGCGCCGTACGACGCCGCCACCTTTCCGTCCACGGCGCTCCACAGGTGCACGGGCTGGGACTTGCACGCGCTGGCGAACAGACACGTGCGCGTGTCGTGCGCGCGCATCGTGGGCAGCCACGCGACGTCCCGCGCGGACTCGCCCGCGCGAACGCGCAGCGCCGGCCACAACGCATCCGGCGGCGGATGGGCGTCGTCGTTCGTCGAGACGTCGCTCTCGGATGCGGAACTCGGCCGACGCGGCGAAGCCGGCTCGTTCCCGTCGTGGCTCGTTTCCGAGATTCTCTCGCCCGGTCCAGGAATCCGCGCGGGTACGTCGTACACCCGGAACACGTTATCCTCCGCGCCCGAGGTCAGCAGGCACACCCCGTCGGGGCTCCACCGCGCCTCCGTCGGGAAGTTCTCGTGCGGGGCGTCTCGAGCGGGCGCACGCGAGGCGCCCAGCGCGAACTCGGTGGTGAGGGTCAAGCGCGCGACGGGGGCGGAGGACGACGACGACAAGTCCATACACGTGACCCGAAGGGAAGTCGAGGCGTCGCCCTCGACGCTGACGCCATCGCGCGGAGCCATCGAGCGCGCGGGGGAGTGCCTCACCAGGTGACATCCGAGATGGACGTTGTTGTGTCGAGCACTGATCGGCGCGCGGCACGCGTCAGCGGAACAGCTTTGTTTTTTCCACAGCTTTGGTTCAAAAAATCTGTTGGAGGTGCCGATGCGCCACACGACCGGTGCGCGTCATGTCTGGCGCGCCGGCGGCTGTGCCCCCCGCGGAGGGCGGGGTGACCCTCCAGGGGCAGCTCCGCGCGCTCTCGGAGCGCGTGCTCGCGCGTGCGAGGCACGACGCGGGCGTTTCGTCGTCCGCCGAGCTTTCCTCGGATGCGCCATCGGAGACGTCGCGCGCGGTCGGGCGTCTCCAGCGCCGCGCGCTGGAGGTGCTCCTTCGGTTCGACGACGACGTGCCCGTCGCGGACCTGGACCCCGCGGAGCGCGCCGAGCGCAACGCCCTGCGTCTCGGCGCCGCCGCGCTCTCGATGCGCGCGCGCGGCGCGCGCGCGGACGCGGATCGGCTCGAGCGCCTGCACGACGCCTTCGCGACGCGGAGGACCGCCGCGTTGCGCGCGTCCGCCGACTCGAACTCGCCGGAGATCCTTTCGCCTCTGGAAGAGCACGACGCGACGCTCGCGTTGCTGCTGTCCCTGGCGCACACTGCTGTCCCTGGAGCGGGTCGAAACGAGTCCGGACGAGAGTCCGACGCGTCGCGTCGCGACGAGACGAAGACGGACGACGCGGACGCGCGCGCGAAACGCGCGGCGGCGTGGTTGCGGCTGGACGACGACGTCCGGTTCGACGCCGCGCCGAGGTTCGGACCTCTTGACCACGCCCGCGAACCCGCTCCACTAGGTTTCATGTTTAGCAGCAACACGTTTCGCGCGTCTCGCGACGACGACGGATGGACGACGCGTGATGGGGAGACGACACTCTTTCACCCTGGGTTCAAGCCGCTGGCTCGCCCGGATGCGACGCCGGGCGGCGCGTTTCGTCTCGGGAACGCGTCGTCTCGGAACGACGAAAACGCGTCACCGGGGGCTCGTCGCGAAAACGTCTTCGCGGCGGAACGGGCCGGCTGGCTCCCGACGTCGCCGAGCCCGCGAAGTGATGGCGTTCGCCTCGATGACCTCGATGACCTCGATGACCCTTCCCGTTCGCTTTTCGGCGCGCTGCGCCGCGCGCGCGTCCCGACGGCGTTCGACGCGCGCGACCCGCTGGCGATGCGCGTCGCGATCGGGACCGAGCCCGCGGGGACGGGACGCGGCGCGTTCGCCGCCGCGCGCGCCGGGGCGTCGGACGACGACGACGTCTTCGCCGAACGCCGCGCCGGCGCGGAGAGGGACGCGAACACGGCGTCGTCGTCGTCGTCTCGAACGCCGGCGACCGCCCCCGAGGAGGAGGACCCGTGGCTGGCGGCGGCGGCGGCGGCGGCGGCGGCGGCGGCGGGGCCGAACCGGCGGATAGATGTTTTCGGGTGGGACGCGGAAAACGCCGATCGCGCTCCTCACGCGCCCGCGTGCGACGCGTTCCTCGCCGGCGGCGAAGCGGCGTTCGGGGACGCGTACGGGACCCTCGTCAGGCCCGCGGCGCGGCTTTTCGGCGCCGCCAAACCCGCGCGCGCCACGCAGGACGAGCTCGTGCAAGCCGCGCGCCGCGCGCTGACGGGCCGCCGCGCCGCCGCGCGCGCGCTGGTCCCGGCGGCGCTCGCGCACGACGCGCCGCGCGGCGCGCGCGACCCGCCGCCGCTCCGGCTGCCCGCGGCGAGCGCCGGCGCGGTCGCCGGCGCGCTGCGCGCGCTGGCGGCTGGCGCGGAGGACCGCGCGGCGCTCGACGCCTTCGTGCGGCGCGCGGAGGCGGCGTCGCGAGGGGACGCGGGGTCCCCGCGCGTGGCCCTGGACGCGCAGGCGGCGGCGAGCGCGGCGCGGGACGTGCTCCGCGCACACGACGCCGCAATCCTGGCGCTCCCCGCGGCGGCGGCGGCGCGGCGCGCCGCTGAGCGCGCCGCGGACGAGGCGTGCGACCCGCGCGCGCGCTCGGCGGCGGCGTACCGCGTCGAGCCGAGCGGCGATCCGAGCGAACGCCTCGGCTCGAACGCCTCGGGCGTGACCCTGCTGGAGGCGCGCGCGCACACGCGCGCGCTCCGCGCGCAACTCGCCGCGATGCGCCTGCTGTGCGCGCCGGCGGGCGCACATTCGGTCTCCGGCGCGTCGACGCTCCGCCGCGCGCTCGGCGCGCTCGCCGCGGGCGGCGCGCGCGACGCGCGCGAGCGGAACCTGCTCCGGCGTCTGGCGGCGGCGGCGGCGGCGCCCGCGCTTGCGCAGGCGCGCGCGTGGACGCGCCGCGCCGCGCTCGCGGACGACCCGCGGGACCCGCAGTTCTTCGTCCGCGTCTCGGAGGGCTGGGGCGCCTCCGTGAACGAGCTCCTCACGGCGCCCGCCGAGGCGAGCGTCGAGGCGTGGCGCGTCCGCGCGCTCGGGACCGGGCGGGGGGACCGGCGCCCGGAGGGAGACTCCGCGGAGGAGGACCTCGCGCTCGGGACGCGCGGCGTCGAGCTCGCTGAGCTGCCGCCCTGGCGCGGCGGCCCCCCGGGCCGCGCGCGGGACGACGCGGGCTGCGCGCTGCCGGAGGAGCGCGCTTCGCTTTCCGTCACGGAACCGCACCCCTTGTTCGCGGGCGCCGAGCGCGACGCGCTCGCCGCGGGCGTGCACCTGCGCATCTTGCAGCGCCTGCCTCAGACGGCGGCGTTCGCCGCGGCGGCGGCGGCGCTCGACGCCGAGGAGGACGGCGCCGAAGACGGCGCCTGGCGTCCCTGGACGCTGGCGTTCGACGCCAATGCGCTGGCGGAGGCGACGGCGCGCGGGCGGCGCGCGGCGGTGGCGCTCCGCGCGCTCGCGCGGCGGACGCTCGACGCCATGGCGGCGACGCGCGACGCCGAGGCGGCGCGCGCGGAGGCGCGGCGGCGCGCGCGCGCCGCCGCTGAGACGGCGCGGCGGCTGGAAAAGGAGACGGCGACGGCGGCGGCGAAGGAAACGCTGCTCGAGGATTTCGCGCGGCGTATGGCGTCGCTGGCGGCGCGGCGCGCGCGCGAGGCGTACGCGCGGCGCGCGCTTCGTGTGCCCGGCCGCGAGTCTCTCGTCTCGGATTTCCCGGAAGAGTTTCCGGGACTTCTTCGAGGGGAGGACGACGCGCGAAGAAGGAACGACGAGGACGACGAGGCGTCCATCCGCGCCGCGCTGGAGGAGGCGCTGGCCGCCGCCGAGCGCTTAGCGCCGCCGGGAAACGCGGCGCCCGAGCGGCCGCCGGCCGACACCAGCCGTCGGGACGGCGACGAACCGACGAGCCTCAATCACAGCCTCGACGTCTCCGCGGACGACCTCGAGGCTTCGTTCCGCACCGCGCGATCCTCGCCGGACGACGGGCCGGGCGACGGCGACGCGGCGTTAGAGCTCGAGACGTTGGCGCCGGCGACGCCGAAGTCGACGTCGGCGGCGGCGCGCGCCGAAAGCGCGCGCGCGCCAAAGTCGGACGGCTACCCCGATTCCCTTTTCAGGGAATCGGGCGAGACGGTCGCCGAGACGGTCGCCGAGACGGTCGCCGAGACGGACGCCGCCGAGACGCGCGTAGGGACGACTCCGGCGCGAGACGAACTCGAACCCGAACCCGAGATGTTGGAGATGTCGGAGATGTTGGAGATCCCGCTTCCCGTTCTCGTGGAGCGGTGCGTCTCGGGTCCCATCCGCGACGCGCGCGCGGTGGCGGCGTCGCTGGTGGCGCGCACGTTCCTGGAGCACCTCGGGCTGGAAACGCACTGCGCGGCGATGCGCGCCTTCCTGCTGTGCGGCGCGGGCGACTTCGCGTCGGCGCTCGCCGAGCGCGTCGCCGACGCGGCGGCGAAGAGCGCTTCGCTGGCGCTCCCCGCAAAAAGTTTGGCCGGCGCCGACGGATGGGCGGATTCGAATTCGACTTTCGGCTTTCGCGCGCCCGCCGCCGCCCTGCGCGACGCGCTCGAGAGCGCCAGGCTGCAGAGCAGCGCGTGCGACGACCCGATGGCGCGCCGATGGCGTCTGCGCGCGCGCGTCCCCCCCGGAGACGTCGGGACCGTCGTCGCCGGCGGCGCCGCACCGTACTCGGGCGTTCGAGATGCCGCCTTCAGCGAGCACAGCGCGGGCATGGTGGATTTCCTGGACGCGTCGTACGAGCTGGAGTGGCCCCTGGGCGCGCTGTTCCCGAGCGCCACGCGCGCGGCGCTCGCGGACGCGCACAGGCAGCTCCTGCGGCTCAGGCACGTCTCCCTGGCGCTCGCCGAGGCGCACGCGCGCGTGCACGAAGCCGGGCGCGCCGCGCGCGCGCGGGGGTTGGCGTTCGCGGCGCGCGGCGGCGACGGCGACGCGCCCGGCGGCGTCGCCAGCCGCCTGCTCGCGGAGCGGCGCGCGCGCCGCCTCTCGCTCCTGTCGCACGAGCTGCGGCACTTCGTGGCGGCGGTGGAGGCGAGCGCGGGCGAGGAGTGCCACGGCGCCGCGCGCGCCGCGCTTCAGGCGTCGTTTTTCGAGCACGGCGACGGAGGCGAACCCCGGACCGTCCGCGCGCGGGACGCGTACGCGCTTCGCGCGGCGGCGGCGGCGTATGCCGCGCGATGCGCGACGGCGTGCTTTTTGTCGGCGCGCGACGCGCCGCTGCGCGAGGCGGTGGACGTCGCGCTGCAGCTGGCGCTCGACTTCCGCAAGGCGGTGCGCCTGGGCGCCTCGAGCGCGCCCGCTTCGGCTTTGCTCACGGACGGCGCGGCGTACGCGTCCGTGCAGGCGACGCACGCGCGGTTCCGCGTCGCCGCGCGCCGGCTGTGCGTCTGCCTGCGCGACGCGGCGGCGGACCGCGGCGGCGCGCTGGGGGGTGTCGAGCCGCGCCGCGCCGCCGAGCTGCTCGAGCGCGTCGACCACAACGGCTTTTACCTGAGGAGCGTCGCGAGGTGAAGGAGAGAAAGGATGTTCTTTGTAGTAGTCTACGGAGCTACGCGTGAAGGGAGCTAGACGAGTACAGCTATATAGCTAAATGAGCTTTTTTGTTATAGCACCTATTTACTCATGCTTAGACGAACACGGTAGGCACCTAGGCGTTGCTCGTCACGACGCGGTATCGCGCGCGCCGCGACCGTCGCTACCTGGCGTACTTGAGCGCGTTGACGTGGCCGCCCTTGCGCGCTTTCTGTTTGTTCTGAAACGCCGCGAACTTCGCCAGGCTCTCCTGCTGCAGCAGCGCCTCGACGGTGTTGTAGTGCTCGCCGAGCGCGCGCTCGTCCGCGAACAAGTGCACGGCGCTGTGGCACTGGCGACACAGCGCCGCCGTCTCCTGCAAACTCCGCCCGCTCTCGGCGAAGCCGGCAGGCGGCCGCTTCTCGAAAAACTTCCAGCAGGTTCGCGGAAACAGATGGTGTCTCGTCAGAGGCATGACCCGTTCGCACATCTCGCACGCGTCGTCACCCAGGAGCTCTTCTTCGTCAATCTCGTTCGCCAACGCGTCGTTCACGCCCTCGAACAACGCCTCGTACGCGTCCGCGGCGTCGTCCTCGTCCGCGGGAAGCACGTCGAGGTCGAACAGAATCGGCTCGTACCGCGCTCGAGCCGTCTCGACGTCTTTGGGGACACCGCCGTCTTCGATCACGTCGAGGAACAACATCTCCGTGGCCGCCTCGAGCAGCGCTTGCTCGCCGGTGAAGCGCTCGCGAAGGACGCGCGCGAGGTTTCCCTGCACCAGCGCCTCCGTGTGCGGCTTGAGCACCCCGGGGTGGACGCCGGAGTCACCCATCCCCGGGACACCCGCGCGCGCGGGACGAATGGACGTTCTCTCTCGGAGAAGGTGCCGAAAAAATTCGCCGGTGCCGACACGTCAGAATCGTCCGTATTTGACAAATCAGTGTTTCGGACGTCCACGACACTGGAATTCGTTCGTATACGTGGCGTCGCCCTCGACCCAGCCTCCGCACTGTCCGCACACCCAGGCACCTGCGAGGGCCTCCGCGCACGTGTCCAAGGCCACACGCGCGTCTCCGTGTGCGGCCGCGCGAACGTCCCGTTTCGCTCCGACCGGAGCCCCCGCCGTGCCGCGGTAAATGCGCCCTGCCGCCAGTCGGCTCGTGACCGGGTGTCATCGTTTCGTGGCCACCGCTCGGCTCGACGGCGGGAAGGGCCGTTCCGGAACCCCGCTCGCGTCGCGCGTCTCCGCGTCTCCGCGGGCGCGGGCTCAGCGCTCGCGGCTGAACGCCGACTCGCTCGCGAGCGCCAGGGCCATGGCGACGAACGGCGAGCCATCTCCGATCGTGCAGTACGTCGTGCTGCGAAAAGACTTGGGCGCGTCCTTGGGGTGGCCTCTCGGCAGCCTCTGCGCGCAGGCAGCTCACGCCTCCGTGGCGGCGGTCTGGGAGCACAGGGACCACACCGATACCGTCGCGTATTGCGCCCCGGATGCGATCGACCAAATGCACAAGGTGGTGCTCGAAGTCAAGGGGGAGACGCAGCTGTTGAATTTAGCGGCGAAGCTCGCTGACGCCGGCGTCGACCACAAGCTGTGGATGGAGCAGCCGGAGAACTTCCCGACGTGCCTCGCGACGCGGCCCTACCGGAAAGACGAGGTGGCGCAGTGGTTCAAGAAGTGCAACCTCGCCAAGGGAAACGTGGTGTCGGGGAACTAGCCAGCGAGTGAACCATCGCGATTGTAACGAGTAGTACCGCGCGCGACGCGCGGTCGCGCGGCAAAAAAAAATTGTGGCATCGATCATCTGAAACAAAACCTCGTCGAAGTGTCTCTGTGTACGTGCCGAGCGCGTTGAGAGGAGGATCTCGCCTCCGAGACCTCACTGCGGGGCGCGCCGCGCTCGGGCGGATCGTTCGGCGCCGCGCGATCATGGGCCAGGGGGGATCCAAGATCCCGGGGGGCAAAAGGCGCCCTGCACCGGGGGGGAGGGAGGCCGCCGTCAAACTCGACGAGATCGACGAAGAGGACTTGGCGAGTTTATCGGACGAGGAAATCGACGACCTTCTGCTCGCCGCGGAGGCGGATCTCGCGGTGGACGGTCCGGACGAGCGAGCCACCGACGCGGACGCGTCCGGCGAAGCGCGCGGCGGTCTGGGCGATGAGCCCGGGGGCGCACGGGGAGGCCAGGGTTCGGGTCCTGTCGAGGCGACGCCGACGCGTTCGGCGACGCCTCCCTCCGCGAACCCGCAACCTGAGGTTTCGAGTCCCGGAACGGAGGAGGCTTTGAAAAAAACGAAATCAGCCGTCTCCCGACGGCGACGCGTCGCGTCGCTCAAATCGGCATCCTCGGACGTCCTGAAGCAGTCCCTGGCGTTCGTCGCCACCGCGTCGGCAGGAGCGGCGCGGCGCGCGCGCGCGAGGCCGGCGCGCGCGGCGCGGTTCGTCGCGGGGGGGCTCTGCGGCGGCGTCGCTAAGGCGGCGGCGCACGCCGCGCTGGTGGCCTCCGCCGAGTGCTTCGCTCCGACGCGCGCGGCTCTCGCCGGCGCGCGCGCGGGGGCCGCGCTCGTCGCGGGCGGCGCCGCGCTCAGAGCCGTCTCCGCGCTCGCACAACGAGGCGGTTTCGCGGGGAAAATCGAGAGCTCAGGGACCCTAATAACGCGGCTCGCGACGTCGAAAAACGCGTCGAAAAACGCGCGACGCGTCGCGGCGCGATTGGTCGACGTCGTCTCCCCCGTCCCCGCCGGCGTCTTTTGGGACGCGTGCGCGCCGTTCCGCCGGTACGCGGCGGCGGCGTGCACGGCGTACCTGCGGAACGCGCTGCGCCTGCGTCTGGTGGCGCGCGCCAGCGCCGCCGTCGCGCCGATCAAGACGCGCCAACTCTCGTACGCGACGCGCGTCGCGCCCGTGGTCGGCGCGTACGTCGTGAAGCGCGAGCTGATTTCTCTCACGACGAAGCCCGGGTCTTCGCGGCGGGACGCGGCGTGGGAAAAAACGCACGCGTGGGGCGCGGAGCGGGTGAAGGCGATCGTCCTCGAGTACGGCGGTTTCTTCACGAAGATCGGCCAGCTCATGGGAACCGCGCAGCAGATGATGCCCGAGGCGTACGTGGAGGCGTTCTCGCAGACGATGGACGCCAACCCGCCGACGCCGTTCGCGGCGGTGCGCGCCGAGGTAACTCGGAGCCTCGAGAGTTGCCGAAATCGGGCCGAAATCAATCGCGGCGTCGATTTCCCGCGCGAACTCGACGGCGCCTTTCGCGACGTCTTCGAGGCGACGTTTTCTGAGTTCGACGAGACACCCGCGGCGACCGCGTCCATCGCGCAGGTGCACTTCGCGCGTCTGCGCGGCGACGGCGCGCGCGTCGCCGTCAAGGTGGTTGTGGCGGACAAGAAAAAAATGCTCTCCGACTTGGCGTGCGCCAGCCGCACGGCGGCGGCGATGCGGCGGCTCGGCTTGGACAGCGGCGTTGATTTCGAAACCGTCTTCGCCGCGTACTCGGACGTGGTCGACGAGGAGTTCGACCTCGCGCTCGAGGCGGAGAAGATGCGCGAGTTCGCGGCGGTGTTCGCGGAGAGCGGCCTGGACCATCTCGTCGCCGTCCCGGAGCCGCACGAGCGCCTCTCCGGCGCCGGCGTGCTCGTGTCGACGCGCGCGCGCGGGAAAAAGCTGCTCGAGACGCTCAACCGCGCCCGCGAAACCGGGCGTTCGCCCAAGTGCCCGCGCGCGGCGGCGGTTACGCACGCGTTCGGGGGAACGGACCCGCGTTTCGGCGGGTGGGACGGCGTGTTCCACACCATGCACCGCGCGTGGGGCGCGATGCTTCTGCGCCACGGACACGTCCACTGCGACCCGCACCCCGGGAACTTCATCCTGCGCCGGGACGGCAAGCTCGCGATTCTGGACTGGGGGCAGACGCACTCGTTCGCGCCGCCGTTCCGGCGGCACCTGTGCCGCCTGGTCGTGCACATGGCCGGCGAGCACCACGAGGCGATCGCGGCGGAGGTGCGCGAGCACAGCCAGGTTCGGCTGGAGCACCCCACCACGGAGGCGCTTTCCGCGCTGTGCTTCGCGTACTTCGACACGCGCGCGACGCCCCTGGCCGAGTGCAACCTGATGGACCTCCAGAACTCGCCGTTTGTGAAAAACAGAATCACGCGCAACACGCGCGAGGGGTTCA
>Ga0181559_10004328_pt1 | contig 13780 bp, 10 predicted proteins | sample 011ome_21_FD_133752 | JGI IMG/M metagenome (GOLD analysis project Ga0181559, IMG submission 133752) | Coastal salt marsh microbial communities from the Groves Creek Marsh, Skidaway Island, Georgia - 011508AT metaG (megahit assembly) | ecosystem: Environmental > Aquatic > Marine > Intertidal...
ATTATTTCGCTAGCATTTACCCTGCAACAAAAGCAGCGACAAACACAAAAAAGCCGCCTGAAATGCGAGGCGGCTAGGTATCTAATATTAAATAAAATTATTTGGTTGCGGGGGCAGGATTTGTTCAAGGCCCTACCATCAATTTATGGATTTAAATTAGCTTACACATAAGACATTCGAAGTCTCGTTCCATCAAGACTTTACATAAAATTTACATTTATTTAGACCCGTAAAGCCTGAACATCATTGGAACCCCAACGCCCAGCACTAAACTTATTCGGGAAATATGTAATAAGCTTATGAATGCCACTTCGAAGCCGAGTGATAAAGCTATAATTGTCATTTCCTGAACTCCCCCAGGAGCCATGCCGAGTAGTAAAATACTCAGGTCATAACCAATAACCTGGCTAGCAAATATCGCAAATACCAAAGCAAGCGCAAGTGATAAGGCAGACCAAATTGTACCGAGAAAAAGGTGTTTCTTGGTTTCCTTACCATTAATATTTACGAACCTTGAACCAATCGCTGCGCCAACAACAATCTGGATAATAATTACTAAAAGCAACGGTGGGGCGGCGTGGCTAAACCCAAAAATATGGGCAATTGCGCTCAATAACAACGGTCCAGTCAAGGGGGCTGCAGGCAATCTTAATCGTCGTCCAAGTAACAACCCCAAAACACCACACAGAATCAGGATCATACCTTCATCCCATGAAAGCGAGAACCATTGCAGTGACATTGATTTTCGTTGTGCTTCGACACCAAGGAAGAACCAGAATGCGAGAGGAATTGCAAATACCACGACAATAATTCTGGCAAGATGCGATAAAATAACCACATTCATCTTTGCCCCAAGCTCTGGACCTACCATCATTAGCTCGCTTATGCCGGCCGGAACGGCAGCGCAAAAAGCGGTAATCGGATCTTGCTTTGATATTTTATAAAAAAACAAAAAGCCCATAAAGGATGATATTACGACAAAAATAATCATCAACATTAAGGCCAAAAACCAATCACCTAACTGTTGGAAAATTTCGACGCTAAACCTACTTCCAATTAAAACGCCTAATACCGGAGAGCAAAAAGCTCTCGCCTGTTTCGGAACGAATGTCTTGCCATGCGTTAATGCCCCGAAAAGCGTAAATGTCAATGCGCCGAGCATCCATGGTAGAGGGGTGTTGGCTAAGAAGAAACAATACCCGCCAACCGCCGCAACACTCAATGTTGCTGTGAATTTAAAAATCATCTCAAGGTTTTCAGCACAATGGCACCTTTAATTATTGCGGCAGCCATAGACCCCCAAATCGCAACAACGGCAAAATTAAATTGCTACTATTGACCAGTAATCAACTTCACAAGCTTGCTGGCATCGTTAATGTTTTCTAGGTTTAGCATCGTCTCCACCACTTCATCCTGAGTAGTTGAGTTAATTATGCCCTCTGTTAACTTGAGGAATTTTCCAACTATATCACTCTCGCTGCCGAATGAGTGTTCACTGCCAATTGGGGCTTCGCGCGTTTCAGATTCTATGGCGCCGTTTTTAAAATAGACATCAACTCTGACCTTGTGCCGAAACTTTGCCCCAAGAGCGGTTATTTCAGGATCATGAATCACTTCCACGCGACGCGAAAGATCAATTCGAGCCTCGTTGTCTACACAATCAGGCGTAAATTGTTTTACAAAAACATCACCTTCCAAAAGAAACGTTGCAACACAAAATGGTAAATTTAGCTGGGCAGACGTCAGCCCCTGGGGCTGATACGGCCAACCGACATGATCAACTGTGACTTGTGAACCGTGAATAACAATTTTTTCAAAATCATCGACGCCAAAGGGTCGGCGCGTCTGTATATGTTTTATTGCGTCAAGTGAGGTGTGGTTGCTCCCAACGCATGAATAAAACTTTAACGCAACGCGCATTATTTCAAAATCACTACCTAATCCGTCAGTCAACGCGTCAAGGTTATAGCGATCATGCGAGCGAGAGAATGTTGAGCAGAACCCTCCATAGGGGGCCTCGAAAACATCCTGAATTCCGGTAAAACCATGTTCAGCCAACAAAGCGCCATAAAGGCCGCTTTGCGCCGCACGCCCAGCATGCATACGTTTTACCATCGCACCAAACTGTGCAGCCATAAGACCAGATGATTGAGTTCCCGCAATACCCAAAGCGTTGACAGTTTGCACTTCTGACAAATTCAGTAGCCGTGCGGCCCCAGACGCAGCTGAAAAAACGCCGAGCGTTGCGCCCGAATGCCATCCCTGACCAATGTGTTCCTGCCCCATACACAGTCCAACCCGAGGGCCAACTTCATAGCCTGCAACGGCAGCTGTCAAAAAATCCTTGCCACTGATGTCCGAACGCCCTTCGGTAATTGCAAAGAGAGGTGGCAAAGTAACCGCACCGACATGCAATACACCATTGCGATGAACATCATCCAGCTCAAACCCTTGGATTTGCGTTCCATTAACGAGTGCAGCGTGAGGAGCGGAAAACTTTTCATGGCTACCAAGTAGGCTACAACTATCGCTGCTGTCTATTCCGCCTAGAGTTTTCTTCAGGATTTCTGTCCAGGGCAAACCTGCGCCGTATATGCCACAGCCGATGGAATCAAGAATTAGTAATTTAATCCGCTCGATAGCAAAGGTTGGAACATCTTTGTAATTAAGCCCTGAAACAAACTCAGCAACACCTTGGCTGTAGCGGTTATCAAATTCTGCGACTTTGGCCATCCTAAAAAACTCTCCTTTATTCTTTTGAGACGCTGGGAATAGCGCTTTTCACAATCGTTTGATCTAACTCTTCAAACTCAAAATATCTTATTAATTTGTATAGTTCTTCACGGGTCATCATGCTTTCTATCGAGCCCCGTGCGTGGCCATTTGTCTTTAATAACTGATAGAAGCTTTGCATTGACTTGGCGGCAACCCGAAAGGCTGATACTGGATAAATTACCAATTCATAGCCCAAACGATCCCAATCAATAAGATCCGTTTGCGGCGTACGTCCAAACTCAGTCATATTTGCCATGAGCGGCGCACGAACCTCACTTCGCACGCGGCGCATATCTTCACGGTTACGAAGTGCCTCGACAAAAATAAAATCCGCACCTGCTTCGGCATATCTGTTGGCACGACCAATGGCTTCATCCAAAGAAACTTGACCCGCATCGGTTCGCGCACAAATGCTAATTTTGCGCGCGACGCGTTTTGCTGCGGCAATTTTAAGACACATTTCTTCAGCATTTAAAAGGCGCTTATCATTCAGGTGGCCACATTTTTTTGGTAGAATTTGATCTTCTATTTGGATGGCGGCGACACCAATATCTTCAAATTCACGCGTTAAACGCATCACATTAAGAGCTTCGCCATACCCAGTGTCACAATCAACCACAAGCGGCAGTGAGGATGCCCTAATGATGGTCCGAGCAGCGCGCAACACTTCATCCATCGAAATCAAACCTAGGTCTGGAAGCGCCAAAGACGCCGACAGCGCTGCACCGGACAAGTACAACGCTTTAAAGCCTGCTTCTTTCGCTAGAGCAGCAGACACACCATCATAGGCGCCCACCACAGGTGTTGCACTTTTAGTCATGATTAAATGACGAAAATCTTCTGCATGCCTTTTTGCAAAAACATCAGACTCAAAAACTGCGTTACCCATTCTATCCCCTTTGCCAAACATTTACCCGAGTAAGTAGCAATCTAAAACCTCTTCAAAAGATTATCTCTAGATGCCCGAATATGCTGGGCCATTAAAGCGGCGGCGAGATCACCATTACCAGACGTTATTGCGTCAAAAATCCATCGATGCTCCAGCAATGCTTGTCGACCACGGCTCGCGCCACCACTACTATGCTGTGCGCGCAAGAGAGCGAAGACATCACCCAGCTCAATGCCGCAGATACGCCAAATCAGTTGATTCCTAGCACCATTCATGATTAGCAAATGAAAATCCCAATCAGCACCACCATGTTGATAATTTGGTGTATCAGAATTACCCATGAGCTCTTCGTGAAGATCCAATGCCTTGCCCAAGCTTGCCTTTTCCTGATCGGTCATCAGCTGCGCCGCCAAGTTTGCCGAGAGACTCTCTAAAGCTTCACGAACATCAAACAATTCGTTAATAAAACGCTTATCAGGTGAAAAAACTTTTGATCCCGCATTTTTTTCCTGAACAAGCAAGCCGGTGGAAACTAATTTCCTAACAGCTTCTCGGACCGGTCCCCGACTGATACCAAGTTTGCTAGCAATATCGACCTCATTGACCCGGAATCCTGGGCCTAAGGCTCCGCTTGAAATCATTTCACGGATCAGTTTTACAACTTGATCTGAAAGCAAAAATTGCCCATCCATTCGAACGCCCCCCTGGGCATTGTCGACAATATCTTTCAATCCAAAAAGTCCATTTTTTTTAATTATAAAAACATATTAATTTCAATGTTTTATTTTTTAATGAATCCATATCCTCAGAATACTATAATAGCGCGACACTGAATTGTTGACAATTTAAAAAAATTGATCGAGCATTTATTTGTCAGATATGAACCACTCACTTTAGCTCGATAAAGTCACCAAAAAAGCAGAGGTGGGACAGGCAATGAGGGTTAAATAATGATCATAAGGATCTATCATAGATGATTGCGTCACAATTAGCGAAGTTGATTGGCGAAACTCGTTATGAGACTTTCCCACCACAAGCTATTGAAATGGCAAAACTGGGCGTTTTGGACACGGTTGGCGTTACCATAGCCGGTTGTGATAGTGACGCAGTTAACATCACTGAAAAAGCTATTGACGCTACCAAAGCTGTCGGTGTGTCACTTGTTTTTGGTCGTGGCTACTCCTCGACACCTGAAAATGCTGCTTTGCTTAATGGGACAGCCTCACACGCACTCGATTTTGACGACTGCAACAATACAATGGGCGGCCATCCGTCCGTACCAATTTTACCTGGGTTATGGGCGCTTGCCGAAGTCCTTGAGGCAAACGGTAAAGATTTTTTGACCTCATATGCAATCGGCATCGAGGTAGAAACAGCAATTGGTGCAGCAGTCAATTTCCATCATTATGAAAAGGGATGGCATCCAACCTCTACACTTGGCACCTTTGGTGCCGCTGCCGCTTGCTCGCACTTGCTGAAGCTAGATCAAACAAAAACTACGAACGCGATCGCGATTGCGGCCTCAATGGCTGCCGGCATAAAAGCGAATTTTGGCACCATGACCAAGCCTTTTCATGTGGGGCAGTGCGCACGCAATGGATTATTGGCTGCCCGTCTTGCAGAGAATGGCATGACAGCAAATCCGGAAGTGTTCGAGCATAAGCAGGGCTTTTTTGAAGTGTTCAATGGCGCAAACAACTATTCCTCAATGAAGCTATTTGAAAAATGGGCTTCGCCATTTGATCTTGTCGAACCTGGAATCGCATTTAAGCAACATCCATGCTGTGCCAGCACGCATCCGGCGATTGATGCTGTGTTAAAACTGGTTGAAGCGCACAATTTAACTGCTTCCGATATAAAAGAAATTCGCTCATGGACTCATCCAAGACGGTTTCGACACACCAATCGGCCCAATCCAAAGTCTGGTCTGGATGCCAAGTTCAGCGTTCAATACTGCATTGCGAGAGCAGTTATTCACCGTGCCGTTCTGCTAGAGCATTTCGAAGACAACGCCGTGTCAGATTTACAGACAAGAGATCTGATGAGGAGAATAGAGTCGCAGGAGACCGAAACGCCAAGTGGTAGCACAACAGAACACTTCTTTGCGGATGTCGAAATTGTAACTTCAGAGGGTAATACATTGTCCGCCTTTGTGCCCTATCCAGATGGCCGAAACCGGCAATATCCATTACCAGATGGCAAGCTAGACGCAAAATTTCTCAATTGTGTCTCAAATAAGCTTGGGCCCGACACCAGCACTAAATTGCTGGGCCTGCTCAAAGAAATTGAAATGGTCGACAACATCAATGCACTAAGCCAAATCATCAACATTGACTACCATTAGGACAAACAGGAAGCTTCAAGAGTCTATTTAGATCATCGAGAAACCATGACGAGGCCAAAAGTAGCCGCGTTCTCAATTTTGAAAATTAGGAAAGTTAATGAGTGAATTAGTGAATTTAAAAGACCCAATCGACGTCATTGTTGTAGGTGCAGGAAATGCGGCATTATGTGCAGCAATATCTGCGCACGAACATGGTGCAAAAGTAGCAATATTAGAAGCCGCACCAGCGGAAAGTCGTGGAGGCAATTCACGATTTACAGGGGGTGCGTACCGTTTTGCTTACAATGGTATTGAGGATTTGCAGCAAATTTGCACTGACATGACCGATCAGGAAATCAACGATGTGGACTATGGCACCTACACCGAAGAGCAATATTTCGACGATATGTTCGAATTAACAAAATTCAGAACTGATCCTGAACTATGTGAAATCCTTATCAGGAATAGTTTTGAAACTGCAAAATGGGCGAGTAAGCAAGGTGTTAAATTGCGCCCAGGTCTAGGCCGACAAGCTTTCAAGGTAAATGGAAAATTCAAATTCTGGGGAGGTCTAGCCCTGCATATCTGGGGCGGCGGCGAGGAGTTAATGGGGGCCCTATATAAAAATGCCGAAGATCGCGGCATTCCAATTCTATATGAAACACCTGCGCTATCTCTGATTCAGGATGGAGATAGGGTTTGTGGGGTCAACATAATGCATCAGGGAAAGCAAATTGCCCTGCATTCTAAAGCAGTTATCTTGGCTTGTGGTGGTTTTGAGTCAAACCCTCAAATGCGCGCGCAGTATCTTGGCAAAAACTGGGATGTCGCAAAGGTTCGGGGGACTGAATTTAATATGGGCGCAGGCCTAAAAATGGCTATGGATATCGGTGCGCAGCCGCATGGAAATTGGTCTGGGTGCCATTCTGTTGCCTGGGATGTAAATGCCCCAGCATACGGCGATCTAGATATCGGCGATCAATTTCAAAAACATAACTACCCTTTTGGTATTATAGTAAATGCCAATGGTGAGCGTTATGTTGATGAAGGCGCTAATTTTCACAGTCATACCTACGCAAAATATGGAGGCATGATACTTCAGCAGCCAGACATGAATGTGTGGCAGATTTTTGATAGTAAGGTCACTGAATTGCTACGCAGCGAGTATAGGATCAGACGAGTAACCAAGGTTGAAGCTAACACCATCGAGGAGCTGGCAGAAAAGCTGGAGGGCACCAACTCAAAAGCAGTGATTAAAACTATCGAGGAATTTAATGCTGCCTGTCGTACAGACATAGAATTTAACCCAAATATTCACGACGGCCGCTGCACAGAAGGGTTAGAAATCAACAAAACTAACTGGGCAAACCCAATTGACCAACCTCCCTTTCACGCCTTTCATGTCACGACCGGCGTTACATTTACCTTTGGCGGCGTAAAAGTGACAAAAGATGCTCAAATTGAGCATCAATTCAAAGGTGCAATTCCAGGGCTTTATGCCGCTGGTGAGATGGTTGGTGGATTATTTTTCGACAATTACGCGAGTGGCACTGGGCTTATGTCAGGTGCCGTATTTGGCCGCATTGCGGGGCGCAGCGCCGCAATGTCGGCTTCAAAAAGTAAGCCGGGAGGATCAAATGGCTAAAATCTCAGACAAAAAAACTACCTTCGGAGTCGCTAGGTCAATTGTAAAAATGAGCTTGGCGGCTGGTATGATAATCACTTCATTTGCGGCTAGTGCCGCAGATTTTAGTGGCAAACAAATCACTATGATTGTTCCTTATAAAGAAGGTGGCGGCTCAACTATCCATGCCCGCGTTTATGCGCCAATGCTAGAAAAATTCCTACCAGGCAATCCAAAAATAATAATCCGTAATATTAGTGGCGGCGGATCAGTCAAAGGAATTAACTATTTTTATGAAAACGCAAAACCTGACGGAATGATGTTTGCGTCTACCGGAACGGGCACCATGTTCCAGTACATTCTTGAAGATGCCTCAGTTAAATATCCTTTGACTGAATTTATTCCCTTCTTGACATCACCATTTGGCCTAGTTGTTTATGGCCGCAAAGATTTGGGACTTACCGGTGATATCAAAGGTGACATTGCAAAATTGGCCGCGGCAAAACCGATATACGGTGGAGCTAACGCAACATCATCAGACTTGCCAGCTCTTTTCTCTCTTGACCTTCTCGGGATCAAATTAAACACCGTTTTCGGCCTTAGCAATAGTGGCGCGCGAACAGCTTTTGAGCGTGGCGAGGTACAACTGAATTATGACAACGCCGCATCCTGGAGCAAAAAAGTTAAACCCTTGATCGATGATGGTGTTGCCGTTCCGTTGTTTACATTTGGATTTGAAGATGACAACGGAAATATTATTCGTGACCCACAAATGCCAGACATCCCAACCTTTTTTGAAGTTTATGAGGAAGTCAAAGGCAAAAAGTTGACTGGCGTTGAACTCAAAATATGGAAATCCCTTTTTGGCATTCGAGTGATGGGTTCAAAAATGTTTCAACTACCGCCTGGCACTCCTAGTGATATAGTTGAAACTTACCGCACCGCTATGGCCAAAGTGCTGGAGTCAGAAGATTTCAAGGACAAAACTGTGCAAAAAGTGGTCGGCGTTTACCAACAAAAACTAGGCAAGGTCAGCGAAAAAATTCTGGCTGATGCAGTAGATATGGATGAAAATACCCGTAAATGGCTAAAAACCTGGCTTAAAGAAACCCATGATGTCAACTAAATGAAGGTAATAGAGCTATCAAACGGTTTTGTTTGATAGCTCTACTTTTTAGCCTCTATGGATTATTCGATTTTCGAAAACATTCTACCCGCTCTCGGCAACTTGATGTCTGGGGAGCATATATTATTTCTGATAATTGGCGTTATTATTGGGCTTTCTGTGGGTTTATTACCTGGGCTTGGCGGCGTCGCCGGAATGTCCCTCATCATACCTTTCATTTACGGCCTTGACCCTGGTTCAGCATTGGCAATGATGATTGGGCTGACGTCGGTTACAACAACATCTGACACATTTCCATCAGTATTACTGGGGATACCTGGAAGCTCTGGATCTCAAGCTACCGTAATGGATGGATTTCCACTGACAAAAAAGGGGCAAGCAGCCCGTGCTCTTTCTGCCGCTTTTGCAGCGTCTCTATTTGGTGGGGTCTTTGGCGCAATTGTTTTAACTGGCGCGATTTTTGTTGCACGGCCGTTGATTCTCGCAATCGGTTTCGGCGAACAGTTGATGTTAATTTTGCTTGCTTTAACATTAGTTGGCATGCTGACTGGCGGAAGCGCGATAAAGGGGCTAGCAGCCTGTGGGACTGGTCTCTTATTAGGAACAGTGGGCGCAGCAACTGCAACTGCTGAATACCGGATGACTTTTGATTTGCTGTATTTAAGTGACGGTATCCCATTAATGATTGTAGGCCTGGGCATTTTCGCTATCCCTGAAATGCTTGGCGTTTTAACCGCCAACCGCAATTTATCTGAAAGCGGTCTGATTAAAGACGGTTGGTTAAAGGGTTTAAAGGATGTCCTGAAACACCGCTGGATTATGATACGTTGTGCTTCAATAGGGTCGCTTATTGGGGCACTGCCTGGCCTTGGCGGCACTGTTATCGATTGGATTGCCTATGGTCATGTAGTGCAGTCATCCCGTGAAAAAGAAGAGTTTGGTAAAGGTGACATTCGGGGCGTTATAGCACCTGAGTCCGCCAACAATGCAAAAGAAGGGGGAGCATTAATTCCAACGCTTTTATTCGGCATTCCAGGTTCCGGCAGCATGGCGTTGCTATTGGGCGGTTTAGTGCTGATAGGCATCACCCCGGGCAGATCAATGGTAGAGGAAAATGTCGATCTAACCTTTTTGATTATATGGTCAATTGCGTTGGCAAACATTATTGGAGCCGCGGTATGTATTGGCTTAGCTCGACCAGTTGCCCGGTTGACGACGGTTCGCTACACGCTGATTGCTCCATTCATGATTGTTATGATTTTCTTTGCGTCATTTCAAGCTAGCCGTGACTGGGGTGACCTTTTGGCCTTGTTGGGCGTTGGCGCTTTTGGGATGCTAATGAAGCGCTATGGTTGGTCACGGCCTGCTTTTTTGATTGGTTTTGTTCTTTCAGAACAACTAGAGGCCGCTTTCTATCGCACCATCCAGGTATATGGTTTTGATTTTTTAACGCGTCCCATTTCATTAATCCTATTGGTGTTATGCGGTCTTTCTGCGGCCTTGGCCTGGCGCAACATGCAGATGATCCAAGCCCGCAACAAATCCCAACAAAAAACTGCAAAAGATGGGGTTGCTAAGAGCATTCGCCGACAGCATATCTCGATGGCGTCTGGCCTCTTGGCGATAGCATTAATCATCATTGTTGATGTGGCTGACCTAAGATTTTTAAGCAACGCCTTTCCAATAACCGTTGCGACAATCACAGGGGGGCTTTTGTTATTGTTTATTTTCCGTCTTCTAGCCAAAGAACCCCAAAGTTCATTATTCGACGGGATAAACGAAAATGATGCCAATTCTGGGCGTGGCGCAATTTATTATTTTGCCTGGCTTGGCGGCATCATAGCTTTGTCCGCTGTATTTGGGTTTACAATTGCCGCCCCATTATTTGTCTTTGTCTTTTTAAGATATCTTGGTGGTGCTGGAATTCTTATGGCGGCCATTAGCGCTGCGAGTATCTCGGGCCTGCTTTATATGATGCAGTATCTGTTGGTTCTTGAATATCCTCGGGGCTTATTGCAAAGTCTGATGTCGTAAAAAAGCGGCAAGAAAAGGGAGTTGGGGTGACCTTATTTCTTGATAATAATGATATTTCCAAAGTCTTAGACATTAAATTAACAATGAATGTTTTAGAGCGCGCCTATAATGACTTCATTAGAGGGGATGCGGTTTGCATGCCGCGAAGTGATTTTCAGATTCCAACAAGTGACTCTGCACACACATATCAATTTGGCATCACTGTTGGTGGCGGGATCGGCCGCTATATGGGCCTGAGATTGAAATCAGACATAACCTTTCCTGAGCATGTTAACGGCCAGACCCGCAAGGGCAAATATTGTGTTGAGCCGGGAAAATATTGCGGATTGATCTTGTTGTTTGATGTTGAAACTGGGGCTTTGCTTGCAATTATGAATGATGGGTTAATACAACAGATGCGGGTGGGGGCTGATTCAGGCCTGGGAGTTAAATGGATGGCTAGACCAGGATCCAGCATCGTCGGCATGCTTGGCAGTGGCGGAATGGCCAGGACACATATTGATGCTTTCATGCATGTACGGCCGATATCACAGATTAAGGTTTACAGCCCAACCAAAGAAAATCGTGAACGTTTTGCTTTAGAAATAGCCGCAAAGCACAATGTCGAAGTCGTCGATTTGGACTGCCCGGACGATGTATATCAAGACGCAGACATCATTTCGGGTTGTGCAAGTATTTCCGGCCCCATAATCAACGGCGACCTCCTTCAGCCTGGTACGCATATTACCTGTATAGGCGGCACATTGGACGCCGCAGCAAATACCGCCATCGATGTTGCTTTGCGTTTTGGCTCAGCACGACCACCACTGGAAGCCCCTGAGATGAATATAGATAGTGAATGCCTAACTTTTGCTGCCGGGCCACGCACAAAAACCAGTTTTGGCGGCACCAAAAAATTTTCTGACGTTGATTCAGCAAAACAAATCTCTTTGGAGGAATTATTAGCGGATCCTTCTCGTGGGCGGACAAAGAAAAATCAGATTACCTTTTCAGAGCGCGGCAACTTACATGGGTTACAATTCTATTCAGTAGCGGGTGCCGTCTATGAAAGTGCATTGACGCGTGGCCTGGGCTTGAAATTGCCAGGCGACGACTTTTTACAGACCATTCGTAATTAGATTGATGAGAAGATGACCCCCTCTGCATCACAATTAAAAGCCCTAACAGCAATCAACACGCTTGCTAACTTTTGTGCGAATCTATCATTTAATACGCTGGATAATGGTACGCTAAACACGGCGAAAGCTTGTTTGATTGACGCGATAGGTTGCGCCATTCACGGGTCAAAAATGCCATGGTCAAAGATCATTTTGAGCATGGTAGAACAGGATGGCCCCTGCAAATTGCCAGGGATTACGGGGATTGGGTACTCAATCAGGGATGCCGCGCTTGCTTACGGTGCATGTGCACATGCTTTTGAGCTCGACAACCTCAGGAAACCCGGTGCTGGCGTTCATCCCGGGGCAACAGTTGCAATTCCTGCCCTGATGATGGCGCAAACCGTCAATGCAAATTTCGGTGAACTTTTAAGAGCAATTACAATTGGTTGTGAAGTACAATTTCGCATTGGCGCGGCAACACTTCATACGCCTGAGAAAATTGGCTTCCACGCACCTGGAATTACAGGGCCTTTTGGAGCGGCAGCCGCGTGTGGCGCACTGTTAAATTTCAACGCACTGCAGTTTGCCAACGCCTTTGGAATATGTGGGTCCATGGCTGCTGGCTTATTAGCCTTTGCGAAAACCGATCAAGGAGGAATGGTAAAGCGGCTTCATCTAGGGCGAGCCGCTGAGAGTGGTGTGACCGCAACCCTACTGGCCCATCAGGGATTCGAAGGCCCGCATTCCGCCCTTGAGGGCAAATTTGGTGTTCTAGAGAGTTATGCCGAGAGTTTTGACGCCAGATTGCTAACAAAAGACCTTGGTGTTGATTTTGAGACCAAACGAATTTGCTTTAAGAGCTTCGCCTGCCATATCACCGCTCATGCGCCTGTTCAATTGTTGCAAATGTTACTAACACAGCATGGATATGATGGTGCAGCGATCAAGGAAATTACGATATACGGCTCTGAGAAAATGATATCACACCACAATATTCAAGAACCTAGCGACCCTTTGATGGCACAATATAGCATTCCCTATGCAGTTGCATCAGCCGCCTTTAATGACCCTTTTGACCCAGACACATTTGGCGCGATTGAAACACATGGCGATGCGGTTCGGCAACTTTCACGTAACACAACTGTGAAATTAAGATCGATTAGCAACAAACCATCAACCGGCTGGGGTGTCGAAATGCGCATCAAATTTCATGATGGGTTTATTGCAAATGGTGAACTGGATATCTTTGACGGTTGTCCCGAAAAACCACTAAGTCATGAGGCTTTCAAACATAAATTCAGTAATATGACACGTCATCTTGGCTCTGCAAATAGCTCAGAACTTTTCAAACGGCTCAACCAACTGGACATGGATGAGAAAATATCCATGTTTTTTGGATAACCAGAGATCAGGCGCTATCTATACAAATTTCTTACAACTCTTTGGCTCTAATCTTAAATACTTTTCGCAAACTACTAATACGAAGGAAAATACAAACAACCGTTTAAAAATTTTGTAACATAAAGGTCTTCAAAAATATTACAACTTTGGTTTGTCTCAATTGAACTAGCCACAAACTCTCATGGAGCGAACGCATGTATCCTTTTTTTCGAGTTGCATCTCACAGTTGCGTAAAGAAGGAGCTCCTAAGCTTGTTCTTCTAATCGATCTGTTGCTGGTGCAGGCTTGGCTTAAACTTCGTTAATTTCAGCCAGCAAGTACTCTGACATATCAAAATCAAGTGCGTCTATTACTGGGGACAGTTGTCCACTTTTTCTACTCGAGATAATTGGGGTAGTGCGATATGTTGACTTTAAGACCCAAGCAACAGCAAGAGTGGCGGATGATACATTATATTGTTTGCTAATTCCATGTAACGCTTTTGCGCTGGCATGCATGCGTTGAACTC
>Ga0181559_10004336_pt1 | contig 13768 bp, 7 predicted proteins | sample 011ome_21_FD_133752 | JGI IMG/M metagenome (GOLD analysis project Ga0181559, IMG submission 133752) | Coastal salt marsh microbial communities from the Groves Creek Marsh, Skidaway Island, Georgia - 011508AT metaG (megahit assembly) | ecosystem: Environmental > Aquatic > Marine > Intertidal zone...
GATTTACTACGAACGCCGTGGGCAGGGAAAGCCATTGCTTTATATCAGTGGCACGGGCGCCGATCTGCGTAACACGCCTAATCAATTTGATTCTCCGTTAGGGATCGCCTTTGACTTGATTGCCTATGATCAGCGTGGGCTGGGTCAGACCGGAAAGCCTTCCGGGCGCTATACCATGGCTGACTATGCAGACGATGCCGCGGCCTTGTTGGACGCCCTCGAGATCGAACAAATTGCGGTCATGGGGGTGTCTTTTGGCGGCATGGTTGCCCAGGAACTGGTCCTGCGTCATGCGGAGCGTGTATCTCAACTGGTGCTGGCCTGCACCTCTTCTGGCGGGGCAGGGGGTGCCTCTTATCCGCTGCATGAGTTGGAAGGGTTGCCGGCCGCCGAACGGGCGCAGCGACACCTGAAGATAGCGGATTTGCGTCATACCGATACCTGGATCGAGGCACACCCTGAAGCGTGGCAAAGGAGGATTCATTTGAGCATGGCGGCTCGGCGTTCAGATCGGGATGAAACTGGTGCAGCGCAGCAATTGGACGCTCGTCGGCATCACAACACATTTGCGCGCCTGCCCGGTTTATCTGTGCCGGTGTTACTGACGGGGGGGGTATACGATGGCATTGCGCCGGTTGAAAACCTCCGTCAGCTGCAGCAGCAGATACCAGACAGTGAACTGCGCCTGTATGAAGGTGGGCATCTGTTTTTGATTCAAGACAAACTGGCGTATCCCCAGATCGTCGATTGGCTTAACGGTTTGGGTTGAACCCCGGGTCCTAACGGATAACAACGCTGGGGCTAGTGGCGCTCGGGTGCCTCTGCAGAGGTTGCCAACCGTTCATGTGCAGAGACTGCATCCACCAGCAGAGGCGGAGTCGCGGGTGAATTTTGGTGAATCGTCACGCCCGTACCGAACTGACGTATGAAGACGAAACTGGCCAGATGTGCTGTGCCTACGATGATCATGGCGGTCGCAAAGGGTAGCAGCAGGGTGGGTCCGATCCAGATCAGGAGGACCAACACGCCGCTGGTCATCAAGGCCAGACGGACCAGGGCCGGTACAAAACTGGGTTCGTCAATCAATTCGAAGAGCGTCGCTAAAAACCACACGCTAAGGGGTAGTCCAATGCTTATGCCGATGACCCAGGTCATCGATTTTCTCCCGAAAATTCGGCGTGCGTGTGTCGCCAGACACCTGCGCTGGGTGTTGCTTCGATTGCTTTCATTGCGTCAGAATCTCTACTGTGCCCTGGTCTGCGTTCAAGCGTATTCGCTGGCCGTCTTTGATCAACTGAAAGCCTGAGACAACGTCCACTATGCAGGGGATATGGAGTTCTCTGGCGAGTTTACCGGCGTGTGATTGCGTACTGCCGGACGCAACTATAATGCCAGCGGCCCTGTTGACCAAGGGGGTCCATGCTGAATCGGTGTGCCGGGCGACTAAAATTTCCCCGCTATTTAATTTATCACTTTGGCTCAAAGAGGCGACCACGCGCGCTATCGCTTCAACCCGTCCCGGACAAGCACATTCGCCTGCAATAGTGCTGGTGTGGGTTGCGAGCGGGTCGGGAGTTGCCTCCAGATTGACCGTTTCCTGGATCGGGAGTCTGGCCAGGCGTCTGCGTTCGCGTCGTCGCATACGTATCAAATCATGTGCGTCTTTGGTGTTGAGCGTCGATTGCGAGAGTGCCTGAATCTCAGCGTAGGTTAAGAAAAAGATATCACCGGGGATTTTAAGATACCCCTGGGCCAGTAAGTGCTGCTCGATATCGAGTATTTTTTGGCGCACCACGTCAAACAGCATCGAGTGATAATGGCGACTGCCTTCGCGTGACTCGATTACGGCGTGAATGTGATTCAGCACCTGATCGACCAGCGTGCGTTGCCAGGGTTTGAGGTGGTCGTGCAATTTGTTAAGCGCAGAGAGATACTCACCATGGCGGTCTCTAGAGGGTAGACTCTGTGAAGGATTGTTCAGCAAAACCCGCAGGAAGGTAACCGGTGCTTCGCGCCAGGCGGGTATGGCCAGCTCCATTTCGTTCGGTCCGCGATGCCCGTGGCGGTGGATGAACTCTTCGAAAGCCATCGTGAACGGTGAATCCGCGGGGAGCGTGTGGGCTTCGCCGCGAATCATGCGTTTGAGTTGTGCGCTGCCGGTGTCATTTTTCGCCAACGCACTTTTGAGTAAAGATGACAGATGGTCGATTTCGTTCAACAACGTCAATGAGGTCAGGGCCTGATTGCCGTGGTAGGTCTGGGCTAATTCGACGATTGGATAGTCAGGCGCGAAGTACTTCACGAGCCGACGCAGAATAGCGACGTAGACAAAATAACGGACCCCGGACAGTCGTGCATAAGCCAACTGATGGCCAATGGGGCTGAACGGTTGCTGTCCCCAGATGAGTTGCTTCAGCGCCTCTGGTGGTGTGATACGCGGGTTCCGCTTGACTCGGTCGACCAAGGATTCGTAGCGCTTGAGCGCCGCAGGGCTGGCATGCAGAGTGCGAATCCAGTTGGCGCCATCCACCAAAAATCCGACGCTCAGCCAACCTGCGGCGACTGCAAGTTTGCGCCAAGACAGGCCGCTTTCTCGTGGACGCTTTCTGAGCAAGATCCAATCGGCCAGGCTTTTATCGTCTAGATTGAATAGGTTGATGTGTTGGATATGTTTAAGCTTGAGATAAAAACGACCCTGATACATTGCCCCTACTTTAGGCATAACACGGGCATACAGGTCTTCTGAAAGCGGAGTTAAAGGCCCATCGAGTCCATCGGTCAACGGCTTAAACACAACAAGTTGATCAGCGACGGCGTGCTCTTCAGCCCTGTTCGTGACCGGTCTGGATTGGAGAACGTAGAGTTGCTCTCCTTCGTAGGCCCACTCGATCTCTTGCGGCTGTTCAAACAAATGTTCTAGTTCGGTGCTGATGTGACCAAGCTGTTTGATTTCTGTCTCGCTCAGAACGGCGCTTTGCCTGCGTTCTTCTGGAACCTCCTGCAGTCGCGCAAGGGTGTCATCGTGTGGATCCGGTCGCACCTGCATCACTTTGTCGTTGACGACGTAAGAGAGCAGTTCGTTGGTTGCAGACAGGCGTGCCTGGTCGGGCATGACACGGCCATCGGTAATCGCAGCGCCCAGCCCCCAACTGGCCTCGATGAACGTTTCTGCACGCTCTGGGTATTGAGGATCCCTGCAAATGATCCCCGCGCGGTCCGCAGGGATCATGCGTTGGATAATGACAGCAGCGCGCAGAGGTTTGCCAGATAAAACCTCCAGCCAGCCAGCGCGGCGATAGGACAGAGCCGCGTTTGACCATAACGACATCCAGCAATCGATGATCGCCTGGTCAATTCGGCCCGGTGGTACAAAATAGTAGGTTGAGTGCTGTCCGGCAAAGTTGGCGTAGGTGTTGTGAGAGTCCGCGGTAGAACTGCGTACGGTGAGCTGGGTAACGTCACCGAGTTGGCGCATGATTGCGTCTACCACGCTTGCCATGAGCTCTGGCTGCAGGCGCGGTGGATTGGGGCGAATCAACGGGTCGGTTACGTCGCCGAAGTGGGCGATGAAAGCGTCTATCGGTATGACAAAACCGTCAGGCACAGGATAGCCGGCTTGTAACATGGAGCCAAGATGAGCGGCTTTGCTACCGACATGATCGAGGTCGGCAAGGCTGATATCAGCCAGCGGTTTAATCCAATCCAATGGAGACCTGTGTTTGGCGTTTTAAAATGCGGTGCCTAGGTTACCACTGATTGTTGGATTGAGTTATCCAATTGATGTGGGATCGATTGGTTTCCTCTTGCCGAGACGTTGCGCGATACCGGCGCGGACATTCGCATACAACTGTTTGGCTTGGTGAGGTAGGGCCAGGGTCGCGGGTGTTGTCACTAACGTCAGCAAGGTAGAAAACGTGAGACCTGAGACGATGGCTTGAGACAGGGGTACCCAAAACGATGACAGCATGCCGCCGTAGACGACGCTGCGATTGACTAAGTCAACGCTCAGGTTGCTGGCTAACGGCAGCAAACCGAAGACAGTAGTGATGGTTGTTAACATAACCGGGCGCAACCGTTGGGCGCCGGTACGCACGATGAGCTGTACATAGTCCAGATCGGGGTGCTGTTTGCGTAGATGGTTGTAGGTATCAATCAATACGATGTTGTTATTGACGACGATGCCCGCCAGTGCAACCACACCTACGCCGGTGAGTACGGCGCTGAAGGGATTTCCGGTAATCAACAGCCCCAAAAGGACGCCGGCGGTAGACAGCACCACCGCGAAGAGGATTAAGGTCGCTTGGTAGAAGCTGTTGAACTGGGTGACGAGAAGCACAAACATGAGCAACAGAGAAAGGCTGAAGGCGACGCCAACGAACTGCATAGATTCGGCCTGGTCTTCGTTAGCCCCGCGAAAGTTGATGTTGAGTTCAGGATGCCAGTCCTGGGTTGCGATCCACGCTTCCAATTCTTTAACCTTGTTGCTCGCCAAAACGCCTGGTGCGACGTTAGCTCTGATCTGTTCAACCGGGATTCCGTTGTTGCGTTGGAAGGTATCCACGTTAGGGGAGGCGTCTCGAGTCACAAAGTTTGAAACAGGCACCAAACCTGTCCGCGTCGCGATTTTGAGTTCGTTGAGTGCACTGATGCCCCTGGATTGCGCTGGGTAGCGCACGCGAATGTCTACGGCGTCCTCAGAGCGGTCGGGTCGATATTCCCCGACCTTCACGCCGTTGGTCACCAGCTGCACCGCGACCCCGACTTGGCTTACATCAGCGCCAAAGATTGCCGCCTGTGCCCGGTCGACGGTCAGCTTCCACTCAACCCCCGGCAAAGAGCGACTGTCGTCAATATCGAGGAAATCAGAGGTGCCGTTTTCCATGTAGTCAACGATTTTGGCAATAGCGGGTTCCAGCAATGACCGGTTATACGATGACAGTTCGAGCTGCACGGGCTTGCCGGTCGGTGGGCCTTGCTCCATTTTTTCAATTTCAACTGATATGCCAGCCAGATCCTGGGTACGTGCCCGTATTTCTTCGAATATTTCGGTGCCCGTGACGTCGCGATCGTTCTCGTCATGCAGTTCTAAGAACATCTGGCCGATGCGATCAGCGCTGCCACTCCTGCTGGGCCGCCCTGACAGCAGTGTGGTTGTGTTGAGATTACGGATGCCCCCGACTTCCAGTATTCGCTCTTCTACTTCAGCCACCAATGTGTTGACCTCGTCCACGCTCAAGTTGCCCCGCGCGCGCACTGATACGTTTGCGAACTTTGGTTCTGACTCAGAAAAAAAGATGAATCCCCGACCGTACTCTCCGTAGGCCCAAAAGGTGCTGATTAAGACCGTGACGGTGACACCCATGGTGACCAGCGCATAGCGCGTGGCCAAAGCCAGCAGACGGGCGTAAGCGCCGGTGAAAGACTTCAGTAAACGTGGATCCCCTTCTTCAAGCTGCTGCAGCGTTTGCAGCGATTTCTCGTCACGGCTGCCGGCTTTCCCGAACAAACTGCCGAGTACCGGGCCAAAGACCAAGGCATAAAGCAAGGAGCCGGACAGCACTGTGAAGACTGTAACCGGCAGGTAACGCATGAACTTGCCTGAGATGCCCGGCCAGAACATCAGCGGCAGGAAGGCTGCGAGGGTGGTCGCGATAGAGGCGGTCACCGGCCAAAACATGCGCTTGGCGGCCAGCACGTAAGCGCTGCGGCGGTGATAGCCCTCAGTCATTTTACGGTCTGCGTACTCCGTCACCACGATGGCGCCGTCGATCAGCATGCCAAGACCCAGCAACATGCCGAACATGACCATGAAATTGAAGGTGTAGCCGAGTAGATAAATAAAAATGAGCGAGAAGAGAAACGACACGGGAATACCCAGACCCACGATAAGACCGCTACGGAAGCCCATAGCAGCCACCACCACGACCATGACCAGGCCCAGCGCGGTGAAGATGTTACCCTGCAGTTCGGTCACCTGCCCTTGCGCAAAAGGCGCCTGATCAGTGGTGTAGAAAACATCCACCTTGCCGGGCAGATCGGGACGTACACGCTCCACCACGGCCTTGGTAGAAGCAATCGTGCTGAGGATGTTGGCGTCAGCGCGTTTAGTGACCTGAAGGGATATAGTGGGTTTGCCATTCACGCGGGCATAGTTGGAACGGTCTTTGAACGTGCGGCGGACAGTCGCAACGTCTTTGAGCGTTACCACGGTGTCACCGCTCACCTTGACCGGTAAGTCAAAGATGTCGGACGCCTGTTCGATGATGCTGGGTACTTTTACGGAGAATCGACCTTCGCCGGTATCGAGGCTGCCGGCGGGTATCAATCGGTTGTTTCTGACGATCGTATTGATCAAGTCTTCCGAGGAGATGGCATAGGCTTCGAGCTGGGTTGGGTCGATGACTGCTTCGAGCAGTTCCTCTCGCTGACCAAACATATCTGCCGATAGCACGTCGGGGAGCGCTTCTATCTCGTCCTGTAAGTCCATCGCGACCTGATACAACATACGTTCGGATACGTCCCCGACGATATTGACCTGGAGAATGGGGAAGTCGTCTACGCTGGCTTCGGTGACAATGGGTTCTTCAGCCGTGGACGGGATTTCCGCTTTGGCGCGGTCGACGGCCTCACGGGTGTCCATCAAGGCCTTGTCGAGGTCCATATCCGCATTAAACTCAACCATGATGGTGGCGGCACCTTCCGACGCGTAAGCACTCATCTCCTCCACGCCTTCGACGCTTCGCATTTCGGCTTCCATAGGCAGGATGAGCAGGCGCTCCGCGTCTTCAGGCGAAATGCCCTCGTGAACCACGGTAATGATGGCGAAGGGCACATCGATGTCGGGTTCATTGGCGACGGGGATCACGGTTCGGGCAATGAGCCCGGCGATGATGACCATCAGCATAATCAGCAGAGTCGTGCGTGATCGGCTGATGGCGGCTTCGATAAACGCAAACATGAGCGGTCCTCAGGTAGACGGGTGGTGTTAGATGGCGATTACGTCAAGGTCCGAGAGGCTGGCTGAGGTGTCTTTAACACCGGTCTTTAAAGTTTTGGGCTCAGTTGTATTAGTCGCATTCAAGGTGTCCGCGCCTTGGAAAATTGGGTTGACAATTTCGCCAGCGGTCACCAACTCCTGGCCGACGGTGATGACGCCGACTCTTTGCGGAAGGCCAGTAACCCAAACTCCATCTGGGGCGTCCTTGAGGATATTGACCAGGTGAAACTCGACCGCGTAGTCGTCGTTGATGGTGCGAATGCCGATGAGTCCCGCGTCATCGAGTGCCAACAGAGCCGGGCTGACTTTTTGTGCAAGTATGCGCTCGACAGGCACTCGGATTTCGGTAGTGATGCCTGAGCGCAGCGCGCCGTTTGCGTTGTCCAGCTGAATTTCTACGGCGTAGGTGCGGGTAGCCGGATCATTGACTTGGCCGATGAAGGTGACCGGGCCGCTAACGATTGTGCCGTCGCGCAGGTATCCGATCGCTTCTTGATCGATCTGCAGGTCGACCACATCTTGCTCGGACACCCGTCCGACCAGGAGCATGGGGTCCATGTCGACGACCGTGGCGCAGTTCGCCCCAGGGGTGACGTAATCGCCCACCTCCTGATGAACGTCCTCGACGACGCCGCTGAACGGCGCGCGTACATGGACTTTTGTGAGGGTTAACTCGCGCCGGTTAACGTTTGCCTGAGCGGCAGCAAGTCTGGCTTTGGACGCGGCAATGGTGGCTTCCGAGTTGAAGCCCTTTTGCTGCAATTTCAGTGCGCCCTGATATTCGATACGTGCCTGCGCCAAAGCTGCGTGGGACTCGGTGAGGGCAACTTGGCGATCTTCGATTGAGATTTCACACAGCAGGTCATTCTTCGCAACCTGCATGCCGCGCTCGACCGGTCGGTTGACGATGATGCCGGGTATTTCGACTTTGACGTCAACGGTGCGCTTGTTTTCAGTCTGACCACGTACGGTAACGATGCGGTTTTGGTAACTCGCTTCGAGCACGGAAACTCGAACGCTCGTGGGCACGGTGTCTTCCTGAACACGGGCCTGCTCCCGGCTCAATTCAGCGATAGAGGTGGCTTTGCCATGGCGAGTGTCGTTCAACGCGCCAGAGGCTAACCAGCCGACCAGGACGAGCGCGATAATGGTGGCAGTGATGTATGTCGTACGCATGTTCTCGAGTCCCATGTTGGCGCCAGTGGCGCTCCAAAATTGTCAAACAGTGAAGTTAGGTAACGTTATGTGATACCAATGGTAACAAAAAAGCTCGCCTTGCACCATTTTATGGCGCGAAACCGCCGCCGAAGTTGCTAAAGATCGAACAATGCGCGCACGCACGCCAAGGCAGTGTGAAGGTCACCTGAGTCAAACGAGTGCGCCAGTGGGCAGACGGTGTATGGAGAGCGGGGGAAAGAGCCTGAAAAGCAAGTGGTTATGGGTGGGCGAGCAGGTCCGTGAAACCGATTTTAACCAAGCTCAACAACGCTCGCCGCCCGCCATTTATTGGGGCGCGCGAGCGTGTTGAAAGGCGGTCGTGTCAGGCGCTAGCGCTTGGTCTGGCGGCCATGCGATCGAACCAGGGTTTAACATGGGCTAAATTTTCATCCAGTGGCTGTCCGGTCTCGTTACCAAACACGAGTAAACAGAACAGCAATACGTCCGCCAAGGTGATCTTTTCCCCCGCAATGAACGGTCTGCCATCACTCATTAGGCCATCGAGCCACGCAAGCTTCTCCCGCGCAATGCGCTTGAGGTCATCGGCCGCCTGTGGGATTGTAATCATGCGATCCCGGAATATCGGCAGACCTTCCGCATAGCGAAATCCATTGGCCAGCGGTTCGCAGATGTTGAGGTCTACTCGGCGGGTCCACATGCGGGAGTTGGCTCGTTCCTCGGGGGTAGCGCCGATGAGCGAGGCTGACGGACTGATCTCGTCGAGGTATTCACAAATGGCGGTAATTTCTGCGATGCGTTGTCCGTCAGCCAGTTCAAGGCAAGGGAGTTGGCCTGATTGGTTGATTTCCAGATAGTCAGCCTGACGGTTGGCGCCTCCCAGGATGTCAATGTCTTCCAATGGCAAGTCGACGCCAACCTCAGCGGCAAACATGCGCACCACGTGGGGATTAGGTCCCACAGAATTGTAAAGTTTCATAAGCTTTTCCGATTAAATGAAGTTGGCTCGAGGTTACCACTCGCCAATATTTTCCATGCTTTGCCACGGCTCCTGAGGTGCGAGCGCGCCGCCGGATTGTAGGAGCTCAACAGACACCCCGTCTGGTGACCTGACAAAAGCCATGCGCCCATCTCGAGGTGGGCGATTGATGGTGACACCATTGTCTATCAAACGCTGGCAGGTGGCGTAAATGTCCTCCACGGCGTAGGCGAGGTGGCCGAAATTTCGCCCACCGCTGAGCGGTTCTGGATCCCAGTTATGAGTGAGTTCTACCTGTGCAGCTGAATCGCCGGGCGCGGCCAGGAATACCAGGGTAAAGCGGCCTTCCTCACTGTCATAGCGGTTGATTTCCTCCAGCCCTAAGGCGTCACAGTAAAACGCCAGCGACGGACCGATATCGGTGACCCTGACCATGGTATGCAAATATTTCATAGCGATTTCGGGTTGCTCCATCTGAATCGCATCTGCTGGGCTGTCGCTCATAAGTTTTGTCCTCATTCATTAAATGACCGTGGTTAAGCGGGTTTGTCGTTCATGTCAGTGGTTGGTGTTCAGCTAGGCTAAGGTAAACACGATGGGCCACAAAAAAAAACCCCGCTGAAGCGGGGTCTGCGATATCAATTATCACAAGAAACTCTTTGCAGAGTTTAGGTCATTGGAGAGAAATCATTAAACTGAGCGCGAGGGTGCATAGAGCGGTAATGAGCATTGCACTTTCGGGCAAGCTGAGTTGATCTTCAACGTCAGCCACGCGAGCCACCGGCTTACGCACTTCAGGGCCTTCCCTGTGGCGGTGTGACCTTGCCGCACTTGCGTTCAAGCCCCTGATCGATGTGTCTGCGTGTTGATATGCCATGCAAGTAGAATAGCGGCTGAAGCTGCAAAGCGATCGCAATCTTAATGGAGGCAAAGTGGAAGACACGGGCTCGAGGTCGACTTTTGCACCCAAAAATGGAGAAAAAATGCATTTACGGGGCCGTTCAAAACTCGTAAATTGCGCGGATCACAGGAGAATTGGGTAAAAAAATAATGGTCAGATTACTGATGTCAGCGCTGATTGGGCTAGGTTTAATCGCGCTGTTGGCAAATGTTGGCGAAGTGCAGGCGGAAGATGCCGTCGTAAGGGATGACTCGGGCATCATTGAAGAGGTCGTGGTGACGTCTCGGCGGCGCAATGAGTCACAGCAAGATGTGCCAGCTTCGGTGACTGCGTTCGGTGCAGAAGCCATTGAGGCGCTGAAACCGACCACCTTGCGAGATTTCGATGGCCTGGCGCCGAATGTGTATATCGGCATGAACACTGCGGGCCCCGGCGCGAGCGCGTTGTATATTCGTGGTGTGGGTTACGCCGATATTGAAAAGTCGCAAACCCCTCAGGTTGGAGTCATTGTCGACGGTGTGCAAATTGGATCCAGCACGGGTCAGCTGATTGATGTGTTTGATGTTGAAAGCATCGAAGTGAACCGGGGTCCTCAGGGGTTGTTTTTTGGTAAGAACACCATTGGCGGCAATATAGTCGTCAATCGCGTCAAGCCTCAGTTAGATGAGTTTGGGTACAAAGTGTCTGCTCAAGTCGGCGACTATGATGAACGCGTTTATAAAGCTCGAGTCAATATTCCGCTGGGTGACGTGTTTGCGCTTAAGGTGGGTGCTATCGAGCGTGAGCGTGACGGATACTATGATAATGAAACGCTCGGTGGCACCGCAGGTGATGTGGAGTTCAGCTCTCAAACAATCGCCTTGCGGTTTCAGCCCAATGATCGTTTTGACGCAATTTTGACCTATGATCACATTGACGATACCAGTCAAATACCCCCCCAGGATCCGCGTTTCGATGGTGATGATCCGTTCGTTAACTTGGCGGACAAGCGTGAGCCCACTGAATACGAAGTTGATCAGATCAGCCTGCGCATTGATTGGGATATGACTGATGCGCTGTCTCTGCACTCGGTGACGGCCTCACATGACGGGCGAGACCTAGTAAATCAAGACTTTGACGGGGCGGCGATTGACGGTGCAGCGGTGCCTTTCGCGCAGCTTCACACGCTGCGTGACCAGGACTTTGAAGTATTCACTCAAGAGTTGCGTTTGGATTTTAATATCAACGAACGCGTTGATCTTCAGGTGGGTGCCTACTACTACGATTCTGAATTGGACTTTCGCCAGGATACAAACAACGTCCTGCAGCTTCCTCCTGTCGCGCTGGGTTTGCCCGCCGGTGCCCCTTGCTCGATCTTGACACCGATCCTGGGTCTGCGTCCTAACCCGGGTCTGGGAGACGTCCTGTGCCAGTTTCCGAATGCTCGCAGCACGCAGCTGGCTGGTGAGGATGTTGAGTCGCTGAGCTTTTTCGCCGCCTTGACCTTCAGGCCGATCGACAGCGTTGAAATTACCGTTGGCGCGCGTCGCATTGAAGAAGAGAAAGACGTGTACAACTCCTACTTCGACTACACCACCGGCACGTTTGATACCGGCCCGACGAGTGAGGAACATAATTTTGCCGGGTTACCTGAAAGAGTGGGTACTGCGTACACCGCGTCAGAAGAGTGGGACGATACGATCAGTTCGGCTTCGATCAAGTGGGAAATCAATGATTCGACCCAAGCCTACTTTAACTATTCCGAAGGTTTCCGCTCTGGCGGATTTAGCATACGCTCGGCGCGTGATCCGAGCGAAGCCTCATTTGACCCCGAGAATGCCGAACAGCGGGAAGTGGGGATCAAGACGGAACTGTTTGACGGCCGTTTGCGCGTCAATCTGGCTTACTATCAACTGGAAGTCGAAAACAGTCAGTTCAGCTCTATCATCACACTGCCACCGGGGTCGATACCCGGCACCACAACCCTCATCAACAATGGTGCAGGCTCCGAGTATAAAGGTGTGGAGCTGGAAACCCTCTGGAAAATCAACGATGCATGGTCATTGGCGGTCAACTACGGCACCCTCGATGTGAAGAATAAGCGCTTCTCGATTGCCTGTGAGTTGCTCGACGGTTGTGCCACAGGTGTGCCAGGGATCACCGATCCCGTCGGTACTCCACGTGCGCGCGGCGGAAATGATGATTCCCGTCAGCCAGACTGGAATACCAATGTCACCCTGTCTTATGGTGCGCAAGTGGGTAACGGCTTTTTGGCAGCCAACGTAGGTTGGAAGAAAGTCGGCGACTTCCTGTTGGTTAATACTGGAGGAGGCGCAGATCAGCGTTTATTTGAAGGTGGCTACGACTCCATTGATGCGCGTGTCTCCTATGAGTTGACCGTACGGGATTCAGATACGCTGACGTTCTCTCTGTTTGGTAAAAACTTAGGCGATGAAGAGTGGAAAGAGCAGGCACTGTTCCTGGGGGGGCCAAATACAGGTTTCCAGGGTTGGGGTGCGCCACTGACCTGGGCGTTTGAAGTCACCTATCAGCACTAGCCCCAAGCTCGTTGTCTGACAGACAAAGGCCAGCGCTTCGCTGGCCTTTTTTATGGGCGATAGCGCGATGAGCCTGTTTGTGCTCGGGTGGAGATTCGATGAACGAATCGTTTATCTTAGTGGGTAACAGGCGCACAGAGCGTGGGTAGGCTCCGAGGATGAACGCAGGCAGGGCGCGCGTGAGTCTGTCGCGAATCCGCTAGTGGCTTGCGAGTGTCCTAGCGAGCCTGATGTTTGTGGTTCAATTGAGGTGTGTTAGTCATGCGAGGTGCAGTTGGTGAGGAGCGATAAATGAACGGTCGTTGGTGCCCACGCGCGATGGTAGTTATGGCTTGTATGCTGATGGTGAGTTGTGCGGTAAACCCGGTGACCGGCGAAAGAGAACTGATGCTCGTGAGTGATGCTCAGGCCGTAGCGATCGGCGAAGCGCAATATCTACCGGCGCAGCAAATGCAGGGTGGTGCGTATCTCAGCGATGCGGAGCTCAGTGATTACGTCAACCGAGTCGGTCAGCAATTGGCGTTGGCCAGTGGTGTGGATCTGCCTTACGAGTTTGTGGTGCTGAATAACCCGGTGCCGAACGCCTGGGCCATGCCGGGTGGGAAAATAGCCGTTAATCGTGGGTTGCTCACCGCTTTGCGCAGTGAAGCCGAGCTGGCTGCGGTGCTGGGTCATGAGATCGCGCACGCGGCAGCGCGGCATGGTGCCAAGCGCATGGAACGTGGATTGTTGACCCAAGCGGTGATGGTTGGCGCAGCGATTGGTGTATCCGGGCGGGATTACGGTCAGGAATTACTGGGCGGAGCACAGTTTGCCGCTTCGCTGATCGGACAAAAGTACTCACGCGATGCCGAGCGAGAAGCTGACCTGTATGGCACGCGCTTTATGGCAAAAGCCGGGTATGACCCGTCTGGTGCGGTGGCGTTGCAGGAGACGTTTGTGGCGCTGTCTGGCGCCAGTCGTGCGAGTTGGATGGAAGGCCTGTTGGCTTCTCATCCGGCTTCAGAGGAACGCCTGGAGAATAATCGCTCGCTGGTGCAACAGTTGCGCCTGCAGGGGTACACCAATGGTCGCTTCGGCACCTCAGATTACTCGGCCGCCACCGCGCGCTTACGTTCGGCTGGTGCTGCGTTTAGTGCCTATGAGGAAGCCCTGGGTTCGTTTGAGCAAGCCTCCTA
>Ga0181559_10004338_pt1 | contig 13764 bp, 17 predicted proteins | sample 011ome_21_FD_133752 | JGI IMG/M metagenome (GOLD analysis project Ga0181559, IMG submission 133752) | Coastal salt marsh microbial communities from the Groves Creek Marsh, Skidaway Island, Georgia - 011508AT metaG (megahit assembly) | ecosystem: Environmental > Aquatic > Marine > Intertidal...
ACAGCACACCATTGTGTCCAGTGTGGAAGGTGTTCCCCTGTTCGCTGTGCTGTTTGGGCAGGCGGATGAATTCTCTGGTGATGAGGATTATGATTCTGAAGCAGTGAGGGCAGCGATCAGGACTGCACTGAGATCTTATTTTCAATGAGATTTGGCTGAAATATTTTGAGTAAGAGCAAAATCTAATTCCAGTTTTATGTTTAGAGTCAGAGCAAAAAAAATTCTAATATAAATAATCTCCGACTTTTATATTGACCCCAATTAATTTTTATCGGTTCAAACGAAAAGTAATTGAATAAATATGATGCAAGAATGACATCATTGGCGAAAAGTAGAAAAAGAAAATATTAAACAGTGAGACATAACGAGATGCAGTGGCAGGATAGTCCTAAACAACCAAAAAATAAAAGGACTTATCATGAACGCACGAAAATTATTTCTCTCCATAATATTAATACCAATACTATTTTTTTCTGGAACTGCTCAAGCTGGGGACCTGGCGCTGGTCAGGTTTCAAAAGGCTAATGAACAGGAGCTACAAAAAACAGAAATTAGCGATAATGGAAAGCAACGTACTTTTCGAAATATGTTGCAAAAAGGGGATAGTGAAAAGGATATCCGGGGACTGTTTGTACAGCCTGAAATCTCAATAACCGAGTCCAAGCTTAATCCTTCACTCACATTTTCAGCAAGCAAAGCATATTTTCCTATTATTTTTGGTGTGACCCAAACCCTTGGTGTGACTTTTGAATTTACAGCCAATTACAGTCTGGAAACTGATGAGCCTAATGAAATGCACAAAGATTTTCTTTTTCAGGGTGGTGATATGGATTTTAATTTGAATTTGAATTGGGCACCCGGTGACTGGGCTTTTCAGGTAGCTTATGATTATTCGCTATTGTCAGCAGACGAACTTTCAGTAGATACAACAGTTAATGAAATTGATGCTGAAATTCAAAGCCTTAATGTTTCTGTAATGTATGATTTTAGTGGCGTCCTTGCCAAGGTTGAATACAGGGATTTTGATCTAATGTCTGAAGCAAATGAGAATGAGTTTGCAAAATTAATTGATGAAGAGGAAAGTCTGATCATAGGCCTGTTAATGCCACTAACGTTTGAAGATAAAAGTTATTTATTTAAATTTGAAAGGGCAAGGTCATCAAAACTTGATGAAGGTCTCTTCCGGATTGGATTTGAAACTTCATTTTAAAAATGAATGTAAATGTCCTTACTGTAATGCAAAGCTCCTTGGAAGGGGCTTTCTAAATTGGACACTAATACTTTGGGTCAAAATTAAAACTATTCCAATTTAAATAAGCTCTATAATCAGGATCAGAAAATCCTACTCTGACCCTGATTATTACACCCCGTAAAGGCTTAAAGCTGTACCTCGCCTGCCACAGGATTAATTTCATGGCGACGGGATTTGAAGCGCCAACCTTCCGCCGTTTTTACATAAACGTCATGATACAGGCCCAACTGTCCCGCCGTTTCCTCATTGAGAAAGTTGCCCTTGTTTGCCGGGTAGATGGCATAGGATGTGCCTCTGGCACCATCCGGGTGGGGATCAATGACCAGACTTTCCGATAAATGCAGGATCCATGACGTGGGGGTGTTACGGCGGGATTCACAGTCGGGTCCGCCGGCGATAGCGATCAAAGCCTCCCGGGTGTTGCGTACCGAGGGCATGCCGTCTCCCTGGTCGATGATGTATTCGCCCCCTGGTATAAAAAGGTCCGCAAAGCTCTGTCCGGCGTCAGTGCAGTAATCGAGATGAAAATTAAGCCGATTGACCAGTTGCTGAATGGCAATGTAGTCCGCTGGTGATAAGGAGGTCGGAGATACAGAATCTGAAGAAAAAGATTCCGAAGACTGAGCGTTGATCTGACCGCTACCCAGTAACAGGATACTCAGAAAGAGGAGGCCAGCGATCGTGGATGACTTTGCTATTGTTATCATCGCCCGATTGTCTCAATCATTCCGGTCGTAAATCAAATCCTTAAAACTGCAGGAAAACTGCAGGAAAACTGCAGGAAAACTGCAGGAAAACTGCAGGAAAACAGTAGTCCCATATCACCCTGATGCCGGGGAACACAGACACCAGGGCCTGCCCTTGCTTATTCTGTGACGGGCGCTTATTGAATCCGTTTTAATCTGCCTCTTAACTCCGGGACAAAATACAGGCATTATTGACTGACAGCTCATGGTTGCATCACCGTTTCAGTTACCACAGTGATATAAAAGATTATGGATAACCCACACCGCAGTGACATCGATTCCCCATCAGCGCCCCTGAACCGGCGGAGCTTTCTCAAGGTCAGCACCATGGCCGGCGCCGGCTTTTCCCTGGCGACCTATTTCCAGGCCCCAAATGTACTGGCCGCTGACCAGCCCAGCTCCGATCAGCTGGAGTTGAATGCCTTTGTGGAAATTGGTGTCGATGGCGCCATTACCCTCTACGCCCACAACCCGGAAAAAGGTCAGGGCACCAAGACCTCGCTGCCCATGATCATTGCCGATGAACTGGGCGCGAACTGGAATGATGTCACCGTGGTCAGGGCCCCTTTTAATGAAGCCCGCTACGGTATACAACGCGCCGGGGGTTCCACTTCAACACCTCGCGAATTCGACCCCATGCGCCGCGCCGGTGCCGCCGCCCGCACCATGCTGATTGGCGCAGCTGCCAGGCGTTTGTCTGAAGATCCCACCCTGTTTTACTCCGAGAACAGCCACGTCATCCATCGCAATACCGGACATGCGCTGACCTTTGCCGAACTGGCCCTGGATGCCGCCATGCAGCTGGTGCCGGATTTGGACACCCTGGTCTTCAAGCCCCGAAGTGAATACACCATTATCGGCACCCATGTGGGCGATGTGGACAACCACACCATCGTCACCGGCGGCAGACTCTACGGCTCGGATATCCAGCTGCCGGACATGCTCTATGCTGTCTATGAAAAATGCCCTGCCACTTACGGCAGGGCAGTCAGTGCAAACCTGGATCACATCAAATCCTTGCCTGGCATTGTCGATGCTTTTATGGTTGAGGGTAATGACAATGTCGGTGAACTGCTCGACGGCGTTGCCATCGTCGCCCGTTCCACCTGGCAGGCCTTCAAGGCAAGACAGCAGTTGGAGGTGCAGTGGGAGACCTCAAAAGCCTCCAAAGACGATAATGTCGATTTCTTCACCCGCGCACAAAAAGTAGCCGATGCGCCATGGCCTGCCGCTAATCAGATCGCCGAATCCGGCAATGTGACCGAACATTTTGATGATGAGTTCACGCAAACCATCACCAGCAGCTACCACTTTCCCTACCTGGCCCATGCCTGCATGGAGCCCATGAACTGCACCGCCCATTACCATGCAGACTCAAACCGAATTGAAATCTGGGCGCCGACCCGGCAACCCCAGTTGACCGTGGCCTCCATGGAAAACGTCTTCGGCATACCCGCTGACAATGTCACCCTGCACATGATTCGCATGGGCGGCTCCTTCGGCCGCCGCCGCCTGCAGGATTATTCCTGCGAAGCCGCCGCCATTCCCCGCCGTTTTGATGTGCCGGTCAAACTGCTCTGGACCCGGGAAGACGACCTCATGCACGACCAGTACCGCCCCGGCGGTGTCTACGCCTTTAAAGGCGCCGTCAGTCGCGAGGGCAGGGTGGTAGCCATGCAGAATCACCTGATTGGCGGCTCCGTGCGCGGTGTCGCCACCGCCGGCACCCGCCTGGGCCCGGATGAATTCCCGGCCCTGAATATCGATCACTACCGCGCTGCAGTGTCCCTCATCGACACCAACACCCCCACCGGTTCCTGGCGCGCACCGGGCTCCAATGCCACCGGCTGGGCCGTGCAAAGCTTTATAGACGAGTTGGCCCATGCCGCCGGCCGCGATCCCGTGGAACACCTCATCGACATGATGGGCGAACCACGCTGGTTCGAAGAAGGCAGCACAGGCTCGCTGAATACCGGCCGCGCCGTGGATGTCATCAGGCTTGCCGCTGAAAAAAGCGACTGGGGCAAAACCCTTCCCCCTGGCCGCGGCATGGGTATCGCCTTTCACTTCAGCCATGCTGGCCACGTGGCCGAGGTGGCGGAAGTCAGTGTGGATGCCAACAACAAGGTGACCATTCACAAGGTCACAGCAGCAGTGGATATTGGTCCGGTCATCAACATGAGCGGCGCGATCAAACAGGTACAGGGTGCCGTGTTCGATGGCATCAGTTCACTGGCCAGGCTTGAGATCACCATGAAAGACGGCGTAGTGCAGCAGGATAATTTTCACCAGTACAACCTGCTGCGGATGAAGAATGCACGGACGGAGATTGATGTGCATTTTATCCAGAGTGATTTTCACCCCACCGGGTTGGGCGAACCGGCATTGCCGCCGGTGATGCCGGCTGTTTGTAACGGAATTTTTGCGGTGACGGGGAAGAGGGTTAGGGAGTTGCCGATTACGAGGGAAGGATTTTTTGTTTAGAGTAATGATAGATTGATGGATATTTTTTGCTCTGACCCTAAATATTTAAACTTCTCAAAAAATAAATCTGTCCCCTTTAATCTCAACTACTCTAGTCTTGCCCCCAGTTTTTCGGACACAGTAAAGGATTCTTGTTAGTTGTTCATATCTGTCCGGATGAAGAATAGGGACACTAATAAGTTAATAACTTAACAAGTTTTTATTTTTGGAATCAAGGGATCAGAGTTCTTGAAACAAAACCAGAGGATCAAGAACTCTCAAGAATAGGGGGCTGACCCCATTATTTCTCCGTCCGCATTACGGTTCATACGTTGTTACAGCAACAGGGGTATACGCTGAATCCTTTTCAAGGGAAATGGAAATAGCGAGACACCCACTTTGATTCTTCAATTTTTAATATGTTGGGAGTGGCTGTCCCTTTTACTACAGGGAGCAGGTGACCCATATAAGCCGGTTACCTGACCTCTTTATTTCTGGCTAGTCCTGCACCATTTCCAGTCCGGCTTCCTGGTAAAGCATCTCCATTTCATCAAGCCATTTTGGCTCGGAGCACTCATAGGAGAGCACGTGGTAGTCGTTCAGTTCGCGCCAGCGCTTTGTCGCGATATAGGGCTCGTCCAGCCAGAGCGGATCTTCCATGACCAGTTCGCCGACCAGGATCCGCGTGCCATCGGGTAACGGGTCGTCCAGATAATAGGTCTCACGAACCGTTGCCTGATCGCTGTGCGGATAGCGTGTATCAACCTGAGTTTTCAGGCGTGTGGTTTCAACGAGGAGCCGGTCACCTTCCCAATGCGCGGTGGAATAACCATTGCGTTCGCGAAAAAATTCTTCCGGGTTGCCCGCTTCATCGCCGATATAAAATCGTCGTATTTCGTTATGTAATTCGTTGATGACCAGCAGTTGATCCAGACGTTGAATAATTTCCATGGGGTAGCCGCCGCCTGAGGACAGCATTGATTCCGGCAGTCCGTAGCCGACACAGGCATTACCCGGCGCATAGTTCGTACCCTCGATCAATGCACGGTAGGCATCAGCAGCTGCCTGCGCTTCCGGCTTCAGGGCGAGCCGGGAAGGATCGGGGCCGTTAGTGTCCGTCGGGCCACCGCGGTAAGTGTTCCACGCACCACTGAAATCAGGCTGCTCGGCCGCGATCATAAACGGGGACAGAAATAGCGTAATTGTGAGCACGGCAACGCCGAGGAGATATCGGGACATTGGCAAACCTTTTTTCGGGGGACATCGACTAATTGCGAAAAACTGTCTGTTTCCCCGATTTTTTTTCACACTATAACCGAAGGATGCTCTGCATATAAAGCAGGGATGCTTGCAAATTAGCAACCTAAAATAACGCAAAATATGTTATTTAAAGTTGCTAAGTTCCAAGCGTCCCTATTCGCTGGGCAAACTGCGAATCTGAAGGAGAAAACTTGTTGGCATTTTCCATGCCTGCATTTTTACGAGCATTTTAGCGCCGGAAATAGAGATAAGCTTAAGAAAGCTCAGTCGGTAATTTTTGGAATTACATCACCGTGGGGCTGGTCTGTGAACAAGCCGGGAATGGAGTCCATGTCATGAATCAACTCACGGATGATGGTGGTCGCAGAAACTATCCCCTTAATATGGTGGCTATCCACTGCGAGGATATACTCAATATTGCGGCTTACCATAAGCTCTGCAACCTCTCGTACTGAAGGATTGGAGCGGATAGCAATCGTTCGTGGAACACAAATATCCCGGGCCTTCAATACCCCAATACTCTTGCGTTCCAGCTCGAGATTCAGTAGGTGATTGGTAATGATCAAGCCGAAATAGTCATCGTCATTATCCAATACCAAGATGTAGGGGCGACGTTGAACCCGAATTAGCCGGACCAATTTTTGTACAGGGTCACTGCTAACCGCCGTTACGAAGTTCTTTGATATCAAATCGGCTAGCTTTCGTTGCATCTAAGGTCCCTCTTGCGCATCATTTTCCATCCTCATTAGCTTATCGTTTTTGCGCAGTATGTCCAAGTACAGATGCTTTTTTTTACTATTAAGAGCATGATGTCGATATGGTGGCACTTGCTGTATCGAACCAGAGAGAATTTCTCACAAATGAAGAATAGGGACACTAATAAGTTAATAACTTAACAAGTTTTTTATTTTTGGAATTAAGGGATCAGAGTTCTTACGACCACAAGGACATCCACTCTATTGCTTTCACTATAAAATCTTCCATTTGGGCGCGAACTCTTTCACTTACCCAGCTAGCTTTAATCGACAGATTGATTTTTTCGGCGGCCACTGATTTTGGCTGCTGGTTTGTATGGGCTTCCAACCTTTCCAACCCATGAGTGAAGTTGATGCCCCGTTTCTGTATTTCCAACGCCAGGTATTTCCATTCCGTGGTGGAATTGGGTGTCCCTTTATTACTGGAAAACTCTACTTTAGGGTGTCACTAAAACAGGGGTGTTTACAGGGTGATCTTACCCCGTATATACGCATATTCTAGTTAAGCAACTTTTTCAACTTCGATAAGCGATTGGTATCCAATCGAAGAATGCAATCGTTGCCGGTTAGAAAATGTCTCAATGTAATCGAACAATGCAGTCCGAGTTTCTGTTCTAGTCCTAAAATCCCGCTGGTGAATATCTTCTACCTTCATACTGTGGAAGAAGCTTTCCATCACAGCGTTGTCCTAGCACTCACCTCGACGGCTCATGCTGCAGATCAAACCATATTTGCTTAGCAGTTTTTGATACTCACCAGCATAGTACTCTTTTTCCCTGTCCGACTGCACAATCAGGCCAGGAGCGAAATAGCGGGACACCCACTCTGATTCTTCGATTTTTCAATATGTTGGGAGTGGGTATCCCTTTTACTGCAAAACGGCGCGCACCGGCGCGGTGACCTTCATCCAGCGTTTCGGCTCGGCGCTGAACCTGAATGTTTACTTTCACATCCTGTTCCTGGATGAGGTCTATAGCGCTGTGTTTGATTACCAGAAACAAGTGTTCCGACGAGTCAACGCACCCACCATAATCAAAGGGGTCAAAATGAACCTCCCCTAGTTTGACGAACACTCGATATTGGGGACAATGTTTCCTAAAGAAGTGTCAGATGAAAAGAAGAACCTTGACCCCGGAATTCAAGCGGGAAGCAGTCCGCCAGTTAGAGTTTGGTGAAAAACCCTCAAGTGATCTTGCCAGAGAGCTAGGTATCCCACGCAACAAGCTCTATCGCTGGAAGGAAGAGATTGATAGCAAAGGAGAGATTGCTTTTCCAGGCAGAGGAAACAATCGCAGCACAAAAGACAAGTTATCTGCTGAAGTAGCTCAGCTGAAAAAGGAGTTATCCCAGGCCCAGGAGGAGAATGAGATTCTAAAAAAGGCCGCAGCGTTCTTTGCGCGGGAACTCAAGTGAAGTATGCGTTTGTCCACACGCATAGAACGCAGTTCAGGATTGTTCGGATGTGCGAGGTGCTGGACGTCTCGCCATCCGGCTATTATGACTGGCGGTGGCGGCCTGACAGTGCCAGAGCGATACGGCATCGGTATCTGACAGAGAAGATTCGATCTGTGCACCAGAGTACCAGGCAGATATGCGGCTCACCCCGGATACATAGCGAACTAAGAGATTTGGGTGAAGTTGTTGGTAAGAATACGGTGGCATTGCTGATGCGCCGTAGCGGCATCCAGTCCAGGGCTCATCGCCGCTTCATCATGACGACGAATTCCAGGCATGACCAGCCAGTCGCACCGAATCTGTTAGGACGGAACTTTAGGGAGACCAGGTTCAACGAGAAATGGGTTTCTGGCGTGACTGGAATAGCAACCCGAAAAGGATAGTTATACCTGGCCACAGTGATTGAGCTGTATTCGCGCAAGCAGGTTGGTTGATGAGCCACAGTAACTCGGCCCGGTTAGTATCAGATGCACTAGAGATGGCAATCGCACAGCGAGGTGATGTGCATCGTGTGATTCTTCATTCAGATAGATCAAAGCCTTATGCCTCTAATGAATATCAGCAACTGATTAAGAGCCACGGCATTGTCTCCAGCATGAGCAGTAAAGGCGATTGCTGGGACAATGCCCCAATGGTGAGTTTTTACCACTCACTCAAGACAGAGTGGGTGGTGTTTGAGGACTATCGCAATCACAATGAAACAAGAGCGAGCATCTTCAATTACATTGAGCTGTTCTATAATTGTAAACGACGGCACTCAGCACTCAACTACCTGAGTCCGGACAACTATGAAAAACGACCAAGTATCCATTAACCGTGTCCAAAAAACTGGGTGAAGACCAGAGTAACTTGATTTCACTACTGGTTTGGCAAAATCACACTACTCTGACCCCTTTGATTGTCAAACACTGACCAATATCGCCACGATGGCGGATACCACAAACGCTGGCAGCAGCACACCCAGGGCATTCAAGTAGGTCACCCCGTTTTCCCAACGTTCAGGGGGACAGTGACTTTTATAAATGAAAAGTCACTGTCCCCAAATTTCCATGTATGGACGACTACACATTATCCGTCTATTCTGATCCTCATATTTGAATCAAGCTAGGCACAGTAAACATGGGGTCAGACAAGCCAGCTCTATCGGGAGAGTCAGTGTGGTCGCAGCGACTGGACGGCAGTGAACACTTTTCGTGCAGCACGGAATGGGGCCCTGGCGAGGTGATCAAGTACTTCTGGCAGGACATCTTTGGCTCAGCCAAAGCCGGCTCGCGCGTATTGGAGATCGGTTGCGGCTCAGGGCAGGTCTCTTTTTGGGGAGCTGAAGCCGGTCGCGGGCTGAAGTTCGTCGCGACTGACAAGATTGTCGCTCCGGGCGGTTCACGGTTCCAACATCCCGATATCAGGTTCATGGGAGAGGTCGCCGCTGAGCAGCTTCCCTTTGCACAGGATAGCTTCGAGCTCGTCGTTTCCAACTTCGCTATTGAGTATGCCTCCTTCGATATGGCCCTCAGCGAAGCTGCACGTGTTTTGGCTCCCGGCGGTTCGCTCATTCTGGTACTCCACAGTTCAGATAGCGCCATTACACAGAGTAGCCGTCTGGCAAATTCGACCCTTGAGGCACTGGTCCGCGCCGGCGTGCCCGAGCAGGTCCGTGAAGCGGCGATGCTCCCGCCAGAAGATACTTCGCGCCACAATTTGCTCCAAAGCGTTTGTGCGCGCAGGCAGAAATTTTCGCAAGCCGCAGAAGTCTTCCTTGGTATCGAGTATTTTGACTTTGCAAAAAGCCTGCTGGGCAATGAGCCTCCAGGTCTGAACGATCTCGACGCGCTCGACGAATCGGTGGCGTTGCGACGTGACATCTCAAGGGAGCAATCGCGCGTAGCTTTGGATGTCGACGCATTGCGGCATCTCGAACAGCATCTCCAGCAGTTTGGCCTGGCCGGTTTCACCTCAGAGATGACCTGCACTTACGATGATAAGCTCACCGAGAAGGTGGCGTGGTTCGGCGTTTTCACCAAGGCTCCAGTGGGGGGCTAGTGAATCAAGGAATCAAGGGGGCAGGCTACTTGGTTCTTGCCCTTTTACCAGAATGACCTAGGTATTTCTGATTTTTTTTGAATTATAAAAGTCAGAGCAATTTTTTTTAATCATCAAGAACTATGACCCTTGTTGGCCTTGGGTATGATCGATTGATTAAAACTTCCCCATGCTTCGTTTTCTTTCTCAGGTTAGTTTAAGGAAATGCTCGAAATTTCCTCCTGTTTGTTCTCAATAGTCTTATAAATTCTATTTCGATGTGCTCTAACGTACAGACTACTTCATACCGTTTAACCCAGAATCAAACACCGCAATTTTCATCTTAGGTATAGAGGATTACAAGCATGTTAGAAACTGTCGCTATTATTTTGATTATTCTCTGGGCTCCGGGCTCCGGGCTCTGGGCTTGGTGTCTTCCTACACCATGGGCGGATCTATTCACATATTGCTGGTCATCGCGATAATCGTAGTGACGATCCGATTGATTCAGGGTAAACGACTTGTAGGAGAAGTTTTATGTCGATTAATAAAATATTTGCCATTGCACTCATTGTGTTAGGCGCTATGGGGCTTATCTATGGAGGCTTCAGCTTTACACGTGATACCCATAAAGCAGATCTTGGCCCCTTGAGTCTTAGTATCGATGAAAAGGAATACGTCACCGTACCCATTTGGGCAGGTATTGCTGGCATTGCAATCGGGGGAGCATTGTTGCTGTTTAGCAAAAAAGGGTAAAGGGCTTATTGATAGTGGACTTAGCAGTCTAATCTGCTAACCAACTGGATGCGCTTTAATTATTTAGGTCTTATTTTTAACTAATGGAGAAAGTATGAAAATTTGTAAATATGTAAAACTGCTCACATTGTCAGGACTATTATAAATACCGATGATTAGTACAGCTGCAGAGGGTTTGAATTATAGCTATATAGAAATCGACTATCTCAACCTGGATGTTGATGAACCTAATGAAAGCAACGTGTTTGATACCAATTTTGATAATGGTGGAGGCTTTGGAATTGATGCCTCATGTAAATTTAACGGAAATTTCTTCGTGTATGGTTCTTACTCCGAAACTGAAGCTGATTTTAACTTTAGAGACCATACAAATGCTTTTGTCCCCGGCTACACATACGTCTTGTTTTTCAATCTGGGCGTAGGTTACATACTCTCTATGTCAGAACGTTCTGATATCGTTTTGCGGGCTGGCTATGCTGATATTAAATTCAATGATTTTGATTCTGGTACAACCAATGATCCAGATGTGAATGACTTTAGAGATGATCCAAGTGATGGTTATACACTCGACGCCAAATTACGTTCACAGCTAACTGATAATATTGAAACCAGTATTGGCCTGCGATACCTGGATATAGAAGATATAGGTGGTATCAGTCTGATTGCAAATGTTATGTATGAATTTAATCAAAACTGCGGGCTTAATGTAAATCTGGATGCTGGTGATGAATTGATGGTCTGGCGTTTAGGCGTGCGTTATTCATTCTAAGATTTAGGATCAAGGGATCAAGTAACCTGACCCCTCGATTCCTTTCATTTCCTTGCGCATGGACCTGGATATCGATGACAGTACCAACAGGGCGATTTATGACCAGGTTGTCACCGAACAGTTACTGGCGGGCAATCCCCGGCGCAGCCTGTGGCGCGTTGAGCTGGAGAATATTGCCACTGAAGGCGTGCTGGAACAGAGTATGCTTGGTCGGCGAAGCCTGTCTGGCTGACCCGGTATGCCAGGGGGGAGTTGTATGCCTCTGGTGATTACCCCAACCAGAACAATAATGTGGATGGTCTCATGCAGTTGGCGGCAGATGAGGAAAGTATCGACAATGAAGACCTTGTACTATGGAATACCGTAGGTTTTCGGCATATCACCCGGTCAGAAGACTGGCCGGGAATGCCGACACTCTGGCATTCGTTTCGGCTGCGGCCTTTCAACTTCTTTGACGGCAGTCCGGCGATGGATGTGGTGCCTGAGTAAGGGCGCCATCTGTTTCTTTTAGTACCCTAACTTGACGATTATGGGCATGGTAGTAAATATCTAGGAATATTTAGAGTCAGAGTAAAACTACATACTTCAGACCCATGCTCTGCTTAACTCGCTGCCGTGGAAGAGGGCACGGACTAGTGGGGACACTGATTAAATCAAAAGGGTCAGAGTAACTTGATTTCACTACTGGTTTGGCAAAATCAAACTACTCTGACCCCTTTGATTCAACTGGGTGCGGGTCAATACGCCGCTATGGGATTCGAAACTGTGATCATCATTGAAGAAATAACTGCGTGGTAATTCGCCATGCCACAATGGATCCACGCTAAAGCGTAAGCGTTCAACAAAGGCATCTGCAAACATCCAGGTCTTGATATTCTGTAAATCATAATTGGCCAGAATTTCAACCGCTTCCTCCCGGTTCTCTAACGAATCTGTGGAGATAACCACCAGCGGGAAATCGGGATCAGTCTTTTTTATTTCGCCCAGCAGTTTCAATTCAACGCGACAGGGAGCGCAGTGAATTGACCACAGGCTTACCACGAATGGCTTCCCCTCATATTGCGCTTTTATCTGTTCGAAGCTTTGCATATTGAAATTCTGGATATTATCGGCTCGAACAGTAAGCGACACAAACGTGGAATAAAATATCGCAACGCCTATAGCGAGGGACTTTGAAAAATGAGCTTTTTTATTCACAATACCATTACTTATCATGGCTTAACTCCTTGAACACATAGCCATACTCTTCTGTAGACCAACTCAGATAAATTCCAGCGTCATTACTAATCAACAAGGGATGGTCACTTGCCTGTTCAGTGCTCAACAGGGTTTCTGTTGAGGCCCAGGATTCGCCGCCATTTCTGGAACGCATAAGCTGTAGCTGCGTTGAGACACCATTGAATCCTTTCCAGACCAGCAATAATTCATCCCCATATTGGGCTAATGAAGGATGCCCTGCGCCAGGCGTAGCATCAACTTCTATGATCTGGCTTGATTCTGCTTTCGCCAGATCATAGCGACCGTAGTAAATTCCTTTATGCAAATCGCCGGCGCTGAACCAGGCCATATGATACTGTTTTTCCTGCTTTGCCTGCACCATGGAAGGGCCATGATGGGGACAGGCGTTTATATACCAGTCATCGACGGTTGCTCGCTTGATATCTGTAATTTCTCCTTCCGGACTTAAGATCGCCAGGGCATGATCACGAATCTGTTTGTTGTAAATTTGCCGCCATAGTATGGCAACCTTGTCATCACCATGGGGAGCCATTGCAATGCGACAGCACTCGCAGCTATTGTGAGCGACTCGATGATTTGGTCCAAACGACATGCCCAGATTTTTCGAAACGGTGTAATAAATGGCGGCTCCCGGGTACTCATTGCCCTGTTCAAGGCTCTTCTCCATATCGCGCTTGTCGATCCAGGTCAGGTATAGATTCCCGGAATCTGTAAGAAACAAACTGTCAAAACGGTGTCCGGTGTCCAGTTCATCATCGTTTATGGTTCGCGGCGCATCGAATGACATGCCACCGTCCACGGAGCGTGTAAAACGAATCAGGCCTGTAAAGTTCGACGAGGTCTTGGTGGTCCAGGACAGCAATACTTCACCGCCCGAAGCAATAATTATTTTCGGGCGATTTTCACCATTGAATTCTGTATCTTCGGGTGCTTTATTAACCTGGACAGGAGAGGAGAAACTTTTCCCTGCGTCATCGGAATGACTCACATAGACATGTTTGTTTTGCACAAAGGCAACCCATAACCTGCCTTGTGTATCGAAAACCGCAC
>Ga0181559_10004343_pt1 | contig 13753 bp, 4 predicted proteins | sample 011ome_21_FD_133752 | JGI IMG/M metagenome (GOLD analysis project Ga0181559, IMG submission 133752) | Coastal salt marsh microbial communities from the Groves Creek Marsh, Skidaway Island, Georgia - 011508AT metaG (megahit assembly) | ecosystem: Environmental > Aquatic > Marine > Intertidal zone...
AAGGCGCGGAAAGCGGGCGAGGACGTCTCGGTCGGGCTTCTGGACTACCCCGTGTTGATGGCGGCGGACATCCTGCTGTACAACGCCGACGTCGTTCCGGTCGGGGAGGACCAGCGCCAGCATCTGGAGTTGACGCGCGACATCGCGGGGCGGGTGAACAACCTGTACGGCGGGAACAAATGGAAGAAGATGGGCGCGAAGGGCACGAAAGCGCCTTCCGGAAGGTTCCGGGGAGGAGAGATTTTGCGCGTTCCCGACGCGTACATCCCGGAAGCCGGCGCGCGCGTCATGTCCCTCACGGATGGAACCGCGAAGATGTCCAAGTCGAACCCCGCCGAGGGGAGCCGCGTCAACGTGTTGGACACCCCCGACGATATCGCCAAGAAGATCAAGCGGTGCAAGACGGACGCGTTCGAGGGGCTGGAGTTCGACAACCCCGAGCGCCCAGAGAGCACGAACCTGCTCACGATGTACCAGCTGTGCACGGGTTTGTCGCGCGAAGAGACCCTCGCGGCGTGCGGCGAGATGCGGTGGGGGGAATTCAAGCCGGCGCTGACGGACGCCGTCGTCAGCCACCTGGGGCCCATACAGAGCCGCTACTTCGAGATCATGGACGAGCCGGGGTACCTGGACGGCGTGCTGGCGCGCGGCGCGGACGCCGCGAACGAGGTGGCGGAGAAGACCGTGGCGGACGTCAGGGACGCCATGGGCTTCCTGGAGAGGGCGTAGACGACGTGACGAACGGTGTTTTTTTTATGTGCGAAGGTAACCTTCGTATGTCTTCGCGACGCTCCAAACAAACGCACGCTCTACAACTCGGCTTTGGTCTCCGCGTCGGCCGCGCCTCCGTCCTCCGGCCCGCCGTACGGCGGCGGCGGCGCGGGGGGCGCGACGTCGTCTTCGAGCGGGTCGATGTCCCGTCCGTCAGCGGCGCCCGCGGCGGTCGCCGCCTCTCCCCCCGCGGCGGCGGTTTCGGTTTGGTTCCCCGCCGGCGCCCCCCCCGCGGCGTCGGTTTCGTTCCCAGCGGCCGTCGCGTTCGCCGCCGCCCCCGCGAGCCCCTTTGGGGTGTCGTACAGGTCGAACAGGTCCAGGATCGAGCCGTGCGCGCGGTTGATGGACTTGATGGCGCTTCCCTTCTCCGGCGCGATGGCGTACAGCGCCGCGAGCACGGCGGCGGCGGAGCCCGCCGCCGCCAGCCGGTTGAGCGCCGGGATCTTGCCGACGACGTTTCCGCCGGCGTCGAGGTCGTCGAACGCCCACATCGGCGAGAAGACCTCGTCGATGGGGATCTCGTCGCTGGTGATGTTCGGCAGCACCCAGAAGTGTCTTCCGAAGACGATCCAGACCACCGCGAACACGAAGACGCGCACGACGCCGACGACGAAGAACAATCCCAGGATGGCGAGGCAAAAGTAGAGGATGAGTTTCTTGAACCAGATGGGCGAGAGCGGAAACAGGCACATCAGGATCACCATGAACGCCACGAGGAAGGAGATGATGACGAACGTCCACGACATCGGCTGGTCGTACGTCCAGCTGTAGAAGCCCTCGCCGTCCTCCGTGAACGTCTGCGCGGCGCGCGGCACTTGGTGCAGGAACTTGGGGAACTTGACGCGTTTCGTGCGGCCGGGACGCGCCGTCTTGTACACGCGATCGCACTTCACGAAGTACCCGCGCTTCAGCAGCTCCTGCCCCATCGCGGTGATTTGTTTGGCGCGGTCCTTCTCCGTCGGGGCCGTGGGCGTCGGCACGCCCGTGAGCTTGGGCGCGTACTCGTCGATGATCTCCGGCCGCGCCTTGAGCGCGCGGTACAGATCTTTCCCGCGGAAGTAATCGACGCGCGAATCTTCCAACCTCGCGCTTCGAGCCTCGGGGCCTTTGTTCCCGCGGAGCACGTACGCCAACGCGCGCGCGGGATCGTTCGCGGCGTCGTTCGCTTCCTTGCTCGCCTTCTTGGATTCCATCTTCGCGGCGCTCATCGCGGGAGCTCGAGCTCCTCCGTCACCGCCGCGCCGTCCGGATTGAAACGATCGACGCACTTCCGGCGGTTCGACGCGAACACGCGGCTCCGTTCGTCTTCCGAGATTTTCGAGGCGACTGCCGAGAGGCTTTGAGACTGATTGCCCATACAAACAGATTGGTACCGAAGCTACATTTGCGCTCTGCGCGATCCGAAAACTCACATGTCGATATCGTATCGGAAACAGCGTCCCAGCCACTCGGCATCGCGCGGCGGCGACGCAGCGCCTCGGTTCAGGGGAGCCCTCCTTTCCTGGCGCGCCACCGAACGCGATCCACGCACGTCCGCTTCGCGAAGGACCCGCGCGTTTCGTCGCGAGATGTCCGGCGTCGACGAGGTGACCGCCGCGACCGCGGCGACGTCGCTGGCCGATGCCGCCGACGAGACGGCCGCCGAGCAGGTGGTGACGCCCTGGGACGTCTCGGGCGGGGCGGACGGCAAGATCGACTACTTGAAGCTCGTGAACGATTTCGGGTGTCAGGTGATTGACCAGACCTTGATCGAACGCATCGAGCACGTCACGGGATGCAAGGCGCACCCTTTCCTGCGCCGCGGCATGTTCTTCGCGCACCGCGAGCTCGATCAGATCGTCTCCGCGTACGAGAAGGGTGAAAAGTTTTACTTGTACACCGGCCGCGGGCCTTCGTCGGAGAGTCTGCACCTCGGCCACCTCATCCCGTTCCACTTCACGAGGTGGTTGCAGGAGGCGTTCAAAGTCCCGCTGGTGATCCAGCTCACGGACGACGAGAAGTTCCTGTGGAAGGACCTGAGTCTCGACGACGCGCGGAGGTTGGCGCGGGAAAACGCAAAGGACATCGTCGCGTGCGGATTCGATCCGCGGCGCACGTTCATCTTCTCCGACGTCAACTACATGTGCACGCCGTTCTACGTGAACACGCTGAAGATCGCCAAGTGCGTCACCTTCAACCAGGCGCGCGGCATTTTCGGGTTCGCGGGGGAATCCAACATCGGCCAGATCGGGTTCCCGCCCACGCAAGCCGCGCCCGCGTTCCCCGACTGCTTCCCGCACCTCTTCGGGACGGACAAAAAGTCCCTGCGGTGTTTGATCCCGTGCGCCATCGACCAGGACCCGTACTTCCGCATGACCCGCGACGCCGCGCCGCGCATCGGGGGGCACAAGCCCGCGCTGGTGGAGTCGCGCTTCTTCCCCGCGCTGAAAGGCGAGTCGGGGAAGATGTCCGCGTCGGACCCCACGAGCGCCATCTACGTCACCGACACGCCCAAGCAGATCAAGGACAAGGTGAATAAGTACGCCTTCTCCGGCGGGCGCGAGACGCTGGAGGAGCACCGGGAGCTCGGCGGTAACTTGGACGTGGACATCCCCTGGAAGTGGCTAAACTTTTTCCTCGACGACGACGACGAGTTGCGCGCGATCGGCGACGCGTTCGCGTCGGGGGCGATGTCTTCGGGCGAAATCAAGGCGAAGCTGATCGCGTGTCTGTCGCCGATGATTGCGACGCATCAGGAAAACCGCGCGAAGGTGACCGAAGCGACGGTGGACCAGTTCTTCAGCACGGCGCCGCGCGACTTCGACGCGATGTTCGGGGCGCTGAGCGGGGACGCCCCCGCGCCGCCGAGAGAGGGAGAGGCGGTCTCGTTCCAGGGGGGGGAACACCTGGTGGCGCGCGGCGCGCCGGAGCGCGCCGCCGCCGCCGCCTCCGCCGCCGCCGCCGACGCCGGCGCCGGCGCCGGCGACGCGCCTCTGTCGAAGAACGCGCTCAAGAAGATCCAGAAGGAGAAGGAGATCGCCGAGAAAAAGGCGAAGAAGGCGGCGGAGAAAGCCGCGGCGAAAGCGGCGGCGCAGTGACCGGTCACTGTGTGGGTCGTGAGTCGCGACGCTCGATATTAACTAGCTACGTACTCCTTTTAGTAGACTACGGTATCTTACAAAGACGCGGACTACGCGTCGCGGCGACGTACGCGGCGCGGCGAAGGAGGCTTCCGAAGGAGGCTTCCGAAGTTTCTCCGGTTTCGGACGCGCGCGTCAGTCCCGCCTCAGGCCCATGAGCGCCCTGAGCCGGGGCGAGCGTTCCTTTTTCCGCCGATCCGCGGTGGACCTGGCGTACGCCAAAGTGCCGCCGGTGGCGAAGAGCGCCACTAACATTCCCAATCGCACGTTCCCGGCGAACCGGCGCGCGCCTAGGCTTCGAAACCGGTACAGGCCCAGCGGGTCGCGCTCGGGATGTGCTCCCGCGCCGTACCCCCCCCACTGGTTCCCGTACCCGCCGTGCTCAAACCCGCGTCCCCCACCCTTGAGCTCGTACGTCCCCGAGCTCAGCATGTTCCTCGCGTGCACCACCTGGTTCAGCTTCACCCCACACGCGTCCCGTCCCCCGACGTCCGGGTGGTACAGTTTCACGGACGCGCGGTACGCGCGCGCGATGTTCTCGGGAGCGTCGTCATCCAGCCCCAGCCCCAGGACGCGCAGGCACGCCTCGCGCGAGTACGGCAGCGACCCGCGGGGGGTCGACATGCCGTGCGGCGAAGGCGCGTCGCGTCCCCGATACGCGAGCGTGACGCGCGGCGCGGAGTGAGGCGTGTAGCGTCGCGACGAAGGCCACGTCGTGAGAAGGGTGGCTGTTTTGTTTCACGCGTGAAAAAAAAACCGTCGATGGGACGGTACGTTCTGTATTAAAAATCACGACGCGTCGTGGGGTAGTAGGTACCTTCGTAGCTACATAACGCGTTCGTCGCTTCAGAAGCCTCCCGTGGTGGGCGTCCTCGCGGCGGGCGCGCCCGCACCCGCGCCCGCGGGGGTCTTCGAGAAGAAGCCGAGGCCCAGGAGCGACGTCTGCTTCCCGGCGGCGCCCGCCGTCTTGGAGGCTCCGGCTTTCTTGAATCCGGCGCCGGGCGTGCGGAAAGAATCGCGGGCAGACCCAGGTCCGCCGCCGCCGCCGCCCAACACCAGCGTGGCCAGCGGGTCTTGGTCCGCGGCGAGCCTCTCCGCGGCCGCGACGGCGCGCGCCGCGGGCTTCGCGACCGCGCGGGGGGACGGGCGCGGGGACCGCCTCGCCGCGTTCGCGGAGAGGGGCGACCGCGCGGGACCGGACGCGGGAGACGCCGGGGACTCAGCGCGAGCGCGAGCCGGCGAACGCTTCGCGGGCGTCGCCGCCTTCTTCGCGGGCGTCGCCGCCTTCTTCGCGGGCGTCGCCGCCTTCTTCTCGGGCGTCGCCGCCTTCTTCTCGGGCGTCGCCGCCTTCTTCGCGGGCGCGAGCGTCGCCGTCTTCTCGGCCGCCTTCTCGGGCGTCGCGCGCGCCTTCTTGGCGGCGGGCGCCTCCGCGTCGGCGCCGCCGTCCGCCTTCGGAGACGCCATCGGAGACGTCGGAGACATCCCGCTCGAGACATCCCGCTCGGCGGCTTCCAGGGAGAGGCGATCGGACGCCTTACGCGTCGCCACGGTGGCGCCGGGGGGGCTCTCCTTCATCCCCGACGCGTCCCCGTTTTTTTGGCCCTGGCCCCCCGTGAGCGCCGCCGCGAAGGCGGCGGCGCGCTCGGCGTCCGCCGCCTTGCGCGCCACCGCCGCCGCCTCGCGCGCCGCCTCCTTCTGCTCCCGCTTGGTGGGCGCGCGCGGCTTCGCCTCGCGCGGCGCCTTCGCGGGCTTCTCCTTCGGCGGCGGCGGCGCCGGTCGCGGGCGCACCAGGCAGTCCAGCAGCTTCAGCAGCCGGCGCTTCAGCGTCTCGCGCCCAGGCATGCGCGCGGGGGAGGCGTCGTCGGAGCCTCCTGGCTCGTCCTGCTTCGCCTCCCGCTTCTTCCCCTCGGGCTCGGGGGGCGCGCACTCGAGCTCGGCGAAGAGCAGAGTCGGGTCGACGCGGATCTTCTCGAACTGCGCGTCTAGAAGCTCGGCGGACCAGGGCGAGAAGCCGTGCCTGAGCGAGCCGCGGAGCAGCGCCGCGTCAGTCTCGGCGGACCACCACGCCGGAAGCGCGCCGCGCTGCACGTTTGGACTGTCGAAGTCGCCCTCCGCCTTCTCCGCGGGAGGCACGTTGGAGATGTCGTCTCCTTCGACACCAACAGCCACCTCCAGCGCGGCGGAGAGCGCGGCTCTTTCCTTGCCGCACTTAGCGGCGCGCTGCCACCCGCTCGCCAGTCTCTTGTACAGGTTGGCGCGCTCGAGCGCGGCGAGCGCGTTCTCGGGGATGCCCGCGCGGCGCTCCTCAATCGCCGCCTCGCACACCTCCACGGTCTGCTCCCAGGTGGCGCGGGACATGCCCACCGGCACGCCGCCCTCGTCCACGCCGCCGCCGCGCGCGTCCATCTCGGCGGCGACGGCGGGCGGGAGCTTCAGGCACGAGCGCGGCGCCGTCTCCGTGCCGCAGCGCCCCTTCTTCATGCTCTCGCACACCTCGCACCGGGCGAGCGCGGCGGCGCCGCCAGCCTCACCAGCCTTCGCCCTCGCCTCCGCCTGCTCGCGCTCGAGCTCGTCCGCGCGCGCCTTGTTCACCTTGGCGGTGCGCTCCATCATCTCCGCCAGGCACGACGCCACCGCGCGCGCCTGCTTGAACGGGCGCCGCAGCGCCATCGCCTCCAGCGCGGCGTTGGTGGCTCGGACGCACGCGCCGTCGACGCCGACGCCAAACGACACGAGCGCGTCCTCCAGGGCTTTCAGGTCCCGGTCGAGCCACGCGTCCGTCTTCTTCGCGGCAGATTTCGCGTTCGCGTTTTTGTGCTTGGAGGCGCGCTTCGCGCCGCGCGTCGCGCGGTCGTCGTCGTCGTCCGAGAAGGAACCGCGGGACTCGTCGTCCCCCGAGAAGTCGTCGTCGTCGCCGCGGCGCCGCCTCGTCTTCTTGCCCACCATCCCAACCGCGCCCTCCTTGTACGAGTCGTACATGCCCTTGCGCTTGCGCGGGCCGGTCACGCGGAAGCGGTCGTCCAGGCCGCGCAGCGCGTCCTGCCCGAACGCCGTCTCGGCGTCGCGCGCCGCCTTCGTCGCCTCGGGAAGCGCCTTGGCCCAAAAGTCCTCGGCGTCGAAATCCTCCTCCTCGCCGGCGGCGGAGAAGACGGCGGTGGAGAAGGTGTTCCCCGCCCGCGCGCCGATGGCGCGGTGCTCGGCGCGCTTGCCGAGGATCTGGTCGATGTCCTCCTTCTCGAACGCCGCGGCTTCTTCCCCGGAGCTGTCCCTTAAAGCGCCGTGCACGCCGTACTTGAGCAGCCGGTTGATTTTCGCGGCGTCCTCCTTGGCCGATTTCGCCCCGGCGCCGCCGCCGTCCGCGCCGTCGCCGCCGCCCAGCACGGCTTCGTCCAGCCCGTACTTCTTCGCCGAGGTCTCGAACAGGCTCTGCTCGTACGTCGCCTTGGTGACGAGCCGGTACACCTTCACCTCCTTGGTCTGCCCGATGCGGTGGCAGCGCGCCATCGCCTGCAGGTCGTTCTGCGGGTTCCAGTCGCTGTCGTAGATGACGGCGGTGTCGGCGGCGGTGAGGGTGATGCCCATCCCGCCGGCGCGCGTGGAGAGCAGGTAGACAAAGCCCGACCCGTCGCGGTTGAAGCGGTCGATGCCCGCCTGCCGGTCCGCCTGGCTCGTGCTCCCGTCCAGGCGCTCGAACTCGTACGACATCTCGTGCAGGTAGTCCTCCAGCAGGTCCAGCACGATGGTGAACTGCGAGAAGATCAGAACCTTCTTGCCCTGGCTCTTGAGCTTGGGCAGGAGCTTGGCGACGAGGGTCATCTTCCCCGACGAGCCGACCAGGAGCTCCAGGGGCGTCGGCTCGGCGGGGGGAGGGGGAGGCGCCGCGAGCCCTTTTTCGACCGCCAAAGCTTTCGCTCGCTCCGCGGAAGCCGCGAGCGCCTTGCGTTTCTTCTCGCCGTAGTCGCTCTCCAGCCCGTCGCACAGGAACGGGTGGTTGCACACCTTGCGCAGCTCCATGCACAGGTTGCGCAGCTGCGGCACGTGCTTCGCCTTGGCACCCTCCAGAAGCACGTGCACCTGCTTCTCGTAGATGGCGCGGTAGTAGTTGCGCTGCTCGGGGGTGAGCTCGACCCACACCACGATCTCCTCCTTCGCGGGGATGGTCTCCACGTCCTCCTTCATGCGGCGGAGCATGCGGGGCTTCAAGACGTCGCGCAGACGCATCACCTGCGTCGCGTCCACCTCCTTTCCGCCGTCGCAAAACCTTTCTTGAAACTCCTCCCAGCTCGGGTACGCCTCGGGGTCCAGCACGTGCATCATCCCGAACAGCTCGCGCACGTTGTTCTGGATGGGCGTGCCCGTCAGCAACAGGAGCCACTCGTACGGGATGTCCATCACGCTCTGCGTGGTCTGCGAGTTGACATCCTTCAGCTTGTGCGCCTCGTCCACCACGCACAGCGCCCACTCGAACGACGCGACGGTGTCCGTCAAACGCCGCGCCGTCTCAAACGACACGAGCAAAACGTCAAACTTCGCCGGGCCTTTGCCTCGGCCCTTCGAGGAGAAGTAAAACTCCGTCTCCTCGCACACCCGGCGGTCCTCCGCGTTGCCGTCCAACACCACCACGTTCATGTTCGTCCACTTCTCCATCTCCCGCTTCCAGTGGCCCAGCGTGGTGAGCGGCGCGACCACGAGGAACGGGCGCGGCGCGCGCAGCAGCGTCGTGCGCACGTGCTCCATCACCGATATGCACTGCGCGGTTTTGCCGAGGCCCATCTCGTCGCCCAAAATCACGTTCTTGCGCCGACGGTAGTTGCCCACCATCCACTCGAACGAGCTCACTTGGTACTCGCGGAGCGCCATGCCGTTCTTGAACGCCGGCGGCGTCGGCGCGGACGGCGGCTTTTCTCCGGCTTTCGCGCGCTCGACCGCGCCCGCGTACGTTTTCTTCTTCTCCTTCAGGTCGTCCCGCAGCTCGAACCGCGCGACGTGGTTCGCGTCCGTCTCGGACTCGAGGGACTCGGCGGCTTCCCAGGTGGCATCGGCGTACCCCAAGCCGCGCCACTTGACGAGGTACTGCAGAGACGCGTCGGCGTCGTCGGGGGCGTCGTCGTCCGAGTCGGAAGCCGGGGAGGCTTCCCGCGTCTTCTCCTTCCCCCGGTTCGCCTTCCTCGCGGAGCCCGGCGTGTTCGCCGCGCGCTCCTCCTGCTCCTCCTCGGGCAAAGCCTCCCTGACGTCGATGACGCGGTCCACGAGCAGGTAGTCGCTCGGGAACGGCGTGGTGGTGGCGTCGGGGTCCTTGTCGTGCCTCCGCTGGAACGACTGGAGCTTGGACGCCGCCTTGTACGCCGCCTTGACATCCGCCGCCGTCTCCCAGGACCGCCGGCGGTACGAGCACCCCTCCCACTTGACGCAGTACAGCCAGACGGGCTTACCCTTCGCCACCTTCGCCTTGCGCTTCGCCTCCGCCGCGACGCGCCGCGCGTCCTCCGTGCCGAGCTCCTCCAGCTCCGCGTCTGGAACCTCGATCGCCTCCGCGCAAAACACGATCTTCTCAATCTTGTCCAGGGGCTCGCTCTCGCTCTCGTACCCCTCGTCGTCGTCCGACGCGAGCAGATCCGAGAGCTCCTCGTCCGAGTCCAGGTCGCGCAGCGGCTTCTTCGCCGCCGCCGCGCGGCTCGCGCGGGGCTCCCGCGGCGCGTAGAACACCGGCGCAGCCGCCGCGAGCTCGGAGGCGCGAAACGCGGACGCCTCCGCCTCCACCGCGGCGAGGTCCTCCTCCGTCATGCCGTCGCGCTCCAGGTATCGCGCGACGGCGACTTTGCTTCGCAGGAGCGCGGCTTCCTTTCCCGGCGCGTACAGACCGCGCGCGTCGGTGTTCGCGAACGGGTAGTACTCGCCGTCCTGGTCGTACAGCTGGAACACGAGGTCGAACGTCCCTCCGCCCGGGCGTTGCGTGGACTGCACGTAGCAGTCGCCTCCGTAGTGCACGAAGGAAGCGTCGCCCTTAAGGGTCTTGAGCTTCTTAGGCGCTTCTTCGTCTCGTCCTTTCTTCTTCTTCTCGTCGTCGTCGTCGTCCGAAACCTCATCCTTCTCGTCGATGATGTCTCCGTCCATCTCGTCGTCGGCGTCCATGCCGGCGTTCGCGGCGCGGCGCTTCGCCGCGGCGGAGGATTTCCTGCTCTTCACGCTCGCGCTCGCCTTGCGTTTCGCGAACGCCAGCGCGTCGTCGTTGGCGACGATGCCGTCGCCGGTGTTCTTGGTCAGCGTCACGGTGGCGCCGATGGCGATCTGCGTCTCGGCGGCGTCCGCCGCGGCGGCGCCCTCGGCGGCCGCGGGAGGAGGCGCGTCCGCCATCTCCGCGTCGGTCATGTCGTCGGACGGGACGACGCGGTCGACGGGACGACTTTGAAAGTCGCGTGCCTCGAAGTCGGAGGCGGAAACCCTCTGCGCGCGCGCGTGCCGAGCGCTGCGGCTCGCTCGATCGGAATCGGCGGTGAAGGGTCGAGTCGGCGGTCGTCTCGCGGGGGTACACGCGTCGGACGTGACGTGCGCGGCCGCTTCTGCCTCCAGATCGGCCATCGGTCGTTCGAAACAAATCTCGGGAAAGCACACAGACACAGTTCGTTTAAATTTTTCGAAAATCGGACAGTTGGAGCTCGAACTAAAAATGGGCCATCGCAGGTTCGCGGCCCCCCTCTCGGCCGCGGCCGGAGCGTCACATCAAAATGATCAAATGCATCAAACCTGACAGAACGCGAGACTTGCCCTGCGCGAGACGATCATCATTGTTGCTTCGGGGCGAATCAAAACCAGCATCGCGGTTGGGCGAAGGGTGGCGCTGCCCCTTCGGCGACGCGATGCCCCCCAAGTCGCGCGCGAAGGGCGCGTCAGGGTCTGGCGCTAAGGGCGCCGGCTCTGACCCCGCCACGGAGGACAGCTGGGCGCGCGACCAGGCTGTGTCCACGCTGAACGACGCGAAACTCGCCGGCGACGCGACGCAGAAATGCGCGCACCTCAAGACCCTCGCCGAGCTCGTGGTGCACAAGGACGCGGGCTTGTTGGACGAGTTCCTCGAGCCGCTGCTTGAGATGCGCGTCGACACCAACGCCGCCGTGCGCAAGACGATCGCGGGTCTGTGCGAGCAGATCGCCTCCGCGCACCCCGCGCGGATCGCGCCGTGCGTCGAGGCCACCGGGCATTTGCTGAGCGACGACTCGGCGGCGGTGGCGAAGGCGGCGGCGAAGGGCGCCACCGCGCTCTTCAAGCAGGCGTTCGTGTACGTGTCGAACAAAGGCAAAGGCGCGGGCGCGAAGAAGACGGTTCCGAAGGCGGTGAAGGACATCTGGAAAGCCTCGAAGAACCTCAACGAGGATCTGAAAGCGTTTGCGCTCTCGGAGAAAGCCAACGACGGCGCGAAAATGCAGGCGGTTCGGTTCCTGGAAAAGACGCTATGCTTTCTGTGCACCGTGCAGCCCAGCATCAGCGCGAACCACGCGCTGCTCAACCCGGACGACGTCGCCACGGAGTGCGATAGCCTGCTCGGGGTTCTGTTGGAGTGTCTGAAACCGGACGCCATGCACAAGCAATCGTCGCCCTTGACGCTGGTGATGATCGCCGCCGCCTCCGACGTCGCCGACAAGTGCGCGCAGTACTGCGAGTTCGTCGTGCCGGCGCTGTGCGAGCTCGCGGACAAGGTGGGTGTCTCCAGGAGCGACGAGAAGCTCGCGGGGAAGGACCGCGCCGCGACGGCGTCCATCGCGAAGGAACTCAAGTCGCGCCTCGCGGCGCTCGCCAGGCTCGACCGCGCGGAGATGGACGAGCACCGCGACGCCATCGACGCGGCGCTGCGCGAGAGCCTGGACGGCGCCGCGGAGGCGGACGCCGCGCGGGCCAGGCGCGACCGAGTCGAGGCGCGCAAGCGCGAGCGCGAGCACGAGAGCGGCGGGTCCGGGTCCGGCAAACGCGTCCGACGCGGTGACGACGACGAGAATTTTTCAGACGACGACCTGGACCTCGAACGGTCGGGGACTCCGGACGCGGCGTCCGGGGCGGCTTCCGTCACGCCGCGGCATTTGTTGGCGCAGGTGCTCTCGACGGTGGACGCGCTGGCGCGCACGGACCGCGCCGTTCTCGAGGGGTTCGTCTCGCGGCTCGCGCCCGAGGTCCTGGCGGACGTCGTGCTGGCCAGCCTCGAGAACGCGGACGTGCGGACGCTCGGCGGGCGCGTCGCCGTGGACGTGGCCGCCGGGATGGGCGCCGGCGCCGAGGGCTTCGTCGAGTGGGCCGCCGACACGCACGCGAGAGGCGGCGGCGAGTCCGCGGTCGCGGTTTCCTCGGCGACGGCGGTGACCGAGATCACCGAAACCGAAAATCTCGAAACCGAAACCGAAACCGAAACCGAGGAGAAGAAGATCGCCGCCTTCGGGAAACGCGCAAACGCGAAACCCCCGGCGCCGTTTGTGTTCGCGCCGAAAATCGCCGCCTTCTCCGAGACGGCGCGCGTCGCGCAACGCGCGGCGGCGCTGGCGCGCATCGTCAAGGCGGCGGACCCCGGCGGCGCGGTGGCTGCGATGGGCGGCGCCACCGTGCAGCGCACACTGTTCGCGCGGCTCGCCGCGGCGGCCACCGCGCAGACGGCGGCGAGGTCCGAGGCGTCCGAGGCGTCCTTCGGACCGGTGGGCGGCTTCGCCGACGCCGCCGCGACGCGCCTCTCCGGGCCGCTCTCCGGGCCGCTCTCGACGAATTCGAATTCGAAGAACGATACGAACACGGTGGCTGGCGTGGTACTCGAGACGCTGGTGGACGCGCTTCCTGACCCGAACGCGCACGCCGCGGTGATGCGCGTCCTGGGCGCGACGTTCGTCAACGAAACCGCGGCATCCGTCGCGTTACACGCGAAATCGAAACCGTTCGTCTGCGCGCCCGCCGGTCCGTACTCGCGCGCGCTGATGACCGTCGTCGTGGGTTTGCTCGCGTCCGACTCGAGCGCGCGTTTGAAGCACATCTCGAAAACACTGGTGGACGCACCGGCGGTACCCCCGGCTGTGCTCACGTTGTTGCGCGCGCTGTGCCGGCTGCCCCTCGGCGGCGCCGAGGACGACCCGACCTCGACGCCCGAGTCGGCGTTCGTCCCGGGCGCGGAGCCTTACACGACCCGGGGTTTTTCCGTCGCGCGGGAAGAGCTTTCGGAGAGCGCGACTCTGGAGACCACTGTTCTCAGTACTGAGAACAGCGAGACCAACAACTCGAAAAAGAAAAAAACAACTCGACGGGTCGTGCGTTGGGGCGGCCTCCCGCTTCCGGACTCGTCCGACGCGGTCGGCGCCGCGCTGGCGTCTCTCCTGGAGCTGGTGGCGCGGCGGCCCACCGCGCGCGCGCGCGCCCTCGAGATTGCGCTGGAGGCGGCCACCTCGGCGGACGAGGACGTGCGCGCGCGCGCGATCCGCGCTGTCGTCGGCAAGCTGCACCCGGTGGAGACGCTGGCGCAGGCGGTGGAGGCGTACGCCGAGTTCCACCTCGGCGTGGCGGCGGGCGCCGGCGCGGCGGCGCTGGCGGACGCGCGGCGGGTCGCCGCCGAGGCGTCGGCGGCGATGCGGCGCGCCGCCGAGAAGAAGGCGGCGGCGGAGCGCGCGCGCGTCGCCGAAGCGAAGCGGCTCAAGGCGGAGGCGGAGGGGTTCGCGGCGCGACCGGAACCGGAACCGGAACCGACCGCGGATGGTGACACGGACGGTGACAATCATCGTGAGAAGACGACGGTGGCTTCCACCCACACCGCTTCTCGAGCGGCGACGAGCGGCGACGGAACCGACGGAACCGACTCGGCGCGACTCGACGCGACGAACGAGACGCTTCGTCGCGTCGAA
>Ga0181559_10004360_pt1 | contig 13714 bp, 8 predicted proteins | sample 011ome_21_FD_133752 | JGI IMG/M metagenome (GOLD analysis project Ga0181559, IMG submission 133752) | Coastal salt marsh microbial communities from the Groves Creek Marsh, Skidaway Island, Georgia - 011508AT metaG (megahit assembly) | ecosystem: Environmental > Aquatic > Marine > Intertidal zone...
ACAATGGTGTGGATTTCATCGATGAAGAGAATCACATCGAGGCTTTTCTCCAGCTCGTTCATGACAGCCTTCATGCGCTCTTCGAATTGGCCCCGGTATTTGGTGCCGGCGACCAAGGAGGCTACATCCAGGGTCACGATTCTTTTTCCGAAGAGCACCCTCGATACCTTTTTCTCTACGATGCGGATGGCCAGGCCCTCGGCGATCGCACTTTTTCCAACGCCAGGTTCGCCGATGAGAATGGGGTTGTTCTTCTTGCGGCGAGCCAGTATCTGGCTCACGCGCTCGATTTCTTTTTCACGGCCTACAATGGCGTCCAGTTTGCCTTCTTCTGCAAGGGAAGTCAGGTCCCTTCCAAAATTGTCCAGTACCGGCGTCTTGCTTTTGCTGTCTGATTTGGATGCCGTGCCACGGCCGGATCCTCCCGCACCGCGAACATCATCATCGTCATCGGCCATCCCTGGGAATTCCGCCCGAGGGGCATCATCTCCGGCTCCGTCCGTCAAAATGCTTTCAAATTCCTGCTTGGCCTCATCGTAGTCGACATTGAGGGCGAGCAGGGCCTTGGTGGCAACATTGTTTTCATCCTTGAGAATGGAAAGCAACAAATGCTCGGTGCCAATGACCGGACTCTTGAAGGTCTTGGCTTCGAGGTAGGTGATTTTCAGGATTTTCTCTGCCTGCTTCACCAGAGGAATGTTTCCTGGGTTGCTCGACTGAACGGCTGTAGGGGATATGCTGCCCTCCACCATCTTTCTCAGTCGTGGCAAGTCCACGTTGAGTCCTTCTAGAATGCGGATGGCAGTGCCTTCCCCTTCACGGATGATTCCGAGGAGCAGATGTTCCACTCCAATGTAGTTGTGCCCCAGCCGGAGGGCCTCTTCGCGGCTGTAAGTGATGACGTCCTTCACGCGTGGTGAGAATTTAGCGTCCATGTTCCTTTAGAAAAGGGGAATTCCCCGAACTATCAAATCTATCGCACTCGCTTTGGCGGACCATTTTGTTGCCGTTGGATTTTCCACAAGCGGGCGTGAGCCTTGTTCAAAATACGGGCCAAAGTCAATACCACCGCGGGTTGGCATGCGGTATTTTCGCATGATGCTCATTTAAGGCCATAAAAAGGCCGAAGCACTGACAACATGGCAGAAGGAGAGAAGATCATCCCGATTTCGATCGAGGACGAGATGAAGTCGGCTTACATCGATTATTCGATGTCCGTTATTGTGTCACGGGCATTGCCGGATGTGCGCGATGGTTTGAAGCCCGTTCACCGCCGCGTCCTTTACGGGATGCTGGAGCTGGGGGTATTGTCCAATCGACCCTACAAGAAATCTGCGAGGATCGTGGGTGAGGTCATGGGCAAGTATCACCCGCACGGAGACAGTTCCGTTTATGATACCATGGTGCGCTTGGCACAGGAATGGTCCATGCGCTACCCGATGGTGGATGGCCAAGGTAATTTCGGCTCAATTGACGGTGACAATCCGGCGGCGATGCGCTACACCGAAGCCCGTCTTCAGAAGATTGCAGAGGAGATGCTGTCCGATCTCGACAAAGAGACGGTGGATGTATCCCTGAATTTTGATGACAGCTTGGAGGAGCCCACGGTCCTTCCCGCGAAGATTCCAAATCTGTTGGTCAATGGTGCCGCCGGCATTGCGGTAGGTATGGCGACCAACATGCCGCCACACAACCTGACCGAGGTCGTGAACGGATGTGTGGCCATGATCGACAATCCGGACATCGGGATTCCTGAGTTGATGACCCACATCCAAGCCCCTGATTTCCCAACGGGAGGTGTGATTTATGGATTGGAAGGTGTGCGCGATGCATACGAGACGGGCAAGGGCCGGGTCGTGATGCGGGGCAAGGCGCGGTTTGAAGAGACCCGAACGGGCAAAGAGGTCATCATTGTTGAAGAGATTCCCTACCAGGTGAACAAGGCCGATATGGTCAGAAAGGCAGCAGACCTGGTCAACGAGAAGAAAATCGAGGGCATCTCCGAGATCCGGGATGAATCAGACAGAAACGGTCTGAGGGTGGTGTTCGAGCTCAAGCGCGATGCCATTCCGAACGTTGTCCTGAACAAGCTGTACAAATACACGCAGCTGCAAACGAGCTTCTCTGTCAACAACATCGCTCTGGTCAAGGGGCGTCCGCAGCTTTTGAATCTGCAGGAGATGCTCTTCCACTACATTGAGCATCGCCACGAAGTGGTGGTGCGGCGCACGCAGTATGAATTGCGCAAGGCGGAGGAGCGGGCCCACATTTTGCAGGGATTGATCATTGCCATTGACAACCTCGATGAAGTCATCGCTTTGATTCGGGGGAGCCAAACTCCCGAGGAGGCTCGAAATGGCTTGATGGATAAGTTCGAGTTGAGCGAAATCCAGGCGCGTGCCATTCTGGACATGCGATTGCAAAAGCTCACGGGACTTGAGCGGGACAAGTTGCGCGCCGAGTATGAGGATTTGATGGAGTTGATCGGTCGATTGCAGGAGATTTTGGCAGACAAGTCCCTTCGCATGGGCATCATCAAGGATGAGCTCCTTGAAATGAAGGAGCGTTTTGGCGACGAACGTCGCTCTCGCATCGAATTCTCCAGCGCAGAGTTGAGCATCGAAGACATGATTCCCGATGAGCAGGTGGTCATCACCATCAGCCATGCGGGATATGTCAAGCGTACCCGTCTCGCAGAATACAAGGAGCAGTCCAGAGGAGGAGTGGGGTCAAAGGGCGCTGTTACGAGGGATGCGGACTTCATTGAGGAGATATTCTCGGCGACCAACCACAACTGGTTGCTCATCTTTACGCAGAAGGGCCGCTGCTTCTGGATGCGGATCTTCGAAGTTCCCGAGGGCTCTCGAACTTCCAAGGGGCGTGCGATACAGAACTTGATCAACATTGAGTCGGATGACAAGGTGATGGCCTATATCCCGGTTCAGGACATCAAGGATCCGGAGTATGTCAATGCCCACAATGTGGTCATGTGCACCAAAAAAGGGGTCATCAAGAAGACCACCCTTGAGGCGTACTCTCGCCCCCGCACCAATGGCATCAATGCGATTACCATTCGTGAGGACGACGAGTTGCTGCAGGCCAAATTGACCGATGGAAACAACGAAATTCTCATGGGACTCAGGTCCGGAAAGGCGATCCGTTTTCCGGAGGAGAAAGTGCGCGCAGTTGGCCGTACCGCTCAGGGTGTCAAGGGTGTAACCCTTGCGGGTCCCGAGGATGAAGTTGTCGGAATGGTCATCATCGTGGACGGCTCCAAGGATGTCCTGGTCGTGAGTGAGAACGGATACGGAAAACGCTCTGCCGTGGAAGATTACCGGATCACCAACCGAGGCGGAAAGGGAGTGAAAACCTTGAGCGTAACCGATAAAACGGGCAGCTTGGTTGCGATACTGGGTGTCACGGACGAGGATGATCTCATGGTCATCAACAAAAGTGGCATCACCATTCGAACCGGTGCGGACGAATTGCGGACCATGGGACGTGCAACCCAGGGCGTTCGATTGATCAACCTGCGGAACAACGATTCCATTGCGGCTGTATGTCGCACGCCAAAGTCCGAAGAGGAAGAAGTATTGGGCGAGGAAAACGATTCCCAGAACGAAGGATCTGTTGAGGGTTCTTCAGCAGATCCACAGGAAGGAACGCCGGAGGAGTAAATCCCATCGAAACTGAAGGCGGGTAAGTCTGGCACGGGATGTGCTAGATTTGTCGCCGATTCAAGCTGATTTCATGCTGTATACCAAGCAAACATTGGCCGCTTTGGCCTTCATGCCCCTTGCACTGCTCGCCCAGAAAGACGTGGTCAGTGCCTACAACGCCAACATGGATGGCGACTATGTGAAAGCCGCCGAGTTCATCGACAAGGCCATCGAGGATCCCAAGGCCAACATCAAGGAAAAGACCTGGCGATACCGGGGAAACATCTATACCAATCTCGCGTCAGACAGTGTCTTGTACGCTTCTGTGCCGGATGCTTTGGAGAAGGCGGCCATGAGTTTGGCCAAAGCGGATGAATTGGACCTCAAGCAACGCTATGAGTCCGAGCGCAAGGCAGACATTGCCAGGGGTGCTTCCATTGCTGGAAACGCGGGAATCAGCTACTTCAACAATGGGGTGTATGGCCGTGCTGGAGAGTTGTTTGTGACCGCTGCAGAAATGACGGAAATGTTGGGGGCAGTGGATACCATGGCCATTTTCAATAGTGCTTTGTGCTTTGAGAAGGCCAGCCGCCTGGATGAGGCGGTAGAGCAGTACATGCTGTGTGGTGTGTATGGCTACCAGGTGCCGGATGTCTTCCTTTTTGTGTCCAACATCCAAAAGATGGAAGGGGATACGGCGAAGGCGCTGAGCACTTTGCAGGGGGCGCGCAAGGATTTCCCGAGGGAGCAGGCCCTGATCATTGAAGAGTTGAACATCTACCTGGTTGCTGGTGAATTCGAGCGGGCCAAAGAGAACCTGATGTTGGCAGCAGAGCAGGACCCTACCAATGAAATTCTCTGGTTCAGCCTTGGTAGTGTGTACGATAACTTGGGAATGCAGGATGAGGCTGTGGATGCGTACACGAAGAGTCTCGCTATCAAGGCCGATTATTTTGATGCCAACTACAATTTGGGCGCCTTGTATTTCAACAAGGCGGTTCAGATGGTCAATGAGGCCAATGACATGTGGTCACCCAAAATGAGCAAGGCTGACGGAGCCAAGCAGAAGGAACTTGAAGAAGGCGGAAAAGCGATGTTTTCGACGGCTTTGCCATTCTTGGAAAAAGCCCTGGATGTTGAGCCGGACGACAAGGAAACCTTGCGCAGCTTGCGGGACATCTATGCACGTGTGGGAATGGATGAGAAGATGTTGGAGGTGAGCAGGAAGTTGAAGACGCTGGAGTGAACCCAGATGACAATATTGGAGAAAGGGGGCAACAGCCCCTTTTTTCTTTTCCCCACCTTCTGTTTTACATAATGCAAATTATCATTCAGTAGGGGGATTTGGCTGAATTCCGGCTTTCTTGGTCGCATGTTCCTGCGTGTGGTTTCCACGTGAGCAACGATTTGTGATGCACTGGCTGTGCGCATTGCTTCCGTCGTGGCACGTAAGAATGTAGACGGGTTTGGATGGATCCCGTTGCTGTATGTCTGGACCTTGGTCTTTGGTTGCGTTTATCGGTGTCCTGGATTTTTCGCGCATTTCACATGCTGTGGGCATTTGCACGGCTGTGTGCCAATTTTGAAGATGGTACGTTGGCTGGATCACACCAGAGCTGCGCAGCGATTGTAGGCTGATTCAATGTGGGCAGCCTGGCACAGACCGTATGCATTTACAGCGGATCGCTGTGGTACTGATTGCGAATTCATTCATGATCCAAAGGCCAGGATGGCCCAATGAGAATGGCTTCTCGGTATCGAGGTTGTAGTTTGCCTGTTCCCCGTTTCATTTCGAGTCGTCCGTTTGCGGACACAGTCCTGGAATTCTGTTTTACATAATGTAGAGTTCGGGCAAAAAGAAAGCCGGCCCAAACGGACCGGCTTTCCAGTATGGGGATCAGAAGGATTACTTCTTGACGATCAAGTTCGTCGCAGCAGAGAAATCTTTGTGGGTAACGCTCAAGGTGTAGGCACCAGCGGCGAGGCTGTGCTTGACCATGATGCGGTTTCCACCGATGATGCTTCCGCTGTTGGCTTCCTGTGACATTACAGTCTTACCGGACATGTCTGTTACTTCGAGGATGATGTTCTCAGCTCCGAGGTTGACCTCCTGGTCAAACTGAATGCTGAAGTGTCCTTCGAAGACAGGGTTCGGGAAAACATTCCACTGGCTGTTCTCGAGGCTGAACAGATCGGCCATGGGACCGTTGTCAGTAGCGAACTCGCAGTTGCCGTTGTCATAGGTGGCTTCGATGCTGTAGTTGCTTGCATCGGGGTTCGTGCAACCGAAAACTTCTGCGTCCGTCGTGGTGAAGGTCACGTCGTAGTCGCGCCAGGTTTCACCGTCAGGCGTCCATCCCTGCATGTTCAACGTACCGGTAGCGGTGCCATCGGTGGTGATTTGCATGAGCAGAACGAGGTTGCGGGCGTCAGCTACAGCGCGAACGTCAGTAGGAACGACAAACCAAGCACCGTCAACTACTTCGAGGGCACCTCCATTGTTGAAGGAAGCGAAGTCAATTCCGATGTTCCAAAGGTTGTTGTTGCTGCTGTTCTCAGCGCCGACGGTAACCCAGCTGTCAAAAGCGAGGGACTCGTCGATTCCGATGACGGCTTCGTTGACGTCGATCGTGGTGGCACCACCGAGTTGGCTCTGGTAGAAAGAGCCGGTGCTGGTCACGTTGAGCATGTGCTCACCGTCAGCGAAGATGGCGTGAAGGCTGTGTTGGCTCGAGGGGAGCTCAGCGTAAATACGGTAGGTGTTGCCATTGACGGCTCCACCATTGTCCACGGCTTGGACTACAAGTTGGACATTGCTGGCGGTGGCTGAAAAGCCAAAAACGACAGCGGCAGTTAGTGCGAACAAATTCTTCATGTTCAGATGATTAGTGGTTCAAAGACTAGAGGAGGCAAAACAAATCTCTACCAAGATAGCTGTTTTTCCCTGTCTACGAAAGAATTCCTTCGACGAATTAACCATTCCTTCATGCCTGAGAATCTTTTCTTTGCGGTTGATCATGAGATTACTCGACAATTACATCGCCGGTCAATGGATACCGGCGGGTCCTTCCCCTACTCCCCTGCTCGATGCTGTGACGGGAGTGCCTGTAGCTGGTGCAGATGCTTCAAACGTAGATTTGGCGCGGGCTTTCGACCATGCAAGGGGGTGTGGAAACCCTGCGCTCCGGCGGATGACATTTCAAGAGCGCGGATTGATGCTCAAGGCTTTGGCGCTTCATTTGATGGGCAAAAAGGAGGAATTCTACACATGGAGTTCGCACACCGGCGCGACCCGCTCAGATGCCTGGATTGATGTGGAAGGGGGAATTGGGACGCTTTTTGCTTTCGCAAGTTTGCGGAAGCAACTGCCGGACCTCCCCTATTTGATTGATGGAGATCCGGCCCTCCTGTCGCGTGAGGGGACGTTCATCGGTCATCACATTGGGGTTCCGAAGCGAGGTGTGGCGGTCCACATCAACGCCTACAATTTTCCGATATGGGGCATGCTGGAGAAAATCAGTGTCAATTTGCTTGCAGGGGTTCCTGCCATTGTCAAGCCGGCGACTTTGACCTCTTATGTGGCGCATGCCATGGTCAAGGAGATCGTGGCTTCAGGGATTCTTCCTGAAGGTGCCCTTCAGTTGGTCTGTGGGGGTGCAAGAGACATACTGGACCATGTGGGTTTTGAGGATGTGGTGACGTTCACAGGGTCTGCTGAAACCGGTTTGAAGTTGAAGTCGCATCCCAGGGTTCTCTCTGAGAATGTGCCTTTCAACCTCGAAGCCGACTCACTGAACAGCCTTGTACTCGGGCCAGATGCAAAGCCGGGAACCCCCGAATTTGATCTCTTCATCAAGGAGTTGCGGAAGGAAATGACCATCAAATGCGGGCAGCGTTGTACGGCCGTGCGCAGGGCCATGGTTCCTGCGGATTGCGTAGAAGCCGTTCGCGACGCGCTCAAAGGACAATTGGACAGGACTCCCATGGGGAATCCCACACATGAAAAGGTGCGCATGGGCGCGCTGGCAGGTCTGGATCAAAGGATGGAAGTGCAGCGAGCGGTGGCTGAATTGGAGCAAGAAGCAGAAACCTTGCTTTCCTATGAATCTCCGGCGCTGTTGGACGCGGATTGGGGGACCGGTGCTTTTTATGCTCCCCGACTCCTCACCCACCCCCGCCCTCTGGATGCCGTGAAGATTCATGAAGTGGAACCTTTTGGTCCGGTTTCTTCGCTTCTTCCCTACGACCGCATTGAAGATGCCATTGCCATGACGCACATGGGAAAGGGTTCCTTGTGTTGCAGCATTGTGACGGCAAAGTCCGCCATTGCCCGACAATTCGTTGTCGAAGCGGCCACACATCACGGTAGGATCCTCGTTTTGAATGCAGCTTGCGCCAAAGAGAGCACGGGCCATGGAAGCCCCATGCCCCAATTGGTGCATGGAGGTCCTGGACGTGCCGGAGGTGGGGAGGAAATGGGCGGATTGCGGGGATTGGGGCATTATCTCCAGCGGACGGCCATTCAAGGTCATCCAGACATGGTGACCGAAATCACACAGCGTCATCAGCCGGGGGCTTCAAGGCCGGAATCAGCGGTTCATCCTTTCCGACTTCATTTCGAAGACCAACAGATCGGAATGACATTCACCACCCATCGACATACTGTAACAGAGGCTGATATCGTCAATTTTGCCAATGTGTCGGGTGACCATTTCTATGCGCACGTGGACGAAACTTCTTTGGAGGGCACCATTTTTGAAGGCCGTGTGGCCCATGGATACTGGGTGCTTTCGAAAGCAGCCGGAATGTTTGTCGCTCCGCACAAAGGTCCTGTGCTTCTCAATTACGGACTGGAGTCCTGCCGATTCACCAAGCCTGTTTATCCCGGTATGACCATTGGGGTCAAATTGACCGTAGAGGAAAAGGTGCAACAAGAAAAGCGCAGTGCCGATGACATCTTGAAAGGCATCGTCAAGTTCAAGGTGGATGTCACCGATGGGTCTGGAGAAACCGTGGCCATTGCGACCATTTTGACCATGGTGGCCAACAAGAACCAGGATTCCGATCTGGGTGCAGGGGGCGAAGCAGCTTGAGGCCCATGAGGATCCGGATGCTTTTCCTTGGGGTGATCGGGCTGGGTTTGGCGCCCGGTTTTCAGGCGCAGCATTGGGTGTCTGCGGACGAATGCGCAGCGGACATGGCTGTTTTGGATTCATTGATTTCCGGTTCCAAATCGTTGTATTTAAACAACTTAAATTCTCTTGAGTCACGTGATGCTTTACTTCAGGCTTGGGATGGGTGCGGCCGTGGAGATGCAGAGGGAATGGAGCTCATTCGATGGGCCGAGTGCATACACGGTTGGCTGCGTACCGCCAATGACCCACACCTTCGCGTCCGGTTCGAATCCTTGACGGCGTCGCGGATGAATTCAGAGCCGCCCCCTTCTGGCCTGTTGCTGGACCAAGAAGGCCCCTGGGAGCGCTTGGCTCCCGGCAGGGGCATATCTCAAGGGGCCAGATTGGCCTGGATGCAAAGGACTTGGGCTTGGGTAGGTGAATTGCACCCCTATGCGGACGGTCCCCATTCCGCAAAGCCGGGCAACCCGGATGCTGCACCTGCAGACAATTCGCCCCATGGAGACCGCCCCCTTGTTGATTGTGCAGAGAGGTCGGGAATGTCGTTGTTCGATCACGGTGCCTTCCTGCGTTGGAAGATTTCGGATTTTTCGTCGGGGTCAACGGGTGAGTTTCGGCGTTCGTTCCGGAAGTGTTCGCGGCGAATGAAGCGGGCCAAATTGCCCGTCATGTTGGATTTGCGCGGGAATTTGGGAGGATTCAGAACCCGCAGGCATGCCGTGCTTTCCTTTTTTCTTGCCCAGGAATTCTGGCCGGAGGAACGGGAGCGCCCTTGGACCGGCGGAGAGCAAGACTTCAAGTCGGTGTCTCCCATGCCTGCGGTTCGGTCCAATCGTCCCGTTGAATGGCCCGTGGCGGTGTTGGTGGATGGCCTCAGTTTCAGTGCTTCTCTCCTTTTGGTTGATGCCCTTTTGCACCGGCAACGGGTCGGGGTCTTTGGGGTGGAGCCCCTGGGGTTTCCTGGGGGGTGTTCCGGTTCTCCGAGGGACCATACTTTGCCAGGTTCAGGCGTGATTGTGACGGTTCCAACCCTCTATACTTCATTGGGGACGGAGGCATTGGACTCTTATGGTTTGCCCGATGCCCTGTCGGATGACAACGGAGACGGAGGGTGGTCGGATGCGGTTCGTTGGCTCCTTTCTTCGGACCTCGTCTCTCCGCGGTAATTTGCGGCATGCCTCAGGGAACCAACAGCAGGGTGAATGGGTGGAGAGGGTGTTCCCTTTTCAAGGCGTGGGTCGTGCTGGTTTCCATCTTGTTTTCGTTGGTTGTCCAAGCCCAGGAGCCCACCGGCCTGTCCCATGCTGAGTCCCGCATGTTGGCCTCCCTTGTGGAGCGGTTTCAACCGCTTCCTTCGATCGAACGTATCTGGACAGGAGCCTTTGTGGCAGCAGCAGAAAAAACCGCTGCCATCAAGGCGAAGGTGGACTCTGTCGAGCGCTCGGGCATGGAAGAGACGGAGGTATTGGTGACGGTGGGTGCGTTGCGTCAAGACCTCCGAGTGATCAAACAGGACCGAAATGTTTTTGTGGCGGGATTCCTTTCCCCCTGGGACCAACTGGCCTTGGATAGCATCTTGAGCCCCCCTGCTCCTTCCATTCAGCATTTCGGGTTTCACGACCGACTGAAATGTCTGGTGTGCAAGAAGCCCGGAGAAGGTGCCATCTTTCCATCGGGGATCAATCGCCCCGATCAGTTGCTCCTTCCAAAAGATTGATTTCCTCCATGCGATTTCCCCTTTGTCCCCTTTTCATGTCTGGTGCGGTGCTCGTGCTCAGCGGCTGCAGTTCAACAGAGATTGGATACCATGGTGAAGTGGATCCCTTCATCGGGACGGGAGGGCATGGACATACCTACCCAGGTGCGACGGTGCCCTTCGGCATGGTTCAACTCAGCCCGGATACCCGACTGGAGGGCTGGGATGGTTGCGGTGGATTCCACATCACGGATGACACGGTCTACGGATTCAGTCATACGCACTTGCAGGGTACGGGGGTCAGTGACTACGGCGATGTGTTGTTGATGCCGACCGTGGGGCCGATGGATACGGGGCGGGTGTGGCGCGAGCGCTACCGCGACCGGTTTGTCGAGGGGAGTCAGGATGCCCACGCCGGCTATTATCGCTGTGCTTTGGAGCGAAGTGGCGTGACGGTGGAATTGACCGCTTCAGACCGGGTAGGTTTCCACCGGTGGACATTGGAGCGTCGCGATACGATGCAGCTCATTGTGGATCTCGCGCATCGCGATGACCTGATCAACTATGGAATGTATCCATTGGACGATTCCACCTTGGTGGGGCAGCGGGTTTCGGACAACTGGGCGAATGAGCAGCACGTGTACTTCGCGATGCGCTTCGATCAGCCATTCGAGTGGCTGGATCAGATGGCCGAATTGGAGGTGCAGGAGGTGAAAGGCGTGCTCGAGCAAGAGTTGACCTATGTGCCGGTATTTGCATTGGTTTTCAAAGGTGTAGAATCTGTTGAGGCGAGGGTTTCTCTGAGCTTTGTGGACATCGAGGGTGCCGTGGCCAACTTGAATGCGGAGGCCCCTGTTGCCACCGCATTTGACGCTGCCAGGGCATCGGCTGAAGCGCGATGGGATGAGGCGCTGGGAAGGGTGCGCATCGGGGAACGCGATGCCGACGAGCGGACCATTTTCTATACTGCCTTGTATCACAGCCTGACTGTGCCGAACCTGGCTACGGATGTGGACGGTCGCTACCGGGGAACGGATCTCGGCGTGCACCAGGGGAGCATTGACCGCCCCCGTTACACGGTGTTCAGTTTGTGGGATACGTTTCGGGCCACCCACCCCCTGCTCAATGTGCTCGAGCCGGAGCGCACGGAGGTTTTCATCGACAATTTCATTGGCATGCACCGCGAAGGCGGAAAGCTGCCCATGTGGGAATTGGCATCCAACTATACAGGGTGCATGATCGGATATCATGCAGTGCCGGTGATCGCCGATGCTTGGGCGAAGGGGCTGCGGAACTTCGATGCCGATGCAGCGCTGCAGGCGATGGTGGCTGTGGCGACGTCCGATGACCTGGCGAAACCGGTTTGGGACAGCTTGGGGTATCTGCCGTTGGAAAAAGAGAGCGAGAGCGTTTCGAAGACGCTGGAGTATGCCTTTGACGATGCCTGCATTGCCCGCATGGCGCTGGACATGGGCCAAATGGATGTGGCGGAGCGGTTCGGCAAGCGCGCCCAAGGTTGGCGCAACCTGTACCATCCTGACACCCGTTTCATCCAGCCCCGCTATGGCGCTTCTTGGCGCGAGGCCTTCGACCCGACCGAGGTCACCTTTGAATACACGGAAGCCAACGGTTGGCAGTACAATTTCTTCGTGCCCCATGATGTTTCAGGGCACATGGCGCTGATGGGCGGTCCGGATTCCTATGCCCAGCTCCTGGACAGCATGTTTACGGAGTCCAGCCGCCTCAGCGGACGGCATCAAAGCGACATCACCGGCCTCATCGGCCAATATGCCCACGGCAATGAGCCTTCCCACCACATGGCTTACCTCCCTTCTTTCGCGGGCCACCCTGAGCGGACGCAGGCGTTGGTGGACAGCATCTGCGATGCTTTGTATACGGCTGCGCCGGATGGTTTGAGCGGCAATGAGGACTGTGGCCAGATGAGCAGTTGGTATGTATGGAGCGCCTTGGGGTTGTATCCCGTGACGCCCGGTTCAGATCGCTATGTCTTGGGCACCCCCCGCTTCGAGCGCGTGGATTGGGACCTCCCCAACGGCAAGGAGCTGGAAGTTGTGGTGAGGAAGTCTTCGGATGACGCGGTCTTCATCCACAGCTTCACCATCAACGGAGAGAACATGGAGAGAAGCTGGGTCACCCACGAGGAGTTGATGGCCGGTGGAGCGTGGGTATTCGAGCTGCGGGATGAGCCCGTCGGCGATGGTGGATTCGGCAAGGCCCCGGCATCCTGGCCCGTCGAGGATTGGACATTGGGCGATGACGCTTTTGTTCCCGCCCCCTATGTCAATGCGCCCCGCAGTTATGCCGGAGACAGCTTGCAAGTGGCTTTGGCGTGTGGAGATGAGGACGCCGAAATCTGGGTGAGGGTCACGGATGAAATGCCGCCGGTGTCTGCCTTCCCGCAGGATATGGAGGCGTCGGGCTTTGCCCCGTCCAAGGGCAAAGTGACGGTGCGCGGCACGCAAGTGGTGCAGCTGGTGGCAAAGAAGGGCCCCTATCGCAGTGCCTTGGTTTCTTCGCGCATCGCCAGGGTCAACCCCGATTACAAGATGGGCATCGAGTATCCCTACGCCAACCAATATGCTGCCGGGGGTGAGCGGGCCTTGATCGACGGTGTGCGCGGTGAGGGTTCAGATTTCCGAACGGGAGATTGGCAAGGGTACTATGGACATCCGGTCGTGGTCACGGTGGACCTGGGCAAGCCACACCGCATCCGGGAAATGTCGGTCGGTGTTCTTCAGGATGTAAAGTCCTGGATCTGGGCGCCGGAGAACGTGCGGGTCAGCACCTCGACCGATTCCACCCATTTTGAGCTCATGGGCACCGGTGTTCCCGAAATGGACCCGCAGGACTACACCCCGCAAACGCAGCGCCTGACATTCAAGGGCGACCGCAAAGCGAGGTATTTGAGGTTGGAATTGGATCAATTCAACGGGGGCCAAATCCCGGATTGGCATTTGGGTCGGTTGAACCCCACCTGGGTTTTTGCCGACGAATTCGAGTTTGAAGCCCAACCCTTGGATTGATGCATGACGCGGGTGACTTCTTGGGGCGCGGATTGGCCATGACAACGCCCCATCCATTGGGGGAGCGCATTGTGGGTGCGGAAGGTTGCTGGCTCATCACGGATACCGGTGAGCGGCTGTTTGATTTGGTCAGTGGCATTGGTGTCAGTTCGATGGGGCATGGCCATGCCGGAATCCGCC
>Ga0181559_10004361_pt1 | contig 13714 bp, 7 predicted proteins | sample 011ome_21_FD_133752 | JGI IMG/M metagenome (GOLD analysis project Ga0181559, IMG submission 133752) | Coastal salt marsh microbial communities from the Groves Creek Marsh, Skidaway Island, Georgia - 011508AT metaG (megahit assembly) | ecosystem: Environmental > Aquatic > Marine > Intertidal zone...
GAGAGAGAGACTTTGCCGCCGCCCGCCATTCGGTCATGACGCCTTCCCGCGTCCTCGCGGCGGTCGCGCTCGTCTCGGCGCTCGCCGTCGCGGAAGCGCACCCGGATCTCTATGGAAGCGTCCACTGCGGCGCGGACCAGCACCCGACCTCCCAGAGAAGGGGCCACGGCGCGACGAGCCCCGATGCTTCCATCGGATTCACGTTGGCGTGGGCGGCTCCGGACGGCGGCGACGCGGCGCAGTCGAACGAGAACGACCCGGACCGGGCGATTCCCGAGGCGTGGGAGATCGCCACGGCGGAGTACAAGCCGGGCGCGAGGCACACGCTGACTGTGGTGAACCCGAACGTGGGGGAGATGATGGTGACGTGTTCGCACGGCCGGTTCGAGGAGTTCGGGCGGAGACTCGACGGCTCCGTCAGATACGGCCGCGGCGCGGCGCGTTGCGACGGGAAGCGCTACGACGCGACGTTCAAAAAACCAAACACGCGGTTCGTGTGGAACGCCCCATCTGACGAAGCAGAAGCAGCAGTGACAAATGTGACAACACATGTGGTCACCTTCAAGGTGACCACCGCGAGCGGCCGAACAGGCGCGTTCCGGAACAACCAGGCCGTCTTCGCCGCGAACGCGGGTCTGCCGCCGCCGAAGCCGGGCGCGCCGTCGGCGACGCCGGCGCCGGGCGCGCGCGACGAGGCAAACGCCGCGCACGAGAGCTTAGTCTCAAAAAAGAGCACGCTTCCCGCCGGCGTCGCCGCGCATGGCTGGTTCATGACCCTGGCGTGGGGCGTGCTCGTGCCGCTCGGCGTGTGGAGCGCGAGGTACGGAAAAACACCCCCAGGCGTTTCAGCCGACGCCGCATACGCCGGTTCCGAAAGCGCGCCCGCGATTCTCCGCGCGCGCGCGTGGCTCCGAGCCGAGGGGCGGTGGTTCGAGACGCACCGCGCCTGCACGTCGCTCGGGCTGGGTTTGGCGTTCCTCGGGCTCATGATTCAGTACGCCGAGGTGGAGCATGGCGGCGGCGGCGAGCACTTCGTCTCCGCGCACAGCGCGCTGGGCGCCGCGACGCTCGTGCTGGGCGTCGCGCAACCGCTCGGCGCGTACTTCCGCCCGGACGCGCCCAGCCCCGCGGCGCGCGCCGCCGGCGTCGGGACGAGCCGCGCGCGTTTGGCGTGGGAAACGGCGCACCGTCTCGCCGGCGCCGCCGCGTTCGTGTGCTCCGCTTTCGCGATCGTCAGCGGCGTGGAACGCGCGAAGGTCTGGGGCGCGTCCGATGTGCGCGCGAGGCGCGCGTACGACGCGTACGTCGGGTGGATGGTTACCGTGTTCGTCGCGACGGCCGTTTTGGAAATCGGAAGGGCGAGAGAACGGCGCGACGCGCCGAGAAGCGCGACGCACGAGGAAATCAAAGAGGTGGAGTTAGCGGACGCGTGAGACGACACCATATAGGCAGGCACCCATGGTCGATACCGACGGGTGCGATGCTCGCGAGGATGCGCTGCGTCGATGTGTCCTTCCTTATCTTAGTATTCCTTATCAGCTCCATATAGTCTACGGTAGATGCATCTTGTCACCCTCATCATGCGTGTTCACGCGTTTTCGTTCGAAGCACGCGCGCAGATGGTGTGCGCCGGCATGAAAGTTTTGTTGGCGATCGACGGGTGCGACGTGAAATCATCACCAGCCATGTGATGAGCAATTGCGCCTCCGCCGGCGCGGTGCAGTTCACTCGCGCGCTCGAGTCGCCTCGGCACGCGTCGCCCTTCGGCTCTCGATGGCGCCCGACGCCGCGCTCAAGGAGCTCAAGAAGCTCCGCGTCGCGGACCTCAAGGCGCTGCTCAAGCAGCGGGGGCTGGACGAAGGCGGCTTGAAGGACGATCTCGTCCGCCGACTGCACGACGCGCAGACGGCGGACGCGGGCGCCGACGCCGCCGGCGCCGCTGATCCGCCCGAGGAGGGCGCGCCCGCGGAGACTGACGCGCCCGCAGATGCGCGCGTCGTCGAACCCGCCGAGGAGGCACAGCCCGCGGCGGATCTCCCCGACGCCGAGGCCGATCCCGCCGCGGGCGTTCCCCCGCCGGAGGAAACCGATGACGCCGACGCCGCCGCCGCGCCCGCCGCCGCCGCGCCCGCCGACCCCCCGCCTGACGCGCACGTGAGCAACGCGTCCATCGACCGCGCGCGCGCGCGGCTCGCCGCGGACGCGCACGACCTGGATGCGTGGCAGACGCTGGCGAACGAGGCGGCCGCCGCGGGGGCGCCCGGCGGGCGGTCTCTGTTCGAGGAGGTGCTCGAGCGCCACCCGACGAGCTCGGAGACCTGGCGTTCATACGCGGAGTGCGAGATCGAGGGCGACGCGCGAACCGGCGAGCGGGATGACGACGCTGTGAAGAGCGTGTTTTCCCGGTGCTTGCTCGCGTGCCCCTCCGCGAAGCTGTGGCGCTCGTACACGCGCTACATGGTCGCCGCGAACGACCCCACGGACGCGGCGGGCGTCGCCGCCATCAAAGCCGCCTTCGAGTACACGGCGGACGCGGTGGGCGAGGACATAGACGCGGGCCCTCTGTGGGTGGACTACCTCACGTTCCTGCGCGCCGTGGACGCGAAACACGTGTGCCCCGAGGTGGCGGCGCGCGACGGGGACTGCGAGTCCGCGCGGAACCTGGAGGCGCGCCGCGCGTTTCGCCGCGCGGTCACCGCGCCCACCGACGCCGTCGACGCGCTGTACCGCGAGTACGACGCGTTCGAAAGCGCGCTGGACCCCACGCTCGCGAAGGCGCTGCTCGCGGAGATCAAGCCCGCGGTGGACCGGACGCGAACCGTGCTGCGGGAACGGAAGCGGCGCACGAAAGATCTCAACGTTGGTCGATTGACGTTTCCGTTCGCGCCGGAGGATGGCGAAAAGACGGGCGACGCGAGCCGTCGGTTCGCCCTCGCCGGCGAGACGCAGTCGCGCCTCTGGCGCGCGTACGCGCGCTGGGAGCGTTCCAACCCGCAGGCGCTTGAGCCGGACGCGGACGCGGGCGAGGTCGAGCACCCGCAGGTCACCGCGCGCGTCGCGCTCGCGTACGACCAGGCGCTCATGTCCCTGAGGCACTTCCCCGAGGTGTGGCTGGAGTACGCGGCGTGGCACGAACTGAAGAAGCGCCCCGAGGACGCCGCCGCCGCGCTCGCGCGCGCGCGCGAAGCCAACCCGCGGTGCGCGGCGCTGCTGTACGCGCACGCGGACTGCCTGGAGCGGCGCGGCGCCGAGGGCGCCGCCGCGTGCAAGGCGGTGTACGAGGAGGTTCTGGACGCGTACGAGCGCGAGTGCGCGGAACGAGAGGCGGATTTTTCACTAAAAAAGGAGGACGCGCCCGAGGGAGACGCGCCGGCGTTTCCGCACGCGCGCGCGCCGGACTGGGTCACCTCGGCGTACGTGGAGTACATGCGGTGCTGCCGGCGCGTGGAGGGCGCGGCGTCGGCGCGCAAGGCGTTTATGCGCGCGCGCAAGGCGCCCGGGCTCGGTGAGCGCCCCGAGGTGTACGCGTGCTCGGCGCAGCTGGAGTGGCGCTACGACGGAAACGACAAGCCCGCGCGCAACGTCTTCGAGCTTGGTTTGAAAAAGTGTATCGGCGACCCGGCGTACGTCTCGACGTACGCCGAGTTTCTCGTCGGGTTGAACGACGTCGCCAACGCGCGCGTCCTGTACGAGCGCGCGACGGCCGCGGCTCTCGAGGCGGCCGCGGGGAACCCACCCGGCGCGAACGCGGGCGTCGGCGCTTCACGCGTCTCGTCGCTACTACGCGTGGACCCCGCCGAGCGCGCGCGGCGCGCGGAGGCGGTGGAGACGCTGTTCGACGCGTTCGCGGCGTTCGAGCACCACCACGGGTCGCTGGACGCGATGGCGTCCGTCGAGGCGCGGCGGCACGCCGCGCTCGGCGAGGTGGGCGGCGGGACCGATGCCGCGCCGGCGATGCTCACGGCGCTCATGCGCAGACACGCGTTCCTGGGCCTGAGTCCCGCCACGGAGGCGCAGGCGAGGCACTACGAGCGGCTGGGCGCGGCGTTCGCGACGTCGGGGTGGCCGAGCGGCGCCGGGGCGCGCGCGCCGGGCGCGGCGCAACCCGCGCCGCCGCCCATCCCGCCGCCCAGGCCGCCGCCGCTCAGGAAGGGCGAGGTGCCCCCCGGTGCGGCGGCGGCGGCGCCAGCGCGGGATACGGGCGCTCAGTCTGCCCCGGCGGCGCCCCAGCTCCCGAAGGCGCCGCGGCCGGGGAACATCCCCAAGCTCATGCCTCCTCCGCCGGCGCCGGGCTCGGCGGCGGCTGCGGCGGCGAGCCTCGCGCGCGCGCTTCCCGCCGAGCTCGGCGCGTTCGTTTCGCGCCTCCCCGCGGCGGTCGCGGCCGTCGACGCGCCGCCGCACGTGGTGGACGCGGTGATGGACGCGCTCATGACGGCGGACCTCTCCCCCGAGGGCGGCGCGGCGGCGGTGGCGGCGCGCAACGACGCGGCGGGCGTCGGCGGGCTCCCCGGCGCGCGCGGCGCGAACAAACGCAAAGCGGGCTCGGGCGCCGGAGCGGGCGCCGGAGCGGGCTCGGGCGCCGGAGCTTCTTCGGGACCGCTCACCGCGGCTTCGAACAAACCGCCCGCGATGGACGTGTTCCGCATGCGCCAGGCGAAGCAGGCGAGGACGGACAACGCGGAGTTCCAGTAGATAGAGAGATGTATTAGGAGGCGGTGGACGGTACGCGTGACCGTTATGCATAACGGCGTGTGTTTTTATATTCGCGCAGCGGCGTTCGTCGCGAGCGATGCATCGTCGCGTCTTCGGGCAATCTAGCTCGCGCTCTTTCTCTTCTCTTCTTCAGACTCGCGTAGACTCGCGTCGAGATCTCCGCGCGCGCTCAGTGCCCGCCGAGCTGCTCCATCATCGCGTCGATGGAGTCGCCGTCCTCCATGTCGAGCTGAGAGGAGGAGAGGGGGGGCGAGGTTAGATTTTCGCGAAACGCGGATCGATCGGACCGGACGACGAAACAGTGTTTTCGCCTCGCCGCTGTCGTTTCTGGGCACCCAGATTCGTGGGACCCCGCGAGATCTGATTCGCGTGCGGGAGCGCGCGGGGGGAGGCTGGCGGCGGGGCGGGTCGCGCAACGTACGTCCTTAGGGGTCTGGTTGGGGTTGATTCGCGAGCCGTCGAACAGGAAGCGCACGGCATCGGGCTGCAGCGCCTTGCGCGAGCAGAAGGCGTTGAAGATCTGGCGGGAAGGTAGCGCGAGTGGCCAAGTCGGAGGTCAGCGACGTGTTCGGCGGTGGTCTCGCTCGGACGGGGAGTCGAAGGGTAGAGGACGCGATCGGGGTCGGGAGCACGCCGAACACGCACCTTTTCGAACTTGGTGGTCATCTTCACCTTGAAGTGGACCTCGGAGTTGTCCTGCGGGTCGAGACGGAGGCACACGTCAGATATAAACTGGACTCCCTACTAGTGGAAGATGATCGGAAGCGCGAGGGGAGAGGCGACCACGCACCTGATCCTTGACCTTGAGGTTGATCTGACCATCCTTTTCGTCGCCCTTCTTCTCTTCAGCGGACATGGTGACTGCGGTGAGTGACTGCGGTGGGGGTCCTGCGGTGCGCCGGGTGTTGTGTTTCATCAGGGTCCGCTACACTGGCGCATGTTCCTCGAAAAAATCAAATCGAGTCGAGTTCGTCGGCGTCGCGCGCTCGCGCCACCGCCCCGGTTTTCCGCTGACGCAGGCTTCTCACCTCATCACTCGTCACCGAGCCGTCGGAGACCTTCGCGAAGAGGACGCGCGGCGTGTTAACCCGCACGTTTGGCGGACGCCGCGGTATCGTCGCCGCACCGCGTTCGCGTCGGCTCGAACGCGCGAGCTACGGCGCGTGACCTGATCGGTCGGTCTTCTTTTCGGGGGGTCCTTGGTTTAGCGGCGCGGGCGGGGCGATAGGCGTCTCGGGATTCGATACGCGATGTCGGGTTCGTTGACGCGCGCGCAGAAAGTCGCGGCCGCGGCGGCTCGCATCTTCGGCAACCACATCAACCCCACCGGGTTACAGAGCGGACGCAAGGAGCTGCGTCGCGCGATGGCGGGCCCGAAGGTGCTGGACTGGTACGTGCGCCCGATCGACAAAAAGCTGGACCCGCTGTTCGAGTCCCCGCTGGTGCAGCAGAAGAAACTCAAGCTCGAGCGGTTGGCGCGGCGGGGCAAGACCACCCCGAAAAAGGGCGAGGGCAAGAGGGCGAAGAAGAAATGATGCGGAAACGCGGCGCGATCACGTGAGCGCCGGCGGCGGACGCGGACGGCGCGCGCGCGCGACGCGAAGAGGAAATAGAGACGATATCGTAACTACAAACTACGACGCGCCGCGCCGGATGCCGCCTTTTTCGTCGTGACTCACAGCCGACTCGGCACGCCCTCCTTGGACGCGGCGATCAGGCCGACCGCGACGAGCCGCATCACCCCCGACGCGACGAGGAGCGTGATGTTGTCCCGGCCTTTTATTTCTCCGAACACCAGGACGCCCCACAGCGCGCCGACCAGCCCGGGCACGGAGGTGATGATGGGGAACGACACCGAAAACGACAGCCGCTCGTTGGCGACGAACCAGCAGATCTGCGCGATCCCCCACATCAAGCCGCTGCCGAACGCGGGCAACACGCACGGCGGGAGCTGCGGTTTGCGCCCTCTGCTCTGCTTCACGCCGCAGTACACGATGAAGTACGTCAGCGTCGCGAAGAATATCCCGCAGAAGTGCGAAAACACGTAATCCAGCGCGTGCGTCGAGTGGCTCGCGTCGCCCGCCGTCGCCTCGTCGATGAGCCTCTGCGGGGGGTTGAAGTTGGTGCCGTAAAACACACCCGCCAAGGACGCGAGCGCGAACCCGAACGCGAACTTCCCGCCGGTCTGCTCCTGCGCCTTGCGGATCCACCGCGGGGTTCCGCCGTCCTCCGAGCTCTCCGGACTCGCCGACCGCGAGGACGAGCTTCCGCCCCCGCCGCGCGGCGAGCTCGCCGCGTGCGGCGACTCGCCGCCCGCGAACAGGAGCGGCGCGCGCTCGCCGTTTCCCAGCGGCGAGAGCGCGCCGCTCGACCCGAACCGCGGGCTCGAGGGGTTCGATCCGCCCGAGCGCGGCGTCGAGAACGGCGAGAACCCCGGTCGCGCGTTCAACCTCGGCGACTCCCCGCCGAGCACCATCGACGGCGAGCGCGGCGAGTTCCCGACGTAGTCCACGTCCCTTTCGCTGTGCCCGGCCGCGCCAGGCACGCCGCGCTCGCGGTCGCCGCCTAGGGAAACCTCCGAGGTGATGTTGGCGTACACGCCCAGGCTGGCGGCGGCGAACACGACGCCCGCGTAGTTGAGCCACGGCGCGGCGAGCGGCGGATCCGGCGCGACGCCGAGGACGCCGAAGTGCCCGGACGCCCATCCCACGAGCATGCCCACGAGACCCCAGATGAGCAAGCCCAGCCCTAAACCGATGGACTTCACGATGGGCACCACGGTGAGGTTCCCGGTGGCCCTGTCGGTGGAACGCGCGGCAAAAGGGGGTTCGGTTTCGTCAGACGCGGCCGGCGTTTTTCACTGCAACTTTTAAAAAAAAATCGTGCCCAGGAAAAAAAACCGACGCGCGCCACACGTTTCGTGGAGTGCGGACGTCACGCCGGTGTCGGGTGGTCGGGGGAGAGGGGGCACGCCCGGGGGTGTTCGTGCGGGCGGGAGTGGGGGACCCCCGCGGGGACCCCCGATGGTCGTCCGAGCGAGGATTCGACGTACCATATGACCCCTCCCAGCATGGCGAACGGCTCAAACTTGGGTGAACCGCGCCAGAGCTGCACGACGCATCCTTCCAGCAACACGGCGGATGTCATGATCAGCGAAAAGAACATCCCGTCCGCCGTGGCGACGCGCTTGACCGGCACGAAGTTGCTTCCGAAGAAGATGACCGCCACGAAGCACGCGATGTACCCGACGGCGTCATCGTGGAGCGTCATCCCGACTTTTCGACGCGCGCGCGCGTGTCGAACGCCCCGGGAAGTGATGTGTCGAACAGGGTGTTGTCGCGGGGTGTTTTGCGCGTGCGTTTTTCGCGAATGGGCCACCGCTGGCTCTAGGCAGAATCCTCGTCTCGGACCGGCCGTCTTTTCCGAGGCCGTCGTACGTAGGGTTCCGCACTCCCCTCTGCGCCAGGCGCGATGGGGCAGAAGCGCGAGCTGACCGTCGAGGTTGCCTTCACCGAGGCAGACGGGGCATGTCTCGCGCGTCTCGTGAAGGATCTCGTCAAGCTTGGCGCCAAGACCGACAAGGTGCGTGCCCGCGCGAGGCCGAGGCACATCAACGGACCGTTTGCCCTGATGCACTTTACACGTCGGACGCACCGACGAGACCGCGTCGCTCGGCGCGACCCAGCGAACGCTCGCGCTCGCGCCTCGACGCGCGCGCTGACCCCCGCCCCATCTCTCTCGAAACGCGTGACGCGTCTCGACTCGCAGGGCGAGTTCAAGGAATGGCTCAAGGCTACGCAGAAAGGCCCGCGGCGCACGTGGCACGACCCCGCGAGGCACGACTGGCGCACTCTCTCCGATTTCGCGCTTGCCGCCGTCGCGAAGGACGCGAAGCTCGCCGAGCCGCTCGCGCGGCGACACCTGGGGTGGAGCCGGTGGGTCGCGCGGCGCGATGCGTGGCGCGCGTGGCAGAAGGACCAGCCCCGGGGCGAGGTGCCGACGAAAGGCCCCTGGTCGCTCGTCGCGCGCACCGAGCGCCACCCCGGCTTTTCCGAGTCGTACGCCTCTCTTCCAAGTCACCTGCCCGGGTGGGCTCGGAGCGCCAAGCAGAGACCGCCGAGGTGGTGCCAGGGCAACGGCCTAGAGCCGATCATGCTGGGCGTGGACTGCGAGATGTGCGAGACGGACGTCGACAAGAGAGCGCTGGTGGGCGTCTCGGTGGTTGACACGAAGGGCGGCGTCCTGCTGAAGACGCTCGTCAAACCGCCCGGGACGATTCTCGACCTCAAGACGGACATCACCGGCTTGCGGATGAAGGACTTCAAAGGCGTCAAGACGAGCCTGGCGGACGTGCAGGAGAAGCTACGAAGAATAGTCACCCCGAACACAGTGCTGGTCGGCCACGGCCTCGTGCACGACCTGCGGGCGTTGCGGTTCGATCACGCGCCGGTGATCGACACGGCGATGCTGTTCTCGTACAAGAACCTGCCGCGGAGCACGCCGGGCCTCGCGGACCTGTGCAAGCGGCTGCTCTCCTCGGAGATGCGCGCGAACGGCGGGACGCACGACTCCGTGGAGGATGCGCGCATGGCGCTGGAGCTGGCGCAGTGGGAGTGCGCGCAGGCCAAGCCCACCGCGCCGCTGGACCCGCCCGAGGACAAGGTGGACGCGCGCGACCTGTGCAAGCTCTTCGTGCACCGCGTGCTCCGCGGGACGCTCGCGAGCGACATCGAGGGCATGTTCGCGAAGGCAAACGGCACGATCGGCGTCGAGCACGCGTGCGACGTCGAGGCCGTGCACGGCAAGTTCCTCGGCCCCGAGACGCCGCCGGACGCGTCCCGGACGACTTCGTGCTACGTGGAGTTTGCGTCGGTGGAAACGTGCAACGCGGCGTTCAAGTCGCTGCGCGGCGCGGCGGGCACCGACGCGCTCGGGCGGCCGCAGAAGGCGGTGAAGATGGTGGTGGACGACGCGCGCGCGAAGAAAACCGCGCGAGGCCACAAGCCGGACGTGGCCAAGATGACCGTCGCCGCGCTGCGCGAGGCGCTGCAGAAGCGCGGTCTGTCTGCGCAGGCGGGGGCCGCGCTGAAGAAGCCCGCGCTGGTCGCGCGCCTCGAGGCGGCGATGGCGGAGGACGACTCCGACTCCGACTCCGACTCCGACTCCGACTCCGACTCCGACTCCGACTCCTCCGAGGCCTCGGAGGCCTTCTCCAAGCTGACCGTGCCCAAGCTCCGGGAGGCGCTCGAGGCGCGCGGGCTGGACACGTCCGGGCTCAAGGCGGCGCTGGTGGCGCGCCTGGAGGGCGCCGCGAAGAAGGCGGCGACGAAAAGAAAAGAAAAGGAAACCGACGGCTCCGCGCCGCGGAAGGCGATCGCCGCCTCGCGCGTGGTGATGGTGCGCAAGATGGCCGCGCACGGCGGCCGCGCGATCGGAACCGCGGACAAGACCGCCTCCGACAACGTCTCCGGCGCGAAGCGCAAGGCGGGCGCGGCTGAGGAGAAGAAACCGCGCCGGAATCCGCGGCCGTCGCGGCGCGCGCGCTTAGCGGCGAAGGGCGTGTACGAATGACGACGAACGAACGCGAGGAACGAACGCGAAGAGACGCTCTCATCGCGCGCGCCGGAAACCGTCGGAGACGACGTTAGACGTCGTCGTTTTTAGACTGTCGTTTTCGTATCACCGTCGATCGTTCTCTTCTCATCGTTCGCGTGCGTATCCGCGTCTCGAGACGTATCCGCGTCTCGTGTCTGTCACGAACGCGTTCAACCGGAAGTGGGGCTCGCGACGCCGCGCCCCGTCGCGGCTTCGCGCGCCTCGAGCGGCGCCAGTACCTTCGTGAAAACCACCTTGGTCTTGCAGTGCTCGAAGCCGTGTGTTTTCTTGCCCAGATCGTCCAGCTCGAGACGCGCGGTGAAGCACCCCGGCCATGCGCGGACGTGCTTGTCGAACAGCGCGCGCGCCGCGGTGGTCAAGTGGTGCTTGACGAGAAGGAAGTACGAGTCAAGGGGGAAGAAGTCGCGGGAGGGGAAGAACAGCTCGTCTCGCTCCGACGCGTCCGTCTGCTGTGCGCGGAGCTCGTCGAGCCGGTCGAGGCGCACGAGGTCCTCCATCCGATACAGGTCCACCTGCTCGAGCCGCAGGCCCACCTGACGACCGGCGAGCAGCTCGTCGAAGGCGGCCTTCGCGGCGTCGAGCTGGCCCTGCGCCTCTGGCGACAGGCCCCCGCGCTTCCGAGCCGCCACGCCCGTCTCCACCACGGGAGGCGCGTTCTCGTCGCGCGGGAGCGGCGGCGCGGTGTCCTCCGGGGGAATCTTGGAGATGAGGGTGTCGACGCACGCCAGGGCGGCATCCATCTCCGCCGTGTACATGTCCATCGCGGCGTCGGCGTGTCAGCCTCGGCGCGCCGCGGTCTGCGCGGACGCGAAGGCACGCACAGCCGCGCGCGCGAGAACGAAAAACACACAAACGTCTCTTCGATTGTCTCAGACGAAATCTACAAGCTCGTCACCCCGACTAAAACTGTAAAAGCGTCCGTCGTTCTCCTCGTTCTCCTCGCCGCGCGCGTTCCGTACAAGTATTAAGGCTGTCGTTTCCCACCGCCGACGTTCGGCAACGGCGCGCTCAACACCTCCGCGAGCGCCTCGCACGTCCCCACGCCCCGGTCCCCGCTCGGGCCAACCTCGTCGTCCAGCGTCAGTCGCGCGCTCGCCGCCTCCGCGGCGCACAGCGCCGCCGACGTCGCCGCCTCCTCGCTCACCGCGCGCGCCGTCGCCGCCGCAAGCGCCACGCGCGCGTCCAGTAGGCGCGCCACCGCCGCCGCCGTCGCGAGGCGCGCGGCGCGCTCGTCCGCCTCCAGGCGCGCCGTGGCGTCCTCCGCGCGCCGCGCGACGGCGTGCGCGGCGCGCACGGCGCGCAAGTCGTCCTCGAGCCACAGGGCGCCGCGCGCGTTGTTGAAAAAAGCGGGCGCGTCTTCTCCGTCGACGTCGTCTTCGGCGCCCTCCTCGAGCGGGAAGGCGGCCGCCGAGAGCCACGCCTCTGTCCGGTGTTCGTCGTCCGACGACGTGGGCGAGACGGGGGGAGACACACAATTCGTGGGGTCTCGAAAAGGCAAAGCGGGTGGGCTGGTCTGATGCGCCGTCCGCGAGCGCGGCGAGCGCGTTTTTTCGTCGTCGCGAAAAGAAACGACGGGCGAACGCGCGCCGTCGTCGTTTTTCCCGAACGATTTTCCCGAACGAGAGCCGCCCGTCTTGTTGGACTTCGGGGTCTCGTTCGCCCTGGCGACCAGCTTTCTGAGCCCGTCCTCCACCGCCGCCGCGGCCGCCTGCGAGAAAGCCGCGCGCGCGCGGCGGCTCGAGTCGGGGTCGCCGCCGCCGAACAAACCGCGCGCGCGCGAAGCCGCCGCTTTCGCGACGCGTTCGTTTTCTTCGCTTTCGTTCACGTTCGGTCTGCGCGGCGCGAAGGACGGGGCCTCGGAAACAAGATGCCTCGTCGTCGTTCTCGTCGTCGTTCGTGGTTTCGCCAACCCCGGCGTGCGCGCCATCTGCCACAGCGCGGAGGTCATGCCCGCGCTCGCGTCGTCGTCGTCGTCCGCGCGAAAGCGGCGCGGCGCCGGCGCCGACGCGGGCGCCACCTCCGCGGATTCCTCGGCGTCTCTTCTCGAAGCCGCCGCCGCGCCCGCCGGGGTCCCGAGCGCGGCGGCTCGCGGCCGGGGGGGGGTCGACGCGCGGAGAAGCGCACCCGCCGCGCTCCCGCGCGCGGAGGACCGCGGCCGGTGCGCGGACGCGCGGCGCATCGCCGCGTCCACCGCGACGCGTTCGGCGGCGAGCACCTCCTCGGCGACGCGTCTGCTCACATCCGGGGTCGCGCCCACGCGCGACGCCGCGCGCGCCAGCTCCTGGACCTCGAGGTCGCTCATGAGGTCCCCACTGCCGTCGCCGCGCGTGGAGGGTGCCGCGTCGCGCACGCCGGCCAGGGTCGCGCGGGGGGTCGCGGAGCGCGCGCCGACGATGTTTCGCTCGAACGAGTCGGCATCCGGGGCTGACGAAGTCGCGCGCGAGCGCCAGTACGCCTCCTCCAGCTCGCGTTGTCGCGCCTGCTCGAGGCGGCGATGGACGGCATCCGCCGCGAGCCGCGTCTCGCGCTCCTCCTCGGTCTCGCCCTCGCGAGGCTCCCACGGAGCGCGCGCCATGCGCCCCGCCTTGTTTCAAACAACCTCACGGCTTCGCCTTATTAGGCGGTGCCTTTTGCAAAAATTCGGCGAACATTCGGGAGGTCCGCCTACGCATGGTCGCCTCTTTGTAACTGCCAAGTCGACCATTTTCGTAGTGCCGAAGAAATTGGCAACGGTCCGCGTCAGCACGTTAACACTCGACGTCACGAGTCCCTTCACTTCCTCGCGCGCACCGCACGAGACTAGAACGCGCACGGAGCCCTAACCGCGCGTCCCGGACCACCTCGCCGTCACACGCGAGCCTCTCGCCGCCAGCCTTTCGTCGTCGCGACAGCGTCGGCGCAGCGTTCGTCGGCGTCTCATTTACGACCTCCGCCGTTTCGTCGATCTCGGCAACCAACTTTCCCGTCACGATGCAAGCCGTGAATCTGCCACCGCACGTCCTGCTGGACGTCGCGCGACGACCGCGACAGGCGAAGCGCCTCGGCGTCAAATTCAACGACCCTCCCGCGGGACCCATCTCCGCGCCGCCTCAAGGTACGCCACGAGACACGGGGCGAGCGCTCCAGATTCAACGCGCTTTCTACGAAGAATATATTCTTCGCGACGAAAGCGTTCGACGCGCTTTTCCGTGGCGCCGAAGAAGTCGCCCCGCGCCGCGCGCGACCTCGACCGGGCGCTGACGTTTCCTCCTCCCCACGCAGTCCTCGACCGAGACTTGCGCGTCCGCCAGATGGAGGCTGAGCGCAGACCGGCGGCCGCCAGGCGGCTCGGGCTCAGCCCCGCCCGCGGCTTCATCTCAGGTGCGTTTTCTTCTTACTACGACGC
>Ga0181559_10004368_pt1 | contig 13705 bp, 13 predicted proteins | sample 011ome_21_FD_133752 | JGI IMG/M metagenome (GOLD analysis project Ga0181559, IMG submission 133752) | Coastal salt marsh microbial communities from the Groves Creek Marsh, Skidaway Island, Georgia - 011508AT metaG (megahit assembly) | ecosystem: Environmental > Aquatic > Marine > Intertidal...
GGTCAAAATAATTACATTTTGTAAGAATTCCTTAAGAAAGGCTTGTTACTGTGCACAACATAGAAAAAAACCACAGGTGCCAGTTTATGTATTCACTTGAAGCAGAAAATACTTGTCTCAACCGCGAAAGCGAGGCGCGCGAAGCCCTGTTAAGCCGAGTGCTTACGCCGGCACCTGTATTTACCTTACATGGTCGTCATTGTGAGGAAAGGCAGGATATAGAAGATTATATCGCCAGAAAATTTCGCAGCAGCTACGGTGCCGAAATTCATGAATTCATGCCGATCCTGCTTTCCATGCGCTGTCTGAAAAATTTTTCCGGCGCCATCGGGATGCGAAGAGCCGGGTCATCATCACTCTTTCTGGAGCAGTATCTGGATAGCCCGATTGAAGACTGTCTGAGCAATGCGGTCTCGGAAAAGATTGCGCGCAAGGATATTATGGAAATTGGCAATCTGGTGGCCGGTCGAAAAGGCCCCAGTCAATTTGTGTTTCTCATTGCCACGTCACTCTTACATCTTGCCGGCTACAAGTGGATTACTTTTACCGCAACCCAGGCGCTGGCCAATAATCTGAACAAACTTGGCTTTCCGCTGGTGAAGCTGGCTGATGCTACCAGTGATCGGCTGCCAGGTAATGAAGCCAGTGAGTGGGGTGCCTATTACGATACCAAACCCCAGGTTTTTGCCGGCAGTCTTGATGCCGCTGCTGCACTTGCCCGCAAACGCCCATTATTTAGAAAGGCCCTGGTCTTGTATCGCAGAAAAATCAGGCGCCTGGCTAGAGAATTGGCAGGAAACTAGGCCATGAAAATAGATCTGCTGGCGCAAATCAGGACTTCCGGTAACGGTTCAAAACCGCTTCTGGGCAGTCCGGGAAAAAGCTATACACTTGATGAGATCGACACCCAGTGTCGTTCCCTTGAAAAAATACTACAGCAGGCAAATATCAGATTGTTAGCCTTGCATGCAGAAAACGGCCCCTCTTGGGTAGTGGCGGATATTGTTTGCCAGCGGATGAATATTTCTCTGGTGCCACTACCCACTTTTTTTTCCCCTTTGCAGTTGAAGTCTGTCATTGAACTTTGCCAGGTCGATTATTTGCTAACCGACAACCCTGAATCATTGCGGGCACTTATCGACAGTAAAGTTTCACCGGAACACATCGCCACAGGGTTACAGTTATGCCGGGTACAACATCAGCTGGCTAGATCTGCTGTTTATCCGCAAGAGACGGGAAAGATTACCTTTACCTCTGGCTCCACCGGTAAAGCGAAAGGCGTTTGTCTCAGTAATCAGCAATTGTTTTCCCGGGCTGAAACCCTGGTTGATACGCTTGGTTTAAAAGCCCCGCGTCATTTGTGTCTGTTGCCTCTGAGCACGCTGCTGGAAAACGTGGCCGGCGTGTATGCACCGCTACTGGCAGGGGGAGAAGTCATTCTGCCAACACTTGCAGAGATGGGGTATCGGGGCAGTCGATTGCTTGAGCCCGCGAAAATGCTGGGACTAATACAACAGGTACAACCCGATACAGTCATTGTGATTCCGGAATTGTTGAAGTTACTGGTTTCTGCAGCTAAAACAGGCTGGCAGATACCATCGAGCTTCAAGTTTATCGCCGTTGGGGGTAGCAAGGTTGGCAAAGCCCTTCTCAAAGAGGCGTGGTCTCTTGGCTTGCCTGTATATGAAGGTTACGGACTTTCAGAATGCGCCTCCGTAGTAAGTCTTAATAGTCCCACTGAACGCCTCGATGGCAGCTGTGGCAAACCCTTGCCCAATGTTTCATTAAAAATAGTTGATGGTGAGATCAGTGTCAGTGGAAATGCCATGCTGGGTTATGTCAATCAACCTGAAACCTGGTATCAGGACACCATCAAAACCGGTGACCTCGGATATGTGGATGACAGCGGTTTTGTTCATCTTGAGGGGCGTAATAAAAATATTCTTATCTCCAGTTATGGGCGCAATATTTCTCCGGAATGGCCGGAAAGTGAGTTGCTGGCCAATCCCATGTTGCAGGATGTGGTTGTTTATGGCGATGCCAGACCCTATTGCGTCGCCCTGATTAGCTGTCGGAATCCAGCGTTAAATAATTTATTGATCCAACAGTGGATTGATGAGGTCAATAGCAGTTTGCCGGATTATGCCCAGATCAGGGCCTGGCATCGCTTGTCACAGAACCTGGGGGGGATCCCCGGTCTATTAACAGCAAATGGTCGACCGTGTCGGGAGGTAATTGCTGAGCAATTTGATAATGAAATCTCTGCCCTTTATGCAGATCAATCCAAAGGTGCAGTCAGCTATGCCGATAAGTCGGCTGAAAAGGAAATAATGTTATGAGCTTTTATCAGAGACTTGTTGCTGAAACAGAGCAGGAACGCAACACTTTAATGTCTGCCCCAATTTTTGTGCGCTGCTTCCAGGGCGAAATAAACCTGGACGACTATGTAGCCTTTCTTACCCAGGCTTACCACCATGTAAAACACACTGTTCCCCTGTTGATGGCTGTAGGGTCAAAGCTGCCAGAGGAAAAAGAATGGCTGCGCGAAGCCGTCGGTGAATATATTGAGGAAGAAATGGGGCATCAGGAATGGATTCTCAATGATATTGCCGAATGTGGTTATGACAAGGAAGTAGTACGAAGATCCAGGCCCCACGCCAGCACTGAGCTGATGGTGTCCTATGCCTGGGACATGATCAATCGTGTCAATCCGCTGGGATTTTTTGGCATGGTTCAGGTACTGGAAGGCACCAGTATCAATATTGCCGAAAAAGCGGCTGACATTATTCGTGAAAAACTTGGCTTGAAGCGCAAGGCTCTCACCTATCTGTATTCACATGGTGCGCTGGATCAGGATCATATCCAGTTTTTCGAAAGCCTGATGAACAAGATCTCGGATGAGGCCGAACAGGAGCAAATAATTCACTGCGCAAAAATGTTTTATAAGCTCTACGGTGATATTTTCCGGAGCCTGACAGAACAACAGGAAGGCCTTGGGCAGCATTCAAAAATCACAATGGAACCCAGGCTGCAATCTGCCGGTTTGGCAATTTAAGGACCTCACGTGGATTTAAAAGGCAAGACAATCCTGCTAACAGGCGCCAATGGTGGTATCGGCTCCATGCTAAGCAAATTACTTACCGCACAGGGCAGTAAGCTCGTTTTATGCAGTTTGAGCAGGGAATCCCTGGAAAAACTCGAAAGGGATCTGGCTGTCTCGGGAAATACCAATGCGCACTGTGTTATTGAAGCAGATATTGGTAGCAATGAAGATCGCAAACGCATTGCCAGCGAATGTGAAGCACTCGGAGGTATTGATGTACTGATTAATCTGGCGGGTGTGCTCGACTTCAGTTTATTTGAAGAGCAGAGTGTGGACGTAATTGAGCGCACCATTGGTATAAACCTGCTGGCACCGATGCTGCTTTGTCATGAATTATTGCCACAGTTAAAACAAAAAGAAAAAGCCGCGATCCTGAATGTGGGATCCATTTTTGGCAGCATTGGGCATCCCGGTTTTGTCGCTTACTGTGCCAGCAAGGCAGGCATGAAAACCTTTACCGAGGCGCTTTCCCGGGAACTGGCTGATACCAATATTGCGGTTACCTATATTGCTCCACGCGCAACTGCTACAGCACTGAATTCTGACCGGGTTAATGACATGAACAAGGCGCTGGGGAATAACACCGACACTCCGGATTACGTTGCCAGGGAAATAGTTAATCATCTGCAGCAGGACAAAACCCTGAGCTATCTGGGTTGGCCAGAAAAAATTTTTGTCAGGTTAAATGCATTATTACCTTCGGTAGTACACAACGCCCTGGTAAAAAAACTGGATTTGATCAAACAGTTCGCAAGGTCTTGAGGAGAGAAAACCATGTACCGATTAATGAAAATGACAGGGCTTGTGATTGCAGCAACTGTATCGCTGCAAGCCAGGGCCGATCTTGATAGTGATATTAGCCATCTTCAGCAACGCTGGGCAGAGGTCAATTATCAGCTGGAAGGAAAAACCCAGCTATCCGAATTTGAAAAACTGGTAGGAGAAGCGATACAGACCACCAGTAGTTACCCGGATGCCGCTGAAAGCTGGATATGGAGTGGCATTATCAAGTCAACCTACGCCGGTGCCAAAGGTGGCCTGGGCGCACTTTCCCTGGCCAAGGAATCCAGAGCTGAACTTGAAAAAGCATTATCCCTTAATGCTGATGCGCTGGATGGTTCCGCCTATACCAGTCTGGGAACGCTGTATTACAGTGTCCCCGGTTGGCCGGTAGGCTTTGGTGATGACGAAAAAGCCGAGGAACTTTTGACCAGGGCCTTATCTCTAAATCCTGACGGTATTGATAGTAATTATTTTTATGGCAACTACCTGATCTCTGAAAAACGCTATGAGCAAGCGCGCCGCTACCTGATTAAAGCGCAACAGGCGCCAGCAAGACCTGACCGCCCGTTGGCTGATGCAGGCCGACAGAAAGAGATTCTGGAAGCGTTAGCGGGAATAGAAGGGAAGAAATAGTTACAAGAGGCAAGAGGCAAGAGGCAAGAGGCAAGAGACAAGCAACCACGCGTCCAGGCATGGTTTTCTGTAGGTCGGATAAGGACCGCAGGGACGCATCCGACAAGGCGATCTTTGATCGCCTTTTTTGTGACTTGTGACTTGTGACTAGCCGGTTACGGCCAAAGCGATTTAAGGTAACATCTGCCTATGCAAATACTCCTCGTAGAAGATGATCAACCTCTTGCCAAGGGTCTGCAAAAAGCTCTGGGTCAACAGGGTTATGTGGTCAATCATGTGGGCACCGGTGAGGCAGCCCTTCATGTCATTGAATTCGACAAGCCCGACATTGTGATTCTGGATATCGGTTTACCTGATATTGATGGCATCACTGTTCTCAAAAAAGCCTGCAAGAAGGATAAAGAGCTTCCAGTGTTGATGCTAACGGCCCGTGATGGCGTTGATGACAAGGTAGCCGGTCTGGATAATGGTGCCGATGATTACCTGGTCAAACCTTTTGAGATGACCGAATTGCTGGCGCGTTTACGTGTTCTGGAAAGACGCATCGCCGCTGTAAAAACTAACGAGATTGTTATCGGTCATGTGTGTCTGGATACTGTTGCCCAAACTGTCAGTGTCGATGGCAAGGAAATAGAATTCGCGCGCAAGGAATACATGCTGCTGAAAAGCCTCATGGAGAATGTCGGCAGGGTCCAGACCCGCAGTACCCTGGAAACGCGGCTTTATTCATGGGGCGAGGAAGTCTCCAGTAATGCTGTTGAAGTTCATATTCATCGCCTGCGCAAAAAACTGGGTAATGACTTTATCAAGACCATTCGCGGCGTAGGCTATAAAATTCATGCCGAGGGGCGGGCTTGAATTCAATTCGTTTTTTTCTCGTGGCCGGAATACTGGCCACGCTGACCCTGTTCAATTTCATTGCGGCCCTGCGCGGCTATCAATCCAGTATGGAAGAAGCGGATCTGTTGCTGGATAGCCAGTTGCTGGACTTTGCCCGTCTCGTCGGGCGTCTGGAAGTTACTGATAACCATGAAGAGCTGCGGCTGGGAAATAATCTGGCATTCCAGCTCTGGCAGGATGATGAAATAATCGTCCAGTCATATCATGCACCACAGGAGCCACTTGCAGAATTTAGCAATGGCTTTAATTTCAGTAATTTTGATGGCTATCGTTGGCGGACTTTCACGCGTCAGGAAAACATTCCCGGGCGCTGGGTGATTGTTGCAGAACGAACGGACCTGCGTTACGTGCTGGCAGAAAACGTGATACTTGAATCTATTATGCCGATTCTCCTGGGTATTCCGCTAATAGGGCTACTGATCTGGTTTATTGTCAGCCAGGGCCTGAAACCGCTGACAACGCTTTCCACCCAGCTCAAAAACAAACATGTGAATGATTTAAGCGCTATTGATGCATCCAGTGCCCGTCGCGAACTGGAGCAGGTAATTCAGTCAATCAACAGTTTCATGCGGCGTTTAAATCAATCGGTAGAAAGAGAAAAACGTTTCTCTGCTGATGCGGCCCATGAGCTGAGGACACCCATCAGTGCCCTGAAAGTGCAGTTGCATAACCTGTCCCAGGAAATGGATATGGACAATGATTCCTGGCGTCAGCTGGAAGGTGGTGTCGAACGCATGCAGCATCTGGTAGAGCAGTTGCTAACCCTGTATCGAATGACGCCGGATACTTTTGCTGAAAACTGCCAGCAAGTTGATCTGTATCAGTTATGCGAAAATGTCATTGCTCAGCAATACACACTGGTTGAAAATAAAAACCAGCAATTGGAACTGGAGGGAGAACATTGCTTTATTACCGGTGAAGAATTTGCGCTTGAAACACTGGTATCCAATCTTCTTGGTAATGCCAGCAAATACACCCCTGAAGAAGGTAATATTCGGGTTGTCGTGGAAAAAAAGGCTGATGGCATAGAATTGATGGTGGAAGATAGCGGTGAAGGTATTGCTGAAAATGAAAGAGAAAGAATCTTCGAGCGCTTTTATCATAATGAAAAAAATCCGAATGAGAAAACGCTTCCAGGCTGTGGACTGGGACTCACCATTGTCAGTCATGTTGCCAATCTGCATGGGGCTCGGGTAAGTGTCGCTGATTCCTCCTTTGCCCAGGGCAGTGCATTCAAGGTAAGTTTTCCAGGGGAAGAGTTATGAACAAAGGTTTCATATCCGGCATATTGTTGTTGCTGGTGAGCTTGATTGTTACCAGTTCAGTATCGGCTGCCACGCCTGAAATTCAGATTGAAATTCGTGACCATCTTTTCTACCCGTCTACGATTGAAGTGCCTGCCAATCAGAAAATTCGCCTGTTCATTATTAATAACGATCCGACGCCGGAAGAATTTGAAAGTTATGAACTTAACCGGGAAAAAGTAATCCCCGGAAATGGCAAGACAGTTATTTTTATCGGCCCCTTGGCACCGGGTGAATATCCGTTTTTTGGTGAATTTTTCCCGAAGACAGCACAGGGCAAGGTGGTGGCTAAATGAAAAGCAGTCACAAGTTCAAGAGAGGTCGCAAGTTACAAGTCTCAAGTCTAAAGGCAGCCACGCTATGGTGGCAGGTGGAGTTGCGTGTTTTATCTGTTTGTTTGCTGCAACTATTTCAAGAAACAAAATTACTGAGCTTGAAAAGTCATTCTTGTGACTTGTGACTTGAGACTTGTAACTTGTGACTGTTCCGGAGGAACAATATGTTCCTGAGTACGGTAATTCTGGTGTTACAGGAAATCCTCGAGGCCGCCCTGTTAATCAGCTTGCTGCTGGTACTGAGTCGCCTGTTGACCCGAAATAGTCGGGAGAATCTGGTAATTCCACTTGGCTGGCTGCCGTTGTCGGTTTTGTTTGGACTGGGGGGCGCCTGGTTCTATGCGGCAATGACGCCAGCAATTTCCCAGTGGTTTGATTATGTTGGTCTGGAAGTGGTGAATGCATTAATTCAGGTACTTATTCTGACAGCCCTTGCCATTTTTTGTTTTATGTTCAGTAGCCGTAACCGGGTAAACAGGGCTCCCATGCTCAATACCCTGGCCCCTGTACTGATGTGTATTATCGTGGTGCTTGGCATAACCCGGGAAGTATCAGAAATCATTCTTTATATGAACGGCGTTTTGTCAAACCCGGTCAATGTGTCACCGGCTATTCTTGGCGCCATCATGGCAGCAGGAATAGGGGTAAGCGGCGGTATTGTTTTGTATTTTCTGATTTTGAGTATGCCGGTAATCTGGAGCTATAGAGTCTGTATGCTGTTGTTGGCATTGTTTGCCGGCAATGTGTCGTCCCAGGCTATCCTGTTACTGACACAGGCAGATTGGCTACCCTATACAGCCGAGTTGTGGAATAGCTCCAGTCTTATCCCTGAATACTCTGTGACTGGCCAGTTGCTTTATGCCCTGGTCGGCTACGAAGCCAACCCCTCGCTACTGCAGGTTGTGTTTTATCTTTCAAGCGCTTTGCTGATTGCTTTTAGTCCACTTTTTTTGTTGGCCTGGCGTAACAGCGAAGATGATTATGATTTGCAGGAGAACACGTGACTGAAAATCTAAAGGCAGGAACAGTCTTCTTTTTGCTTTGTCTGCCATCACTGAATGCACAGGCAGATGGCATTGTGGTAGACAAGGTGTATCACCCCTATGTGGATGCGCTGGAAAATGAATTGGAATATCGCATGGTGATTCAGGATGCACAGGAAGGACTTCAGACGCCTGCCGAGATTCACCAGTTTTCCATAGGGACATCCTTTGGCAGTAAGCTGTTCGCTGAATTCTATGCCATAGGCACAAAAAACCGGCAGGACAATTTCCACCTTGGTGCATGGGAAGCCGAACTGAAGTGGCAGCTAACCGAGCAGGGAGAATATTTTGCTGACTGGGGGATTTTTTTTGAATATGAAAATGAAGTGGAGCTCGATAAAAACGAGATTACCGTGGGTATCCTGACGGAAAAGGAGTTTGGACGTTTCAGTGGTACCGCGAACCTGATGCTCATCAATGAGTGGGGAGAAGATATTGTTAACGAATATGAAACTGTACTGGCAACACAAATTCGTTACCGCCATTCCCGGACATTTGAACCTGCAATAGAATTTTATGCCGGGCAGAACGCCCGTGGGATTGGTCCTGTGATTCAGGGTAATATCAGCTTGAGTTTGAGAAAAACCCTGCATTGGGAAACCGGTGTTATTTTTGGTCTGGGCAATGATAGCCCCAATAGCAGTTATCGATTTTTAATTGAGTATGAGTTCTGACTCCTTTTAGCTTCTTCATTCCTGTAAACTAATCCCATACCCTTGATTTACTATTTGATCCAGCTCAATTAAAGTCCCTGTTTTTAACTTTTTGCCTCCTCAGTTGCTCTATATCTTGTTGAATTCTTTTTTTAAATCATGGTATGTAAGCCTACGGTAAGATTAAGTCTCTAAGGTGTAGCCAGTTCGCTGAAATGGACATTCGAAAAAAATCGAGTATTACTAATGTTGAAATATTTTTCCCTTTGGAAAGAAGCATTCCCTCTCCCGAAATGCTTCTCGAGATTAAGTGTTTATTTGTTATTACTGGTGCCACTTCCTGCGCTCGCGGCCCAGATGTCCCATGAACATCTGGCTATCAGTGAAAGTCTTACTTTCACTGATGTTTTTGCAAGTGCCCTTGAAAACAGTCCGGAATATATGGAAACCCCGGTTCGTGAAGACCAGGCAGAAAGTTATACCGATACCGGAAAAAGCTGGATAGCTGGCAGGCCCAGTCTGCAAATGAATTATTACGATGATAGTCGTCTGGATAATATCGGGTTGATGGAATTCGAATATGGCGTACAGATGCCATTGTGGCGTCCTGGACAACGTCGTGATACGCGTGCTCTCGGGGAAGGCTATGTTACCCAGGTCGAGCAATGGAAGCAGTTATTGTCCTGGGTTGTTGCAGGTAGAGTAAGGAACGTACTTGCTGCGTTGGCCGAAGCAGAGTTGGGTATAACCCTGCAAAACCAGGTAGTTGCTGATGCCCGTCGTTTGCGTGATGTCACCCTTACCCTGTTTGAAGCAGGCGAGGTTGCCCGTCTGGAGCTGATGCAGGCAGAAACTCTGCTGGTGGAAAGCCAGGCGGATTTACTTCAGGCTGAGGCGGCTATGGTCGATGCTGAGAGAACTTATGAGTTTTTGACGGCGCTTACTATGCGTCCTGCAAAAGCCTACTCGGAAGAACTAACGTCACAGGAAGAGATTGAGAATTCCCATCCCCAATTGCAGTATTTGAGAAGCAGTGTCAATCTTGCAGATGCCAATGTGAAACAAAGCGAGAACACGGCGCGGGGTAATCCGACGATTACTATTGGCAGCCGTCGGGAAAGAGGCGATCGCTTTCAGAACTCCATTAGTAGTGTTGGTATCCAACTGAGCATCCCTTTTGGTGGTGCGTCCTTTGTGTCTGCGCAAAGCAGCAGCGCCAGGCGGGCCAAGGTAGATGCAGAAGTATCTTTTCAGAACAGTTTTATTCAGCTCAATGCGGCCCTCCATGAAGTCGAACACAGCTTGTTTATAGTCGCAGAAGAAGAGCCGCTCAGACGTTCCCAGATGGATCTCAGTAGTCAGCGCTATAACATGGCATTGACTGCTTTCGAGTTAGGCGAAACAACATTGGCCGAAGTCGTCATTGCCCAGCAACAGGCGCAGGAAAGTGATCGAACGCTTCGTCTTTTACTGCTGGAAAAACAGCGATTGATAACAGAATTTAATCAGATTATAGGGGTATTACCATGAAGAAGTTTCTGGAAATGGGAGTGATATATTTCAGTTTCCTGCTTTCCATGGGGTTGAATGCCCAGGAACGTATTGCGTTGACCAATGATGAAGTTGCCCGTTTTGGTATCGAATTTTCGCCGGTCCAGAATATTGATGGCAACGCCGGTATGCGGGTCCCTGCGACGGTGATCAATTCACCCCTGTCGCTATCGGCTATCACTGCACGCTATGAAGGTGTTGTGACTGGCTGGGAAGTGGCTCCGGGAGACAAGGTGTCACAAAATCAATTGCTTGGCATCATTAATAGCCAGGAACTACTGGGTATTCAGCAGGCCTGGATCATGGCTGACAGTGCGCTGAAAGAAGCGCAGTTCAATCTGGGCAAGGACGAAATGTTGTTGGCAGAAGGCGTAATTTCAGAGCAGCGCATGATCCAGACTCGCCGTGATTTTCAGCAGGCGCGCATTAATGATCAAGCTGCAAGGCAGAGGTTGCAACTGGCCGGCTTCACTGATGACCAGATGTTGGCCTTACTGGAAAGCGGGGCAGGGCTTGGGCAGTATTTTATCCGTTCGCCCATCACCGGAACGGTCAGCCATCTGGCGCAGAATGTCGGTACTTATGTTACTGATAACAGCGAACTTGTTTCCTTCAATAGCGGAAATCTTTGGGTACGGGCCCAATTACCCGCTCGACTTGCACAGCAACTGCAAGCGGGCCAAAAGGCTTCTCTGGCAGACAGCAACCAAAGTCTGACGGTGCGTCAACAGGATTATGCTGCCGATGAAAACTCCCAGATGATAGATGTTTATGCCGAGTTTGATCAGCCCGTGGCTCGACTTCCTGGTCAGGTAGTCAGTCTGCTAATAATGCCAAAGGGAGGCGGTGTGCTTATACCCGGCGCAGCGGTGGTCCATAGCGGTGAACTGACCCAGGTCTTTGTACGCCGTTCTGACGGGGTAGACGTACGAACGCTGGAACTCATTGCCGTAGGAAATGCCTACCTGGCACATAATGGAATTGAAGCCGGTAGTGAAGTAGTCACCCGGGGTGCCGCTCAACTAAAGGGTATCCAACTTGGGCTTGGTGGCGAATAAGCCATTGTTGTTAAAGCCATCACTATTGAACAAGCCCAATACAGCAAAGGCACGAAATACAAAGCGTGCAGGTAATACAGGAGTTTCCAGAAAGCCATGTTCACTCAGCTAATCCAGTTTTCTCTTAGCCAACGCCTGATGGTGTGCCTGTTGGCATTGCTGCTGGTTGGCTTTGGCACCAGGGCACTGATTACCCTGCCTATTGATGCCTTTCCTGATATTTCGCCGACCCAGGTAAAAATTATTATCAAGGCGCCCGGTATGACGCCGGAAGAAGTGGAATCCCTGATTACCCAACCTATTGAGGTGGAACTGCTGGGTATACCACGCCAGGATATTTTGCGCTCAATTTCCAAATATGCCCTGAGTTCAATCACGCTGGACTTTGAAGAAGGCACGGATATCTACTGGGCACGCCAACAGGTGACCGAGCGTATTAATAATGTGTGGGATGTTCTGCCCGGAGATATCAGTGGTGGACTTGCCCCCATGAGCACGCCGCTGGGTGATATGTTCATGTTTACAGTTGAGAGCGACACCTTGTCCCTGGAAGAGAAGCGTTTTCTGCTGGACTGGACCATAAGACCAGCGCTTCGCACGGTTCCCGGGGTGGCTGATGTGAATTCACTGGGCGGCTTTGTTAAAACCTATGAAGTGATTCCACGCCGCGCCGAGATGTCTGCATTACAGGTACGTAATGTTGACATTATCGATGCGCTGGAAATGAACAACAAGAACGATGGTGCCGGGCGTATCGATCAGGGCGAAGAAGCTATACTGGTGAGGGTAGCCGGGGCTATTACCCGCTTGCACGAAATAGATAATATTCAGGTAGAAAATGCGCTTGGTCAGGCAATCCCTTTGTCAGAAATTGCCGACATTCGTATGGGCGAACTTGAGCGTTACGGGTCTGTCACTGCTGACGGCCAGTCGGAAGCGGTTCAGGGGCTCGTTATTGGGCTACGTGGCGCTAATGCCAGAGAAGTCGTGGAAGGCGTTAGCAATAAGCTTGAAGAATTGACTGCCAGCTATCCTGAAGGCACCACTACACAAATTTTCTATGACCGCAGTGTGCTGATCGAAGGTGCAGTCAGCACTGTTTCCAAGGCATTGATTGAAGCCGTTGTGCTGGTGGTTGTGCTGCTGGGATTATTTCTGGGCAATGTGCGGGCAGCGCTTACCGTTGCAGTAGTACTACCGCTGTCGGCGCTGATTACATTCCTGATGATGAATACTATGGACATGTCAGCTAACCTGATGAGTCTGGGTGGTTTGGTCATAGCCATAGGCATGCTGGTGGATTCCTCGATTGTGATCGTGGAGAACATTGTGTCGGCCTTGCATCATCAAAAAGAAAGCGGTGGCAAATTACCTCGACTGCACATTGTTTTTCGGGCTGTAAAAGACGTGGCGGTGCCTGTTACTGCCGGCATCATTATTATTGTTATCGTGTTCCTGCCGCTGTTGACGCTGGAAGGACTGGAAGGCAAGCTGTTTGGTCCGGTGACCCTGACGATTGTTTTCGCGTTGCTGGGATCTCTGGTGCTGTCCCTGACCCTGATTCCGGTCATCGCCAGTTTTGCGGTTAAAGCCGATGCCCATGGCGATCCCTGGCTGAGCAGAACCCTGTCAAAAATATACCAGCCCTTGCTGAATAAAGCCCTGGACCATCCTGCCTATGTACTGGGTATGGCGGGTGCCTTGCTCGTTGTCACGGTGCTGCTTTTTCCCTTTGTTGGAAAAACCTTTATGCCCACCATGGATGAAGGCGACATTATTATTCAGCTGGAATCCATTCCCTCAGTGAACCTCAATACCACTACCCGTATGGTGCAGTTGGTTGAGCAGGCCATTATCGAGGAAGTACCGGAAGTGATTCGCGTGGTATCGCGCAGTGGTTCCGATGAAATCGGAATGGATCCCATGGGGCTGAATGAAACGGATATGTTTTTGCAATTAAAAGTGCGCGACGACTGGGAAGTGGGCTCAAAACTGGAACTGGAAGAAAAGCTGCGTCTGGTACTGGAACAGTTCAAGGGCATCAACTACGGCTTTACCCAGCCCATCGATATGCGGGTCTCGGAAATGCTCACCGGTTCCAGGGGCGATGTGGCCATCAAACTGTTTGGTACTGACCTTGATACCCTTAATCAAAAAGCACAGGAAATTGCCGTCGCCATTGGAGCCGTTCCCGGCAGTGTTGATACCATTGCCACCATTAATGAAGGCGCCCAGTACCTGCAGGTCGAAGTGGATCGTTATCGGGCAGGACAACTCGGGCTCAACGCCGATGAGCTGCAGACCCGTCTGCGTTCGGAAATTGAGGGCCTGCGAGTAGGTAC